>ENA-UEYF01000020-UEYF01000020.1-human-gut-metagenome-genome-assembly--contig:-NODE-20-length-137161-cov-45.333883_pt1 | contig 137161 bp, 107 predicted proteins | sample MGYA00242902_ERZ507920 | MGnify/ENA primary metagenome ERZ507920 (study PRJEB26167, sample SAMN06115402) | human gut metagenome | host: Homo sapiens | place: China:Jiangxi | collected 2016-07-05...
AGGTGGCTGTAAGTGTCCATCGTTGTCTGTACATTTTCATGTCCGAGCCGCTCTGCGATCAGCAGCGGAGAGAAGCCCATCTCCACCAGCAGGCTGGCGTGGCTGTGTCGAATGTCATGCACCCGTATCCGCTTCACGCCCGAAGCCTTGCAGCCATACTCCATTTCGTGGTATAGAAAGCTCTTGGTGTAGGGAAAGAGCCTGTCGTCCTTTTGCAGCCCGTAGCAATGGGACATATACTCCTGCAAACAGTTGCAAAGGCCGTCGGGAATAGGGATAGTACGGATGCTTTTCGGTGTTTTCGGAGTGGTGATGATGTCCTCTCTGCCGAGACGCTGATAGCTCTTGTTTACCGTCAGGGTTTTCTTTTCAAAGTCGATGTCCGACGGTGTGAGTGCCAGCAGCTCTCCCTCCCGAATCCCCGTGTAGTACATGGTCATGAATACCGTGTAGCTGGCGGGACGGTCTTTCATGCTCTCGATAAATGTCTGGAACTCATCCTTTGTCCAGAACAGCATTTCATCGGCTTTCTTCTTGCCAATGCTCCCCGCCTTGTGGCAGGGATTTTCTTTCAGCCCATAGTATTTGACTGCGTAGTTGAAAATCGCCGTGAGCTGGTTGTTGATGCACTTGAGATAGGTCTGGGCGTAAGGCTTGCCGTTTTCATCCCGGTAGCTGGTCAGGGAGTTCTGCCATTGGCGCACGTGAGTGGGCTTGATCTCGTTCAGCGGGATTTTCTTGAAGAAAGGCGTTACCTTCAGGTCAATCAGCCATTTCTTGCTGGCAACGGTGGAGGGCTTGAGGCGGTGCTCCATATCCTTGACATACAGAGAGATGAAGTCACCGAAGGTCATGCCGAGGCTGCCCGTGGATTGGCTGATGAAGTCACGTTCCCATTGCAGGGCTTCCTTCTTGGTGGCAAAGCCGCGCTTCTTCTTGTGGATGGTCTTGCCCGTCCAGTCCGTCACGCGGATCTGGGACATCCAGCGACCGGTGTCGCCGTCTTTTGTTACTGACATTTTTACCTCCTTCCCTCAAGAATCAGGCTTTGATCAGGTTATTCACTCGTTACTCTCGCTTTTACCGTATTCCTTTTCCAGAAACTCCGTCCGCTTTGCGATTCGCTCATCGCGGTCAAGCTCCTCCGGCTCTGTGCATTTGACTGCGTTCGCGGCATAGTATGCAAGCGTCTGCTCCTTCCAGCGCTTATATGCTGCCTGCGTGGAGTTATAGGCGCGAAGCTCACTGCGCTCGTCCTCCCACTGTTCAAGAAAGAGGCACATATCCGCATTGAACTCCGCCGTGCTCTTTCCATCAAAGGAAACCGAGCACTCCCATTGCTTGCTGCGGGGCGGCTTCTGCACATTGATCTTGAAGTCGATGCCCTCTACCGTTTCCAGCTTAAAGAGGAAGTCCATCACATCGGCAAGCGTCCTGATCTGTGTCGTGCTGGATTCATACCCAAGAATATAGGTTGAGGTCGTGTCCAGCAGATCTGCGATCTGATTGACAACGGCAATCGACACTTCAATCTCTCCGGTTTCGTACTTCTGTACGGTGCGGAGAGATTTTTTCAGCATTTGTGCCAGCTCGGTCTGGTTCAGCCCTTTGCGTTTTCGGAGCTGCTTGATTCTCTGCCCAATGGCGGGATAATCGAAATTGTCCATGTCTGATTCACCTCGTCCATATCATACCACAGAATAAAGCGAATTGCAAGTACATATTTTTATTTTCTAAAGGCTTGACAGATGCATCTTGTATGCGTATAATTAAATATGTACTCAGGGTGCACATTTCGGAGGGGCTGGGGAAAGGGGCGTGAACAAAAGATACGCAGACTGAGGGAAATCACATTGAAACAGGAGGTACTATGAGAGCACAGTTTATCACAGCGTCAGAGGTGGCGGAGATCATGGGCATCAGCCGCAGCAAGGCGTATCAGATTGTCCGGGAAATGAACAGAGAGCTGAAATCCCAGGGCTATCTGACCGTAGCCGGAAAATGCCCCGCCCAGTATTTCAAGCAGAAGTTCTACGGCTTCCAGATTCCCGGAGGTGAGCGCAATGACGGAAAATGAGAAAACGACCGCCCTCATCCCATCTGTTGGAGCAGATGGAGGGCAGCCGCCTCACAATTCAACCTACCAGAGCATACCACATGAAACCTGCGAAAGCAATCCCCCGGAGGAAAATATTGAGGAAATGCGTGAGAGAATCCGACGCATGAACGACCCGCATTATCTTCATACGGTTTCCATGACAGAGCTGTATCAGACCACCTACAAGAGCAGACCGCCCGTCATAGACGGTCTGCTCTACTCCGGGGCATATATCCTCGCAGGAGCGCCCAAAATCGGAAAATCCTTTCTGGTAGCGCAGCTTGCCTACCATGTCAGCACAGGGCAAAGGCTGTGGGGCTATGAAGTCCATCAGGGTACGGTTCTATACCTCGCGCTGGAAGATGATTTCCAGAGAATCCAGAGCCGAATGTTTATGATGTACGGCGTGGCGGATACCGCCAGCCTGCATTTTGCAACGGCAGCAAACAAAATCGGAAACGGTCTTGACGAGCAGCTTGAGAATTTCATAAAGGAACACCCCGACACGAAGCTGGTTATCATTGACACCATGCAGAAGATTCGGGAGGCCGGAGGCGAGGCTTACAGCTACGCCAGCGACTATGAGATCATCGGCAAGCTCAAGCGTTTTGCGGACAGGCACAGCATTTGCATCGTTACCGTTCATCACACAAGAAAGCAGCCAGCCGGAGACAGCTTTGAAACGATCTCCGGCACGACGGGACTTCTCGGTTGTGCAGACGGAGCACTCCTGATGCAGAAGAAGAAACGGACAGCATTGGAGGCCACGGTCGATGCCGTGGGGCGAGATCAACAGGATCAGATTCTATATCTGAAAAAAGATGCCGACACGCAGATATGGAGCCTTGAACGGACAGAGAACGAGCCGTATCAGGAGCCGCCCGACCCGGTATTGGATACGGTTTCCCAGCTTGTTTCCTCCGAAAGCAGAGAATGGGCAGGCAGTCCGACCGAGCTTGCGGAAGCGGTGAATACAGGCATGGCGGCAAATGCCCTCACCAAATACCTGAACGTTAAATCCGGCAGGCTGCTGGACGAGTACCATGTGAGGTATGAGAACAGAGCAAAACACTCCGGGCGGCAGGTGAAGCTCACCTATATGGTAATCGACAATGTTGAGTACGAAGTAATCGAATGAGGACAGCGCGACGGCTGCGACGGTCGCGACGGTGGAAATGATGCCATCAAGGCAACCGTCGCAATCGTTGCGACCGTCGCGGATAGGAAAGGATAGGAAAATGAAAAGCGTACAAATCCCCTATGATCTGTTCATCGACCTCGCCATGTACCATCTGCGGGGCGAGGATGATTTTGAAGAAGAAATCCGGCAGGGCTTGGAGCAAAAGCTCGACGCCATGCTGAACCGGCAGCTCTATTCCCGGTACAAAACCGCTCCCAACGAAGAAGAACGGGAGCAGGCGCGGCAGGAGTATCTTGACCGGCGTGGAGTGCCGCAGAGCTACCGATGGACTACTCCTCCTTGGGAGCTGTGACAGGAGCGTGCCACGCTCCTGTTGCTGGAGGACAAGGCAAAGCATTGGCTGACACAGCCCCTCGCATCCCCGTCCCCATCGAAAAACCCGCAGTTTTTGAGATGGATGGCGGAGAGGATTTTCAAAATTCTCTCTGCCTGTGGGCGGCAGCGTTGAAGCAAATTCGATTGCTGAAAGGCTGGCGGTCACGCCGTGGATTTTGCAAAGTGGGTACTACTTGCAAGCCACGGCAGAGGCTTCCGCAGAAGCCGCATTCCCCGTTCCCCCTCGGAGAGCCCACGATACTTTGCAGCCGCAGGATGAAAGTATCATAGTGGGTTATTACACTTCCGCAGAAGTGCTCCCCCGAAAGCCACCTTGTCCTGCGAAATCTGAAATCAGGAGGTAAATGCCCATGGCAAGAGGCGACGGTATCCATCGTACCAACGCAAGAAATATGAGGCTGACCGCTGCCAGAATCGGCAACGCGCAGCAACACAACGAACGGGAAAAGGGATCCTATGTCAATCAGGATATTGTCCCGGAAAGAACGCGGCTCAATATTCATTTCAAGAAACCGACCGCTGGATATGCGGAGATGTTTGAGCAGATGAAAGAGGATGGGATCATCTCCACCCGCGGACTGAAAGAGGACGCCTTTCTCTACGGCGAGCTGGTCTTTGACGTAAACACCGCCTACTTTCACAACCACGGCGGCTATGACTTCGCAAAACAATTCTACATCGACGCATACAAATCCGCAATAGAAATCGTAGGCGGAGAGCAGTACATTCTCTCTGCGGTCATGCACGCCGACGAGCGCAACCGCGCCATGTCCGACGCGCTGGGCAAGGACGTGTACCACTATCACCTTCATGTGGTCTACATTCCCGTCGTGGAAAAGCAAATCCTGTGGTCGAAACGCTGCAAGGATAAATCGCTGGTGGGAACGGTCAAGGAAACGATACAGCAGGTCAGTATGAGTAAAAAGTGGGATTCCAAGCCCGCGCTGGACGAACATGGGAAACCGCTGCTGAACGCAAACGGAAAAACTGTGCTCCGAAAATCCTATTCCGTTCTGCAAGATGATTTCTTCGCCGCCATGCGAAAGGCAGGGTATGACGATGTGGAGCGAGGCGAGCGCGGCAGCTCCGAGGAACACCTGACGGTGACGCAGTTCAAGGTGCAGCAGGAACAGGCGCGGCTGGCAGAATTCACAGAGCAGAACCGTCAGCAGGAAAAACAGGCAGCAACGCTTGGAAGCAAAATTGAAAAAATCCAGAATCAGCGGGTCGATGTGCGGTCTATCGAAAAAATCGTGGCAACGTCCATTCCCTTCTCATCCAAAGTTGCCGTGGAGCGTGAGGACTTTGACCGACTTTCCACTCTGGCAAAGAAGTACGTTACAGCAGAGAAAAAGGAATCCAAACTGCAAAAGGCGTTGGATGCGGCAAACAAACTGATTGCAAAACTCAAGGCTGAGATTGACGGTTTGAAGCAGGAGATTTCCGATTATAAGTCTGTTCGCGGCAAGCTCCGTGCAGCAGAATTGGAGCGTGAAAATACGGAGCTGCGCGGGAAAATCCGAAGCTATGAGGACGTGATTCAGCGCAATAATCTGTGGCGTTTCTTCCACCCGCACAGAGAAAAAGCGGTCACGAGGGACGAAGCTCGCTGATTCCTGTGTAGAGCCGGAAAAAACGCATTTTATCGAATGGGAGCGCGTCGGACAGGGCAGACATCGTCCGGCGCGCTCCTGTTTAAAAATCGCCATTTTTTCCAAGTCAAGAGCCGAAGAAAATCCCCGAAAAACACCCCTATTGCGTGGCGGAGCCGCAGATAGGATAAGCCTATGAGAAGAGGGCTGACCCAGCAGGAAAAAACCACCGAAATCTATTTTGACGAGAAAGACCCCACCATCTTCATCCGCACCCACAACACCGACCTCAAGAACAGGCTGACCGCCCCATACAGAGAGGAACGCCGCTGGGCGGCAAGCGAAGCAACGAAAAAACGAATAAAAGGATTTTAGGGCTTCGTTGATTGTTGCGTTGGCAACCCCACCGCAATGGTGGTGCCCTTCTCCGAACTCTCCTCCACCCAAACGGAGCCGCCGTGGAGTTCGGCGATCTCCCACACCAGCGCGAGCCCCAACCCTGCGCCACCGTACTCGCGGCTGCGGGACTTGTCCACCCGGAAGAAGGGCTGGAAGATACTGCGCTGATGCTCCTCCGGGATGCCGCAGCCAGTATCCGACACGCGAAGCAGGAGCTTTTCCGGCTCCTGTGTGACAGAAACCCGTACCGAGCCGCCCGGCCGGTTGTACTTGACAGCATTCTCCGTCAGGTTGAAGATCAGCCGGTAGATCAGTGCGTCACTGCCGGTCATAATGCCGTCACCCTCCGCCGTCAGTGTGACGCCGCGCTTATCTGAGAGCGGCGCGAGATCTGTGAAGATCTCCTCGATCATGGGGGCAAGCTGGATGCGCTCATTCCGTGCCACCTGCTGCAAATTGCTCATCTCCAGCAGCGTTCTGGTCATCTGCGTCAGCCTCTCCGTTTGCTCCCGCAGAAGTGTGAGAAACTCTGCCGTCTGCGGCAGCATGGCGGGATGCTCTGCGGAAAACAGCTCCAGCTGCGCCTGCATCAGTGCCAGCGGTGTGCGCAGCTCGTGGGCAGCGTTGCCGGTGAACTGCCGCTGGGCGGCAAAGGCGGTGTTCAGCCGCTCCAGCATCTGGTTGAAGGAGTGGCTGAGCTGCTTAAACTCCGGAAGCACATCTTCATCGATCTTCATATCCGCCAGATTGTTCATCTGCACCATTTCCACCTGAGAAGCAAAGCTGCGCAGGGGCTCGAGGGCACGTCCACTGACAAAGTAGGCAAGAATGCCGCTGAGCAGCGTTACCGCAGCCGTGATATACCAGTTGGTCGCGCGGAAGCGCCCTTGCGCCCCATCGACGACGATGGTCAGCTCATCGTCGGGCGCTACGAGCTGCGGGTCAAAGCTTGCTGTGCCTTCCTCATTCAGGATCACCGTGCCGCCGCCCTGTAAGCCGTCCACAATGGTGTCCATATAGTACACACCGGAGAAGCAGAGCAGCAGATTCATGGCCACGCAGGTGACGCCGATGAGCAGAACGGTCATCAGCGTGATGCGCCATTGTAAAGAGATCCGCTTCATGCTTCAGTGCCTCCCATCAGATAGCCTTCACCGATGCGGTTGCGGATGGGATCATAGCCCAGTGCAGCGCGAAGCTTTTTGCGCAGTGCGGAGATGTGGACCCGGATGGAGTTGCTGAAGCTGTCCACACTGTTGTCCCAAACATGATCCATCAGCTCCTCCTGACTCACCGGCCGGCCCTGATGTACCATCAAGTATTCCAGAATCCCCGTCTCCTTGCGGGTCAGTGTCATGGTTTGCCCCTTGACGGCGGCGGTGCGGGAGCGGGTATCAAAGGTCAAATCTCCGCAGACCAGCAGCACATCCTGCTGGGTAAACTGCCGCAAGGTCAGACTGCGGATGCGGGCCTCCAATTCAGCTAAGTGGAAGGGCTTTGCCAGATAGTCGTTGGCTCCCGCATCCAGCCCCGCCACCTTGTCCTCCACCTCGCTGCGGGCGGAGAGGATCAGCACCCGCGTCTCACGGTCGGTCTGCCGCAGGCTCCGCAGCACCGTCATACCGTCCTTCCTCGGCAGGTTCAGGTCAAGAAGCACCAGATCATAGCGCTCCACGCCCAGCAGCTCCAGGGCCTTCTCCCCATCGTAACAGTAGTCCACGCTGTAGGCCAGCCGCCGCAGGCTGCGGACGATGGTCTCGCACAGGGCGCGTTCATCTTCAATGACCAAAAGGTGCATAAGAGCCCTCCTTTTTATTATTTCATTTTCACGTTGTTCTTAATTATAGCAAAAACAGATAAGGTTTGCGTTAAATTTTCGTTCTTAACAGAGAATTTAACTCTCCTGCGCTATGATAGCGACAGAAAAACGGAAAGGGTGATGAAAAATGAGCCATGCGAAAAAGACGACGGTACAGGTTACCCTGTTGGCTGCCGCAATTGCCATGCTATGCTTCGGCGCCTGGCGTGGCGAGGCGGCGACGGTGCTAAGCAAGGCCATTAAGCTGTGTCTGGAGTGTGTTGGCATTGGGTAAAAAGAAGTTTACGGGCGTATCACAGTTTCTGGCGCGCTTCCGGGGCTGGATCCAGGCGGGTGCGGCCTTATTGACCAATCTGCATCTGCCGAATTTTCTTAAGGGCGGGCTGTACCAGGGCGCGGGGAAGACCGTCTGTGTGCCGGGACTCAACTGCTATTCCTGTCCGGCAGCCTCCGGCGCCTGTCCCATCGGGGCCTTTCAGGCGGTGGTAGGCTCGTCGAAATTCAGCTTTTCCTATTATATCACAGGAATTCTGATTCTGCTGGGCGTTTTGCTGGGACGCTTTATCTGCGGCTTTTTGTGTCCCTTTGGCTGGTTTCAGGAGCTGCTGCACAAGATTCCGTCAAGAAAGCTGTCTACAAGGAAGCTCAAGCCCCTGCGATACCTGAAATATGCTATTTTGCTGGTGATGGTATTCCTGCTCCCGGCGTTCCTTGTAAACGATGTGGGCATGGGGGATCCCTTCTTCTGCAAGTATCTCTGCCCGCAGGGCGTGCTGGAGGGGGCAATTCCGCTGTCTCTTGCCAATTCCGGCATCCGTGCGGCACTGGGCAGCCTGTTTACGTGGAAGCTCGGCATTTTGCTGGTGGTGATTGTGCTCAGCGTGCTGTTTTATCGGCCCTTCTGCAAGTGGATCTGCCCGCTGGGCGCGTTCTATGCGCTGCTGAATAAGGTCTCCCTGGTTCAGATGAAGGTGGATCAGAGCAAGTGTATTTCCTGCGGGAAATGCGCAAAAGCCTGCAAAATGGACGTGGACGTAACGAAATCCCCGAACCATACCGAGTGCATCCGCTGCGGGATGTGTGTCCGAGCCTGTCCGACCAATGCCGTGCGCTTCCGCTGCGGCTTTGGCACGGGAAAGCAGGGTACCGTTCTCCCGGAGAAAACAAATAAGCAAATGAATGATATTGTAAAGGAGAAAAAATCATGAAAACGACCAAAATTCTGACCGCACTGCTCCTCGTTGCGCTGGTGCTCAGCCTTGCTGCCTGCAGCAAGCCGCAAGCGAACGGAGGCAACATGGCAACTGAAGACAACGCGGCCAACGCGATCGATGACCTTCTGGCAAAAGAGGCGTCCACCGCTGAGGAAGCGACGGCGCTGCACACCCAGCTGATGGATGCCGAAACTGCGATCCTGAATGAGAACAGTGCGCTTTGGGAAAAGGTTTTCCTTTCCGCTGACAAGGGCTCTGCGATGATCGAGGACGGCAGCAACTACGGCGACTTCCTGCTCAAAACGATCGAAAGCGCAAAGGATGAGTTCACCGAGGACGAGCTGAAGCTGCTGCAGAAGGACGGCGAAACGATCCGCAGCATTGAAGTCAAGGTCGCCGCTCTGCAGGAGAAGTTCCCTGGCTGCGGTCAGATGCCCTCCGGCGACGGCACGAGCGTGCCTGCGGGCGACAACATGATGACGCCTCCCGATGATGGCAGCCTGCAGAAGTTCCCCGCCTTTGAGGGAAAGGATCTGGACGGGAACGAGGTCAAGAGCGATACGCTGTTCTCCGGCAATGCCGTCACCGTAGTGAATTTCTGGTTCACCACCTGCAATCCCTGTGTGGGTGAGCTTGCCGAACTGGACGCACTGAACAAGGAGCTTGCGGAGAAGGGCGGCGCACTCATCGGTGTCAACACCTTCACATTGGATGGCGACGAGGCAGCAATTTCCGAAGCAAAAGACGTATTGGCCAAGAAGGGCGCGACCTATCAGAATGTGTATTTCGCTTCCGATGGCGAGGCCGGCAAGTTCACAACGAACATCTTCGCTTACCCCACCACCTATGTGGTTGACCGCAACGGCAATATCGTGGGCGAGCCCATCGTGGGCGCCATCACAGAAAAGAACCAGGCGGAAGCGCTGCAAAAGCTCATCGATCAGGCGCTTGCCGCCGATAAGGGCTGAGAGCGGGATCTCGAACAGGAGGTCTCAATGGGCAAGACGTCGTGTAAGCCGGCAGTCGTTCTGTTTCCCGCCGCACTGACGCTGGCCGGCGGCGTCGGCGGCTGGCTGTACTACCGCTATGTAGGCTGCGCTGCGGGCGCCTGCGCCATTACGTCCAACCCGTAGCTCGCCATCGGCTTCGGTGTCGCCTTCGGGCTGCTGCTCGGGATGCTCCTGCGGCCGTACGGCGGAGGGATGCCGGACCGCTGAAGGCGCGGAGCAAACCGATTCCTCTCGAAAGGAGGAAACACCATGATTCGGAGAGGATTGCCGCTTCTGCTTGCTGCGGCGTTGGTGCTGAGCGGCTGCACAGCCAATCAAAAGCCTATGCCGCAGGGAAAGGAAGCACAGGATATGGAAACAGCCGGACAGTCCTCAGATACGTCCGGTGAGGAGAGCATGTATATGGATACCACGGAACATGTCATATATCTGGCGGGCGGCTGCTTCTGGGGCATGGAACAGCTGATGCAGTCTATTCCCGGCGTCATCGACGCCCAGAGCGGCTATGCCAACGGCACCTGCGAGGCGGACGCGGACTATCGGACCGTCTGCAAGGGCGGCACGGGATTCCGTGAAACCGTGCGGGTGGAGTACGACCCCGAACAGGTGAGCCTTGACGCGCTGCTGCTGGCGTATTTCTACGTCATCGACCCCACGGTGGAGAACCGGCAGGGGAATGACGTCGGAAGCCAGTACCAGACCGGCGTCTACTATACCAACGACAGGGCGAGGGAGACCGTAGAGCGCATCGCGGAGATTGAGCGGGGGCGCAGCAAGAAATTCTTCGTGGAGATCGGGCCGCTGAAAAACTACTACCCCGCCGAGGAATACCATCAGGATTATCTGGAAAAGAATCCGAATGGCTATTGCCACATCCCGCGGGCGGAGATGGAACTGTTCTCCAAGCTTCGCATCGATCCAGGCGACTACCAAAAGCCCGCAGCAGAGTCCATTCGGGACAAACTGACGGTGGAGCAGTACCGCGTCACCCAGGAGAGCGGCACGGAACGTCCATTCAGCAATGCGTTCTGGGATCAGTTCGAGAAGGGCATCTATGTGGATATCGTCACCGGCGAACCGCTCTTTTCCTCCACGGATAAGTTTGAGAGCGGCTGCGGCTGGCCGGCTTTCACAAAGCCCATTGAAGAGCCTGCCGTGGTGGAGCTTGAGGACAGCAGCTTCGGCATGCGCCGCACAGAGGTGCGCAGCCGCGCCGGAGACTCCCACCTCGGGCATGTGTTCACCGGCGATCCGGAATCCCCCAACGGCGTGCGCTACTGCATCAACAGCGCGTCTCTCCGCTTCGTCCCCTATGCGAAGATGGAGGCCGAGGGCTACGGATATCTCCTGTACCTGTTTGAGGAATGAATTCGCAAAATACAATGATATAAGAAACAGCGTCCCAATCATTATGATCCGGGACGCTGTCGTTTATGCTCATGTCGGTTTATTCAAACAGGACATTCAGCTTGCTGTTCAGAATCAGATCGGCATAGGCAAGCGGGTTCTTGTAGATCAGATCGTTCCGCTCTGACCGCTGGAAGCGGTTGACGGCAACTTCGTTTTCAACGGCTGTGCAGTCATATGTTGAATTGACAGGATATAAGTTTGCTCATGGTCATACCTCGTTTGAATAATTTCGCCAGCAAAAGAAAACGGCGCTATCTGATCGGAAGTCCAGTCAGATAGCGCTTTTTATGGCGTTCCTTCTAATTCCGCTGAGATATACTTACCGTTTTTACATTTTACACATATCCGCAGAGATCGAATGCAGCGAGCTTTTAGGGCGGTTCTCTTTCAACCGTTTCCCTTCTGCTCCGCTCCCCGCCAATACTGCGCGCCCCAATGTACAAAGTCCCACTGCTCCTCGTAGGCATTGCACTCGTAGTCAATGTAATAAAGCACTCCGGCGCGCGGGACGAAGTTGGTGGGATAGTAGTCGATATTCAGTCCGGCCGGGTACAGCAGGCGGCACATGGCGTGCACCTGCGCAAGCCAGCCGGGCTCCGGCCGTCCCGCTTTGAGGAGCTCCGCGACCGTCGGTCCGGCGATGTACTCCTTCAGGATGCGCTCCTGCGGGATATCCGCCGCCAGCAGCCGCGGCATCGGGATGCCGAGCTTCCGCAGCGTTTCATAGTCGCGGAGCTCCGATTGCAGCTTGTCGCCGAAGGTGTAGTATTCGCAGGGCTCGTGGTGGATCTGCTTCAGGACATACTGCGAGGCCCCATCCGTCACAAGATAGGAATATCCGCCCTTTCCCTTTCCCAGGAGCCGGAGCACGGCATATTCCGCGCCGTTTACGGTCCATGCGTCAGGCATGGCAGCGGAGCATGTCCGGCGTGATCGGCACGCCGTTGAGCGCCGTCCACAGGGCTCCGCAGGTCCCGCAGTCCCGTCCGCAGCGGCCGGTCCTTTCGTCCATACGGCATTCTCCTGATTCATACAGCTTCCCCGTTCGGGTGGTCCCGGCTTTCCCCGTACTTTTCCTCCAGTTCCCGCGTATGCGCGCGGAGCAGCTCCAGCGCCTGCGTCTGAATGCACGAAAGCACCGTTTGGTCCGTATCTGCAAACTCTCGTCCGATCCTTGCGGAGGCGACCGCGTGACTGTCGTCCGGTTTGCTCTCGTCCGCTTCCGACAGGAACTTTTGCAGCAGCCCCGGGTCGCCGGAGAAATGCAGCTCCACCAGCTTGGCCCGGTATTCCAGCTCCGCCGGGGTGATCTGAGGGAATCGTTTTCTGTCCACGGTATGCTGCGCCTCATGCTTCAGGAGAGAGACCCGGAACCGCTCGCTTTCCAGATCATACGCCTGCTCGATGCAGTTGATCGTGCCGTCGGGCGAGGCCCAGCCGCCCGTGCCGTACCGGCCGAAGGTCAGATAATCCATCCAGCTCCGGAACACGAAGCCCTTGAGAAGATTGACGGTATATTCCGCCGATCCGTCCGGCAGCTCCACCTGATAGACGGCCGGGACCGTTTCGCGCCAGACATAGGGGCCGTAATAGCCCTGCGTTTTCCCGAAAAGCGCATGATAGCCCTCCGCTTCAAACGCCGCCTGCAGCCGCTCCGTCAGCCGTGCCTCGTCTGCATCCGGCAAATCCAGGCGCTTTTTCAGCCGCGCCAGCAGTTTGTCCGCGGCCTCCGCCTCCGGCAGGCCGCAGTAAAAGGTATCCCGGAAGTAGATCTGATACAGGCGCAGGATATCGTTGAGCGGGGCCGGTATCCCGTAGGTGCGGTATTCGCAATTCTCAAAAATCGCAAGGTAGGCCGGTAGAACATCCCGGAATTCCTCGTGCGCGCGCATATGGGCAATGGCGCCCCTGACGTCTCCGCGCAGGAAATACTGGCTGATATGCATTGCTGTTCTCCTTTCCCGATTTGGACCCGATCCGGCCGCACGTCCGCCCGGCAGACCAGAACGGTCCACAGCACGAAGGCCGCGAAAAAGCCCAGCGCGCTCCAAAGAAGCCTTTTGTTTTGTTTTTCCATGTAGATCTTTCCTTTGCAGCAATGATTTTTGGCATCCGCCGGGAACCATTCTGCACGATCCCGGCGAAAAAGGAAAGAATCTGTCTGTCACATGGGCGACACGGATCGTGTCATGGCCGCTTTCGGAGCAGCAGGGCCTTCCCTGCCAGCAGGCGCAGGCGCGTCTTCGCCCCGCACATCGGGCACAGGACCCACCGTTCACCGGGCTGTTCCATCGTCTCCCCCACTTTCCGGCGTTTTGCCATGAACCATGCGAAAAAAGAGTCCCACATGCTTCCGGAGCCGCTCCAGACACTCCGCCTCGCGCTCCGGCTGGCGGTCACAGACGCCGAGGAGCGTCACGACCGGCGCGACATACAGCATCGCCAGCGTGTCCGGGTCCTCCGGACAAATTTCTCCGGCCGCGATCAGGGCGCGAAAAATCCCGGCATGATAGTCCAGCACGCGCCCGACATAGCGCCGGGAGTACAGCGCCGCCAGCTCCGGCGAGCGGAACTGCTCGATGGTCATCATGCGGCGGAAGCGGCTGATGGTCTCGTTGTGCAGGGAGTAAGAGAAGATCTGCCGCACCTTCTCAAACAGGGCGTCCTCCGTGATCTCCGTAAAAACAGGAATGTCCTGCCCCACATCCTGCACATGGATGTCGATCCGGTCGGTATCCGCCTCATACTGCGCCGCCGTTGCCTCGACGATCGCGTCGAAAATGGCCTGCTTGCCCGGAAAGTGATTGTAGAGCGAGGGAGCCTTGATGCCGACCGCCTGCGCGATCTCGCCCACGCTGACAGAATCATAGCCCTTCGCCGCAAACAGCCCCAGCGCCTTGTCCAGATTTTTCTGCCGGGTATCCTCCTGCTTCATGGGTCCGCCTCACTAACTAACGTTCGTTAGCTATATTATAATCCGCTTTTTGCCCTTTTCAAGAGGTTTTTTCGGCCGTCAGGCTTTTTTCCGCCTCGATGCGTGCGATAAACCGGTCGATGTGCTGCCGCAGCAGGTCCGTGACGGTCTCCTTCTGCGCCGCGCCGTCATAGACGCTGTAGAGCAGAAACATCGGCCCGTAAAACTCCAGTGCCAGCTGCATCGCTGCCTCGTCCGAATCCGCCAGCCTGCGGAAGATCGCCGCCATATACTGCAGCGGCCCGCCCGCCAGATAGTCCTGATACAGCTGCGCGAGCTTCGGCTCGCGGTATTGCTCCAGCGTCAGCATCCGGCGGAAATTCGCGGCAAACGGCTCCTTCGTCCAGTGGTCGAACTGCGCCTCGCTGTAGGCGCGGATCTTGCCGACCGGCGTATGGAGATAGGCCTCCGCAAAGCCGTCCGGCTCCGTCTCCGGCATCTCATATTCCGCTGCGCGGGCATAGTCCATTTCGTTCATCCGCTCCACGATCCGGTCCAGAATTTCCTGCTTGCTGCGATAGTGCTTATACAAAGCGCCCTTTGTGATGCCGAGCTGCTTTGCGATGTCGCTCATGGAGGTCCCCAGATACCCGTTCTGCGCGAACAGCTCCAGCGAGACCTCCAGAATGCGCTCTTTGGTATTGCCTGCCATGTACGCTCTCCTTTCGTAACCGTTCGGATACGTTTTCATTATAGTAACCATTCGGTCACTTGTCAAGCACGATTTTGCGAAGGCTCGCCGCACCGCTGCATTTTCCCTGCCCGGAATTTGCTTTTTGGGCCGAAAAGGTGTATAATAAGAAACTGGACAGTTGGAAAGGAGGCGGTCGTATGGGCCCCATTGCCGTATTTGATTCCGGTGTCGGCGGACTGAGCGTCCTGCGGGAGCTGGTCGCGCAGATGCCGAGCGAGCATTTTCTCTACTTCGGCGACTCGGCCAACGCGCCCTATGGCACGCGCCCGACCGCAGAAATTCGTTCTCTGACGCTCGCCCATGCCGAGCGCCTGTTTGACCGGGGCGCAAAGGCCCTTGTCGTGGCCTGCAACACGGCGACATCCGCCGCCATCGGTGCGCTGCGCGCCCGCTGGCCGGATCGGGTCATCATCGGCATTGAGCCTGCGCTCAAGCTGGCCGTTTCGCGCCATCCCGGCGGCTGCATCGGCGTGCTGGCCACGGAGGCCACGCTCCGCGAGGAGAAATTTGCCGCCCTGCTGCAGCGCTGCGCCGAGAACTGCCATATTTTGAAATGCCCCTGTCCGGAGCTGGTGGAGTTCGTCGAGCGCGGTGAGCTGACCGGTCCCGCACTGGAGCGCTGCCTTGCTGCACGGCTTGCCCCGGTGCTTGCCGCCGGGCCGGACGCCCTTGTGCTGGGCTGCACCCACTTTCCCTTCGCCGCCGGGGCCATCCGCCGTGTGGTGGGGCCGGACGTCGAGCTGCTGGACGGCAGCGCGGGCACGGCGCGCGAGACAAAGCGCCGCCTGCTGGACGCGGGGCTGCTGGTGCAGCAGGGCGAGGGCAGCGTGACGATCGAAAACAGCCTGGATTCCCCCGCCATTCTGGCGCTGTCGCGGCAGCTGCTGCACGCGCCGATCTTCCCCGGGCGGGAAAGTTTCGACAAATAGCGACTTGTTCTCCAACTTTTCGTCCGGTGTTTTTCTGCCTGTTGTCGAATATTGGAAGGAAAAGCGAAGTTTTCGACTGATTTCTTCCTTTCGTTGTCGGAATATGCAGAAATTTCACCGTAGCGCGCAGGTCGGTTCTGTGGTTCAATAGGAACCGGAGGTGGTCCCATGAAACACAGAACGCTGATCGGCCGCGCCGGGGTGCGCTGCGCGGACGGACGCCGCGCCCGGCTGGACTATTATCTGCTGCGCTCGGGCGGGCGCTTCGGGCTGGAGGTCCGCATGCGCCGCGGGCAGGAGCGCTGCCGCGCCTGCATGCCGGAGCTCTCGCCCACGCCGCGCGAGGTGCTGCGGCTCGGCCGCACACTGCACCGCGGGACGGTCACGCCCTGCGCCGTGCGGGACGTGCTGGAGGAGCTTCTGTCCCGCTGACGCAAAAAAGCAATGGACAAATTTGACAGGATTTGATAAACTAAAAGAAACGAAACAAAAGGGGAAAATTGCCATGAAATGTCCCTATTGCAGCTATCCCGAGAGCAAGGTCGTCGATTCGCGCCACTCGGACGACGGCCTGAGCATCCGCCGCCGCCGTGAATGCCTGCAGTGCCAGCGGCGCTTCACGACCTACGAGACCGTCGAGAGTCTGCCCATCGTGGTGGTGAAGAAGGACGGCAGCCGCCAGTCCTTTGACCGCAACAAGATCCTCAACGGCATGCTCCGCGCGTGCGAAAAGCGCCCGGTCAGTCTGGCCGCGCTGGAGACGGCCGCGCTGGACATCGAGCAGATCCTGCAGAACTCCCTCGAGCGCGAGGTCAGCACCGGCCAGATCGGCGAGCTGGTCATGGAGCGGCTCAAGCCGCTCGACGAGGTCGCCTATGTCCGCTTTGCCTCGGTCTACCGCCAGTTCAAGGATATCAACAGCTTCATGCGCGAGCTGAACAAAATTCTCGAGGAAAAGTGAGGCGCAGAACTTGCTTCCTTATCTGGAAACATATGGAAATTCCGGACGAAGCCGCGGGAAAAGTTGCATTTTCTGCAAAAAAACGTTGACAAAACGCGTTCTCTGCGCTATGATTACGGTAATTAAAGAAAATCCGGCGGTTTGTCCTTTGACGCGCCACTCCTGCGCATTCGCGCCGCCGTTCGCATTCTGAAGGGGGAATTCCAGATGAAGCAGTATCAGAAACCCGAGGTATTTTACGAAAATTTTGTGCTGGCCGATCATATTGCGCAGTGCAATTATACAATTAATGCAGCCGATGTCATGAATTGCGAAATTGTAAAAGATAATGTCGGTGGTTTTTTTGGCGATTGGACCAACGCATTCGTCAAAGATAATCAAGAATGTAAAATCATTGGTGAGTCGTATTGCTATACTAACGCTGATGGTCTACTTTCCCTTTTCCAGTCCTGACCCCCTGTGGAACCGATCTCTTTCTCCATCGCAGGCTGTGAGATCCGCCTGCTGATGCCGTTCCGGCCGGAGGTCACGCGCGGCTTCCAGCCCTTCCTCTGTGCGCCCGGCGAAGCACCCCTGACTGTCTCGCTGCTGCCTGTGCAGGCTCTGCCCGAGGTCCGCGGCCGCGAGCTTCTGCGAAATTATGCCTTTGCCGTCTTCCGAACGGAGGACGGCTTTTTTCGCGTCTTCCACGACCGGCGCGAGGGCGACCGGCCCTACGCCGTCGGCCACCTGGAGCCAGACGGGCGCGAGACCATCGAATATCTGGAGGCCGACCGGGGCTTCTTCTCCGAGACGGCCAACTGCTTCTCCCACATCGCCCTCGAGGCTTTGCTGCTGCAGCGGGACGCCATGATCCTGCACGCCTCGTTCGTCTCCACGCGCTACGGCGGGCTGCTGTTCTCCGGCGTATCCGGCATCGGCAAGTCCACGCAGGCGGACCTCTGGCAGCGCTATGAGGGCGCGGAGCTCCTTAACGGCGACCGCACCGTGCTGCGCCGCATGGACGGCGTGTGGACGGCCTTCGGCTCGCCATACGCCGGGTCCTCGAACTGCTTTGTGAACGAGAGCCGCCCCGTGCGCGCCATCGTCCTGCTGTCGCAGGGCAGCGCGTGCTCGCTGCGCCGCCTCTCCCCCGCCGCCGCGTTCCGCGGCCTGTATGCGGGAATGACCGTCAACCTATGGGACGACCGCTATGTCGCGCGGGTCTGCGACCTGCTGGCGGCGCTGGACGTTCCCGTTTACGCCCTGACCTGTACGCCCGACCGCGCCGCGGTCGACTGCCTGAAAGCGGAGTTGGAACATGAAACAGCCTGAACGCTATGTTGAACCACGCCTGACACAGTATCTTTTTGACCGCGCCAGCCGCACACTCACGCCGCTGAGCGGTACCTTTGAGCTTTCGCCGGTGTGCAACCTCGCCTGCAAGATGTGCTATGTGCGTAAGACGCCCGCCGAGGTCGCCGCCTCGCCGCGCCCGCCCGTCGGGCTGATCCAGTGGCTGTCCATCGCCGAGCAGGCGCGCGACGCAGGCATGCTCTACCTGCTGCTGACCGGCGGTGAGCCGTTCCTGTGGCAGGACTTCTGGCCGCTTTACGAGCGGCTGAGCACGATGGGCTTCCTCATCTCCATCAACTCCAACGGCACCCTGCTGGATGAGGCCCGCGTGGCCCGGCTGGCCGAGCATCCGCCCACACGCATCAACATCACGCTCTACGGCGCGGGCAATGAGACCTACGAAGCCCTGTGCGGCCGCAGCGGTATGTTTGACCGCGTGGACCGCGCCATCACCCTGCTGCGGCAGGCAGGCATCCTCGTCAAGCTCAACTGCTCCCTCACGCCGCACAACGCGGGCGATCTGGAGGGCATCGTAAGCTACGCCGCCGAACGGGACCTCATCCTTGAGGTCAACACCTATATGTTCCCCCCGCTGCGCCGCGACCCGACCATGGTCGGGCGGAACGACCGCTTCACCCCGGCGGAAACGGCGCACTATCACATGGAGCGCTACCGCCTGCAGCGCGGCGAGGAGGACTTCACCCGCTTCCTGCAGAACATCCTGCGCGGCATCGCCCCGCCCCCCGGTCTGGACGAGGACTGCGTCGACCCCGTAGACGGCACGATCTCCTGCCGCGCGGGCAACGCCTCGTTCTGGGTGACGTGGGACGGCTGGCTGACGCCCTGCGGCATGATGCCGAAGCCGCGCATCGAGCTGAAGGGCAAGCCCTTCCGCGAGGCCTGGAGCGAGCTGACGCGCGTCAGCGCGGCCCAACGTCTCTCCGGCACCTGCACCGGCTGCCAGAACCGCCGCATCTGCCACTCCTGCGCCGCCATGGCCATGGCCGAGACGGGAAACGTCTCCGGCATTCCAAAATATCTGTGCGAAATGGTCTGGGCCATGCGCACGGAGGCCGCGCGGCTGCTGGCCGAGCGACAAAAACCAACAACATAGCCTTTCGCCCCCGGCAGGGTCACCTGCCGGGGGCGAATTTTGTCGTATGGACGCGAAATATCTGGCGGCTGACGATAGCCGCAAGCAATTCATTATTTACAACAAATAACTGGCCGAAAGCTAGGGAACCTCTGAATAAATCGGCTGCGGCGCTCAACGGGTCTTTCGCCCCAACTTATCGGTTTGAAAATCTTGAAATACACAAAGTATTCCTTCAATTTCCAAACCTCAATTTGGAACAAAATCCCTCGCTGACCGCTCTTGCAATTTAATCAGAGGTTCCCTAGTTCGGCAAGTACTCTTTTTCGGCTCCGCGGCCGGCCATCTGCACAAGGCCCATATTCCGCATCTGTTTCATAAGGCCAAAGGCGCGGGTCCTCTTGATCCCAAGCAGGAACTGGACTTCTTCATCCGTGATATGGCCGTGCGCAGAGATATAATTAAGCACCTTTTGCATCTGCGCAGTGACCGGAGAATCCTGCTTTGAGTCGGCCGCGGTCATGGCATTCATATTGGGCAGGACCATTTTGAAAGCATTGGGCGTTGCTTCGATGACCGGCTGCACGGGGCACTTTTCATAAAGCTTATAGATCCTGCGGATGCCGGTGCCGTAGCTCTCGATCAAACGCAGGCGATGGAACATCTCGGCAAGATTCTTGTTGCGCGGCTGTGAAATACCGATACGGATATCATCGGTGGAGAGACCAGGGAGTAGGCCGCCGATCGAGATGAACTCTATCCGCCCATCGTTCACATTGATGATAATACTGCCGCTGTAGCTGTAATCCCGGTGTACAATTGCATTCAAAAGCGCCTCGCGAAGGGCTTCCTCGGGGTAATCCTGCTTTTCAATACGCTCCAGCCCCTTAAACGATGCCGTGGTTCTGTTGCAGAGCATCAGATAGTCAAATGTATCCTCCAACTGTGTAAAGATGGAGCCTCCGAACTCCTTGTTATCCTTAAAGGTGGTATTGGCATCATCACCGAAAACTGCCACCTTCGTCGTATGCGCACATTGATCGGAGATGATCAGTGCAAGGTTGGTAAACAGGTCGTCATTCTTCTGTGTGATCCCAAGGGCACGATACTTTTCCTTGCCGAACGGCACTCCATATTTTTTGAAAGCGTTTGCTGCAGCTTCAAAAGACAGGTCCTGCTCCATGGAGCGCATTTCCTCAAATACATCGCCGTCGCTTTCCTTGATCATCCAGCGAATCTGCTCAGAGGATGCCGGTACGCTGGAGGTGCCCTGGCGTACATAAACTCCGCTGGGCTTCAGCCCCTTTCCTTTGAGGTAGTAGGGCTTGTTGGTGCCCTCGCTGACGGCAATGCGCACCACCTTGTTATCCTGGATTGAAAAGCGCACGAACATCGTAACGTCCGGCACAATAGCGTCGCGGATGCCGTTGGTGATGCGGGTATACTCCTGATCCACATCTGTCAATCCGACGGCATTTCCATCGTTGTCAATGCCGACAAACACCACGCCGCCGTCTGTATTTGCGAAAGCGATCACTTCTTTATAAATTTCCTCAGTAAACTGAGCCTTGAATTCTATATTTTCCGTTTCGAAGTTCATGGGGCCGCCTCCTCATAAAGAATCTGATTATATTATACTCACAAAATCCGCTCCGTCAACCGAAAAAGTGAATTTTCAGTGAATATTCACTTTTCCAATGTGAACAGCGGCCTTGTTCGCTCTCAAAAGCGGACAAAAGGACCCCCTTTGCCTGCGCAAAGGAGGTCCGTGGGATATTCCGTTTGCAGGATTCCCGCTGCGGGATCGCTGCGGGCGCCCTCGCAATGGCAGCTCCGGGAAGCCGTCAGGTCGTTTCGTTCTTCAGGGCATCAACAGGATTGTCGCGCTTGATCTTGCGCATGGCATACATCATTGAGAGAAACACAACGAGGAACACCATGACCGACGCGATGAGCACAGCCGTCCAGTCCAGCCGGAAGTACGACGCGCCGATGAAAGAGGCGGAGCGATACATCAGGAAGGCCAGCGCAACCGACAGCGGCAGGCCGATGAGCAGGGCCCGCGTGCCGTAGAGCAGGCACTCATAGCAGATCATGCGGTTCAGGCCGCCGCGCGTCATACCGGCCGAGCGCAGCATCGCAAAGTCCCGGCGGCGGAGCAGCACGTTCGTCGTCGTGGTGTTGAAGACGTTCGCCACACAGATGAGCGACATCAGCGTGATAAAGCCATAGGCGAACACGCGCACCACGATAAGGGCATTCTCCGCGTCGCGGTACTCCTCCCGTGCGTCATAGAGGTTGCCCTCCGTATAGGTCTCGCCGGAGGCGTTCACGACCTCCTCCAGGCTCTTCTGGGCCTGCTTCGCGTCATCCGTCACCAGCATCAGCGAGCCGGTGTTCCGGGCAATGCCCTTGGCCATGAAGAACGGATAGTACAGCACGAGGCTGTCAGAGCCGCTGTTCGTCAGCTGCGTCTCCGTCCGGCCAACAATTGCAATCCCATCGCCGAACGACGCCGGGCGCGGCTGATAGGTCTGCTTCGTCTCGTTGTAATAGTAGCTGACATAGCCGCCGTCTTCGTAAGCGGTATAGACGTATTTCGAGCCGTCCTCGAGGCTGTCCGCGCTGAACGTGCGCAGCGCCGTGACGCCGTCGTTCAGTACACGGCCGGTATAGCTCAGGCGGTTGTTCTCGTCATAATAGGTCACGCTTGTGTGGTCGCAGACGATCGCGCCGGGCGCGGCATCATACTCCGCGCGCGTCATGCCGATAGAGGCGAGGATGGCGTTGAACGTCTCGTCATCGAGGTAGCAGGCGGAATAGCTCCGCGCTTTCTCGGTTCCGGCGCCGGATTTCTCCAGAATATTCCGGTAACCGCTGGCAAATTCATTCCTGTCCAGCACATAGTCGCCGTTGTCACAGGAGGCAAACCACACCTTCTCGACGCCATCCGCCGCCCGCAGGGCGGGCAGCATGGCAACATCCTTCTCCCCCTCGCCCGTGGAATAGGACAGGTCATAGGGCGGCAGGTTGACGCTCTCGGTCACGCTCTCCGTCAGGTACATGCCATAGGTACTCGCCGAGACGAACAGCAGCACACTCATGGCAAGGGAGAAGATCGTGGCACGGTACTTTTTACGGCTGCGGTGGAAATAGCGGCTGGAAAGCAGGCCCGGCAGGCCGAACAGGCGGTAGCTCAGGCGGCCGGAGCCGCCGTGTTTTGCCGCCGCGCGCACGTCGCGGCTCTGGCGGATGGCCTCGATGGGCGAAATGCGCATGGCACGCCGCGCCGGGATCTGCGCCGAGAGGAAAACCGTCGCCAGCGCGATCAGGGCCGCCGCCAGTAGGGACAGCGGCGAGGCGGCAAACCGCATCGCGACCTCGTGCGCGCCGATCATACCGGAAATGCGTGGGCTCAGCAGGCGGATCGTCACCCACATACCGCCGCAGCCCGCAAGCAGGCCGAGCGGAATGCCGACGAGCGCGACCGTCCCGGCCTCGGCATAGACCGTCCGGCGGAGCTGCGCCCGCGTCGCGCCGATGGACGCCAGCAGGCCGAACTGCCGCGTCCGCTCGCTGACGGAAATGGAAAACGCACTGTAAATCAGGCTGACGGAGCCGAGCATGATGAGCAGGACAAAGATGACCACAAACATCAGCAAGAATCTCGAATAGTTGTCATAGCGGAAATTGCCCTGTGTGCGCAGGTAATCCCAGTTCATGCTGATACCGCCCTCGGCCGCATCGGAGTAGCGCGCCATGACCCGGTCAAGCGTCTCCTGCTTTGCATCGCGCAGCAGCAAATAGACATCATACAGGCCGGTCTGCGGCTCATTCTCCTGCACCGTCAGGGCAGAGAAGCCCGGCGCGGAGTAGTCTTCAAAATTCGGGCGCTGATAGACGCCGACGATCGTATAGGTGCGCGTCTCGCGCGCCAGCAGCTGCTCCGGCTGCTCCGGCTCGTCCGTCAGGCCGGGGTCCGCAGGCGCCTCATCCTCCGGCTGGAAGCCGTTGTTCTGCCACAGCCGCCAGCCGCCGGAATAGCGGTCGCCCAGCTCGAGCGTCAGCGTGTCGCCGACGAGATAGGTCCCCGCGTCGGAATAGGCCTGCAGGTGGTCCGGGATGAGCAGCTCCGTGCCGTTTTCCGGCATACGGCCCTCGACAAGATGGACCGGCATCCGGTCCGAAAACCCGGCGTCGATGGCCTCGACATACAGATAGGGCTTATTGCTGTTGTTGACCGTGACCTCTGCATAGCCGAGCACCTCGGCGGTCGAAAAAGCCTCGATATCACTGTCGGCCCGCATGGAGGCCAGTGTGTCGGCGTCCACATTATGCACGCCGAGATAGTAAGCGCCGTCCAAATAAGCCGTGACCCGCTGCAGATGCGTCAACAGCGTGGTCGCGAACGTCGTCACGGCGGTAAACATGGCCGCCGAAAGGATCACGCCGATGATCGTAACGATCGTCCGCATGCGGTTTGCGCGCATGGAGCGCTGCGCAACGCGGTGAAACACATTCATTTGCGGATCACCTCGTCCCGGACGATGTGGCCGTCCTCGATGGCAAGCACGCGGTCGGCCTGCAGGGCGATGGACTCGTCATGCGTGATGACGATGAGCGTCTGCCCGTACTGGCGGTTGGAGTATTTCAGCAGCTCCACGATCTCCTGCGAGTTCTTGCGGTCAAGGTTGCCGGTCGGCTCGTCCGCCAGCACGACGGACGGCGCGTTGATGAGCGCGCGGCCGATGGAGACGCGCTGCTGCTGACCGCCGGAAAGCTGATTCGGCAGGTGCTTTTCGCGGCCGCGCAGGCCGAGCGTGTCCAGAAGCTCCTGGAGGCGCGCGTCATTCACCTTCCGTCCATCCATCAGGACAGGCAGCGTGATGTTCTCCACCACGTTCAGGACCGGGATCAGGTTATAGAACTGATAGATGAGGCCGACCTCGCGGCGGCGGAAGATCGCCAGCGCCGTGTCGGAGCGGGAGTAGACGTCCTCCCCATTCATATAAACGTGGCCGCTCGTCGGGCGGTCTACACCGCCGAGAATATGCAGCAGCGTCGATTTGCCGGAGCCGGACGGGCCGATGATGGCAAGAAACTGCCCGCGCGGGACGGAAAAGCTCACATCATCCAGCGCATGAACAGCGTTCTCCCCCGTGCCGTAGGTTTTGGTCAGATGTTCGACCGTCAGAAGATCCATAGATATTTTCTTCCTTTCGTTTGATGCCTTCATTTTACCATGCCCCGGTGACGGGCCAGTGACTCGCAGGTGACAATTTTGTCACATTCGCGGCACAAACAGCGCCGTCGCCCGGTGGGGATCGTCCGCAAGCTGCACGGCGCACGGGCCGAACAGACGGCGCACCGTGCCATCCGCCTGCCGCAGGGCGAGAAAGCTCCCGCTCCAGAGCAGGCCGTCCTGCGCCCGGAGCTGCATGGGGTCATAGCCGCAGACAGCAAAGTCCCCCTCCGTCCGCTCCGCCGTTTCGAGCAGGGCCCGCAGCGTCACACGCCGCGCCGACCGCTCCCGTTCGAGCCGCCGCTCCGCCTCGGCCAGAAGCTCCGGCTGCAGCCGTACCTCCGGCAGGCTGAGCTGCCGTGCGAGCTGATCCGCGATCGGTTCCCCGCCGGGGTGCACCGGCACCGGCAGGCCCTCCTCTGCCGCCCGCCGCAGCAGCCACGGGCCGCTGTCATAGGCCCCGCGGCGCAGGTCCGGCCACTGCAGCAGCCGCTGCGCGCTGCGGGCATAGGCACCTTCGCAGGCCGCGGGCGACAGGCGCGCCAGCGCAAGGCGGCCGACATATTCCGCCGTCCCTTCGATGGTCTCCATGCGCGCCTCCTCCAGGAGAAGCTCCGGCTGGAGCGCCGCGCGGCTCTGCCGCAGAGCCAGTACCTCGGAAAGCGGCGCGCCGCCTGTCAGGGCGCGGTGCTCCTGTGCGCGCAGGGCCAGAAATGCAGGCTGCGGCTCCGTAGCCGCCAGCACCAGATCGTCCGGCCAGCCCTGCTCGCCGCAGCGGAACTGGAAGCTGTGGAACATCTCGTGCACGAGCGAGGCCGCAAGCCCCGCGGCATCCGCAGGCGGGTCGGCCTCCATATCCCAGATGGCAAGATGCTCTCCCTGCCGGCACACGCTGGTGTTGCCGTAGAATTCCGCCGGGCGGGGCATCATCTCACCGTTCAGAACGGCCGTGTCGTGCGTGTACAGGGCAAACGGGCAGGGTGCAAAGCCCGCCCACAGGGCCGGGAAGTCCAGCCTGCTCAGCTGCTCCCGTACCCGATCGTACCAGTTTTTCAGATCCATGTGTCTGCACCTCCTTTCCCACAGCATAATAAAATCCCGCCGGAACTTCAACCTGAAATCCGGCAGGATTTTCCGGGGAAATAGACGGACAGCGCCTGCAGCGCCGCCAGCACATCCTGCGCCGGGCCGCGCAGCGTCACGCGCGAGAGCGCCGCATCTCCGCTGAAAGCCATGGTCACGCCATGCTCCGCCGCAAGGGCGGCCACAGTCCGGCAAAGCTCCGCTGCCGCGACCGGCAGGTCGAGCACGGCGCACAGCTGCCCCGTTGTGTCCATGCGCCGCTGGATGAAGTCCTCTGCCACGGCGTTCCGCCGCGCGTTCGAGGCGCTGCGCACCTGCGGCAGGGCCAGAAACGCCGCGGTCTGCTCCGCCGTGAAGCGCCAGCCGCCCGGCGTCTTCTCCCCGGCGAGCAGGCCCCGCTTGAGATAGCTGCGCAGCGTCCGCTCCGTCAGCATGGAGATGGCCGCAAGCTGCGCCAGTGTGATACGTTCGCTCATACGATCCCCTTATAGAGCTTCATCGTAAATTCCGCGCCGCCGGGCACATTAGCCGCCGTGAGCGTGCCGTTCTGCGCCGCCGCGATGGAGCGCGAAAGCGCAAGACCGATGCCAACGCTCTGCTCCGGCGCGTTTTCGCCCTTATAATAGCGCTCGAACAGATGCGGCAGATCCTGCGGTGCGATGCCGCCGCCGGTATCGCGGATGACAACGACCGACGCAACGGCGTTTTCCTCCGCCCGCACCGTGATCGTGCCCTCCTGCATATGCTCCGAGCAGTTTTTCAGAATGTTGCCGAGGGCCTCCGCCGTCCACGCGGGATCGCAGCGGACGTTTCCGGACGCCTCGACCTGCAGCTGCTGGCCGCGCAGCTCCATGCCGATGGCAAACGGCTCCGCCGCCCGCGCCAGCAGGGCCGAAAGCGGAATGGTTTCCGGGCAGAAGCGCGCCGTCCCGGCATCGAGCTTTGCCAGCTTCAGCAGCGATTCTACGAGCCAGTCCATCCGCGCCACCTGCCGCCGCAGCGCGCGCACGTCGCCGCGGCTTTCTTCGTCCACATGCCCGGCCAGACTCGTCAGCAGCAGGTTCACCGCCGTAAGCGGCGTGCGCATCTGGTGCGAGATATCCGCCATGGCGTCGGCGAGCTGCAGCTTTTCCTTTTCGAGCTGCGCGGACTGCTCCCGCAGGCGGAGCGTCATTTTGCGCACCTCGCTGCGCAGCAGGCTGACCTCGCCCTCGCCGTAATCGGCCAGATGGATATCGCCGCTGCCGTGCAGCACGGCGTCGATGTCGGCCGCCAGGCGGGCCATGGCCCGGTAGCGGCAGCAGAGCTCCACGCCGTAAAGCACCAGCAGCACGGTGCCGAGCGCCAGCGCCACGCAGGCGGCCTGCCAGCCGGACAGGCTCATCGCCGCTGCCGAGGCAAGAAGCGTCAGAAGGCCGCCCACGAGCAGCGCGCGGCGCAGTTCCGGGTTCCGCAGCATCGCTCAGCCCTCCATCCGGTATCCGACGCCGCGCACCGTGCGGATGAGCGCCGGGTCCTGCGGATCGTCCTCGAGCTTGTCACGCAGGCGCTTGATGTAGACCGTCAGCGTATTGTCGTTCACGAAATCGCCCGCCACATCCCAGATCTCCTCGAGCAGCTGCGCGCGGCTGAGCGTCGCGCCCCTGTGATTCAGGAATACGAGCAGCAGCCGGTATTCCAGCGCGGAAAGGCTCAGCTCCTGTCCGTTTTTGCTCACGCAGGCGCGCTCGGTGTCGACACGAAGCGGGCCGACGTCCAGAACGGACTGTACCCGCCCCGTCCGGCGCAGCACGCTGCGGATGCGCGAGACAAGCTCCCGCGGGCGGAAGGGCTTGGCGATATGGTCGTCCGCGCCGAGGTCCAGCCCCGTCACAACACTGTACTCGTCCCCGGACGCACTCAGGAAGATCACGGCCGTCCCGCCGCGCTGCTTCACAGCCGAGCAGACGGAAAAGCCGTTCCCGTCGCGCAGGCCGACATCGAGCAGCACAAGGTCAAATTCTTCCGTCTCCAGCAGAGCAAGCGCCTCGCGCTGACCGGAGGCCTGCCGCACGGCAAAGCCCTCACCGCGCAAAAACGACGTCAGCGGCTGATAGATCGCGCTGTCATCCTCCACCAGCAGGATCCGTTCCATATCCACGCCTCCCATCCCGTTATCTTGCCTCTTATCATACCCCAACGGCATAAAATTTGCAAGACCTCACAGCCATTCGATATAATCAGATTTTTATCTGGCAGTTTCATCTTTAGAAGTATCTGCGCGCAAAAAATCGATTAAACTTTAAGAGATTATATGCTGTCAGAACCGGGGTGAAGGATCGTGAAAATCTATTGGTACCGTAATTCCAAGAACCTGATCGGGCACCGTCTGCACGACCTGCGTATCAGTCAGCACCTGACCCAGCGTCAGCTGGCCGCGCGCATGCAGCTTGCCGGAATGGAAATGAACGAAGTAACCATTCTGCGCATTGAAAAGGGCGTTCGGTTCGTGCCGGATTATGAGGTCGCCGAGCTGGCCAAGGCGCTCGGCGTGAGCTGCGACGACCTGCTGGAAGACTGCTGAAAGGATTCCTCTGGCAATATCGCACCGTTGCATTCGTCCTCCGGAAAATGCTTTCCCGGACCACGCGGTATTGCCTTTTGTTTTTTTGCGCCGTTTCATCACAGACTTCTTGTTTTCTCTGTGATGACCGTCACAAAAAATGAAAAACGGGAGAAATCGCAGGTATGCTGCGGTTTCTCCCGTCATCTTGTCAAACAGTCCCTCCGGGGATTTTTTGACAAGATGCTTTCAGACTTGCAAAATCAATTTTTGTATCATGATTTTGCAATTCTGCCGCTGCGGCGGGTGATAGAACGCGAAAGAAAACCCTGACGGTTTCCTTTCACACGATCCTTCCCTCCGAGACTTTTGGCTGGGCAGGTTATTTGACAGTCTGACGGACCGTGCTGTATTCCGCAGCACGGTCCGAACTTTTGTTCTCAGTTATAACTCGGCGTACTCGCCCTCGGCAGCGTCCTCCGCCTCGACGGCAGCCTCTGTCTCAAGTGCGATGGCCTCAGCCGGGGTCTCCGGCTTCAGTCGCGCGAAGCGGTAGAACAGCAGAGACAAGACCGTTGCAACGGTCCAGCCGATCGGCCACGACAGCCAGATGCCGGTCTCCTCAAAGGTACGGGACAGGACAAAGGCCAGTGCAACACGCAGCAGCAGGTCCGTGAATGTGGAGGCCATGAACGGGCCCATCTTTCCCGCGCCGCGCAGGACGCCGTCGGCCACGATCTTCGAGGCGACGATCACATAGAACGGCGCGACGATGTGCAGGAACTGCACGCCGGTCGCCAGCGCCTTCTGCGTCGGGTTATCGACGAAGATCTTCACAAGCGGTGCGCCCGCAAAGAAATACAGCACCGTCAGCGGGACACACAGCGCCCACACAAGGTACAGACCCGCGCGGAAGCCGCTGCGGATGCGGTCCGGCTTCTGTGCGCCGAGGTTCTGCGCCGTGAAGTTCGAAATGCCGTTGCCCAGCGTCACGAGCGACGTGATGACGAGGTTGTTCAGCTTGACCGACGCGGAATAGCCCGCCATAACGGCCGTGCCGAACGAATTGATGATACTCTGCAGCACGATATTGCCGACGGAGACGAAGCTCTGCTGCAGGATACTCGGGACGGCGACGCGCGCCACGCGGCCGAGCAGTCTGCCGGAGAAGACCGGAGCCCTCTGGCCCTCCGGCAGGTGGATCTTCGCCAGACGGCGGAACACGAACACCAGCGCCAGCACGCAGCTCACGCCCTGGCACAGGAACGTTGCCCACGCAACGCCGTCCACGCCCATGCCGAACGCCGTGACGAACAGGATATCCACCGCGATGTTCGAGAGAGACGAAGCCATGAGGAAGAAGAACGGCGTTTTGGAATCGCCGAGCGCGGAGAAAATACCGGTCGCCACATTATAGAAAAACACAAACGGCAGGCCGCAGATGTAAATGTTCAGATACAGCTGAGAGTCCTTCATGATCTCATCCGGCGTGTTGATGAGGCCGAGGAGCTGGCGCGACAGCAGCAGGCCGACCAGCATCAGAACAGCGCACAGGCCCGCGCTGGCGATGAGCGTGGTATAGATCGTCGTCTTCATGCTGCGCAGGTCCTTCGCGCCGAAGAACTGCGCCGCCACGACGGAGCAGCCGATGTTGCAGCCAAAGGCAAAGGCGATGAAAATCAGCGTGATCTCATAGCTATTGCCGACGGCGGCCAGCGCATTCTCGCTGATGAATTTACCGGCGACAAAGCTGTCTGCGATATTATAAAGCTGCTGGAAAATGATGCTGCCGAACAGCGGCAGACAGAATTTCCAGAGCACCCGGCTGGGTTTGCCGGTCGTTAAGTCCTGATTCACAATGATTCCTCCTTGATTCCATTCCAAGGGTGTATTATAATGGCTCTGTTCTTATACGGATAATCTATTGTTGATATGGTCTCGATATCAATTTTATATAGGAGGAACACATGGACATTGCGCTGGATTATTACCGCATCTTTGAAGCCGTAGCGCGGCACCGCAGCTTTACCCGCGCGGCGGAGGCGCTGGTCAACAGCCAGCCGAACCTGACGCGCGCCGTGCACAATCTCGAGGCGGAGCTCGGCTGCCGCCTGTTCCTGCGCTCCAGCCGCGGCGTGGAGCTGACGCCGGAGGGCGAGGCTCTCTATGCCCACGTCACGGCCGCCATGGAGCAGCTGCGCGCGGGCGAGGCCGAGCTGCAGCGCCAGCGCGAACTGCGCAGCGGCATGGTCTCCATCGCCTGCAGCGAGACGGCCCTGCATGCCGTGCTGCTGCAGGTGCTCAGCCGTTTTCACCGCGAAAATCCCGCCATCCGCCTGCGCGTTTCGAACCAGTCCGCGCCGGAGGCCATCGACGCCCTGCGCAGCGGCCTTGCCGAGCTTGCCGTCGTCACAATGCCGCCTGCTCCTCTGTCCGCACCGCTGGAGGCGACGGTGCTGGCCTCGTTCCGTGAGGTCCCCGTGTGCAGCACGGCCTTCCCGCTGGACAGCGGCCGCACCTTTACGCTCCGGGAGATCGCGGCCCTGCCGCTCATCGCCCTACGGCGCGGCACGAGCACGTTTGACCTCTATGAGAGCCTGTTCCGCCGCCATGGGCTGAGCTATGCGCCGGATATTGAGGCGGCGACCTCCACGCAGCTCCTGCCGCTTGTGAAAAACGGCCTCGGCATCGCCTTTGTGCCGGATGTTCTGCTCCCCGCCCCCGGCATCGAGCGCCTGCACCTGCGCGAGGGCCTGCCGGAGCGGGCCGTCTGCCTCATCCGCCGCACGGACCGGCCCCGCAGCGTCGCGGCCGCCGCACTCGAAACGATGCTTCTTTCGCTGCAGAACAAGTAAAATGATCCTGACGATCCACATGGGCCTGTGGACCGTCAGGATCTGTTATTTGATGTTATACTCCCTCGACCGTACCGGCGTTCTTTGCCTCGAGCACACGGATGGCGTGATACAGGAACTCGTTATACGGCGTGGGGACGCCATATTCCTTGCCAAGGCGGATGACCGCACCGGCAAAGATATCGACCTCCGTTTTGCGCCCGGCCAGAATGTCCTGCAGCGTGGAGGGCTTGTTGCGCGGCGGAACGGCCTTGATGACGTCCAGATGGTCGCGCGCATAGTTCGTCTCGATGGGGATGCCCTTCTTCTGCGCGATCTCGATGACCTCTGCCGCGACCATGATGCGCAGCGCCTCGGCATCCTCGCAGCTGCCCCACGCGCCGTACGGCAGGTCGAGCACGGCAGCGACCTGATTCTCGCTGACGTTGCAGGCAAATTTCTCCCAGATGGCCAGCAGCATATCCGGGCGGATCTGATAGCGGATGCCCGCGCCGTCAAACAACGCCTTGAGACGCAGCACGCGCTCGGACAGGTTCGCGGGATCGTTCTTCTTCTCGCCGTACTCCACATAGAACGCGGCGTTCGGGTCGAACGAAACGGTGTTTCCGACCTTGACGCTGCTGATGCGCATCAGGGAATAGACAATATTCTCCCAGCCGTAGGTCTTCGCCACGACCTCCTCGCTCTCCACGCCGTTGAGCGGCGAAAGGATGAGCGTCTCCGGGCCGATCTGCGCCCGCACGTCCTCGATGGCCTGCTGCAAGCCAGACATCTTCGTGGCAAAGATCACCAGATCGGCAGGCTCGCCCTCGCCCGGCTCCACAACGTGGTAGTATTCCTGCTTGCCGTTAATGATAAGGCCCTCGCGGCGGATCCGCTCCGCGCGCGCACCGCCTGCGATGACGCGCAGATCGTCGCCGAGCATCGGCTGCAGCCTGTCCGCAAAATATGCGCCGATGGCTCCGAGGCCGACCAGCGCGACTGTTTTGATCTCCTTCATGGCAGTGTCTCCTTTGCAGTAGCTGCGCAGACCTCATCGCGCAGCCGATATCTTGGATATTTTACCACAAATTGGCACATATTTCCACAGGATTTTTTATGTTTCCGGCAGACGGCCAAGCAGGGCAGGGCCATGCTCCCGCAGCCAGGCGCGCTGCGCGGCATAGTCCGGCAAACATGATGCGACCTCGCGCCAGAACGCGGCGCTGTGGTTCATCTGCTTCCGGTGGCACAGCTCATGCACGGCGACATACTCGCGTACCTCCGGCGGGGCCAGCATCAGAAGGCAGTTGAAGCTCAGGCTCCCGCGAGCGGAGCAGCTGCCCCAGCGGGTGCGCTGCGCGCGGATCGTGATCCCGGCAAAGTCGACGCCCATCCGGGCCGCGAGGCGCGTCACGCGCTCCGTCAGGTCGGCCTGCGCCGCGGTGCGGAGCCGCTGCAGCTCCGCTTCGCTCAGGATGCCCGCCCGCTGTGCGGCCCGGCTCCCCGCTCTGGCGCGGGCCACGGCTGCCTCGAGCCATGCCGCATGCTGCTCGGCAAAGGCATGGATATCCCGCTCCGGCAGGCGCAGGGGCGCGCGGGCAACGATCTCGCCCGTCGGCAGGACCTGCAGCGCCAGCGTCTTCCGGCGGCTGCGGACGATCCGCAGCTCCGTCACGGCCGCACCGCCTGCCAGACGCGCAGGGCCAGCGCCGCACTGCCGACATGATAGCCGCTGACGGCATAGGCCGCCGTGAGCGGGCCGCGCAGCACAACGAGCAGCGGCAGCTTGCCCGCCTCGGCAAACGTCTGCCGCGCGGCAGTCTCCGCCGTGCGCGCATCGCCGTCCAGCAAGACAGGGACGTCCGGGTTCTTTTCGCAGAAGCGACGCATCGTCTCGTTGCGCAGGGAACCGGCATCCGGCACGAGCAGCGTCAGGGGCACACCCTGCAGGTCCTCGTCCAGAAGCTCGCGCAGCAGGTGCTCTGTCGGCTCCTGCCCGGGCGCGAGCCACGCCAACAGGCCGCCGCGGGCCGTGAACGCCGCACCGGAGACCGGCTCGCCCGCCATCGTCCGCGCGGAAAAGAAGTCCTCCATCGCATGGCTGCCCAGCATCTCAGAAAGGGCTGCATGGGCTCGCTCCAGACGGATCGTGCGCCGTTCGCCCGCCGCAAGGGAAAAATGCAGCCGCAGCACGCGCTGGTCGCCGTTCGGCAGACGGTTCGTCGTGAGCAGGCAATATTCTCCCGGCGCAGCGGAGAATGTCAGGCCGTCCGCCGAAGGCCAGAGCAGGCGCGCACCGTCCGGCGTCAGGGCAGAAAGGGAAAAGTCCACGCCGCAGACCCATTTTTCGCCCGCGGGGCAGATCAGAACGACCGTTCCGCGCGTGTCGCGGCCCTCCGTGCGCTTCCAGACGCCGTTCTGCCAATATTCGGCCGCACCGTCCTCCGGCGCAAGCCGAGCCGGGACGCCGAGCGCGCGGCAGAGCGCCGCAAACAGGACGCGCTTTGCCTCCGGCGAGGCCTGCCGCAGCGTCAGCGCCGCCAGTGGGGACGGGCTGAGCGTGGACGGAGCGATCGTCTCCATGAGCCATGCCCAGAGCGCCGCCGGATCCCTGCGGAACGCAGCGCTCCGTTTCTCCGAAAAATATGTAGTCAACTCCCGCCGCTGCGGCAGAAGCTGCTCATATCCGACGCGCGGACAGAGCACAAAGGCCGCCCAGATGCCTTCCGGCACGCCGTCCGGCCGGGGCGTGTGCGCCCATGTATCGCGCAGGACGTCCGGCGCGATATCGAGCAGGTCCTTCGGTAAAAGTGTGCGCAAAAGGGGCATTGCCTCCGGCTCCTCCCGCAGAAAGGCCGCCAGCTGTGCCGCATGGCCCGCGCCCGCGCGCAGCAGCGCCGTCTCCTCCGGCGGCAGGCCCTGCGCGTCCGCCTCGTCCAGCCGGGCCTCGCGGCGCTGCGTCCACGCCTCGTGCGCCTGCCGGAGCCACCGCTCCTGCAGGTCCCGCTGTGCCTCCGTCGGAACGGCTCCGCGCACGGCTCCTCCGCGGGGTGCCGTCAGCTCGATCGGCTCCCAGCGATCCGGCGCGGGAGCGCGCTTCCCGAGAGTCAGCACGACCGGCCCGGTCTCCTCCGGGGAGACGAAGGCCTCACAGCACAGGCCGTCCCGCCGTGCCAGCAGCCGCAGGCTGCCGAGGCCGCACGTCAGGGCTGCCGTTCCGTTCCGGTCGGTTCGTACCGTCGCCGCGGGATACCATTCACAATTATTCAGAATACAAAAATCGACATCGGCCCCCGCCGCAGGCATACCGTTTTCGTCCGTCACGCGGACGGTCAGGCGGCGCACATCAGCATAACGGGCCGTTTCGTTGCAATAGACCACATCGCCCTCGCGGCCGATGAGATCTGCACCCGGCTCCGGCTCGCCGAAGCAGCGGCTGTGCACCAGAACGGCGCGTCCCGCCGCACTGTTGAACCAGCCGCGGTCCAGCACGGCCTCCGGCTCACAGGCACCGAGAAAGTGCCACGCGCCGCCGCACCGGACCTCGACCCACGCATGGTTGTCGTCACAGTGCGCCCAGCGCGGCACATAGACCTGCCGCGCCGCAAAGCCGCAGGCGCGCAGGACATTCACCGCGAACATGGACTCCTCACCGCAGCGGCCGAAGCCCGCGCGGAGCACGGCCAGCGCACTGCGCGTGCGCTCGTCCGTCGGCTGATAGGCCACATGCTCGGCGCACCAGCGGTTGATCTCCAGAACGGCGGCCTCCTCCGGAAGGCCGCGCAGCCGCTCGGCAAGCGCGGCATAGAACACGGGGCGGCAGTCGCACAGCGCCTCATTATTGACGCGCGGATGCAGCACATAGGCAAGAAACAGCGGCTCCGGCAGGGCGCGCGTCCACGAAACATTCTCCCGCAGGTATCGCGCATGCGCCGCGCAGGAGAAAAACACCTCCGGCGGCGTATCGAGCCAGTCGCCGGCGGGGCTTGCCGCATAGCAAAGGCGGGCCAGCCGCGCCGTCTCGTCCGGCAGGGCCTGCAAAAGGTCCGGAAGCTGCCGGAGCCCCGTCTGGGCGAGCTTCCGCTCAAATTCCGCTTTCCGGCCTCTCATGCCTGCGCTCCCGGCGTTCCGAGGGCGTGCACCGTCTCGGCGCACGCGCGGAACTCCGCTTCGTCCGTCAGCCAAAGCTCATACTCCGAAAGGGACGGCAGGCCCATGGACACGCCCTCCTTGCGGTAGCGCATGCCGCTGTCCACGCTGCCCTTACGGCCCGTGGTGTGGAAGGTCGTGATGCCGGTCTGCGCAGCAATCTGCGCAATGTTTGCTTTCTTTACGCCGCAGCCCGCCATCAGGTCGATGCGTCCTGCTGCCTGCTCGTTCAGCTTTGCCAGAAGCGGCGCGCCGAGGGCGGCGTTGGCCGCCTGCCCGGAGGACAGGATCGTCCGGCAGCCAAGGGAAACGGCGTCCTCCAGCGCCCGGAACGGGTCGCGCGTCATGTCGAACGCGCGGTGGAGCGTGACCTCCATCTGCCCTGCGCAGGCCATCATGCGGCGCATCTGCGCAAGGTCCAGCTCGCCGTCCGGCGTGAGCGCGCCGATGACGACGCCGTTCGCGCCGAGGTCGCGGAAGGCCGCGATCTCCTCGCACATCTCCTCCAGCTCCGGCTCGGTATAGAGAAAATCGCCGAAGCGCGGGCGGATAAGGACGTTGATGGGCACGCCGCTGCCGCGCTGCACCTGCCGGAACAGGGCATGCGTCGGCGTTGTGCCGCCGATGACCAGATGGGCGCACAGCTCCAGCCGGTCCGCACCGGCGCGGCTTGCCGCCATGGCAGAGGCATAGGAATCCACACATGCCTCGATCAGGGGTCGTTTCATTTTGCTTCCTCCTTTTTTTCCGCCAGCCCGCAGGCCAGATGGAACAGGGTGCTCACGGCCGTGCCGGTCGCACCGGGGACCTGATGCTCCCAGACATAGCCCTTGTTGTCCGCCGTGCCTGCAATGTCCAGATGCAGCCACGGCAGGCCCTCGGTAAAGTGCCGCAGGAACAGCCCGGCCGTGATCGCGCCGCAGCCGTCGCGGCTCGTGTTGCGCACGTCACCGAGGTCGCCGCGGATGAGCTTTTCATATTCTGGGAAGTCCGGCATACGCCAGAAGCGCTCGCCGGAGTGGGCGGCGGCCCGCTCGAGCGCGGCATACCAGCCGTCGTCGCTCGCCATAACGCCCGTGGCCACATAGCCAAGCATGGCGCAGATCGCGCCCGTCAGCGTGGCGGCGTCCACAAGGCGCGTGCAGCCCTCCTTCCGGATGGCCCACGTCAGGCCGTCGGCCAGAATGAGGCGGCCCTCGGCGTCTGCATTGAATACCTCGATGGTCTTGCCGGACAACGAGCCGATCAGGTCCCCCGGCAGCAGGCTCGTCGTGGAGATGCGGTTCTCGCAGCACGGCACGACGGCCGTAACATTCACCGGAATCCCGGCCGCCGCAATGGCGCGCACGGCAGCGGCCACGGCAGCGCCGCCCGCCATATCGCCCTTGATGCCCGCCATGGAGCCGCTGGATTTCAGATTATAGCCGCCGGAATCCACCGTCACGCCCTTGCCGACAAGGCCGAGGCGCTCCACCGAATCCGGCGCGCCCGTATAGCGCAGCACAGCGAGCACCGGCGGGTGGCCGCTGCTGTCGCCCACGGCGAGGAAGGCCTCCAGCCCCAGCTCGTGCAGGGTGCCACGGTCATAGCACTGCGTCTCGACCGGCAGACCCGCGCACTGCTCCGTCAGCGCGGTGGCAAGCCGCTCCGGCGTGAGCAGATTGGCAGGGCGGTTCACAAGACTGCGCGTGCGGAGGATGGACTCCGCCAGCGTCCAGCCGAGCTGCAGGTCCTGCTCCTGCCAGCCCTCGCCGGAGGCATAGCAGGCAAATTCCGGCTCCCACTGATCGGAGAGCGTATATTTCATCTGATAAGCGCCGCCGCAGATGCCCTCGGCCGCAGCCAGAAGGCCGTCACGGCCCAGCTCGGCCGCCGCGCTCAGGTCGAACACGGCGCTCTTTGCACCGCTGGCCTGCACGGCCTTGGACGCCTTGCCATAGACCTCCTTGCAGGCCAGGACCGACCAGCTCTCGCCGCGACCCACGGTGATCTGCTCACTGCCGTCCGGCAGGATGCGGTCGTGCAGCTTCAGATAGTCGCCCGGCTCGGGCGTCACGCGCAGGCCGACCGGCTCGTTGTGATAGCGCTGGATCATGGATCATTCTCCTTTAGTAATATAAAATATCAGAAAACCCGGAGAAAACGCTCCGGGTCAGACTGTCAAAAAACCTGCCCAGCCGAAAGTTCCGGAGGGAAGAAAAGTGTGAAAGGAAACCGTCAGGGTGTCCTTTCGCGTCAAATAACCCGCCGCAGCGGCAGAATTGCAAAATCATGCTGCAAAATTTGATTTTGCAATTTGGAAAGCAGCTTGGCAAAAAGGCCCGAAGGGACTTCTTTGACAAGCTGACCCGGAGAAAACGCTCCGGGTCCCGTGTGCACAAAGCCCTCCGCTTTGTCATTCCGAAAAACGAAGCGGCGTGGGGATCCCGAGCAGAAAGTTCCGAATTCGTTCAAGAGATTCCCCAGCGGTTACAAGTGTCCGGCAATGCGGGCGATCACAGTGCGGTGCACCTGCATCGCGCCCCTCGGGCAGAATTCCTGACAGCAGAAGCAGTGGATGCAGCGCCCGCGGTCGATGTGCGCCCGGCCGTTTTCGATCGTAATGGCATGGGCCGGACAGACATCGCGGCACACGCCGCAGCCGACGCACAGCGCCCGCTTCAGGCCCGGCCGCGTCCGCAGCGCAAGCGCCGCCGTCTTCCCGAGCAGGCGGCCGAAGGTGCCGCCCCGCGCGCCGAAATCCGTCCCCGTCCCATGCTGGACGATCCGGAAATCCGGGCAGGCAAAGGCCGCGGCATCCCCCGCAACGCAGAGCTGCGCCGGGTCGAGCGGCGTCAGGCCCCGCTCGGCCGCTGCGCGCAGCGTCGGCACATTTTCCGGCTTCAGCCCGATGAGCGAGGCGCACAGCAGGTCAACGCGGTGCGGGTTCGTCCCGGCCAGCAGCGCGCCGAACGGACGCGGCGTTCCGGCCGTCGGGCCGTTTCCCTCCATGGCGACGACGGCGTCCACGAGATAGAGCCTCGGGCGGAAATGCTCGTTCAGATCGATGAGCATTCCGGCAAAGTCCATGGGGTCGGGATAGCGATAGTGATACTCCGGCTTGATCGTGCCGGGGATCGCACCGAAAAGATTCTTCGTCGCGGCAGACAGGGCGAGCATGCCATGGCTCTTGAGCTTGCAGAAGCTGATGATAGCGTCGGCATCGTCCAGGTAGGCCGTGTAGGTAATGTGCTTTGCCACGCGCGCGTCCGGCAGGTCGGCCTCCCGCTGGGCAAAGTTCCGGTTGAGCGTGCCGCCCGCCTCCTCGACGGCCGCAAGGCCGCAGGCGCGGTAGACGGCGTTCAGATGCCCCGCTGCGTAGGTGCCGCCTGGGCTGTCGCCCACGACGACGGACGCGCCGCGCCGGACGAGCTCCTCCGTCAGGACCCGCAGCAGCATCGGATGGGTCGTTGCGGCCCGCTCCGGCTTCATGGCCGAGACGAGGTTCGCCTTGACGGCGATGCGCATGCCGGGCTTCACCCATGCAAGGCCTCCGAACGGCACAAGCACCTGCCGCAGGGCTGCGCGGCAGGTCTCCGCCCCATAGTCGGGACACGCGGCAATGGCCGCGTCGGGCACGCCGCTCACTGCGCCGCCTCCAGCAGCAGCTGCAGGGCTGCGCGGCAGGCCGTCTCCCGGTTCTCCGCACGGGTGCCGCCGCATTCCAGCCGCACGCACCGCGTTCCGGCCGCGTCGGCGCACGCCACAAAGATCTCCCCGACGCGGGGATTTTTCTCATCCGTGCCCGGCCCGGCATTGCCGGTGACGGACAGGGCATAGTCCGCGCCGAGCAGGCTCCGCGCGCCCTCCGCCATACGGCGGGCGACCGGCTCGCACACGGCCCCCTGCGCCTCGAGCAAGGCATGCGGAACACCGAGCAGGCGCTCCTTCACGGCGTAGGCGTAGGAGATAATGCCGCCGATATAGACGGCGGAAGCACCGGGTACATCCGTCAGCAGCTTGCCGAGCAGGCCGCCGGTGCAGCTCTCCGCCGTGACGAGCGTTCTCTCCGCAGCCGTGAGCCGGGCAATGACCTGCACCGCCTCATCCATGCCAGCGTACCTTCACCAGCTCGGTGTTCTCCAGCGCGCGGGCGATCAGGCCCTCCATGTCGAGCGGGGCGCAGGCGGCGTCCACCTGGGCCAGTGTCGGCTTTGTCTTGGGATGGCGCGGCGTAAAGACCGTGCAGCAGTCCTCATAGGGCAGAATGGACGTCTCCATCGTGCCGATCTGGCGGGCGCGCGTGACGATCTCCTCCTTATCCATGCCGATGAGCGGCTGGAAGATGGGCAGGTCCACGCAGGCGCCCGTCACGGCCATGGCTTCCATAGTCTGAGAGGCGACCTGGCCGAGATTCTCGCCGGTAACAAGGCAGCCGCAGCCGTGGTCGCGCGCGATGCGCTCGGCGATCTTCATCATGAACCGGCGCATGACCAGCGTGAAGAATTCCTCCGGGCAGTTGTCACGGATCGCTTCCTGAATTTCGGTAAAGCCGACAATATTCACGGTCATTCGGCCGCAGTAGCGCGTCATCAGGCGTGCAAGCTCCAGCACCTTGTCCTTGGCCAGCTCGCTGGTATAGGGATAGGAGAAGAAGTGCACGCACTCCAGCTCCACGCCGCGCTTGGCGATCATGTAGCCCGCGACCGGCGAATCGATGCCGCCGGAGAGCAGCAGCATGGCTCTGCCGCCCACGCCCGTGGGCAGGCCGCCCGCTCCGGGCTCCGCCGGGCCGTGCACATAGGCCGCGCGGTCGCGCACCTCGACATAGACCGTGTAATCCGGGTGATGCACATCGACCGTCACGTCCGGAAAGGCCTCAGCCAGACGGCCGCCGATCTCCTGCGACAGGCCGATGGACGTCAGCGGAAAGCGCTTGTCCGAGCGGCGCGACTCGACCTTGAACGACTTCGCCATGCTCAGGTCGTCGCCGAGGTAGGCCATGGCCGTATCAAAAATAGCGTCGAGATCCTTGGCGCACGGGCGGCAGCGGCACAGGCTCACCACGCCGAAGATGGCATGGCAGGCCTCCCACGCGCCGTCGAGGTCGCAGTCGGCGTTCTCCGGCTCCACATAGACCGTGGACTGGACGATGGAGACGCGGAAGTCGCCGAACGGGCGCATACGCCGGGCAATATTCGTCTTGAGACGGTTCTCAAACTGGAAGCGGTTACCGCCCTTCAGGACGATCTCGCCCAGCTTCAGCAAAAACATTTCATTCATGGTAAATTCCTCAATTCCTCAGTTCTGGATCAGTTGGTGCGTGCGGTACTGGATAGCCTCGGACAGGTGCTCCGGCAGGATGCTCTCACTTCCGGCGAGGTCCGCGATCGTGCGGGCCACGCGGCGGATACGGTCATAGCTGCGGGCCGTGAGGCCGAGGCTCTCGAACGCCTGCTGCATCAGCAGAGCGCCCGTTTCGTCCAGCTCGCAGAAGCGGCGCAGCTCCGGCGTCTGCATATTGGCGTTGCAGCGGCAGGACGTGCCCTTGAAGCGCTCGCGCTGGATGGCGCGGGCCGTTTCAACACGCTGCTTGACAACGGCAGAAGACTCCGGCACGGTCGTGCTGCGCAGCTCGTCAAAGTGGAGCGACGGCACCTCCGTGATGATGTCGATGCGGTCGAGCAGCGGGCCGGAGATGCGCGAAAGATAGGCCTGCACCGCGCCCTGCGAGCAGGTGCACCGCCCCGAGGGGTCGCCGTACCAGCCGCAGCGGCACGGATTCATGGCGCACACGAGCTGAAAGCGGCTCGGGTAACTTGCTGAGCCGTTTGCGCGGGAGATCGTCACCATGCCGTCCTCAAGCGGCTGGCGCATGACCTCCAGCGTCTCGCGCCGGAATTCCGGCAGCTCATCGAGGAACAGCACGCCGCGGTGAGCCAGCGAAATTTCGCCCGGACGCGGCGTGGAGCCGCCGCCCGTCAGGCCGGGGGCCGAGATCGTGTGGTGCGGGCTGCGGAAGGGGCGGCGGCGCACCAGCGGGGACTCCGGCGTGAGCAGGCCCATGACGGAGTGGATCTGCGTGACCTCCAGTGCCTCCTCGCGCGTCATATCCGGCAGGATGGACGGCAGGCGGCGGGCCAGCATGCTCTTGCCGGAGCCCGGCGGGCCGACGAGCAGCACATTGTGCGCACCTGCGGCCGCGACCTCCAGCGCGCGCTTGACATGCTCCTGCCCCATGACATCGCTGAAGTCCGGCAGGCGCTCCTCCGTCTCCTCAGGCTGCCAGGCAGGCTCCGGCTCGATGGAAAATTCGCCGCGCAGATGGGCGGCCAGCTGCCGCACCTCCTTCACGGGGATGACGGTCAGGCCGCCCGCCAGCGTGGCCTCGCGCGCATTTTCCGCCGGGACATACAGCGTGCGGATGCCGGCCTTCCGGGCGGCGATGGCCATGGGCAGCACGCCGTTGACGGGGCGCAGCCTGCCTTCGAGGCTCAGCTCGCCGAGGAAGGCAGACGGCTCGCGCGGCAGACGGACAAGCTCCTGCGCCGCAAGAATGCCGAGCAGGATCGGCAGGTCGTAGAGCGTGCCGGTCTTTTTCGTCCCGGCCGGGGCAAGGTTCAGCGTGATGCGGCTGACCGGAAAGCGGAAACCGCTGTTTTTGATGGCGGCGCGCACACGCTCGCGCGACTCGCGCACGGCGGCATCCGGCAGGCCGACGAGCTCAAAGCCCGGCAGGCCGCTGGAGATGCTGCACTCGACCATGACGGGATATCCGCTGATGCCGGACAGGCCCACGGAATCCACGCGTGAAGTCATACGTTCCCCCTCCTTTTTTCCTTTATTCTTTATCATACAACACAGACCGCAAAAATACAAGCGCCGCCGTGCAAAAGCAGCATCGGATTCCGGCCGAATCTGCATTCATATCGATTTGCATAAAATTTTGCAAAAAACTCGCACAAATAAACACGAACTTTTTTCTGCTTTTGATGCGGGAGTGCCGCAGCGGCGGCTTCCCCGCTTTTTCCGGTCTCCGCGGCAATATGCCGAAAATGGCCGCACGCTACATGGCACAGTTCCAAGATTTTCGCTGTTCTTTTCGTTTTTCTGATTTACAAATCCGGACTTTAGTGTTAGAATGGAGATGTTTTGAAAGAAATACTTTCAGGAGGTATTTATTTTGGCACGTAAATTCAAGACGATGGACGGCAACACCGCCGCCGCCCATGTCAGCTACGCCTTTACGGAAGTAGCCGGCATCTACCCCATCACCCCCTCCAGCCCGATGGCCGACTATGTCGACCAGTGGTCTGCGCAGGGCCGTAAGAACATCTTCGGCAACCGCGTCAAGGTCGTCGAGATGCAGTCCGAGGCAGGCGCTTCCGGCACCGTTCACGGCTCTCTGGCCGCCGGCGCTCTGACGACGACCTATACTGCTTCGCAGGGTCTTCTGCTGATGATCCCGAACATGTATAAGATCGCCGGTGAACTGCTGCCCGCCGTCTTCCATGTCTCCGCGCGTACCGTCGCGACCCATGCGCTGAACATCTTCGGCGATCATTCCGACGTCTACGCCTGCCGTCAGACCGGCTTCGCCATGCTCTGCGAGACCAACCCGCAGGAAGTCATGGACCTCGCCCCTGTCGCGCACCTGTCCGCCATCAAGGGCCGCGTCCCGTTCATCAACTTTTTCGACGGCTTCCGCACGTCCCATGAGATCCAGAAGATCGCCATCTGGGACTACGATGACCTGAAGGAAATGTGTGACATGGACGCAGTGGCTGCCTTCCGCAACCACTGCCTGAACCCCGAGCGCCCCGCCATGCGCGGCTCTCACGAGAACGGCGACACGTTCTTCCAGCACCGCGAGGCCTGCAATGGCTACTACGACGCTCTGCCTGAGATCGTCGAGGAGTACATGGGCAAGGTCAATGCCAAGCTCGGCACCGACTACAAGCTGTTCAACTACTATGGCGCACCGGACGCAGAGCGCGTCATCATCGCCATGGGCTCCATCTGCGACGTCGCAGAGGAAGTCATCGACTACATGAACGCCCACGGTGAGAAGGTCGGCCTCGTGAAGGTCCGCCTGTACCGTCCGTTCCGCGCCGACCGTCTGCTCGAGGCCATTCCGGCCACCTGCAAGAAGATCGCCGTTCTCGACCGCACGAAGGAGCCGGGCGCCCTGGGCGAGCCGCTCTACCTCGACGTCGTGACCGCTCTGGCCAACGCCGGCCGGATGATCCCGGTCATCGGCGGCCGCTACGGCCTTGGTTCCAAGGATACGCCTCCTGCATCCGTCTTCGCCGTCTATGAAGAGCTGGCGAAGGAAGAGCCGAAGCGCCACTTCACCATCGGCATCAACGACGATGTCACTCACCTGTCCCTCGAGGAGCATGCCGCACCGAACACCGCTGCGGAAGGCACCATCGAGTGCAAGTTCTGGGGCCTCGGCGGCGACGGCACCGTCGGCGCAAACAAGAACTCCATCAAGATCATCGGCGACCATACCGACAAGTATGTGCAGGCCTACTTCCAGTACGACTCCAAGAAGACCGGCGGTGTGACCATTTCTCACCTCCGCTTCGGCGACAAGCCCATCAAGAGCCCGTACTACATCAACAAGGCCGACTTCGTCGCCTGCCATAACCCGTCCTACATCACCAAGGGCTTCAAGATCGTCAACGACGTCAAGCCGGGCGGCGTGTTCCTCATCAACTGCCAGTGGGATCTGGCCGAGCTGGAGCACCACCTGAACGCCGAGGCGAAGCGCTACATCGCGAAGAACAACATCCAGCTCTACACGATCAACGCCATCGATCTGGCCATCAAGGTCGGCATGGGCAAGCGCACGAACACCATCCTGCAGTCCGCCTTCTTCTCCCTCGCCAAGGTCATGCCCGAGGCCGATGCCATCAAGTACATGAAGGACGCCGCCGAGCATTCCTACGCCAAGAAGGGCATGGACGTTGTGGAAAAGAACTGGAACGCCATCGACGCCGGCGCTACCGCCTACGTCAAGGTCGATGTCCCCGCCGCATGGGCCGAGGCTGAGGATCAGCCCGACACCACCGTGCTCGAGGGCAAGCCGGAGCTCGTGAAGATGGTCAAGAACATCCTCCTGCCCATCGACAAGATGGACGGCGATTCCCTGCCCGTCTCTACGTTCATGGATCATGTCGACGGCCAGTTCGAGCTGGGCGCTTCCGCTTACGAGAAGCGCGGCGTCGCCGTGACCGTCCCCGAGTGGGACGCCGACAAGTGCATCCAGTGCAACAGCTGCGCATTTGTCTGCCCGCATGCCACGATCCGTCCGTTCGCACTGACCGAGGAAGAGGCCGCTGCCGCTCCCGCCGCTGCGAAGATCCGTCCGGTCAAGGCCGGCAAGGGCAAGGGCAAGTATCAGTACACCATGGCTGTCTCCCCGCTCGACTGCATGGGCTGCGGCGTCTGCGTCGGCGTCTGCCCGACGAAGGCCATCACCATGGTCGCTCAGGAGAGCCAGCTCGATCAGCAGCCGGTCTTCAACTACATGGTCGCCAAGGTCGCGCCGAAGGAAGAGCTTCAGGACCTGAGCGTCAAGGGCAGCCAGTTCAAGCAGCCCATGCTCGAGTTCTCCGGCTCCTGCGCAGGCTGCGCCGAGACGTCCTATGCACGCCTCATCACCCAGCTGTTCGGCGACCGCATGTATATCTCCAACGCCACCGGTTGCTCCTCCATCTGGGGCGGCCCGGGCGCAACGTCCCCGTACTGCACCGATAAGAACGGCCACGGCCCCGCATGGTCCAACTCCCTGTTCGAGGACAACGCAGAGCACGGCTACGGCATGTACACCGCGCAGAAGGTCATCCGCGAGAACCTCGCCGAGAAGACCCACGCCCTGCTCGCCATCGACTGGACGGCTGCAGAGCTGAAGGAAGCCGCTCAGAAGTGGCTCGACACCATGGAAGACGGCGCTGCCAACAAGGAAGCTGCCAAGGCTTACATCGCCGCCCTCGAAGAGAGCATCTGCGACGGCTGCGACTGTGACGCCTGCAAGCTGGCCTCTGAGATCCTGAGCCAGAAGGATTACCTCAGCAAGAAGTCCGTCTGGATCTTCGGCGGCGACGGCTGGGCCTACGATATCGGCTTCGGCGGCGTGGACCATGTCCTTGCCCAGAACGAGGATGTCAACATCTTCGTCTTCGATACCGAGGTTTACTCCAACACCGGCGGACAGGCCTCCAAGGCTTCCAACATCGGTCAGGTCGCTCAGTTCGCGGCTGCCGGTAAGGAGACCAAGAAGAAGAGCCTTGCCGAGATCGCCATGTCCTATGGCTACATCTACGTCGCGCAGGTCGCAATGGGCGCCAACCAGGCTCAGACCCTCAAGGCCATTGCCGAGGCCGAGGCCTATCATGGCCCGTCCCTCATCATCGGCTATGCTCCGTGCGAAATGCACTCCATCAAGGGCGGCATGATGCACTGCCAGGAAGAGATGAAGAAGGCTGTCGACTGCGGCTACTGGAACATGTTCCGCTTCGACCCGTCCAAGGAGACCGGCAAGTTCACCCTCGACTCCAAGCAGCCGAAGGGCGGCTATCAGGAGTTCCTGATGAACGAGGCCCGCTACAGCCGCCTGACCCGCGAGTTCCCGGAGCGTGCAAACGAGCTGTTTGAGCGCAACGAGGAATCCGCAAAGGCCCGCTATGAGCACCTGCTCAAGCTGGTCGAGATGTACAAGGACTAAGCCCTTGTTGCATCTGACCTGATACCTATAAAATCGCCCCCATCGGTTTTGGCCGATGGGGGCGATTTTGATCGGTTTACTTATTCTGCAATTCCCGGCAGGCGAAAGTCCGGGAAATACGTCTTCACAAATTCGACGTCCGCCGCCTGAAAGCTGCGGCCGTTCAGGGGCGCAAGTACGCCTGCGTCCGTGGTGAAGCAGAACGTCAGGCGATAGGAATACAGCGCCTGATAGCGCCGGTCAGCGTGCGGATCGAGCTTGCCGTACTTGCCGTCGCCCAGCAGCGGGTGTCCGGCGTGCGCAAACTGCGCGCGGATCTGATGCGTGCGGCCCGTGATCAGCTCACACTCCACCAGCGACAGGCCGCCGCGCTTTGTGAGCGTTCGATAGCGCGTTTCGCAGGTCTTTGCGCCCTTCTGCGGCGTATCCGTGACGAAAACGCGGTTTTTGACCGCATCCTTGAAGAGATAGCCCTTCAGCACGCCGGTCTCCGGGCGGGGCGTGCCCTCCACCACGGCGAGATAGCGCTTGTCCAACTCGCGGTCGCGAATTTTCTGATTCAGGATGCGCAACGCCTCGGCCGTCTTGGCCGCGATGACGATGCCGCCGGTGTTGCGGTCGATGCGGTTGCACAGCGCCGGGGTGAAGGCCTGCTCCTCGCGCGGCCGCCACTCTCCTTTTGCATAGAGATAGGCCTGAATATGGTCGATGAGCGTGCGCCCATACTCCGCGCCGTCGTGCGGATGCACGGCCACGCCGGGCTTTTTGTCCACAAGCAGGATGTTTTCATCCTCATAGACGATGTTGAGCTTCGGTGCCGTCACCGTCAGATAGGCGTTGGCCTCGGAGGGCTTGTCGAAAAACTCGTCGTTGATATAAAGCTGCAGCACATCGCCCTCCTGCAGGCGCGTGTCGCGCTGCGCGCGGGCGTTGTTGCACTTGATACGCTTGAGGCGGATATACTTCTGCGCCAGCGAGGCGGGCAGCAGCGGAACGGCCTTGGCCAGAAAGCGGTCGAGCCGCTGCCCGGCGTCATTGCGGCCGATGGTCAGTTCTTTCATGGGAGCGTGGTCTCCTTCGCTGAAATCGGGCAGCAGCGCACCATGAAGCGAAAGCAATCGGCGAGAGATTTTTTGTCGAGCCGAGATTCGGAAAGTGCAGGCGTACTTTGTGTACTCCAAACTTTTCGAACCGATGGATCGGCGAAAAAGATTCGGCGAAGGCCGAAGCGGCAATGGGGCGCTGCTGCCTTTACTATGCCGCAGATCGTTCGGATTGTCAAGGTTTTTTATGAAAAAATCGAAAAAGGATTTGACAAAATCACGAAAAACCGTTATAATATCTCCTGCACGACTATGGAACAGGGGATCATTATGCTGCTTGGATTATCAAAAATCATGCAAAAGCCGGACAGTGTTCTGCCCTTCCATACCGCGCTGGATCTGCACGATCTGCAATTCGGCGGGAGTTTTCCCGTGCAGGAGCCCGTCTCCGCCGAGGGGACGGTGCGCAACACCGCCGGTGTCCTCGTTTTAGAGGCTGTGATCTCCACAAATCTGCACGCTGTCTGCGACCGCTGCGCCGCGCCGTTTGAACGCCGCGTCTCCTGGCCGGTGCATGCTGTGCTCACCCGTTCGCTCGAGCGGGAGGATGAGGCAGACGAGTGGACTTTCCTCCTGCAGGAGGGGGATATGGCCGATCTGGACGAGATCCTGACGACCGCGTTCGTGCTGAACATGGATTCGAAGCTGCTTTGCAGGCCGGACTGCAAGGGCATCTGCCCCCGCTGCGGCAAGAATCTGAATGAGGGCGCATGCTCGTGCCGCCCTGAGATCGATCCCCGTTTGGCTGTCCTTGGGCAGCTGTTGAAGGATAAATGATTATTTTCTGCGAAAGCATCTGACCAAGGAGGTGTCATTCATGGCTGTTCCTAAGTGTAAGGTTTCCAAGGCAAGACGGGATAAGAGACGCAGCTCCCACTGGAAGCTCTCCATCCCCGGCGTAGTCGCTTGCCCGAAGTGCGGTGAGGCTCGTCTGCCGCACAGAGCTTGCAAGAACTGCGGTACCTACAATGGCCGCGAGGTTCTTCCTGCCGCCGAGGCGAAGTAATTCCGTTCCCACAAGGAAAGCAGGAAAGGATAAGCTCCTTTCTCTCAGCCTGCCGGACAGCGCCCCTTCCGGGGTGGTATCCCGGCAGGTTTTGCTTTGTTTCCGGGCATTTTTGTTTGTGCCTTGCAAATCGAAGCGTTTTGTGCCATAATAGGAAAAAGAACCCGCGGCGCTCTGCCGCAGAGAGGAGGCTTGCGCTATGCCCAAGCCCTTGGTTGCGATCGTCGGACGGCCGAACGTCGGCAAGTCCATGCTTTTCAACAAACTGACCGGCCGGCGCGCCGCCATCGTGGAGGATACGCCGGGCGTGACCCGCGACCGCATTTACGGCGACTGTGACTGGAACGGCCGCGAATTCGAGCTCGTGGATACGGGCGGCATCGAGCCGAACACCGACAGTGAGATGCTGCAGTTCATGCGCCGCCAGGCCGAGCTGGCCATCGCCGCTGCCGACGTGATCGTCATGGTCACGGATGTGAAGACCGGCGTGACCGCTGCCGATCAGGATGTCGCCAATATGCTGCTGCGCAGCCGCAAGCCGGTCTGCCTCGCCGTGAACAAGTGCGACTCCGTCGGCCCCACGAACCCCGACGTCTACGAATTCTATGCGCTCGGCCTCGGCGACCCCATCGAGGTCTCCGCCGTCCACGGCCACGGCACCGGCGACCTGCTCGACTGGTGCGTTGCGCACTTCCCCGCCCCCTCCGAGCAGGAGGACGAGGGCGAGGTCATCAACGTTGCCATCATCGGCAAGCCGAACGTCGGCAAATCCAGCCTGCTCAACCGCATTCTCGGGCAGGAGCGCGTCATTGTCTCCAATGTCGCCGGAACGACGCGCGATGCCATCGACAGCTATTTTGAAAACGAATTCGGCAAATACCGCTTCATCGATACCGCCGGAATGCGGCGCAAGTCCAAGGTCGATGACGCCATTGAAAAATATTCCAACCTCCGCTCCATCGCCGCCATTGAGCGCGCAGACGTCTGTCTGATCCTCATCGACGCCGTCGAGGGCGTGACGGAGCAGGACACGAAGATCGCCGGTCTGGCCCACGAGGCCGGAAAGGCCAGCATCATCGTCGTGAACAAGTGGGACCTTGTGGACAAGGACACGAACACCATGGCTGAGAAGACGGCCGAGATCCGCCGCGACCTCAGCTACCTCACCTACGCGCCGATCATCTTCCTGTCCGCCCTGACGGGACAGCGCGTCGGCAAGCTCTATGAGCGCATCAACGCCGTGGCCAACCAGAGCGCCATGCGCATCACGACCGGCATGCTCAATAGCATTCTTGAGGACGCCACGGCCCGCGTGCAGCCGCCCACGGACAAGGGACGCCGTCTGAAGATCTATTATATGACGCAGGTCGGCGTGAAGCCGCCGCACTTTGTCATCTTCTGCAACGACGCACGCCTGTTCCACTTCTCCTACCAGCGCTATCTGGAGAATCAGCTCCGCGGTGTCTTCGGTCTGGAGGGAACGCCCATCCGGCTGACCATCCGCCAGAAGGGCGATAAGGAGGACTGAGCATGGACTGGTGGCGCATCGTCTGCTGTGCCGCTGCGGGCTACCTGCTCGGCAGCTGCAATGGCGCTATCGTCGTGTCGCACACCTGCATGCACGACGACATCCGCAAAAAAGGCAGCGGAAACGCCGGCCTGACGAATTTTCTGCGGAACTTCGGCGGCTGGGCAACGCTGCTCGTCGTCCTGATGGATATGGGTAAGGTCGTGCTCGCCTGCCTGCTCGGCCGCTGGCTCCTGCCCGGAAACCCGCAGCTCGGGATGATGATCGCAGGCGCGATGACGGAGCTGGGTCATATTTTCCCGGTCTTTTACGGCTTCCGCGGCGGCAAGGGCATCCTGTCGAGCGCTGCACTGGCGATCATGATGGACTGGCGCATCTTTGTCATCGGCTTCAGCCTGTTTCTGATCATCGTCTTTGCGACGCACTATGTCTCGCTCGGCTCCATTCTGGCCGCCACGGCCTATGCCGTGCTGTTTGTCATCTTTTTCCCCGGGCAGCCGTGGATCTGGAGCATCGCCATTGCTATGGCCGTCCTTGCGATCTTCATGCATCGCAGCAATATTGCCCGTCTGCTCCATGGCACGGAGACAAAAACCTATCTTTTGAAATCCAAGAAAAAGTGAGGAATCTTCCATGCAGGTAACGATCGCCGGCAGCGGCGGCTGGGGCACGGCCCTTGCCATTCTGCTGCATGAAAACGGTCACGATGTCACCCTTTGGTCGCATTTCGAAACGGAGAGCAAGCAGCTCGCCGAGACCCATCAGAATCCATATCTCCCCGGCGTGACTCTGCCGGAGGGACTGCATTATTCTGCAGACCCCGCCTGCGCGCAGGGCAGGGAGATGGTCGTGTTCGCCACGCCGTCGTTCGCCGTGCGCACCACAGCCCGCGCCTTTGCGCCGTACCTCGCCGAAACGCCCCTGCTTGTCTCCGTGACGAAGGGCATCGAGGAAGGTACCGGCTATCGCATGTCCGAGCTTGTCTCGCAGGAGACCGGCCGCACCGTCGTCGCCCTGTCCGGCCCCTCGCACGCCGAGGAGGTCAGCCGCGGCATCCCGACGGGCGTTGTCGTCGCCTGCCCGGAGCGGGAGCTTGCCGAGCGCGTGCAGAACGCCTTCATGTGCAGCCGCTTCCGCGTCTACACCAGCCCCGACACGGCCGGCATCGAGCTGGGCGCGGCACTCAAGAACGTCATCGCCCTCTGCGCCGGTGTCTGCGACGGCATGGGCTATGGCGACAACACCAAGGCCCTGCTCATGACGCGCGGCCTTGCCGAGGTCGCCCGGCTGGGCATGGCACTCGGCGCGCACCGCGAGACCTTCGCCGGTCTGGCCGGTGTGGGCGACCTGATCGTCACCTGCACGTCCATGCACTCCCGCAACCGCCGCGCCGGTATCCTCATCGGCCAGGGCGTACCCGTGCAGGAGGCCATGAAGCAGGTCGGCGCCGTCGTCGAGGGCTATTATGCCGCCCAGTCCGCCTGGGAGCTGGCGCAGCGCAAGAATGTCGACATGCCGATCACCGAGGCGGCCTATGCCGTGCTCTATGAGGGCCGCGATCCGCGTGAGGCGCTCAATTCGCTCATGCTGCGCGACCGCACCTCGGAGGCAGAGGACGCCGCATGGGCACGGTGAACCGCCGTGCAGAGCTGCTGCGTTCGCTGAAGTTCACTCTGTTCTCCGCCTCGGCCGGGCTCATCCAGATCGGCGCGTTCGCCCTGTGCAACGACGTCATCCGTCTGCCCGCATGGCTGGGCTATCTTATCGCATTGGTGCTCTCCGTGCTCTGGAACTTCACGCTGAACCGGCGCTATACGTTCCGCTCCGCCGCAAGCGTGCCGCGCGCCATGGCGCTTGTCGCGCTGTTCTACCTCGTCTTTACGCCCTGCACCACCTGGCTGGAGCACTGGCTCACCGACGTGAAGCTCTGGAACGACTACCTTGTCACGGCGCTCAACATGGTGCTGAACCTCGTGTTAGAGTTCCTCTATGACCGCTTCGTCGTCTTCCGCGGAACGATCGATTCCAGAGACGCAAAATAACAAGCAAGACCTGTCTGATTTTGTTCAGGCAGGTCTTGCTTGTTATTGCAGATCCGTTCAGGCGTCGATGGTGCCTTCCAGAAGCGTCCAGCCGTCGCCGCCGAGCGGGCCGCCGTCCGTCCGGCCGAGGAAGCCGCCGCCCAGCAGGTCGAACACGCTGCCGCGGAAGCTGAATTCCGGCAGGCGGCCGACAGGCAGGCCGTCGCGGCACAGATAGGCCGTCTGCACCGGTGTCGCGAAATCCCCCGCAGGCGTCATATCGCCGCCGGAGGCCACGTCGATCAGGATAAACGACCGATCGCCGAGCAGCTCGGCATAGGAATGTGTCTGTGCAATGCGCAGGCAGCCCTCCGAGGCCGAGCGGCAGGGCGCGGCGTCATAAGCGCCGCCCGCCGCGGCAGTCGCCATGCAGCCATAGCGCGCAGCCTGTGCACGATCCGCTGCGCCGCGCACAAGCACGCCGTTTTCGATGAGCGGCAGTGTGTCGCCCTCGAGCACGGAGCCCTCCGCATCAAAGAACGGCAGCCAGCTCTCAGGACGCCGGTCGACCTGCAGCGTCAGCGCGCCGGAGAAGAGCTTCTCCCCCATTTTGCCGCTGAACAGCGACGCACCGCTCTCCAGCTTCTGCACGTCGAGCAGGCCCTCGAGCTTTCCGCTCAGGAAGCTGCCCGCAAACAGCACGGGGAGCTTTTCCTTCGGCATAGGCACCTCGTTGCGGTAGGCACGCAGGGAACGGCGCGCGGCCTCCAGCCCGTCGATGGCCGCATTGCCGCGGCTCGTCCAGCCGATGCCGGTGTCAAATACGTTCGGCGATGCCTCGTCCTTCACGACCAGATTCAGGAACGAACCGCTCTGCCTGTCGTCGAGCCTGCGGCCGAGGTCATTTTCCAGCCGCACCCGCTCGGAAAGCGCCACGATCTTATTGGAAAACACAAAGCCGGGACATTCCTCACGCAGATGTGCCAGCAGAGCCTCGGACTGCTCCAGCAGCTCACGCTCCTCCGGCATAACGCCGGTCTCGCGGCTGCGGACCAGAGCGCCAAGCGGCTCCGGGTGGGAAAGGCCGGCAGTGAGCGCGCGCTGCGCGGCCTGCCATGTTGCCTCGTCCGGCTCGCCAAACACGCCGCTGATGCCGAGCTTTCCGCCATCATACACGCGGCAGCCGCTGCGGACGATGTGCTTGCGGCGCACCTCCGTCACGGCGCCCTCGGAAATATTCAGAGAAACCTCGCTTCTCTCGATCTGATAAAGCTCCTTTTGCATCTCCGTCTCCTCCTTACTGCACCTTCAGGCCGCGCACCCGCAGATACGGCCCGCCGAACGCAACGCGCAGCGGCCACTGCTCCATTTTGCCGCAGCCGCCCGTGAACAGGCTGTGCAGCTCCGTCTCGGCCGTCGCGCCGTCGATCTGATGCAGCGTCTGCATCACATTGCCGGAGATCACGCTGACCAGCACCGGCTCTGCCGGTTTTCCGTCGCGGATGCGGTAAGCGCGCGCCGGAGCGATCGTAAATGTCGACATGCCGGAGCCGTGGAAGAAGTCCGGGATATACAGGCCGCCCTCGGCCCCGCGCAGCAGACTCTCAAACGTGTCCGTGCCGCCCGCGATCCAGGTGGAGGTCATGCGCACGATCGGCTCGAACTCGAAGCTGATGGCGCGGGCGTTGCCCGTGACCGCCTCGTCCAGCGCAGCGGCCGTCGCTGCGGAATGCAGGCGGCCGGTCAGCACGCCGTTTTTCACCAGATAGGTGTCGCGCGCACGCGTGCCCTCGTCGTCATAGGGGCAGTAGCCGGAGCCGTTCGGCACGCCGGAGTCCAGAATGCTCAGGCCCTCCCAGCCGACCTGCTTGCCCAGCTCCCACTCCCGGCGCATCGTCTCGGAGCCGAGCATGAAGTCCGACTCGCTCTTGTGGCCGAAGCTCTCATGGGCAAACACACCGGCGACCGTCGGTGAGAGCACGCAGGTATATTCCCCCGGCTCCACGGGGACGGCGTGCATGGCATAGTTCACGTCCTCCGCAATGGCCGCGCGCAGGCCCTCCTGGCAGCCCTGCAGACCCGCGAAATCCGATGCATAGCGCTGCCGGCCATTCGTGAACGGCGCGTTCGCGCCCGTGACGGTATAGCCCAGCGCGATGCCGCAGTGCTGATAGTCCTGCCGGATATCCGCGCCGAGCGAAGAGCGGAAGGTCTTGTCGACATGCACATCCAGATAGCGCGCGCGGGTAGCGGCAAGCCCGCTGCGCTCCAGCAGGGGCTGATAGCTGCGCAGCAGTGCCAGCTTCTGCTCCACCGGCACGGCGCGCAGGTCGCCTGCCTGCCAGCGCAGCACGCAGTCACGGTTCACCTCAAAACGGCGCACAACAGGGTCGTCGCCGATGGCCGGGTTCGGCTCTGCCATGGCGGCCAGCGTATCAAGCTCCTGCTGCAGGCGGTCCGGCTCCGTTGTGGCGCTGTTATACCAGCGCTTTCCGTCATAAACGCGCACAAATGCGCCGCGGCGGCGGCTCTCGGTGCACTGCTTCAGCTCGCCGTCCTCGAGCACGAGCGTCGTTTCCGCCACGTCCTCCACACGGACATCCGAGTATAGATCCCTGGGAAATTTCAGCATAAGCATTTCCTCCTTTTCCCGCATTCTATCATGCGGGACACGCCGTGTCAATCAGCAGCGGACCGGTTCTTTTACGATACCGCCGTCCTCGACCGTCAGGTCCTCGGAATACTCCACGCGGTCGATCACGCAGCCTGCGCCGACGCGGACAAAGCGCCCGCGGACGACGGCCGCCTGCGTATCGAGCAGCTCGAGCGTGTCGCCCTCGATGGACTGGGCCTCCAGTGCGCGCTTGCGGCGGCCGAGCGAGATCACATGGGCGTCCTGTACCACGCGGAGCGTCGTGCAGCCGATATCGCCCGCCTGATACAGACCGCCGCGGGACAGGATGATCTCCCCGGCATTGAGCAGGCCGTCGATCCGGAACACGCCGGAGGCATGGAAGCGCTCGGCCTCCACAGCCGGGGCGCGCAGCGAGCCCGCGATCTCAAGCTCCTCGGCATGGATGTCGCCCTCTGCGGCGCAGCTGCCGCTGAAGCGGGCCTTGCCAAGCTGCATGCCGCCCTCGGTCTTTGCCGAGCCGGAGCACTGCAGCGTTCCCGTACAGTGCAGCGACTGTGCCTTCACGCTGCCGGAAAAGCGGCCCTCCTGCATGGCAGCCTCGCCCGCGACCTTCACCGAGCCGCTGCAGCGGACCTCACCGGCGCAGGAAAGCGCGCCCTCGATCTTTGCGGAGCCGGAGCACTGCAGGGCGTCGCACCGCAGGTCGCCGTCCACGCGCAGGCTGGCGCTTACGCGCACCTCGCCGTATTCCCCGCCGTCAACGCGGGTCGAACCGGAACAATTCAAATTCTGTTTCATTTCTGATGAACTCCCTTCTGCTTTGGCAGGAGCTCCTGCGCCTGCCCGTCCACGATCAATGTAATGCTTTTCAGTTCCTCCAGCCGGAAGCGGCGGCTGGTAAAGCGGTCCGTCACGATGAGCCAGTTTTCTGGGGCCTGCCGCTCCGGTTCCCGGAGCTTTTCGGCCAGCTCCTCGAGCGAGGTCTCGCCGCGCTGCAGGATCTGCTCCACGCGCGGGCAGATCTGCGCCCGGTGGAAAAACGTCTCCTGCCCGGTCGGCGTCGCCCGGCGCAGGAACCAGTCCTCCGGGATGAGGCCCATGCGCTTCCAGCGATAGAGCGCGCCATAGGACACGCCGTAGCGCTCCAGCAGCTCGCGCTTGGAAATGAGGTCTTCCATTCGCATCCTCCCTCCGTAACATTGTTACGCCATCATAATAGCATAACATTGTTACGCTGTCAAGCACAAATTTTGGCGCAGGCGGGAGCACCTGCGCATAGACTATCTCAGGGCAGTACGCAAGGGCTGCCCAAACCCGATTCAGGAGGTACCTTATGGCAGCAAGCGGAACCCTGCAGGCGCGAGCCTTTGCTTCCAACGCGCAGCTCCCGCTGCCCGGCGTAGCCATCCGCATCACGGAGCGCACGCCGGAGGGCAGCATGAAGCTGCTTGCCCTGCGCATCACGGACGAAAGCGGCATGATCGGCCCCATCGTCATCGAAGCGCCCGAGCGAGCGGGCAGTCAGGCCCCGGGAACGGGGCAGCCGTTCACGCAGGTGGACCTGTCGGCGGAGTGCCCCGGCTACGAGCAGATCCTCGTGGAGGGCATCCAGATCTTCGCCGGGGTGCGGGCCATTCAGGAGCTGGCCATGATCCCCTACCCGCAGTATCCGGAGTATTACAACCTGACCGAGGTCTTCCCGATCTCGCCGCAGGCGCTGTAGGTGGCGGCCATGGTAACGGTCACTCCCTACATTCCCGCGCAGATCACCGTGCATCTGGGGCCGCCGACCGCCTCGGCCGCGAATGTGACGGTGTCGTTTGCGGACTATGTCAAAAACGTCGCCTCGAGCGAAATTTACCCGACGTGGGAGGACAGCGCCCTCGTCGCCAACATTCTGGCCATCATTTCCTTTGCCCTCAACCGCGTTTATACGGAATTCTACCGCAGCCGGGGCTATGATTTCGACATCACGTCCTCGACGGCCATCGACCAGAAATTCATCAACGGGCGGAATATTTTTGAAAATGTCGGCCGCCTCGTCGACGAGCTGTTCAACACCTATCTCCGGCGGCAGGGCTTTGTGGAGCCTCTGGCCGCCAAATTCTGCAATGGAACGACCGTGACGTGCGACGGTCTGAGCCAGTGGGGCTCACAGGAGCTTGCACAGCAGGGGCTGAGCTCCGTGGAAATTCTCCGCCGCTATTACGGCGAGGATATCGAGATTGTCCGCAACGCGCCCATGCGCGGCTACGCCCCCTCCTACGGCGGAACGCCCCTGCGCCGCGGCTCGCGTGGGCCGCAGGTCGTGCAGCTGCAGGTCATGCTCAACCGCATCGGGCAGAACTACCCCGCCATCCCACGTGTTGCGTCCGTAGACGGCATTTTCGGCACGCAGACGGAAAATGCCGTGCTGGCCGCACAGCGCATCTTCAATCTGGACCCGGACGGCATCGTCGGCAAGGGCACGTGGTATCAGCTCGTGCGGCTGTATGTCGCGGTGACGGAGCTGTCAGAGCTGGCCTCGCAGGGGCAGACGTTCTATGCCGTAAACTGGCAGTATTCCCGCGTACTGCGCGAGGGCAGCACCGGTGAGCCGGTGCGCGTGCTGCAGTATATGCTGCAGGTCATCGGCTCGTATATCAACGACGTCCCCATGCCGCCGCAGACCGGCATCTTCGGCGAGTTAACGGCCAACAGCGTGCGGGCCTTCCAGCGCTTTTCCGGTCTGGCCATTGACGGCATCGTCGGCGAGCAGACGTGGAACGCCATTTTTGACCGTCTCGCCGGGATCGCCGAGACCGGGCCACTGCCACAGGATGTGACACAGGAGATCGCAGAGGAGGTTGGCTATCTCGTGCAGGCCGGAGTGATCCCGAATTTCCCGGGACAGATCCTGCGCCTCGGCGACAGCGACACATAAAAGGAGGAAAGCCATGCAAATGCCCATCCGTTCCCTGCAGTCCATGCTGCGCCTGCTGCAGCGCCATGCCGGGAAGCCCACAACCGTCGTTCCCGACGGCATCTTCGGCCCGGAGACGGCCCGTGCCGTGCGGGAATTTCAACAGCAGAACGGCCTGCCCGTCACCGGAGCGGCCGACCTTACGACTTGGAACGCCGTTGTGGATGCCGCGCGCGAGGCGCACATCCACCATGGCCCGGCCGAGCCGCTGCGCCCGCTTTTTCAGCCGATGCAGACCATCTCCCCCGGCGAGCAGAACATGCACCTGTACCTTGCTCAGGGCATGCTGCAGGCCCTGCGGCACTACTATGACGGCATGCCGCCCGTTTCCGTGACAGGCCGGCACGATGAAGCTTGCACCGCCTGCCTCAAATGGCTGCAGGCCCGCTGCGGCCTGCCCGTGACCGGCGAGCTGGACCGGCGGACATGGCAGCATATGGTGCGGCTGTATGCCCAGACCGTCGGCGACGGGACCGGGTCCTATCCCGTCCGGATCACCCACCCGGAGGGTACGCAGACGCCGCAGCGCGTCTGAAGCGCTCCGCAGCGAAGCAGAATTTCTTTGCCGGAAAAGTCCAAGGGGCTTTTCCGGCAAACGGTCACGGCAGTCCGCAGCCCGACCGTGCAGCGCAGTCATAGCCCGGAGCAAGGCCCCCCGTGCTGCGGTGGATATAGGCATCCACGCCCTCGCGGAGCACCGGCGCAAACAGGAATTCTCCGCTGCGCGTGGCCAAAAAGTCCCGAATGAATGCCTCGGCCGTTCTGCGGCTGCCGCGGCAGTTCTCCCGCAGGAAGGCGACATAGTGATCCTCGCAGGTCAGGCAATACTGCCAGCTGCTGCCGGTGTAGGTCCCGTTGCCGAACAGCACATCCCCGCCCAGAACGACGCCGCGCATTGCCTCGACGCTGGCAAGCACCCGAAAGATCTGCGGCTTTGTCCAGGCCAGCTCTCCGCACGGAAGCTGTACCGCCCCGCCGAGGGCGCGCAAATCCCAACTCATATTCTTTCCCCTTCCCGTTTTCCGATTCACAGGGAATCCCGCATTGCTGCCCGGATTCGCCGTTATTTTTAGAATATCGAAATTTTAATGAAATGTCAAGCAGTTTTTTGCGCAGAATAACGCGATTTTTGTCGATATTTGTCGAGAGTGTTGGGGTTTGTCCAAGCGTGTAATGTAGATATACAACGCATCCGTTTTCCCGGAAGCGTCCTTTTTTTCGCAAGGGCCATTGTATTGGGGCAAAATGGGTGCTATCATCATGCCGTAGCAGTTAGCATTCGCTAACCTTATCTGAAACAAACGGACAGAAACGGGAGATCGAACTATAAAAATTCCGGTATTCGGCGCAGGCGTACCCGGCTGCAATCTGGCACGCGGCAGCTGGGCAGAGGAGATTCAGAAAAACGGCCTGCGGATCAAAGACAAATTCTCGCCCCGGATGTGCTGCTCTTTGTCTATGCCGCCCTCTCCGGAATTATGGCGCTGTTTCTCCGCTAAGAACATAAAGCTCCCGCTGCGAAACCCGCAGCGGGAATGAAATTATGTCTTCGGTCGAGTCAGCCGTTTCTGCTGCAGCTCCGCACGGAGCAGAATGCCGAGCGTCAGGCAGAAATCCGGATCCTTCAGATCTCGGCCAAGCATCTGCGTGATATGGGCAAGGCGATCGAGAAGCGTCGAGCGGTGGAGATAGAGAGCCGCTGCCGTTCTGGTGACGGAAAGGTTGTTGTCGAGGTAGACGCGCAGCGTCTCCAGATACGAAACCTGCGAAGCTTCGTCATGCGCTTTGAGCTTTTTCAGCCCGTTCGGATAATAGACCCACGAGGGTCGCCCTGACAGCGCACCGGACAAAAGCTGCGGCAGCAGATAGTCCTGAAAATAAAAGACCGTGCCGTTTCCATCCTGCAAAAAGCCGTTCTGCAGGGCGCTGGTAGCCTGGAACCATGCCTGATTTGCCTCATACAGATTGGAAAACACACCGGATACGCCGCAGACCAGGCCGAGTCTGTCCAGCAGCGGTAGGAGCTGCGCCGTTGTCTCACATTCGGCCTGTGCGGCGGGTAGAAATGCGGCGACGGTACGCTCGTACTCAAAGGCCATCGCGCCGGTGTACCGTTCTTCCAATGCGGCGGAAAGATACGTGCCGGGCAGCGGCGCTGCCCCACGCTTTGGCTGGAGGCGGACACAGACCCAGTCCGTTTTCCCGTTTTCCTGACTGAGCGCACGCCGCAGCTCAAAATCGACAGGCTGCCCTGCGATAACGCTGCGCAGGGCGCGGCGTACGGCGGAGCGGGTGCTGGCAAGCGTCGGGTTCTGCTGGACAGCCTGCCGCAGGAGCTTTGCAAGGAAGATCGAAAGCGCGCGGTCAAAACCTTGAAGCGGACGGAAGGCCTCAAACACCGTCAGGCAGCCGAGGTATTCCTCCTGATCGAATACGTTGACCGACAGCGTCCGAATACCCTGCAGCTCCAGTAAAAGCGGATCATGCACATGAGTGGAAAGGTCGTGCAGAGATAAAAAGGTTGCCATCTTCTCTGCGTCAAATGTCTCGGTATCCAGCCGGATGCCGAGATCCTTCTGAAAGTATTCCTCGTCCGTCACGGCAAGATACCGGAAGTCTGAGCCAATGAGCAGCATGGGGTTTTCAAAGATTCCCCGACTGACCTCCAGCATTTGCGGCAGGCTTGCGCCGTGGCGAAGGATATGCCACAGCCGTTCCTCCCATGCCTCATACCGGTCAAAAATGTGCTGCACCAGATTGAACACGCGAAAAATATCCGTATCTGCTTCGACCACAATCACACTGCACCGGTCATAGAACCCATTCAGGTTCCAGTGCTGCCCCAGACAGACGAGGCACACGTTTGCACTGAGCGACGGACGCGCCGGCAGATGATCGGCCGAGCAAACGTAGACGCGGTTCCTCTCAAACGTTTTTGTCCGGTCAAGGTAAAATTCCGGCCGGCTCAGTGTCAGCTCCTGACTGCCTGCGCCATGCAGCTCGACCGTCTTCAGCTCCTCCTTCAGCCCCCAATAGAGAATACCCGCGCACAGTTTCATGGGATGTTCCCCTCCGATCACTTTTCACTCCCGTTTTCGGTTTTTATTATATGCCGTCCGGAAGCGGCTGTCAATGGAAGACCATATCATTTGTATGGTTCCGTATTCATACTATTTGCTATATTTTCTGTTTTGCACAAAAACAAACCATACAAATTGTATGATTTGTCGGCGTACAAACTGTACGGTGCAGAGCAGAAAAAAACGCGCAGTTTGCAGCATTTTCGCCGCACTGTCTATTTTTTATAATAAGAGCGGCAATACAGAAAAAGAGACAGGAGGAATACCATGCTAAAAGAAAAACTGGAGCAGCGGAAATGCTTCCCGACCGCATGGGGCAAGCTCATTACGGAAGAAGAAGCCTACCGGCAGCTCAACCGGCAGATCGCGGCCATGACCGCCAATCTGTTTCAGGTCATGCGCATCTTCGAGCCGAGCTGGGAAAAGCGCACGGAAGCCATCTGTGACATCGCCAACATGATGAATATGGCTGTCGCCGGTACGCCGGAAGAGCAGAAGGACTACGTCAACGCTTCGCTCTATGAGGCGTTCAACATCCCGGAGCTGTGCGAGAAATCGAGCTGGCTCGGCGGCATCACCGGTGACTCCGGCGACGAATGGGAAAACATGGCAGGCCGTGTCGTACAGTTCACGCGCAACCGCGTAGAAAAGGAGCTCGACACCTGCCCATGGGACATCGTTGGCAGTGAGCTGTGCAACATGACGACCAGTATGTTCACGGCAAACTTTGACCTCGCATCCTCCAACGGCACGGAAAACGAAGTTGCCCTCAACATGTGTCAGGCTCGCGGCTGCGGCAATAAGCACTGCCGCGTTGTGGCAGAGCGCCGCGACGTTTATAACCTTCCCAAGCAGGGCTGGCTCGACCATATGCAGCAGCCCGTCGACCCCATCCACGACACCCCGCGCGAGCGCATGGTCAAGGAAGGCCAGTGCCTGCGCAACGGTCAGTACACGCAGAACTTCGGCGAGGAAACGTCGCTCGAAAAAGCGTACCACTGGGTCGCGCAGATGGGCTGGGTCTGGTCCATCCAGTTCCCGATGATGGCCATCAAGGACATGGCGCCCGACGAGGATGAGTTCCTGCGCGTGTTCCGCATCGTCTTTGCAACAGCAGGCAAGAACCAGTTTATCGATCCGTTCGCCAAAGAGGGTCTGCGCAGCTACCTCGGCGTGCCGCACGAGATGGACGAGAACGACGGCCGGATCCTCGGCGGATATATCCGCTATATGCTCGACGTGCAGCAGGTGCCGTATGAGATGGTGCGCTGGACGAAGGACGAGACATGGATCAAAGTCAAATCGGAGGACTTCACAGCCCGCTATGAGATGGCGCCGCTCGACGAGCTGGTCGATGCCTACGAGGCGCAGTGGAACGGTGCGGCCAAGACGCTGGTCAGCCCGGAATGGTCCTGCGTCATTGAAGACCGCGACGAGGAAGACATGTACATCAAGGTCATCCGCAAGGAAGACCTGCGGATGCTGTAAGGAGGTGCCGAACGATGTTATTCAGAGAAGATACAGTCGCACGCGCCGACGCCGAGGCCATCCGCAAGGGTGTAGGCTTCTACCGCTGGACGCATGATCTGGTGGAGATCACCGGCAAGGACGCCTTAGAAGTCCTGCAAAAAATTTATATCAGCGACATTTCCAAGGTCGCCGTCGGGCGCTCGAAATACACCGCCTCGCTGGACGAAACCGGCGAGATCATCGACGACGTGATCGTCATGCACATGGCGGACGGCCTGTATTGGGTCTCCGACCTCTACGGCCCGCGCCTGCTGCCGTGGATCGAGCAGCACAAGGGAGAGGCTGATATTCACGCGAAGATCATCACCTACGACTGGGATATGTACGCCGTACAGGGCCCGGACAGCCTCAAGGCGATGAACGCCATGCTGGACGTGCCGGTCGACGATCTCAAGCGCTTCGGCATCTGTGAGCGGAAGCTCGGCGATATCCCCGTTTATATCCACCGCTCCGGCTTCACCGGCGAAAACGGATATGAGATCTACTCCGCATTCGACAAGAGCGCGGAAGTTCACGACCCGGCGCTCAAAGCCGTCGAGTCTGTCGGCGGCCGCGAGCTGCAGACGCTCGAGGTCTACGTCCGCTCTATCCCGATGGAAAAGGGCTTCGCGCTCAAGCAGGATTTCAAGCACCTGAGCCCGTATGAATGCGGCCTTGGCTGGGCGGTCGCCGCCGACAAGGATTTTATCGGCAAGGAAGCGGCGCTGGCACGGAAAGAGCACCCGAAATACCGTATGGTCGGTCTGGAATTCTCCCGCGAATCCACCGAGGATATCTCCATTTGGGAGCGTGTGTACTGGTACGGCGTCGAGGTCGGCCGCTGCGCGCAGACCATTTACGGCTACACCGTAGACAAAAACATCGGCTTTGCCACCGTCCGCGCGGACGTGCCCGACGGCGCGGAGCTGACCGTCGGCTGCAACGATTCGCCCGCTGTTGTCGTAAACAAGGTTTTCTGCTGAGGAGGACATTATGGGAAGATTAGATGGTAAAGTCTGCATCGTGACCGGCGCTTCCGCCGGGATCGGGCGCGCCACGGCGGAGCTGTTTTGCCGCGAGGGCGCGAAGGTCGTGGCGGTCGCCCGCCGCGAGGAGCGGCTCAAGGAGCTGGCGGAGGAATGCAAAGACTTGCCCGGCGAACTTGTCTGGTACGCGGGCGACGTCGGCGACCCGGAAACAGCTGTAGGCATGGTCAAAAAGGCAGTCGAGACGTTTGGAAAGCTGGACGTTGCCGTCAACGACGCCGGTATCATGGACGACAACACCGCCATTGCCGATCTGTCGGATGAAATGCTCCATGAGACGTTCCGCATCAACACCTTTGGCCTCATGTACGGAATGCGTGAGGAATGCCGGCAGTATCTTGCACAGGGTGAAGGCGGCGTGATCGTCAATATCTGCTCTGTCGGCGCAACGCACCAGACCTCCGGCGCGGCCTACTGCGCGAGCAAGGGCGCGGTGCTGGCGGCGACGAAGAACACGGCGTTCATGTACATGGAGGAGGGCATCCGCTGCAACGCGGTCTCTCCCGGCGGCGTCGTGACCGATATCCCACTGGTCATGCCGCCCTCCGACGAGTTCGGCTTCAGCCGGACGAGCAAGCTGCTGGACTTCTCCGGTGAGCTTGCCATGCCGGAGGATCTGGCGGACGCGATTCTGTTTCTGGCCAGCGATCAGTCCCGCTACGTCAACGGCGAGGAGCTGAAATGCGACGGCGGCTGGACCTGCTTCTGAGCATCCAAGCAACATAACAGCACAGGCGGCCCGTACAGAGCCGCCTGTGTCATCTTGAAATCAGGGAGGAACTTACATAAAAAGGCCATAACGGTCGTGACAGGCGGCCATGGCGGCATGGGCAAGGCGATCTGCAAGGAGCTTGGAAAGACTTCTGCGATCGTGCTGGCAGGCCGTAATCCTGCAAAGCTGGAAACGGCAAAAGCGGAGCTGGACGAGCTTGGTGTGGAGAGCGATCTTTGCAAAACTGACATTGCAGATCGCGCACGGGTGCAGGCACTGGCAGACTATGCTGCATCGCTGGGCAGCGTGAAGCAGATCATCCACACCTCCGGTGTGTCGCCGAGCGATACAGGGACGGAAAATATCATCAAAATCAACGCAGTTGGCGCAGTCAATATGGTTGAGGCGTTTTATCCGGTCCTGGCCGGAGACGGCGTGATGATCAATTTTGCCTCTGTCGCTGCCTATACCATGCCGCAGACGGACGAGTGGACGGATGCGTTTGAGGCATGGAATGAGCCGAACTTCTATGACCGGCTGTTATCTCACGCCCATGCATCAGAAGCTCATCGACAATCAACCGGAAACTGCAGAAAATCAGCTGGAGCTGATTCCGGCCGGACGCTGGGGCCATCCCTGTGAAATGGGTGCGCTGACCGCTTTCCTCTGCTCGTCCGGAGCCGGGTATGTCAACGGCGTGGATATCCTCGCCGATGGCGGCCAGAACGCCGGGATCTTTGTTCCGCAAATTTAGTCAACTTTTTCGCCAAGTGCTTTCAGAATAGCGAAATAAAAATGGACATGAAATGGGCGGCTCTCCGATCGGGGAAGCCGCCCATTTTGAAGGGATGAATCGTAGAAATCAGTTTGTCAGCTTCGAAATCATTCGATAGCCTGGAGCTCCTTATCCAGCTCCTCCAGATGGGGCTTCAGAAATGCAGACTGCGGGAAGCTGGCAAGCTTGCGCAGCGTCAGACCGCCGACGAGCTTCATCTGCGGATTTCTGGAAGCATCAGGGCTGTATTTGTCCAGCACCGCTGCCGCCGCCGGGTTCTTCAGGATGTCCTTTACCTTACTGTCGAGAGAAAATGCCATAAGAATAGCCTCCTTTTCTTTGATTCTCTGGTAATATTGTACAGAATCGCGGTCAAAAAGGAAATCCTGCAAACTGCAGGAGAATCTGCAGTGTTATCCGTTCAAATTGTGGGGAGGCTCACGCTTCTTCGGACTCGCAGTTTTTCTGCATGCAAAAGCTCCCCTCAAGGCAGGCCTCGAGGGGAGCTTGATCGTTATTATAGGCTTTTACGCTTTCTGTTCCTGCTCCGCGATCTGCTTGAGCAGAATTTCCTCGGCATAGCCGCAGGCGCGCTCGACGGAGCCTGCCTCGAACGGATTGGCCAGATTGGCGTAGCGCAGCGTCTCGAGATAGCTGCGGCTGCCGCCGGTCTTGCAGAGCTTGAGATAGTCCTGCCATGCGGCAGCCTTGTCCTCGGCATACTTCTTCTTGAACTCCATTGCGCCCATGGTCGTGAGCGTGTAGTTGATGTAGTAGAAGGGGTAGAGATAGATGTGCAGCTTGTGGTACCAGTAGCCGCCGCGCTCCAGGAAGGGATCGCTCTCATACTTGCGCCACGGCATGTACTTCTCCTCCAGCAGATGCCACTGGTAGGTCCGCTCCTTCGGCGTCAGCTCCGGATGGGCATAGCAGATATGCTGGAACTCGTCCACGGCCACGCCGAAGGGCACGAAGGTCAGCGCCTCCTGCAGGTGGGCGAAGCGGAACTTGTCCGCCTGATCGCCGAAGAACCACTCGGCATAGGGATAGGCAAACTGCTCCATGGACATGGAGTGAATTTCGGCAATGTCGGTCGACTCGCTGTAGTAGTCCGAGATGGGCTGGCTGCGCATGGCCATATAGCCGGCAAAGGCGTGGCCAAGCTCGTGGGTCAGCACCTGCATATCAAAGATCGTGTGGTTGAAGCAGGAGAAAACGAAGGGAGCCTTCAGGCTGGGCAGGCTCGTCATGTAACCGGTGGATGCCTTGCCCGGCTTGTTCTGCAGATCCATCAGCTCATGGTCGATCATGAAATCGATGAACTCGCCCGTCTCCGGGCTGATCTCGTGGTACATCTTCTGGGCAGTCTTCACCATGAAGGCATCGTCACCCGCGGGCTCGGCGTTTCCGTCCGGGAAGACCATTTTCTCGTCGTACCACATAACATGGTCGATGCCGAGGCGCTTGGCCTGCGCGTCATAGAGCTTTTGGCACAGCGGGACAAGGAACATGCGCACCTGCTCGCGGAAGGACGCGACCTCCTTTTCGCCGTAGTCCGTGCGGCCCTGCTCAAGATAACCGACGGGGATGTAGTTCTCATAGCCGAGGTTTTTGCCCATCTGGTTGCGGATGCGGATCAGCTCGTCCCAGATCTCCTCCAGACGCGGCTCGTTGTCCTCGTAGAATTTGGCGTAGGCCCTGACGGCAGCGGCGCGCATGGCGCGGTCGGGGTGCTCGAAATACTTCTGCACGCCGTAGAGGTTCAGCGTCTTGCCGTCGAAGGGAATTTCCGCAGTCGCCATAATCTTCTGATACTCGTTGGTCAGGCGGCTCTCCTGCTGGCGCAGCGGGATGTTGGCCTCGCAGAACAGCTTCTTCTGCAGATCCATGGAGACAAAATACTGCTTGCCGAATTCCTTCTCAATGTCCGGGCGGAAAGGGCTGGACGCGATGGCCTCGCTCAGCGCGACCTCCTCGCCGCCGAGGGTCGGCAGCGTGTCGTCAAGATAGGCGACCTCCGTTTCATAGAATTCATCACGAGTGTTCAGCGTATGGCGGATGTTCGCGATGGAATACTGCGTGAACAGCTCGCAGTTCTCGCGGTCGATCTTCAGCATCAACGCACGCAATGCGTCATAGCTTTCCGCCTGCTCAGCCGCAGCCTTCCATTCAGTGAGCTTTGCACGGTGTGCCTCCAGATCGGGGCGCTTATATTCCAGGGTCGAAAATCTGAAATTGTCCATGGCGTTCCGGTTTCTCCTCACATTTTTATAGAATAAAGTGGCTTGTCGTGGTGCGGGTATGGGGACTTGAACCCCAACGCATCTCTGCACAGGAACCTAAATCCTGCATGTCTGCCAATTCCATCATACCCGCGTATCGATCAAATTGAAAACGGAGAATGAGTTCCGCTTCCAACTCATTACAATTCTATCATTCCGGCTGCAAGTTGTCAACGCCTTGTATGCTTTGCACAAGTTTTCCTGTAGGGAAACAATTTTCCCTGCATAATTGCTTGACTTTCGCGAAGTGAAACGGTACAATAAACAGTGGATTTGTTTGTTTGCTCTGTGCATTGGGGTAGCCGGAGGAAGCATTACTTTTTCGTGACACACGCACCCAATTTGAAGAACAGGAGGTGTATTCCGGCAATGGAATGGTATGGTTACGTCCTGCTCGTCGCAGGACTGCTGATTGTAGCATTTATCTTCTTTCTGATCGGCATGCTCTATCGCAAGAAAGTCGCGGAGCGTGAGATCGGAAGCGCAGAAACCGAAGCAACGCGTATCATCAACGAAGCCATCAAGGGCGGCGAGAATAAGAAGCGCGAGATGCTCGTGGAAGCGAAAGAGGAAATTCATAAATCCAGAACCGAATACGAAAAGGAAGTCAAGGAGCGCCGCGCCGATCTGCAGAAGCAGGAGCGCCGCCTCCAGCAGAAGGAAGAGTCTCTCGACAAGAAGCTCGACGCCTTCGAACGCAAGGAAGACGATCTCCGCCGCCGTCAGGCAAACATTGCCGCCACGCAGGACGAGGTCGAAATGATCAAGAAGAGCCAGCTCGAAACGCTGGAAAAGCTCTCCGGCCTGACGCAGGAGGAAGCCAAGAACCACCTGCTGAAGAATCTCGAAAACGAATGCAAGCATGACGCCGCGCTCAAGATCAAGGAGATCGAGACGAACCTCAAGGACAACGCCGATCAGCTCGCCCGCGAGATCATCTCCATCGCCATCCAGCGCTGCGCCGCCGACCACGCCGCCGAAACGACTGTCTCCGTCGTCGCTCTGCCGAACGATGAGATGAAGGGCCGCATCATCGGCCGCGAGGGCCGCAACATCCGCACGCTCGAGGCCATCACCGGCGTCGATCTCATCATCGACGACACGCCGGAGGCCATCACCGTCTCATGCTTCGATCCCGTGCGCCGCGAGGTCGCGCGTCTCGCGCTCGAGAAGCTGATCGCCGACGGCCGCATTCACCCGACCCGTATCGAGGATCTCGTAGAGAAGGCCCGCAAGGAGGTCGACCGCGTCATCAAGCAGGAGGGCGAACGCGCCACGTTTGAGACCGGCATCAACAACCTCCACCCCGAGCTCATCAAGCTGCTCGGCCGCCAGAAGTACCGCACGTCCTATGGTCAGAACGTTCTGAACCACTCCATCGAGGTCGCCCACATCGCCGGTCTGCTCGCAAGCGAGCTCGGCGTGGACGTCGCGCTGGCCAAGCGCGCCGGCCTGCTGCATGACCTCGGCAAGTCTGTCGACCACGAGATGGAAGGCAGCCACGTCCAGCTCGGCGTTGAGCTGGCCCGCAAGTACAACGAATCGCCCGACGTCATCCACGCCATCGAGGCGCACCACAACGACGTCGAGCCGCGCACCGTCATTGCCTGCCTCGTGCAGGCGGCCGATGCCATCTCGGCCGCTCGTCCCGGCGCACGCCGTGAGAACGTGGAGAATTATATCCGCCGTCTGGAAAAGCTCGAGGAACTGACCGGCACTTACCCCGGTGTCGAGAAGTCCTACGCCATTCAGGCCGGGCGCGAGGTCCGTATCATGGTCAAGCCCGAGGATGTCTCCGAAGACAACATGATCATCCTCGCCCGTGAGCTGACGAAGAAGATCGAGTCTGAGTTGGAATATCCCGGCCAGATCAAGGTCAACGTCATCCGCGAGACGAAGGTCGTCGAATACGCCAAATAAGGTCAACCGCCTGCCGGGCACGGATTTTCCGTGCCCGGTGTTTTTATGTCCTGATACAGCCAACCGGCGGACTGCCGCCGTTTTCAGGCTTGGCAATCCGCCGGTGTTCTGCTATAATATTAATATTGGAGAATCGCCAGCCTGCTCAACGGCCGCGCTCCGTGCCATAGAAGAAAAGGGCGACCATGCCCGGCCCGCAGTGGCTGCCGAGCGTCGTACCGACGGTATTGATCACGATTCTCCCGCGCAGCTGCGGGAATTTCTCTTCGATCATGCCCGCCAGCTGTTCGGCGTCCGCAAGATTGTCCGCATGAGAGATATGGCAGGGGCCGTCATAGGCCATGCCGCCCTCGGCATAGCTGACCATTTTCTCCACAAGAACGCGCAAGGCGCGCTGCTTGCCGCGAATTTTCTCCCGCGGGATCAGCTTGCCCTCGCAGTTTGCCTCGATCACAGGGCACAGACGCAGGAGCGTGCCGATCCAGCCCGCCGCAGCGCTGACCCGGCCGCCGCGCACAAAATATGCCAGCTCCGGCGTGAAGAGCCAGTGGTGCACATGGAGCCTGCGCGCTTCGATCCAGGCGGCGGTCTCCTCCATGGTCCGGCCCGCATCGCGCTGACGCGCTGCTTCGAGCATCAGGATAGCAGCGCCGCCCGAGCCGCAGAGCGAGTCGACAACGATGATTTTCCGCTCCGGGAATTCCTCCAGCAGCATGTCCCGCGCGGCGCAGGCGGAATGATAGCAGCCCGACAGGCCGGACGAGAGCGAAACATGCAGGATGTCGCTCCCCTGCTCCAGAAACTGCCGGAAATACAGCTCGAATTCCCCGGTCGTGACCTGCGACGTCCCCGTCGTGGCCCCGGCTGCCATGGCGTCGAAAAACGTCTTCATCGGCAGACTCTGGCCATAGTCGTCAGGATATTCCTTCCCGTCCAGCAGAAAATGGAGCGAAACATAATGCAGATCGAGCGCGGCGTATTGCGCAAGCGTCAGATCCGTCGTGGAATCACAGCTTAACATGTACGGCATGGTGTGGGTCCTCTCTGTGTGTTGATTTTGCAGTTGCATAAAAATCCGCACGGACGGACGTGCTGCCCGTGCGTTGGGATTCCCTGTTTACAGGAATTGCGCCCGGCAGATCAGCATAGCCAGCACCGGGATGACGCAGCCCGCAAGAAGCTGCAGCGCCGTGTGACGCTTGAGCCGGATGCTCGACCAGATGATCGGCGTCAGGAGCACATAGCCGACCAGAAACCACGGATTGATAAAGATCGACAGCGCGGCGATCGGGCCAGAGCAGCCGCAGGTATGGCCGCTGGCCTTGAAATGCAGCAGCGTGCACACGGCAAGCGTTGCGCCGGAGATGAGATACGTTCCGAAAACGACCTTTTCCATCGCTGCGCCTCCGTCCAGAACGGCAGCAAGAAAGCCGATCAGATAGCCGAGCACGGAGAACACCAGTGCCAGATTGCGCTGTGTCTTTCTGCCGCCTCTGCGAAGCGCCGGGATGAGATAGGACACCGGATAGGCCAGCACCGGCAGCAGCGACAGGCACACGATCGCAAGCAGGTAATGTCCCAGCGAAGCAAACGAGCCAGGCACGAGCACATAGAGCAGCGTGCACATCAGTGCGGAAAAAACCGGCGGCGTTGTCAGGATACGGACCGCCTGTGCAAATTTCTGTTTCATGATGAAGCCTCCCCGTGAGTCATTCGCCGGGCCGCCCCGGCTGCTGGACTCATCGTACCATGCCCCGCCCCGTATGTCACGCTACCGGCGTGAGCCGTCCCTCTCCGCAGTCTGGAGAGCGACTCCATCAGCCCGAGAATGAGGTTCTACTGTGAGTAGAGTCCTTGATTTGCAAGGGTTTGCGGGCATTCCCCACCAACAGAAAGGACAAACGCCCATGAATGAATCCGATGAAAAGCTGCGGCAGCTCATCGCCGAAAACATTGCCTATTACCGCAAGCTGAACGGCGACACGCAGGCCGGTCTTGCGGAAAAGCTCAGCTACTCCGATAAGTCCGTCTCCAAGTGGGAGCGCGGCGACGGCACGCCGGACATCTTCATCCTCTCCCATATCGCCTCGCTCTACGGCATCACCGTGCAGGACCTGCTGCGCGAAGAGAAGGTCGCCAAAACGCGCACGCGCCACCTGCTCATCTCGCTGCTGTCCGTCGGCCTTGTCTGGCTCGTGATGACGGTGTTATTCTGCGGCGCGCAGATCTTCTCGATCTGCGACCGGTATGCCTGGCTGCTGTTCATCTACGGCATCCCCATCTCCGGAATCGTGGCGCAGGTTTTCTGCGCGCTCTGGAGCAACCAGCTCTCGCAGATCTTCGCCTGCTCGCTTATCATCTGGGGCGCCGGTCTGAGCCTGCACCTCACGGCGCACGGGAACCGGCTGTTTCTTGTCTACGTCATCTGCGCCGTGCTCGAGGTCCTTCTGATCCTGCTGTACACCCTGCGCGCGCAGACGCGCTGGCGTGAATGGCGCGAAAAGCGCAAGAAAATGCAGAAATCGTCCGACGATTCCGTAGCTTGAGCGCTGAAAATTCCATTTTCTCCCTGTTTTGTCGATATTGCCAATTTTTCTTTCTATAATTTGTTGAATTCTCCATGAATTTTTAGGCGTAACATGCTTGCACTTTTTTGCACAACGTGGTAAACTGGCACCAGAGAGGAGAAGATCTCCTCTGAACATAGTCGGAGCAGCGCGGCGGCCGCCGCAGCGCTGCATGGTTCGCCATTGACCGGTCCCGCTCGTTCGTTCTCCTGTCCCGCACAGAGCGGTGTGCGCAGCCGTCTTTGTGAGCAGGCCTGTCCTGCAGAGGCTATGGGCTGCACTCTGGGATCCCCGCGGCTCAGTCCACGTTCGTTTTCATCTTTTCTTCTTTCTTTCGTTATTTGGTCAGGCAAGAGTTAACCGCGAGTATGGGTAATTTTTTCTTACTATCTTATTCTCCTTTCTAGCATCTCCTAATAATTTGAAGTGAAGTATTGGTATTGTCGAACATCTTGTTTTATCTGTCTCTTCCGCGGGGCTGCTTCTTTTGGAGCAGCCCCCATTTTGTTGAAAAAATCCCTTTGGGCTTTCAGAATTGCAAAACAAAACTTTGCAGCATTATTTTGCAATTCTGCCGCGGCGGCGGGAGGCCTGCGATTCACCGAACCCCACCGGCTGCTCCGGCGGGGTTCTCGTTTTCCTTTTCTTTTTCCGGAAAACATGGTACAATACAGAAAAACAGGCGGCTGGGCCATGTTGGCACGGCCGCCGTATCCGAACACACGGAGGAGATCGCAATGGAAGATATGATCCGGCTGCTGGCAGCTGAGTTGGGGCAGAAGCCGCAGCATGTGGGGGCGGTCGTCCGCCTGCTTGACGAGGGGAACACCATCCCCTTCATTGCCCGTTACCGCAAGGAGCAGCACGGCGCAATGGATGACACGACGCTGCGCACACTGGCAGAGCGCCTGCAGTATCTGCGCAATCTGGCCCAGCGCCGTGAGGAGATCCGCCGCTCCATCGCCGCGCAGGAGAAGCTGACGGACGAGCTTGACGCTGCCCTGCAGGCCGCAGTGACGCTATCGGAGCTGGAGGACCTATACCGGCCCTATAAGCCGAAGCGCCGCACGCGCGCGGCCATCGCCCGGGAGCGCGGCCTTGCGCCGCTGGCTGAGCAGCTGCTGGGGCAGGCCCGCGATCTGCCCGATCCGCTCACGCTTGCCGCCGGATTCGCAGACCCGGCGCGCGGCGTGGAGACGCCGGAGGACGCACTGGCCGGTGCGTCCGACATCGTGGCGGAGACCGTCTCCGATGATGCTGCCGTGCGCAAAGCTCTCCGCAGCCTGATGCAGCGTCAGTCCGTTCTGCGCACGCAGGCCGCGAAGGGAAAGGAGGAGGAGACCTCCGTCTATCAGCTCTATTATGACTTCCGCCAGCCGGTGCCCAGGCTGCAGGGCCACCAGATCCTCGCCGTGAACCGCGGTGAACGCGAGGGCTTTCTGAAGGTCACGCTGGAAACGGACCGCGATCAGGCCCTCATCTGCGTGCGCCGCTGCGTGCTCGTACCGGGCGGCGGCGCAGCCGCCTTCCTGCGCGCCGCCTGCGAGGACGCGTATGACCGCCTCATCGCGCCCAGCATGGAGCGCGAGCTGCGCGCCGCGCTCACGGAGCGGGCCAACGAGGGGGCTATCCGCAATTTTGCCCTGAATCTCCGGCCGCTGCTCATGCAGCCGCCCGTGCGCGGCCATGTGACTATGGGCCTCGACCCAGGCTACAGCCACGGCTGCAAGGTCGCCGTCGTTGACCCGACGGGCAAGGTGCTGGACACCGCCGTCGTCTACCCCACATTCTCCAAAGCAAAACGCGCCGAAGCGATCGAAACGCTCCGGCGGCTCATGGATCGGTATGAGGTCACGCACATCGCCCTCGGCAACGGCACGGCCTCGCGCGAGACGGAGGCCATGGTCTGCGAGCTGCTGCGGCAGAAGCACGGCGCGGCCTATATGATCGTCTCGGAGGCGGGCGCCTCCGTCTATTCCGCCTCGCCGCTGGCGGCGGAGGAATTTCCGCAGTACGATGTCAACCTGCGCAGCGCGGTCTCCATCGCGCGGCGGCTGCAGGACCCGCTGGCCGAGCTGGTCAAGATCGACCCGAAGGCCATCGGCGTCGGTCAGTATCAGCACGACGTGCCGGAAAAGCAGCTCGACGAAGCGCTCTCCGGCGTGGTGGAGGATTGCGTCAACGCCGTCGGCGTCGATCTGAACACGGCCTCCCCCTCCCTGCTGCGGCGCGTGGCCGGTCTGAACGCCACGACGGCAAAGAACATCGTCGCCTATCGCGAGAAGCACGGGGCCTTTACGGCGCGGCGGCAGGTCCTGAAGGTGCCGAAGCTCGGCCAGAAGGCCTATGAGCAGGCGGCAGGCTTCCTGCGCGTTCCGGAAAGCCCGCAGGTGCTCGATCACACCGGCGTGCATCCGGAGTCCTATGCCGCGGCAGAGACGCTGCTGGGCCTGTGCGGCTATCGTCTTGCGGACGTCGGCGCGCTGACCGAGCTGCCCGCACGGCTGGAGGCCTACGGCCCTGCGCGCGCAGCAGAGGCCTGCGGCATCGGTATGCCGACGATGCGCGACATTGTCCGCGAGCTGTGCAAGCCCGGCCGCGACCCGCGCGACGAGCTGCCGCAGCCCGCGCTCCGCACGGACGTTCTGGAGCTGAAGGATCTGAAGCCCGGCATGGTGCTCACGGGGACCGTGCGCAATGTCATCGACTTCGGTGTCTTTGTGGACATCGGCGTCCACCAGGACGGCCTTGTTCACATCTCGCAGGTCTGCAATAAATTCATCAAGCACCCGTCCGAGGCCGTGTCCGTCGGCGATATCGTGCGCGTAGCCGTGCTGGAAGTCGATGAGAGGCGCAAGCGCATCAGTCTGACCATGCGCGGCGTGCCGAAGGACGGCGAAACCGGCCCGGACTGTCAGAAAACTGCCCGGTAATAAGTTTCGGAGGGAAGAAAAGTGTGAAAGGAAGCCGTCAGGGTGTCCTTTCGCGTTCCATCACCCGCCGCAGCGGCAGAATTGCAAAATCATGATACAAGAATTGATTTTGCAATTCTGGAAGCAGCTTGGCGAAAAAGGCCCGAGGGGACTTTTTTGACAAGCCGGCCGTTAACCGTCCTGCTCCGCCGGGCGGTCGAACCCGTGGTGGGCGCGGATCATCTCCATGAACCGCCCTGCCGCGGCCGACGGCGGCGTATTGCGGCGCGTGCACAGCACGACGCGGCGCGACGGGATCTCCTCGGCCAAATGCAGCTTGCGCACGACGCCGCGGTTCAGGCCGGAGAGCGACAGCTCCTCCGTCACGCCCGCCACGCCGAGGCCGATGCGCGCCAGCGAGATGAGCAGGTTATGGCTGGCCAGCTCAATCTCCGGCTGCAGGCGCAGGCCTCGCTGCAGGAAGCAGTCCTCCAGAAAGCGGCGCGAGCTTGCCTCACGTTCGAGCAGGATGAGCGGGAATTCACTGATCTCCTGCAGCGTATACACGCGGTCAAAATCGCAGGGATAATCCGGCGCCGCCACGAACACCGTGTGCGTATCAAAGCACGGGAAAACGGAAAAACTGTCTGCATCCGGCGTGTAGGTCGCAAACGCAAGCTCGACCTGCCCGCTGCCGAGCAGCTGCAGCACACGGCGGCTCGTTCCGTTCAGGATGCGCACATGGATATGCGGATATTGCTGATGGTAGTCCCGCAGGAAGGGCAGAAGATAGTATTTCGTCAGCGTGCTGCTCACGCCGATGGACAGCTCGCCCTTCAGAAGCTCACGCGACTGCGCGATGCGCTCCTCCCCCGCCTCGAGCAGGGACAGCGCCTGCGCCGCATAGTCATAGAGCACGCTCCCCTCCGCCGTGAGCGTCACGCCGCGCGCCGTCCGCGAAAACAGCTGCACGCCGAGGGCGCTTTCGAGCTGCTGCAGCGACTGGCTGACGGCCGACTGCGACAAATAGAGCTGCTTTGCCGTCCGGGAAATATTTCCCGTGTCGGCAATTGCTTTAAATATCCGGTATTGCTCCAGCTTGACTGTCATGGTCTCACACCCCATCAGAATTATTGATGTCTTGCATAAGATATTCATGTTTTACTTATGCCTCGGTTTGTATTATAATAGGCGCGTTGTGTGAAATCAAGCCCATTGGGCAGAAACAGGAGCAGAAATATTATGAGCAATTGTGCAGTCGTCGGCATCAACTGGGGCGATGAAGGCAAGGGCCGCATGGTCGACCTCATCGCAAAGGATTATGATATTGTCATTCGCTATCAGGGCGGCAACAACGCCGGTCATACCATCGTCAATGAGTACGGCAAGTTTGCCCTGCATCTCATCCCGTCCGGCATTTTCTCCGAGGGCGTTGTGAATGTGCTCGGCAACGGCGTCGTCATCGATCTGGAAGACCTGTGCCGCGAGATCGACAATCTCCGTGCGCACGGCATCCGCATCACGCCGGAGAATCTGAAGATCTCGGAGCGTGCCACCATCGTCTTTCCCTTCCACCGCGCACTCGACGGTCTGGAGGAGGCCCGTCTGAAGGATCGGAAGTACGGCTCCACGCTGCGCGGCATCGCGCCCGTTTATTCCGATAAATATCAGAAGAAGACCGTCATGCTCGGTGAGCTGCTCTACCCGGAGCACCTCAAGGCCCATCTGGCCACCATCCTGGAGTGGAAGAACCTCATCATCCACAATGTCTACGGCGCAGAGCCCTACAAGCTCGAGGACATGCTCGCCTGGTGCGAGGAGTTCGGCGGCAAGCTGCGTCCGTTCCTGTGCGACGTGCCCAAGTACCTCTATGAGGCCGAAAGAGCAGGCAAGAACATCATGTTCGAGGCCCAGCTCGGCGCACTGCGCGACATCGACTTCGGCATTTATCCCTACACGTCCTCCTCTTCGTCCATCGCGGGCTATGCCTGCGTCGGCGCCGGTATGCCGGGCAGCCATGTGGACCGTACCGTCGGCATCGTGAAGGCCTACTCCACCTGCGTCGGCGAAGGCCCGTTCACAGCAGAGTGGTTTGGCGAGAAGGCCGAGAACCTGCGTGAAAAGGGCGGCGAATACGGCGCTTCCACCGGCCGTCCGCGCCGCGTCGGCCCGATCGACCTTGTCGCCACGCGCTACGGCTGCCGCATCCAGGGCGCGACCGAGGTCGCGCTGACGAAGCTGGATGTGCTGTCCGGCATGAAGGAGGTCCCGCTGTGCGTGCAGTATGAGCTGAATGGCGCGCTGACGGACGATTTCCCCTTCCCTGCCATCCTGCCGGAGGCAAAGCCCGTCTTCCGCACCATGCCGGGCTGGAGCTGCGATATCTCCGGCGTGCGCCGCTATGAGGACCTGCCGAAGGAAGCGCGCGACTATGTAGAGACCGTGGAAAAGGCCATCGGCTGCCACATTTCTTACGTCTCCGTCGGCGCGGAACGCGAGGCGATCATCACGCGCTGATCCCGGTTCGGCGGGACATCTGTTCCGTACCGCAGCGCAGAGATCGGACGCTCCGCACGCAGATAATACGCCAGATACAGGATCGTTTCCCGGGCGGGACGCGGCAGCAGCCGCTCCTGCCCGGTGATTTTTCGCAGCTGCTCCGGGCTTCCGCAGCGCCACAGGCGCGCAGTCATGCGCTCGACGCTTCGGGATACCGAATCGGAGCTGCGGCGCAGGAGTTTGGCAACGGTGGGATACACATCCTTCGTGATGCGGAAGTCGTCAAAGCCGAGGTTCTCGTCAAACAGCAGCTCGGCAGTGATCTCCGTTGCAAGGACGGAGGGAGTGATCTCGGCCCGGGTCGTTCCCAGAATCGCAAAAAACAGGGATTCAGCGGTGATCATAAGTTTTCTCCTCTCTTCGTGCTCTGTTGTCTTCCCGGCGCTCGTCCGCCGGGAGAAACGTTTTCAGTCAGCGGCCGGATAAAGTTGTTTTGGGCAACCAGCGTCTATTATTATACGGCAAAACATGCTAAAGTGAATATGTTTTCCTCAAAATTTTTGAAAATTTTATCCGACAGTTCCATATGTTTCGGAGCTTATATAATTTTACATTTCTCTACGCAAACCATTTTACAGCCGGGTCAACCGACCGCCTTACAGGATATAAAACGGCCCCGCAGGAGGCTTTTCTCCTGCGGGGTTTTCTCGCTGCCGCCATCTCATACTGATTCCTGATTAAAACATTTCATCAGGAATCCCGTGTGCTACGCACACTCACATCGTGCTGACGCACGCTGCGCCGTCTCATGCAGAATCTGACGCGCCTTCGGCGCTATAAAAAGCTTTTAAAGCTTTTTATCAGATTCTAGTATCAGCGGACGATATTTTTTACATACCGCATCAAAATGGCGGCGACCTGTGCACGGGTCGCATCGCCCTGCGGGTCGAGGATCAGGCCGTGGCCGTTGTCTGTGCCGTTCACAAGGCCCGCAGCGTTGGCCCATGCCAGTGCCTCGCGTGCATAGGCACTCACCCGTCCGGCATCCGGGAAGACGGACAGGTCCGCCCGCGCGGAGGTGTCATAACGCTTTGCGGCATAGCGGAACAGGATCGTTGCGATCTGCTCGCGCGTCACGCGGCCGTCCGGCTCAAACTTCCCGCTGCCCACGCCGTTGACCACGCCGTTTTCCGCCGCCCACGTCACCGCATCGGTGTACCATTGGCCGCCCGGCACGTCGGTAAACGTGTTCCGCCCGGCGGGTGCCCGGCTGCCGTCCAGACGCCACAGCACCGTGACGAGCATGGCGCGCGTCATGCTTCCGTCCGGCTCGAACGTCGTGGCAGACATGCCGTTGAACAGGCCCTGCTTCAGGGCAAAGTCGATGCCTGCGTGTGCCCAGTTCCCGGCTGCCGGCATATCCGTGAAGCGTCTGCCCGGACAATTTGCGCCGCCGTCGCAGGGCGTTTCGCCGGTCTTCGGAATGACCTCCGTGCGCTCGGCCCCGCAGCGCGTGCAGGTGAAGGTGCGTTCGCCGTCCGTGTCCTCCGTTGCTGGGATCGTCACGCGCCCGGCATCCCAGCTGTGACCCAGTGCGTCCGTCCAGGCGTCGCGGTAGGTATCGCCGCAGGACGAGCAGGTGTGCAGCGTGTAGCCCTGCTCCGTGCACGTCGGCGCGACGACCGTGGCCACATAGGTGTGCTCGTGCTCCTTTTTCGGGATCTCGGTGTTTTCACTGCGCCGGTAGCCGCAGAAGCATTCCTCGTGCTTCAGGCCGGTCTCCTCCTCCGTCGGCTCACGATCGATGACCCAGACGAATTCATGTGGCTGGAATGCCTCGTCCGTCTGCCCGCAATAGCTGCAGGTGCCGCGGTGGCCCTCCGGCGTGGTCTCCACACGGTCGTAAATGTGCTTGCGCACATCGAGCGCAGCAAGGCCGACCGGGGCCGCATAGGCCGTGCCCGGCGCGCCGTCACGGTCCTGATAGAGCACATGGGAATAGGTGATCTGGAAGTCGTTGTCGTCCAGTGTCAGCGGGTCCGTCGACCACTGCACGAGCTTCGTCACATCCGTCCTTACGCCATTGTGCCAAACGGCCGTGACCTGCATACCGGCGGCCTCAAACGTCTGGCCGGCGTGGTAGACCGTCTTCTCCGGCTGCGCCGTGACCTCGAGCCGGTCCATTGTGTTGCCGACAGCCATCAGATAGGCTGAGTCGTTCTTGAAGTAGATCGTGCCGTCCGCGTCGATGACCGGGCTGCAGATGGCATACTGCGCCTGCGCACCGCTCGGTGTGAACAGAACATAGGGTGTGTCATAGGTAACATGCTTGCCGCTGCTCTCGTCCGTCTCCTGCGTGATGAGGACCGGCGCGGTCTGGCCCGGCTTGTCGGCCAGAATGCGGAGCTTGCCCGGCGTATAGTTATCGAAGAAGTAGACGTAGACATAACCGTTCTCCGCCTCATAGGCCGTTGTCAGGATGCCGCTCGTCTGCGGGTAGCCCTGGGTGCGGACGGAATAGGCAACGGACATCGAAGCAAGGTCGATGACCGTGATGTTGTGGCCGGAATACGCGCCGAACTGCGCCGTGCCGGACACGCCGATGTAGGCGCGGCCGTTATAGATCGTCGGCGTGCAGGTGCTCATGGCCGGGTTCTTCGGATCGTTGGCATAATTGGCCAGCTTGAGCGCGCGCAGCGAGCCCTCCGTGAACGTGCCGTCGGCCTCGACATGCAGACCGTAGAAATAGCCGCCCTTCGTTGTAAAATAGGCCGTACCGGCAAGGCCGCCCTCGCTGTCCGGGACGAAGGTCACGGAGCTGCGCAGGTCGCCCGTCTGCGGCAGCGTCAGCTCGCCGAGCAGACGGCCGCTGCGCGGGTCGAACGAGAGCACGCGGGCATGGCCCGTCGTGTAGCCCGCCTCGCCGTCGTCCGTACCGACGAGCACGAAGTCCTTGCAGGCGTAAGCGCCCGCCCAGTAGAAGCCGCCGCGGGACGTGTAGGTCCACGAGGCCAGCTTGCTCTCATCCGTCTTCGCCGGGTCCTCATCCGTCACGGTCAGGCAAACGAAATTTGCGTTGCCGTCCTCGCGGTTCCAGAAGCCGGTGTAGAGATAGCCGTCCTCATAGGTGATGGGGCAGTTCGGCTGGCCGCCGAGCGGGTCCTCGTACAGCCACAGAGACTCGAGCGTCACGGCATCGAACGCCTGCACGCAGCCGTTTGCCAGGCCGACGAAGATCATGCCCTCGGCATAGGTCGGCGAATTGATGGCGAAGCTGGACTTATGGTCCATCTTGCCCTGCGCAAGCACCTCGCCCGTGCGCTTGTCGAGCTTGTAGATCGTCTCGCCGCCGTAGGTATACAGGCAGTCGTCCACGATGATCGGGCAGCCGCAGGCATCGGAGGAATAGCCGCTGCCGAGCTGCGTGGCCCAGTAGAGGACCGTATTCTCCGAGGAAACGGGCGTTCTGGCGTCGATGACGCCGTTGTTATAGGCATCCGCGCGGAACGAGGGCCACTGGGCAGGAAGCTGCTGCAGGCCCGTGTTCTCCGCCGCCTTCTGCAGCGTGACGCGGACCGTTTCCGCCTGCTCCGGGGCCGTGTAATGCTGGATGGTCGTGCCGACATAGCCCTTTGCCGTCACGGTATAGGTGTAGCGGTCGCCCGGCGTCAGGGCGAAGCTGCCGTCTGTGGCCCGCTCCGCGCGCCGCCCGGACTGCTCGTTCGTCAGGAAGACGGTCGCATCCTTCGGCTCCGTCACGAACGTCACGATCGTCGGCTCCGTTTTCTGCACATGCAGCGTATAGGTCGCCGGGAGCGCCGCCGCGTCTGCATGGTGCACGGTCACGGTCACATCCTCCGCGGCCTTTTCCGGATCGAGCGTCAGTGCGGCGGACGGCGCTTCCGCATACGTCGTACCGTTGATGTCCGCAAGATAGCCGCCGCTGTTCGGGTTCGTCTCCGTCGGCAGGCTGCGGAACGAGGCAGTGAAGTCCAACGTGCGGGCACTGACGTCGACGCGCGTCCAGTATTCCGTCACATCGCGGTCAAAGCTCTGCGCCTCGCCCTTCGCATTCAGCAGGTTCAGCGTTACGCCGTCCACGGCGGCGCTGAGCCCACCCAGCGTCAGGCGGCGGCGCAGCAGCAGCGTGTAGTCCTGATAATATTCCACACTGCCAGCCGTCCGGCTCAGGCGCAGCGTCACGGTGTTGGAATAGCCGCTCGCCGCAAGGCTCTGGCCGCAGGCCGTGGCGGTCTTCGCGGGATCGACGGTCGCCGTGACGTTGATCTCCGCCTGCGTGCCGTTCGTGCCGGTGTTCGTCGTCTGGCGGAGATAGCGTGCCTTTACGGCATAGCCGCCCGTCGGCGTCGCCTGCAGATAGAACGTGGAGTTCGCATCCGGCACCGTCAGCGTATAGCGGTGCTGCGCCGCCGAAAACGGCACGTCGCTCTCATAGCTCACACCGTTCTTCGGATTGCGCGCGCTGTAGGAGGCAAGCGCGCTGAGACGGTCCGTCGTGTCCGGCTCCGACGCCTGCACCGTGAGACCGGCAGCGGCCTCAAAGCTGCCCGCCGCATGATAGAATTCCTGCTTTGTCGTGATCCAGGTATAGCGCTCGCCGGGGATGAGGCGGTAGGTCCCGCTGCCGACGGACGCGATCTCGCTGTCCGCCGCATTGAAGACGGCAGTGTCCGTTCCCGCGGGCACCGTGATCCGCACCTCGACGGAGTCGACCTTCGTCGCCGCAATGGTATAGGCGGTGCGCTCTCCGTTCGTGTGGGCTACCTGCACCGTGATCGTCCCGACGGGGGCCTCCGAGGCCGTGCCGCCGTTCACCGTGACGGAATAGCCCTCCGTACCGAACGGGACCGCCTCGATCGTCAGCCGGTCGGAGACCGTGGTCACGGCATACTCCGTCGCGGCAGGATCAAACGTCAGCGGCAGGCGCGTACCTTCGCCATAGACGGCAAGCGACGCGAGCGTCGGCACACGGTGCAGGCGGAGCGTATAGGACTGGATGCGCATGTCCGCGCCGGAAGCGCTGCGGGCCTCGAGCCGGACCTCGCAGTCCGTCATCCCGGCCGTGAGCAGCGACACGAGCGCCGTCTGATAGCTCGACCAGCTCTTGCGGTTCGAGGGCTGGCTGCCGTCGCCGTAGTCCTTGCCGTTCTGGCCGATGTAGCAGCTGTAGAGCGCCGCGTCCGCAGGGGCATCCACCCCGCGCTCGGCATAGAGATAGGCCAGCGTGCGGAAGTCCTCCACGCGGAACTGTGCCGTATGGGTCTTCTCATCCTGCGTGCCGGGATAGGCACCCGCGGATGCGCCGGACGCATTGTGGAGGCGGATCGTGCCGAACCAGTCGCCCGTCGGCAGCGCGACCTGCTTTTCCACCGCGCCTGCCACGGTCAGCGTGCCGTCGACGCGGTTCGCGCCGCCGTCAGACAGGCTGAACGTGTACTCCCCTGCCACGACCTCGGCGCGCAGGCCCTGTACCTGCGTCACATTGCCGTAGCTGTCCGTCAGCGTGAGCTGCGCGGCCGTCCCGGCCGTGTCCGTAAAGGTCACGGGGTACTTTGTGCCGTTCAGAATGGCCTCGTATTCCGCCACGGCGCTGCGCAGTGCGGCAAGAAGCGTCGTCAGGCCCGCCTCGTCCGCCGTCCGCAGGCCGGACAGCGCCGCCGCATAGGCCTGCTGCGCCGCCGGGTAATTCTGCACATGGTCCGTGCGCTCCCGGAAGCGGCCAAGCTCCGTCACGGCGTCCAGCAGGGCCGGAAAGCCTCTTTCACGCTCGGAGAAGACGACGGCCGTCACGGTCTCCGGGCTGGCAATCGCATCGAGCGAATACGCGCCGCCGTCATAATAGACCGTAAAGTTTCCCGCGACGCCCTCGATGTCCGTGATGAACGCGGTATCGATGCCGCCGAAGGCATAACCGCTGCCGCGCAGGGCATCCCGGATGGTCTGCCCGGCCGTATAGGGCACGGCGACCGGCTCAATGAGCGTCTGCCCGGCCGTGGAGGCCGTCAGATAGAAGCTCCCGCCGCTCTGCGCCGCATGCACGGGCACGAGCGGAAGCAGCAGCGCTGCGCACAGCAGCAGGGCAAGAAATCGAATGGACTTCATAAGCATTGCCTCCTTCAAACCTAATACCAGATATGGAACCAGCGGTCCGCGAACCGTTGGAGCGGATTGCGTTTTTTCCGGCAGGCCTGCAGAACCTCCTGCACGAAGCGCTGCATGGCAGCGGCCTTCTCCGCAGGAATATCGTGGCCGCTGAACATGGCCTCGGCATTGTCCTGTTGAGCCTGTTCCAGCCCTGCTGGCGGGGCCGCGCCGGTCCGCGCCAGCAGGAACACGGCGTAGCCATAGAGCTGCGTCACGGCCTCGCGCGGCTCGTCCGCCGCCATGGCCGCGATCCGGCGGTGCAGGCGGCGTCTGCGCCAGAGCTGGCACAGGACGAGCGCGAGGAGGGCCGCGGCAAGCGGGATCGCGGCGAGCCACCAGCGGAAGCTGCGCTGCGTCTCCTCCTGCGGGGCCTGCTGCTCCGGCTGCTCCACGACAGGCGGCAGCTGCGTGTTTTCATACTGCTTTCCACCCGCCTCGCCGCCTGCTCCGAGGTCCTCGGCCTCTACATAGCCCGGCGTGACCTCAAACGGGACCCAGCCCACGCCGGTCAGATAATATTCCGCCCATGCATGGGCGTGCGTCTCGTCCAGCTCAAACGTCTGCTCGCCGGACAAGGCGTCCTGCCCGGAGAGGTAGTAGCCCTCGGCATAGCGCGCCGGGACGCCGCAATAGCGCAGCATCAGCACGGCGGCCGTCGCATAGTGCACGCTGTAGCCGCGCGCGGTGACGGACTGCACATATTGGAAAAAGTCCTGCGTCCCGTTCTGCGTCGAGACGCTCTCGTCATAGACGAAGTGCTCCGTGAGCGTCTGTCGGATGGCCTGCAGGATCTCCGGCAGGGTCTTCCCCTGCATCTCACTCCCCAGCAGTGCCTGCGCGGCTCCGGCCGCCTCCGGCGTAAGCTCAAGGAACTGTGCCTCGGCAAACGCCCGGTAGCCCTCGTCCAGCGTGAGCCACTGCGCCGCGCCGTCCGGATCGTCCGCCAGCGCCTGCTGCGCGGCATACCAGTCGCGCAGGCCGCCGACGGCGCAGGAACAGGAATACGTTTCCCCCGGCGCTTTCGCCGTGCGGTCGCCGATACGGTCCGGCTCCAGCAGGGCGTTGTCCGCAAGGCCCGTCGGCAGATAGGCCTGCGCGCCGCAGGCAGACAGGTTCGTGACCGTGACGGTCTGCACCTGCGTCTGCCCGGCGAGCACCGCCGCAGTCCCGACGGCGCTCTGGGCATAATAGCCCTTTTCATGCAGCCAATAGAAACGCCCGGCCTCGTCCGCCAGCGTCTGCGGATCGAGCGGCTGCCAGCTCCGGCCCGTGTAGACCTCGCCGACAAAGCCGCGCAGGTAAAGCCGCTGCGGCTGCTCCATCGTCACGCGCAGCGCGGGCGTCCCGTTCTTTTCCCACGCGGAAAGATCGTGCAGATCGCCCTCCGGCATGGAGTTGGCCGGCGCATCATAGCGCAGCGCATGCAGCCCGCTGGCCAGCGCTGCCGCTGCCCCGCTCTCGGGCAGGGAGAGAAGTCCGAGCGGCGCGCTGAGCAGCAGGCAGCCCGCAAGCAGCAGGGCCGCCGTCCGTCCCCGGTCCGTGCGGAACAGCAGCAGGGCCGTCATGCCGCCCGCCAGAAGCAGCAGGCCCCAGCACGACGGGAACAGCCCAATGGTGCAGCCAGCTGCCGCAAGGGGCAGCGAGACGGCCGCAAACCATACGCTCCCGCGCCGGGCGCAGCGGCCGGAGGCCAGCGCCGAAAGAAAGCCGAGCGGCAGGAAGGCCCAGAGGCCCTGCCGCGTTTCGGAGGAAGACGTGAAATAGATGTATCCGGTCCGCGCCGTCAGCCAGCGGCGCACGCAGTCCGCCAGCTGCCGCAGGCCCGCCGTGACGGGCACAAAGGCGCACAGGCAGAACAGCGCCGCCGCGCCGCAGAGCGCAGGCGTCAGCCACGCCCGCTGCGGCAGGAGCGCAAGCCCGGCCCCCAGCAGCAGGCCGAGCAGCAGGGCCGCCCACGCAGGCAGCACGGGGAAGGACCCCGCCAGCAGCGTCAGCGCCCCCGCAGCGCACAGGCCGCCGCACAGCGCGGCCGCCCACGGCGGCAGAGTCTGCCCCCCGGCAGGGGCACGTTCCAGTTGAAAACCGTTCGTTCGTTTCATGCTCAAAGCTCCAGCTGCTGCAGCGCGGCAGCATAGTCCTCTTTGGTATAGCAGATGCAGCGGACATCCGGCTGCTCCGGCACGCCGCACAGCAGCAGGACCGGCTCCGCACCCGCCGTCAGGCTGCGCCAGACCGGGTCCGGCGAGGCCGTAAAGTAGAGAATTTTGCCGAAGCCGCGCAGCGCCCCGGTCTCCTGCAGAGGCTCCGCGCCGCCGCGCAGCAGCAGCGGCAGATCGCGCAGCAGCTCCTCCGTGGAGCCTGCCTCCGCAAAGCGGGCCGTGCCGCCCTCGGGCCAGCCGAGCTGATAGGCATACCCCTGCTCGCTCAAGCTCTGGCAGACGGAGAACACGGCCTCCGCCTGCGCATCGCGCGCGGCGGCATCGCCGCTGCGGTCCCAGAAGACGAGCAGCGTGCGCGCGGCGGGCATGCCCGGCTCGCGGATCACGAGGCGATCGAGCTTGGACGAGAGCTTCCAGTGGATCTGGCGAAGACTGTCGCCCGGCGCATACTCGCGCAGGCGGAACGGCTCCGTCAGGTCGCTTCCGCGGCGGTCCGGGCTGCTGGTGTCGCTGTCCGGGCTCTGCACCTCCGGCATCGTCACATGGACGGAGGCCGGGAACGTATCCGGCAGGACCGTGACATGCGCCGCCGCGTCCGTCCGGATCTTTCGGGCAAACAGGCCCGGCAGGCCGAGGAGCCAGGCCCTGCGGATGTGGACCGTCAGGCGGCCGCAGTGTTCGGCGCGGAACGAGAAGCGCTCCTCCGCGAAAAATTCCGTTGTTTCGCCCGTCAGGTCATTGCGCACCTCGATGCGGCACAGGACGCGGCCTGGCGCGCGGCGGGAGGCCGCGATCTCGCCCGCGATCATGCCGTCCTTCCGGCCGCCTGCCGGGAGCCGGAGCGAAAGCGCGGGCAGCCTGCTGCACCGCAGCACGACGAATCCCGCCAGCGCCGCCAGCACCGGCACGCAGAGCGCGGCCAGCGCTGCCCCGGCATGGGTAAAAGCAAAGGCCAGCGCACAGCAGGCCGCCGCCAGCAGCCACAGCAGCCAGGCGCGCAGCATTCGCTTCCGCATCAGCTTTTGAATTCGCGCACCGCGGGCTGCGGGACGCGCTCGAGAATTTCGGCAAGCACCGACCGCGCCGTCTCGTCATGCAGGCGGGCGCGCGGAGCGAGCACAAGGCGGTGGGCACAGACATCGGGCGCAGCCTCCGCGACGTCCTCCGGCAGGACATAGTCCCGCGCATGCAGGAACGCGCGCGCCTTGGCCGCGCGGCACAGGGCCAGACCGGCGCGCGGGCTCAGGCCGAGCTGCAGGCTCTCATGGCAGCGCGTGGCCTCAAGCAGGCGGGCCGTATAATCATAGACCGGGTCCGCCACGAACGTCATGGCGGCGGCATCCATCAGGCCGCCGAGCGCGGCGGCATCCGTCACGGGGCGCACCTGCGCAAGCGGGTCGGCGTGGTGGCGCTCCTTCATCAGCTCCACCTGACTTTCCCGGTCGGGGTAGCCCATGCTCAGGCACAGCAGGAAGCGGTCGAGCTGCGCCGGGGGCAGGAGCTGCGTTCCGGCCGAGCCGACGGGATTCTGCGTCGCCAGCACGAAAAACGGCTGCGGCAGCGGATGCGTCTTCCCGTCGACGGTCACGCGGCGCTCCTCCATAGCCTCCAGCAGGGCCGCCTGCGTCTTGGTGGAGGTACGGTTGATCTCGTCCGCCAGCAGCAGGTTCGTCATGACCGCGCCCGGCTGGTAGGAAAAGGCTCCCGCCTGCTTGTCATAGACGGAGAAGCCCAGAATGTCCGACGGCATCGTGTCCGGCGTGAACTGCACGCGGCGGGTCTCCAGCCCGAGCGCGCGCGCGAAGGCCATGGCCAGCGTCGTCTTGCCGACGCCGGGCACGTCGTCCAGCAGCACATGGCCCTGCGCCAGCACGGCCATCAGGACCTTTTCCACGATCTCCCGCTTGCCGAGGATGACCTTCTGCACCTCGCGGAGCACCTGCGCCGCAAGCTCATATTGTTTCTGTTCCATCATGCCGCCTCCCGATATTTCGATTCGTATACGCAGCCGCCGTCCGGCAGCCGCTCCAGCGCGCAGAGGGCCAGCATGGCCTGCTCCGTCGCCATGAGATTTCCTTCCGTGTCCGTCAGCAGATGCGCATAGCTCCCGTCCGCCTTCCGGAATTCTGCAAGGCCTGTTTCGGGATTCACGCTGCCGAATTCCTGCTCCGGGTCGATGCCGAGCGCGGCCAGCGCAAGGAGGACCTGCGCGCAGCTCTCGGCGCTCGGCTCGCCGTAGGCCAGGAAGGTGCCGTCCGGCTGCATCTGGTCCTTCAGCCAGGCAAGCGCCCGCTCCACGGTCTCGTCCCGGCCGTAGGGCGCAAGGGCCTGCAGGGCCATGGCCGTCAGGTCTGCCTCCGAAGCGCCGGAGACGAGGCCGAAGCCGCCGTCCGGCTCCTGCGCCGCGCGGATGGCCTCCACGATCCCGGCGCGCGTGTTTTTCGCCCGCTCCGGCTCCGGATAGGTCCCGGCATCGGCCGCCAGCAGGGCGAAGATCAGGCCGTTGAGGCCCTGCGCGCCGAGCTCGCCCGCAAAATTCCACACACCGTCGTCCAGCAGGTCCACGGTCGTGCCGTCCGGCCGCGTACCGAAGGCGGCCGGGTCGCCGCCGAGCATGGCGACGGTCAGGATCGTGCGGGAATACTCCGTCGCCATAAGCGCATCAAGCGTTCCCTGCTCGGCATAGCGCTCCGTGACATGCTGCTCCAGTGCGGCAAGGTAAGCGTCATAGCTCTCGTTCGCTCCGCAGGCCGAAAGCGCCATGGCAAGCCAGTCTCCGATGGAGCTGCCCGCCAGCTCCGCTGCGCGGTCCTCCAGGAAGCCCTCGCGCACGCCGAGCAGCGCCCGGCAGCCCGCGAGTGCCTTTGCAGGCGCCGATTTTGCGCCGCAGCCCGCCAGCAGTGCAGCGCACAGCAGCAGGATCAGAATATTCCGCATTCGTTTCAAGGAACATGCTCCTCTCGTTTTCGTTCTCCGTCGGGTCGGCAGGTTCTGTGGGATCGGTCGGATCGGTCGGATCGGTCGGATCGGTCGGATCGGTCGGATCGGTCGGCTCCGTGGGAACCGTCGGGTCGACCGTTCCGGTCCTCGGCAGGACGTCGCGGCGCGTCTCGGCGCACTTCGTGCAGACATAGTCCGCATAGCCGTCCTCCGTCTCCGTCGGCTCGACACGGGCCGTCTCCTGCCAGTCGTGGCCAAGCGGGATCTCCTGCCCGTCGCGCCAGACATAGCAGTAGCTGGACAGCACGCCGTAGCCGCCGCCCGTCGCACCGAAGCCGTCGATATCCTTGCCCCAGGCCAGCGTGAAGCGCAGCGTCAGCACGTCGCCGTCGCCGAGCATCCATTCCGACAGGCCCTTGCCGGGGTAATAGCCGTTGACATCATACATCCAGCCCGCGCCCCAGGTGTAGTCGTGCTGGCCGAGGCTGTCGCGGCCGGGCGCACCCGTCAGTGAGATGCCGTCGCGCTGGATGAGTGTCCAGAGGCGTTCCGGCACCTGCGCGCGAAACAGCAGGTCGCCGCGCGTCAGGCGCATAAGGTAAAAGCCGCCGTTCTTTTCCGCAAGGCCGTCATAGCCTGCCTCATAGCCGCAGTCCTCCAGCATCTGCAGCACGGTCTGCGCGGCCGTGTCGCCCTGTTTGATGCGGACGGTCTCCTCGTCGACAATTCCGAGGCCGACGGTCGTGGCGTCGATGCGGATGGTCGCCTCGCCGATGTCGTCGCCCTCCGAGACCGTCTGATAGACGATCTTCACGGTGCGCATGGCGGAATTTCCGGCATCGTCCCACGCAAGGATGCGCAGCGTGTATTCCCGCTCATCGCCGACGAGCGGCGCGGAGAAGCGCAGCACATATTCATAGCCGGACGCGGCGCTGCCGGTCGGGTTCGTCAGCAGCTCGCCGTCCATCGAGACCTGCAGATGGCTCGTGTAGATCGGTGAACCGTCCGTGCCCGTCCTCGCCCAGACGACGAACGTCATCGTCTGCACGGAGACGGGATCGGTCCGGCCGTCGCGGCTCGTCGTGATGACGGGCGGCGCATCGCCGATCTCGGGCTGATCGTCGTCTGCAAGCCTTGCGCGATAGGAAACATAGTAGACCGCGGCATCGCCGACGCGGCGGCCGTCGCGATATAAATATAAGGAGAAGATGTAGGACTGATTCAGAGTCAGGCGGACGGAGAAGTTCCGGTCATCCGACGGCAGCAGGCGCGTGCCGTTGTTTGCGGTGGAGCCGGACTCCTTATAATATACCCGCAGGCTCAGGTTTCCGCTGCCCGCAGCATAGGCATAAAACCGCAGCGTATCGCCGTCCAGCTCACCGGAGCGCCAGACGCGGCTGACAAGGTCCGTCACGATATGCGGCTCCTCGGGGCCGGGGGCCTCCGTGGGGGCAGGACCCGGCTCCTCCGTCGGCTCCGTTCCGCCGCCGGTGCTGCGCGTCGGCTCCTCGCTCGGCTCGGGCGTCTGTGTCGTCTGCGTGGTGGACGTCGCATCCGTCGGCTCGTCCGGCTCCGTGGATGGCTCGGCCGTTTCCGTCTCGTCCGGCTCTTCGGACGGCTCCGTCGGCTCCGGGGACTGCGTGAGGGGCACGTCGTCCGATGTGCCGCCGCTGCCGCCGCGCTCCTGTCGGTCCGGCTGCAGGACCTGCGCCTGCTCCGGCAGCGGATCGGGCGGGCACACCCGTCCGCCCGTAAACACGACAGCCACCGCACCGGCCAGAAGCGAAAGGATCAGCACGGCCGTGCAGACCCGGCCCCAGATTGTTTTCCGTCTCATGGCACGACCCCCAGAAAAAAAGAACACTGCAACAATCGTTGCAGCGTCCGCATTTGCGCACAACAATATGCCCCGTTTCCCGCACCATGCGGGCAGAGCCTCCCCAAGCAGGTCTTCTGACTCACGCCTCGACGGCCGCGCGCGCCTTCTCAGGGTTCCCCAATGACCGGCTTTCGCCCTGCACGCGGCCTCCGCGCATACAGCGGCGGTACCGTCCGGGATTCTCACCCGGTTCCCTATCCTCTCCCGCTGCCCGGACGGCAGCGGAAGCACTTGAAGCTTCCATTGCTCTCAGTATAACAAGGGCCGATTTTTTTGTCAAGCCCGTTCCGAGATGTGTTTTCGCATTCGCTAAAAAAATACGGATTTCGGTGCTTGACAGGCGCGCCCGCATGGTCTATAATCAAAATAGTCCGCACGAAGTCCGTGCGGCAGGAACTGAATATTCTGCTTGCAGAGACCGTATGTACGCAACGGCGCGGGGCGACCCCGTCAGGCATACGGGTAAACAAGGGAACGGGGATAATACCCCGAGGGAGGCGCGATACGCCTCTGGGATAACCGTCGCTGTGAGCGTTGAGTCCGCTGTCCGTCGGCGAAAGCCGGTCATTGGGGAACCCTGAGAAGGCAGGGCAGCGGCCGTGGGGGCTTTGCTCCCGGATGCGCGACCCAGAAGACCTACTGTGATGCATTACTTTGCCCGAATCGGTTGAGGGGATAGTCTATCTATCCTTTCAGCCGTTTTTTTGTACCCGATTCGGGGCAGCGGATGCGTTCCCGCTGCGTTTGACCGGGTGTTCTCCTCCTGTGGGCGGGTCGGGTGCCGCCGACCCGCCCCACGATGCAGCAGCTTGCCAAAAACTCCATGGCTCCCATGTAGTTTCCTGTCAGGCTGTTTTTTTGCGGCCCGCCCGTTGGGCTTTGCGCTGATCTTTTGGACCGAACACGGTCTAAGGATAAATAAAATCGGGAAGCCACTAATCGTATCCTCAATGGCTTCCCCAAAAGAAAGGAAAGCAGCATGAAAAGAATCCTGAGCATCCTGCTGGTGCTTGCCATGCTTCTGTCGATGGTTCCCGCGGTCTTCGCGGCGGACTGTGACATCACGGTAAGTACCCCGGCGCCCGATCCCGTCAAGGTCGGCGCACTGTACCAACTACCGCTCGGAACGGTGTTCACCGACCCGAACGGGCACGCTCTCAGCTTCGCGCTGAAGGCGGATTACGGCGATAAGGTCTATATCAAGGACAATACGCTGCAGTTCACCTCTGCCGAGGCAGGGGAATTCCGCATCGGCATTACCGCTACCTGCACGGGCGGCGGCAGTGCTGAGGTTGTCGTTCCCATCACGGTCGAGGCTGTGGAGGACGGCGGCAAGAACCAGTACGGCTATGACGAGACCGACCAGGCCTCCGTCACCGTCTATGTGACCATCTCGAGCGACGGCGCACCGATCATCGGCAAGGACGACGGCGGCACCATCCTGTCGCATCTGGAGGTCAAGGTCCCGTACTTCCCTCTGTCCCTGTACGGTCTGGACGATTTTAACCGTTACCACACGGAGAACGGCTCCGGAAGCTATACGGACAACGAGATCGTGCAGCGCCCGACGCTCCTGCACCTCTACATCTATATGCTCGAGCGCTACTACCTCGGCGTGGCCGAGAAGGACTGCGGCAAGGGCACATCCGGCCTGCTGGAATTCACCGGCAGCGGCGAAGGCGTGAATGACATGCTCGGCGGCTCCTATGAGGATACGCTGAATGCGCTGCTCATCTCCGGCAGCGCCACGTCCATGTACATGCAGAACTTCTGGGGCCATGACGAGAACCTCATGTACTACCGCAACCACGTCTATCCCCTGATGTCTGCGGGCTGGGGCTCCACGGCAGACTACATTCTGCTGTCCGACAACGACACGATCGATCTGGCCATGTTCTCCAACTGGAGCTTCTGGACCTACGGCGCATTCGCCCGCTTTGACAAGGACGACTACACCGCCAAGGTCGGTGAAAAGATCACATTCGAAACGCAGAAGTATGACACCAAGTCCGTGTCCGACGGCGGCACGGAGTCCTTTGAGCCGATCACCGGTCTCAATGTGAAGCTCTACAATGAAAACTGGGAACAGCAGCAGGAGCTTACGAGCGAAGGCAGCAGCTACACGCTCGACACGGCCTCGCTGAAGGCCGGTACCTATTACCTGCTGGGCTATGACCCGAACTACGGCACGGAGAACGCCTGCTACGCCCCCGCAACGGCGAAGGTCGTTCTCACGAGCGAGGCACCTCAGCCCTGCCAGTGGGACGAAGGCGTCGTCACGACGGAGCCCACCTGCACGACGGCCGGTGTCAAGACGTTCTCCTGCAGCGTGCACGGCGAGACCCGCACGGAAGAGCTTCCGGCCCTCGGCCACACCTTCGGCGCAGACGGTGCCTGCATCCGCTGCGGTGAAAAGGACCCCGCGATCCCCACGCAGGACGAAAGCGGCGTCTACGGCATCGCCAGCGAGAAGCAGCTGCAGTGGTTCGCAGCGAAGGTCAACGGCGGCGATACCGCCATCAGCGGCAAGCTGACTGCCAATATCGAGCTGACCGAAGCGTGGACCCCGATGGGCTCCCAGAAGCAGCCGTTCACCGGCAGCTTTGACGGCGACGGCCACAGCATCACCGGCATGAGCATCACCTTCGATTCCAATGACAAATCTGTCGGCGCTCCGTACCTCGGCCTCTTCGGCTATGTCAAGGGCACGGCCGACAAGAAGGCGGAGATCAAGAACCTGATGCTCTCCGGCAAGCTGGACATCACCGAAAACTACCGCAACTCCTTCGCTTACTCCGGCGGCCTCGTTGGCGGTGCGGAATATGTTTCCTTCACCGATATCACGACGAACGTTGCCGTCACCGCGAAGAAGGGCTCTGCCCCCTATCCGTGGAGCTATGTCGGCGGCTTTGCCGGTACGGTGAAGAATGCAGACTTCCTGCGCTGCGTCAACAACGGCACCGTGACCACGGACGGCGACTATGTCTCCGGCTTCGCGGCCAAGAGTGAGACGACGACCTACACCTCCTGCGTGAACAACGGTGCGATCACCGGCCGCACGAAGATCGGCGGCTTTGGCGGCGCCGTAAAGTCCACGAAGACGGTCGACTCCTACAACACCGGCACGATCGGCCTTGCAGCCTACAACGGCGGCAATCAGGGCATCGGCGGTCTGTTTGGCGAGATGGGCTACGGCTCGACGCTTACGCGCTGCTATAACACCGGTGCCGTCACCGGCGACTGCTATGTCGGCGGTCTCGTCGGCTCGGTCGGCAGCGGCTCCGACGCCGCGAACGGCCCGAGCTACATCGTCGACAGCTACAACTCCGGCTCGATCACCGGCCACAGCGACAAGAACTACTGCGGCATCGGCGGTCTGGTCGGCAAGCTCGACGCCAGCTCCTCGAGAACCTATGAGCAGAGCTACGTTCACAACTGCTACAATGTCGGCACCGTGACCGACCTTGGTCTGAAGACGATCAACGCCGGTGCGGCGATCGGTCTGATGCATGCGGATTATTCCACGGACAGCTACCTCGAAGTGGAAAACGTCTACTACCTCGCCTGCGGCCTCGAAGGTCTCGGCAAGATGAACTATTCCACAATGCACGATCCGTCCGTCTTCGCAGAGATGACGGCAGAGGCCATGAAGGCCTCCGACTTCGTCACGAAGCTCGGCGCTTCCTTCAAGGCTGACGGCACCTGCATGCAGAAGGTCAACAGCGGCTACCCCGTCCTCACCTGGCAGCAGCTGGGCGAAGGCCAGAGCGAGCACACGTTTAAAGTGACCGCAACGGTCGACGCGACCTGCACCGAGGCCGGTTCCAAGACCTACACCTGCACGGCCTGCGGCGAGACGAAGGCGGAAGAGATTCCGGCTCTCGGCCACAATGTCGGCGAAGACGGCATCTGCAGCCGCTGCGGTGAGAAGATCGCCTACCTGTCCGCGCTCCGTCTGACCGCTTATAACGGTTCCGGTGACTATGCCTTCACGCCGGAATTCGACGGTAAGACGGCCGAATATCAGGTTGCAGTCCCCGATGCGGACGGCTTCAGCGCCTTCCTGTGGGCCACGCTGTCCGAAAATGCCCCGGAAGGCTCCACCATCAAGGCCGAGTGGACGAATCTGTATAACGGCAAAACCCAGTCCACGGCCATTACGTCCGGCAAGACCTCCGGCCAGAGCCTCGCGAACTTCAGCCGCGATGCCAAGCCGAACACCGTCACCCTGACGGTCGGCGTTGACGGCAATACGCAGACCTACACGCTCACCTCGTTCCGCACTCCGACCCTGTCTGCCCTGAACGTGACCGGCGCGCGCATGAACGAGACGTTCTCGCACCGCACGGCGGAATACACCATCGACACGACGGCAGATTCCATCACGCTCAGCGCCACGCCATATCAGGACGGCTACACCGTGACCTACAACGGCGCGGAGTCCGGCGAATGGACCCTGCAGGACGGCGAGAACGTCATGACCGTCGTCGTCTCCAATGCGGACGGCCTGTCGACCTCCTACACCGTCAAGGCAACGAAGCACGCCATCTGCAAGGTGCGTGCAGAGCTTGCCCCGGAGAATGCCCTGCTGGTCATGTATGACTCGTTCAACACCAGCATCTATCCGGATGAGAACGGCGACTATACCCTGATGGACGGCGCGGCCTACACCTACGTCGCAACGGCGAAGGGCTATGTCGGCAAGTCGGGCAGCCTGACTGCCAGCGCGGCCGAGCCAGTGCTCAAGATCACGCTGACCGCAGCCGAAGAGAACACGACCCTTGTCAAGGATCTCCCCGCCGAATGGCCTAACTTCCGCAACGGCAGCGATCACCTTGGCATCACGAACGCCCCCACGCCCTACACGAGTGAGGACAGTGAGCTGCTGTGGGCTGCGAAGTACGGCACAGGCTGGGCGGCCGCTCCCGGCTCCCCCATTCTGGTGGACGGTGACCTCATCACCTACACCGGCAGCACCATCAAGCGCCTCGACGTCAACACCGGCAAGGTGCTCGCAGAGGGCACGATGGCAGGTACCTCCAGCTTCTCCATCAACCCGGCAACCTATGCCGACGGCATGATCTTTGTCGGCCTGTCCGGCGGCAAGATCCAGGCCTTCAACGCCAAGACGCTCGAATCCCTGTGGATCTACACCGATCCGCTCGGCGGCCAGCCCAATACCTCCCCGACATACCACGACGGCTACATCTATGTCGGCTTCTGGAACGGCGAGAGCAAGCCCGGCAACTTCGTTGCCATCTCCGTGACGGACGAGGACCCGATGAAGACGGATGAAGCCAAGCTCGCCTCCTGGTCCTATGCCTGCGTCGGCGGCTTTTACTGGGCAGGCGCTTATGTGACGGATAACCTCTGCATCGTCGGCACGGACGACGGCTCCGGCGAGGGTGACTATATCAACACCTCTGCCCTGCTGGTCTTTGACCGCCTGACAGGCAAGCTGCTCGACTCCCACTACGGCTGCAAGGGTGATATCCGCTCCAACGTTTCCCACGACCCGGATTCTGACCGCGTGTTCTTCACGTCCAAGGGCGGCTACATCTACAATGCCGCCATCGACTGGGAAACCGGCAAGATCACGGACTTCAAGTCTCTGGCGCTCAAGGACGCCGAGGGCTACACCAGTGAGGAAAAGCCCGGTGCCATCATGTCCACCTGCACGCCGTCCGTCTACAACGGGCGCATCTACCTTGGCGTTTCCGGCAGCAAGGGCCAGTTCTCCCAGAACGGCGGCCACTGCATCGAGGTCATTGATCTGGATACTGCAACTGGCGAAATGAGCTATGCCTATTCCTACGGCATCATCGGCTATCCGCAGACCTCGGCCATGGTCTCCACGGCCTATGTCGACAAGGACTTCGACGGCGACGGCGCGGGCGACGGCTATGTGTTCATCTACCTCCCCTACAACTATACCCCCGGCGGCATTTCCGTCCTGATGGATCGCCCGGGCCAGACCGAGCCGAAGACGGCCACGGATTCCGGCTACAGCGAGATCTTCACGCCGCAGAGCCCCCTGGCACAGTACTGTATCTGCTCCACCATCGCAGACAGCACCGGCACGATCTACTACAAGAACGACTCCTGCTACATGATGGCCATCACCTCGAAGATTCTGTCCATTGAGGTCACGGAAAGCCCGGAGAAGATGACCTATAAGGCCGGCGAGACGTTCGATGCCTCCGGCATGAAGGTCGTTGCCAAGCTGGCCAACGGTCTCGAGCGGGATATCACGAACTATGTGACCTGGCAGGAAGGCCCCATCGAACAGGGTCAGACCTCCATCATCCTCTCTTACACCTACGGCTTCGACAGCGCCAACTACGGCCTGAAGACGAAGACGGCCAAGCTCGAGCTCGACGTCCTGCCCAGCCAGGATGAAGACGGTGTCTACCTCATCGGCAACGCCAGCCAGCTGCTTTGGTTCGCGAGCAAGGTCAACAGCGGTGAGACCGGCATCAGCGGCAAGCTGACGGCCAACATCGACCTGACGAGCGTTGAAAGCTGGACCCCGATCGGCTCCCTGAAGCAGCCGTTCACCGGTAATTTTGACGGCGACGGCCACAGCATCACCGGCATGAGCATCACCTTCGATTCCGATGACAAGTCAATCGGCGCTCCGTACCTCGGCCTCTTCGGCTATGTGAAGGGCACGGAAGCGCAGAAGGCTGAGATCAAGAATCTGACGCTCACCGGCACGCTCTCCATCACGGAGAACTATCGCAACTCCTATGCCTATTCCGGCGGCCTTGTCGGCGCTGCGGAATACGTCTCCTTTACGGACGTCACAACGGACGTCACCGTCACGGCCAAGCAGGGCACGGCTCCCTATCCCTGGAGCTATGTCGGCGGCTTTGCCGGTACGGTGAAGAACGCAGACTTCCTGCGCTGCGTGAACAACGGCAGCGTGACCTCCGACGGCGACTACGTCTCCGGCTTCGTGCCCAAGAGTGAGACGACAACCTACACCGCCTGCGCGAACAACGGTGCGATCACCGGCCGCACAAAGATCGGTGGTCTCGGCGCTGAGGTCAAATCCACGAAGGTCGTTGACTCCTGCAACACCGGCGCCATCGGCCTCATTGCCTACGGCACGGGCAAGCAGGCCATCGGTGGCCTGTTCGCAGAGATCCGCTATGGTTCCTCCATCACTCGCTCCTACAACAGCGGCGCCGTCACCGGCGACTGCTATGTCGGCGGCCTCGTCGGCTCGGTCGGCAGCAGCTCCGATGCCACGAATGGCCCGAGCTACATCGTCGACAGCTACAACTCCGGCGCGATCACCGGCCACAGTGACAAGTACTACTGCGGCATCGGCGGTCTTGTCGGCAAGCTCGACGCCAGCTCCTCGAGAGTCTATGAGCAGAGCTACGTTCACAACTGCTACAACACCGGCACCGTGACCGACCTCGGTCTGAAGACAGCCGGTAACCCCGGCGCTGCCATCGGCGTCATGCACGCGGACTACTCCGAGGGCAGCTACCTTGAAGTGAAAGACGTCTACTACCGCGCCTGCGGCCTCGAAGGCCTCGGCATGATGGTCTATTCCACGATGCATGATCCGTCCGTCTTTGTAGAGATGTCGGCGGAGGCCATGAAAGCCTCCGGCTTCGTCACGAAGCTCGGCGCTTCCTTCAAGGCTGACGGCACCTGCATGCAGAAGGTCAACGGCGGCTATCCCATCCTTGTCTGGCAGAAGCTGGCTGAGGGCCAGAGCGAGCATACGCTGGAGAAGACGACCGTTGTCGCCCCGACCTGCACCGAGCAGGGCTACACGATCTACACCTGCACCGCCTGCGGCGAGACCGTCAAGGCCGACTTTGTCCCGGCCAACGGCCACAGCTACGAGGAATCGGTCGTTGCCCCGACCTGCGAGAAGGACGGCTACACGAACCACGTCTGCTCCGTCTGCGGCGACAGCTACCGCGACAACTATGTCGACGCTGCCGGTCATCAGTACACGCTCACCGTGACTGCCCCGACCTGCACTGCCGCCGGTTATACCACGCATCTGTGCAGCGTCTGCGGCCACAGCTACGTTGATTCCATTGTTCCGGCTACCGGCCACAGCTATGAGGATACCGTCACTGCCCCGACCTGCACCGCCGCCGGTTACACCACGCATACCTGCTCCGTCTGCGGCGACAGCTACATCGACACCATCGTTCCGGCCACCGGCCATGACTATGTCTGGCAGATCACCCGCGTGCCGACCTGCACGGCAGAGGGCGTGAAAACCTTCACCTGCTCGCACTGCGGTGACAGCTATGACGTTGCTCTGGCAAAGGCGGACCACACCTACGAAGCCGTTGTGACGGCTCCGACCTGCACGAACAACGGTTACACCACACATACCTGCTCCGTCTGCGGCGACAGCTACGTCGATTCCATCGTCCCGGCCACCGGCCACAGCTACGATGCCGTCGTGACTGCCCCGACCTGCACGAATGCCGGTTATACCACGCACACCTGCTCCGTCTGCGGCGACAGCTACGTCGATTCCATCGTCCCGGCCACCGGCCACAGCTATGAAGCCGTCGTGACTGCCCCGACCTGCGACAAGATGGGCTACACCACCTACACCTGCTCCGTCTGCGGTGACAGCTATGTCGGCAGCTACACCGATGCGCTCGAACACACCTACACAGCCGTCGTCACGAAGGAACCGACCTGTACCGAGGAAGGCGTGAAGACCTTCACCTGCAGCGAGTGCGGCAAGTCCTACACCGAGGCCATCCCGACGGTCGCGCACCGCTACGAAGCCGTTGTGACCGCCCCGACCTGCGACAAGATGGGCTACACCACCTACACCTGCTCTGCCTGCGGCGACAGCTATGTTGCGGACTATGTGGACGCTGTCGGCCATGACTGCGAGACGGAGACCGTCCCGGCCACCTGCCTCGGCTACGGCTTTGTCCGCGAGTCCTGCAAGCACTGCGACTACAGCGTCATCACGGAGATCACCGCCCCTCTCGGCCATGATTATCAGGCTGTCGTGACGGCTCCGACGCTCGACGAGGGCGGCTATACGACCCACACCTGCAGCCGCTGCGGCGACAGCTATGTGGACAGCGAGACCCCGGCCCTCGGCCACAAGTGCGCTGCCTACACCGACATCCCGACGGATTGGGCGAAGGAAGGCATCTGCTTCGTGATTGAGAACGGCCTCATGGTCGGCACGACCTCTACGACGTTTGCACCGAAGGACACCCTGACGCGCGCCATGCTCGTCACCGTGCTCTACCGCATGGCGGGCAGCCCGGCTGTCGACGCTCCGTCCGGCTTCACGGATGTGGCTGACGGCCAGTGGTACTCCGATGCGATCGCCTGGGCCGCCGCAAACGGCATCGTCAACGGCGTCGGCGGCAACAAGTTCGCCCCGTCCGAGCCGGTCACCCGCGAGCAGCTGGCTGCGATCTTCTTCCGCTATGCCAAGGCCGAAGCGCCCGAGGCAGACGTGCTGAGCGGCTATCCCGATGCTGAAGCCATCAGCACCTACGCCAGAGACGCCATGGCATGGGCCGTTTCCACGGGCCTCGTTACCGGCTCGAAGGAAGCGGACGGCACCTATCTTGCCCCGCAGGGCCTTGCGGCCCGCGAGCAGGCAGCCGCCATCCTCATGCGCTACGTCAAGGCAAACGCATAACCTGACCGTTTCACCCCCCTTCCCGCGCCCCGCAGCTGCCCACGCTGCGGGGCGCACTTTTTTCCGGTCTTGACAGCGCGCGCCGGGAATGCTATGGTAACGGCAGAAAAAATGCGGGCACACGGCCCGCTTCTGAGGTGAAGGATATGGAATATCGCATGGAGCACGACTCCATGGGCGACGTCCGCGTGCCTGCGGACCGCTATTGGGGCGCGCAGACGCAGCGCAGCTTTGAAAACTTCCCGATCGGGCAGGGCCGCGAGCCCATGCCGCCGGAGATCATCCACGCATTCGGCATCCTGAAAAAGGCGGCCGCCATAACGAACGCCCGCCTGTGCCCCACGGCCATGACGGCCGAAAAATGCGGCGCCATCTGCGCCGCAGCCGATGAAATTATCTCCGGAAAGCTGGCAGACCACTTTCCGCTTGTCGTCTGGCAGACCGGCTCCGGCACGCAGACGAACATGAACGCAAACGAAGTCCTTGCAAACCGCGGCAACGAGCTGGCCGGAAAGCCGCTGCTGCACCCGAATGACGACGTCAATCGCTCGCAATCCTCCAACGACACCTTCCCCACAGCGCTGCATATTGCGGCTGTCTGCGCGCTCGAGGACGGCGTCCTGCCCGCGCTGACGGAGCTGATCGACTCTCTCAAGCGCCTCGAGGCCGAAAATGAGGGCGTCATCAAGGCCGGGCGCACCCACCTGCAGGATGCCACGCCCATTTCGTTCCCGCAGGAGATCTCCGGCTGGCGCAGCAGCCTCGAGCGCGATGCGGAGCTGATTCGGCTGGCGCTTCCGCCGCTGCGGGAGCTTGCGCTGGGCGGCACGGCCGTCGGCACGGGGCTGAACGCCCCCGCAGGCTTTGCCGAAGAGGTCGCTGCGGAGATCAGCCGCCTGACGGGCAAGGACTTCCGCAGCGCCCCGAACAAGTTCCACGCCCTCACCTCCCGCGACGAGCTGGTCTTCGCCCACGGCGCGCTGCAGGCGCTGGCAGGTGACCTGATGAAGCTGGCAAACGATATCCGCTGGCTCGGCTCCGGCCCACGCAACGGTCTCGGTGAGCTGTTCCTGCCGGAGAACGAGCCCGGTTCGTCCATCATGCCCGGCAAGGTCAACCCGACGCAGTGCGAGGCGCTGACGATGATCGCCGTGCAGGTCATGGCGAACGGAGCCGGGATCGGCTTTGCGGCCTCGCAGGGCAATTTCGAGCTGAACGTCTTCCTGCCCGTTCTGGCGCACGAATTCCTGCAGTCCGCGCGGCTGCTGGCCGAGGGCATGCGCTCGTTCCGCCTGCGCTGCGCCGACGGCATCCGCGCCAACCGCGAGAAAATGGCGGAAAATCTCCGCCGCTCCCTCATGCTCGTCACGGCGCTCAGCCCCACGATCGGCTATGAAGCGGCTGCCGAGACTGCAAAGCTCGCCCACCGGGAGGACCTGACGCTCCGCGAGGCATGCCTGCGCCTCGGCTGCCTGACCGGCGAGCAGTTCGACGCTCTGTTCCATCCCGAAGAGATGGTCTAAAGCACAATAATGCCCCTGCCACGCTGAAGGCATGGCAGGGGCACTTTGTGTTTCAGTGCAGATGGTCGTAGATGCGGAGCATGACCGTCGCAGCCTCGGCGCGCGTGGTCGTGCGCTGCGGGAAGAAGCGGTTGTTCTCCGCGCCGCGGATAAGGCCGAGGGCCGTCATGCGCGCGACGCTGTCTCGCGCCCAGACGGAAATGGACGCCGTGTCGGCAAAGCTCAGCTTTCCGGTGTGGAGCGTCTCGCCGCGCTGCTGCATAAGGCGGTCGAGAATGACGCACATCTCCTCGCGCGTGATGAGCGCCTCGGGGCGATAGGAGCCATCCTCATAGCCGCGGATCAGATTTTTCCGCAGGGCCCAGCTCATCGCTGCCGTGTACCATTGGCCGCCCTTCACGTCGGAAAAGCCCGCTGCGCTGTCCGGGAGGCTCTCGCCGACGGCACGCGCCAGCATCGTAACGAACATGGCGCGGTTCAGGCCTCCATCCGGTTCATACGCAAAGTCTCCCACGCCTTTAAGAAGATCCAGAGAGACTGCCCGGTCAATGCTTTCGAAATACCAGGAATTTGTGGGCACGTCGCGAAAGAGATGGCCGGACTTGCTCAGATAGAGCGTGTACGTCTGGCCACATCCCTCCTTTGCAAACACGCGATAGCGCAGAATTCCGGTAAAAAATTCCAAACCGGAGGAAGGGTAAACCGCCGAGCGCTCCGTCGGAGCAGAGCCGTCAAGCGTATAACGCAGCTCGGAATTCGGATTCGGGTTCGAGAGCAGGACCTTGCCGTTCCGGACGGAGACGGTCGGCTCCTTCAGCGTAATGCCGCGCACCTTGACCGCGGTCTCGGCGCTGGCACTGCCATTCAGATTAAAGGCGGCCACAGCGCGAAGGGTCTGGCCTGCCTTTGCCTCAATGGGACCGGAATAAACCCGGCCGGAGGCCAGCGGCGAGGAGCCGTCGAGCGTATAGTAGATCACTGCGCCCTTGTCGGCCGTGATGGTGACCTTTCCGCCCGCCTCCGTGACGGTCGGTGCATTTACGGGGCCGAGATCCGTTCCGGTCGGCTTGCAGGAGCTGTAGGTGTGGCCCTTCTCCAGCGAGACGCCGCGGCGACGGAACAGCTCGTTCACCGTAACGAATTCATAGCCCTTGGCCTGCAGCTTGTCAATGGCCATCAGGACGCCGTCCACCGTGGTGGAGTGGATGTCGTGCGCCAGCACGATCGCGCCGTCATGTGCTCCGTTGACGATGTTCGTGCAGACGGTGTCGGCATTGCGGTACTTCCAGTCCAGCGGATCGACGGACCAGAGAATGGCCGGATTGTCCAGCAGCGACAGCACGCGGGAATTATAATCGCCGTAGGGCGGGCGCACAAGATAATGTGTGCCATAGCCCGTGATGCGGTTGAGAATATCGGCCGTATGGCTGATCTGCCACCTCACCTGCGAGTCCGTCTTTTTGCTCAGCTGCGGGTGATCGTATGTATGCGAGGCGATCTGATGGCCCGCGTCGCGGACGAGGCCCGCCGTCACATCGTAGTTTTCGGCCTGCTGGCCGAGCATGAAGAACGTCGCCTTGACGCCGCGCTTCGCCAGCCCCTCGAGCAGGCGGCGCGTATAGGGTCCGGGGCCGTCGTCAAATGTCAGGGCGATCAGCTTGCCGCCCTTTGAGCGGGTCTCCGTCTCCGGCACGGCCATCGCCGTCGCCGGGAGCAGCGTCAGAAGGCACGCTGCCAGCAAAAGGATCGCTAAAATTCTGTGCTTCATCGGTACTTCCTCCGTTTTCTGTCATTTCTATGGAGGGCATGCATCCCGCCGCATCGAGCCGGAACACCAGCCGCGCCCGGCCCATAAGCTCCTGCTCCGCCGCCTGCGGCAGCCATTGCGGGAGCTGCTGCGCCTCTTCGGGCAGCAGGGCAAGCGCATAGCCGTCCTCCAGGTGCTTGAGCAGGCCGTTGCGGATGGGAACGCCGTCCGCCTCGCCGCACCACGGGAGCCACGCGCCGCGCGGCATGGCAGCCGCCGCAGCGGCCGTCAGCCCGTCCGGAAAATGTGACACCGGGATGCAGGCCTGCAGCTCCGCGCCCTCACGGCGCGGATACGGAATGCCGAGATACTCCACTCTCCATTTAGATATGACGTAAATGCGGCGCAGTTGTTCCGCATGCTTGGAAATTTTGCAGATAAAAATATAGAACAGCCCATCCTGCTGCGCCGTTACGGTACCGATCTGCTCGCCCTGCTCCCAAACGCTCAATTCCATCATCAAAAATCCCTCCCGCACAGTCTATGCGGGAGGGTGGCGCATCATTCCGTTTCGCCCTTCGGCAGGCCAAAGCTGACCGCAATGGCGTTGTCGACCTGATTCATCATGGCCGCATCGAGCCTGCCCATGTGCTCGCGCAGGCGGCGCTTGTCAATGGTGCGGATCTGCTCGAGCAGCACGACGGAGTCCTTCGTCAGGCCGACGTTCCGGCCGGTCAGCTCAATGTGCGTCGGCAGCTTTGCCTTGTTCATCTGGCTCGTGATCGCCGCCGCGATCACCGTGGGAGAATGCCGGTTGCCCATGTCGTTCTGCACGATGAGCACGGGCCGCGTGCCCCCCTGCTCACTGCCGACGACCGGACTGAGATCGGCATAGAAAATATCGCCACGCTTGACAGTCATATCCATTTCCGTTTCACGCTCCGAGAAAAATATCACCCGTTACACTGATTGCTTTCAGGAAGCTCTGCTTAGATCAGCAAGAGTGGATGGCGAGAGATTTTTTGGCAAGTCAAGGTATGGAAAACGCAGGAATACTTTGTGTACCCGCAAGGGGCATGCCGCATCCGTAAGGCGGCAAAGCCGCCAACGGCTGCGCAATATTTCAAGTTTTTCATACCGATGGATTGACGAAAAATATCCGGCATCCGCCGCAGCTGATCTATGCAGAGCTTCCTCTAAGTACCGCGGGTAATCATATTGTCCCACGGGGCCGGAAAAATTATACGCCCCCGTGCTCTATCCTATGCGGCACGGGGGCGTCATGTGTTTTTCAGACTGTCAAAAACCTGCCCAGCCAAAAGTTTCGGAGGGAAGGATCGTGTAGCGGCAGAATTGCAAAATAATACTGCAAAATTCTATTTTGCAATTCTGAAAGCAGCTTGGCGGAAAAGCCCGAAGGGATTTTTTGACAAGCTGCTTTTATTCCTGCAGCATATCGAGGAACTGCTGCTCCGTCAGAACAGGGATCCCAAGCTCGCCTGCCTTGCGCAGCTTGCTGCCCGCATTCTCGCCTGCCACGACATACGTCGTCTTCTTCGAGACGGAGCCGGAGGCCTTGCCGCCGTGCGCCTCGATCTTTTCCGTGGCCTCATCGCGCGTGAACAGCGACAGAGCGCCCGTGAGGACGAATGTCATGCCCGCAAAGCGGTCGTCCGTCGGCGCGGCCGTGCTCTCAAAATTCACGCCTGCCTCGCGCAGGCGGCGCAGCATGTGCTGCGACTGCGGGCTTGCAAACCACGACACGATGCTCTGTGCCGTGATGGCCCCGATGTCGCTGACCTGCGTGAGCGCGGCCTCGTCCGCCTGCATGAGCGCGTCCATGGAGCCAAACGTGCGCGCAAGCACCTTGGCGGCCTTTTCGCCGACCTGCCGGATGCCGAGCGCATAGATCAGGCGGCTGAGATCGGCGCTGCGGCTGGCTGCGATGGAGTCCAGCAGCTTTTGCGCAGCGCGCGTGCCGCTCTTCCAGAGGCTCTTCAGGTCATCCAGCTGCAGGTAGTAGATATCCGCCGGAGAATGGATGTGGCCGCCCGCGATGAGCTGGTCCACAATGGCCTCGCCGAGGCCCTCGATATCCATGGCGCCGCGCGAAACAAAATGCGCGATGTTGCGGCTGAGCTGGGCCGGACATTCCGCACCCGTGCAGCGCATGGCCGCACCGTCCGGGTCCCGCTCGACCGGCGCGCCGCAGACGGGGCACACGGACGGCAGACGGAACGGCACGGCGTCCTGCGGGCGCTTCTCCGGCACGACCGCAAGAATTTCCGGGATGATCTCGCCCGCCTTGCGGATGGTGACGGTGTCGCCGATGCGGATATCCTTTTCGGAAATGAAGTCCTGATTGTGGAGTGTTGCGCTTGTGACCGTTGTGCCCGCCAGCCGGACGGGGCTGACGACAGCGCGCGGCGTCAGGACGCCGGTCCGCCCGACCTGCACGACGATGTCCTCCACAAGGGTCTCACGAATTTCGGGCGGATATTTATAGGCGCAGGCCCAGCGCGGGAATTTCGCCGTGCTGCCGAGCTGCGCACGCTGCGGCAGGCTGTCGAGCTTGACCACCGCGCCGTCGATGTCAAAGGCAAAGCCGTCGCGTGTCTCGCCGATCCCGGCAATGCGCCGCAGGGCCTCATCCGCCGTGGCGCAGCGCGTGTGCGGGATAACATGGAAGCGCAGCGCCTGCAGGAATTCCAGCGTCTCGATGTGCGACGTGAACTCCCGCCCCTCGGCAAGCTGGAGGTTAAAGACGAGAATGTCCAGCCTCCGCTCCGCCGCCACGGCGGGATCGAGCTGGCGCAGGCTGCCCGCTGCGGCATTGCGTGGATTGGCAAACAGCGGCTTGCCCTCCTCCTCGCGCGCCTCGTTGAGCTGCGCGAAGACCGCGCGGGGCATGAAGACCTCGCCGCGGACGATGAGACGGTGCGGCGCGCCGTCCAGATGCATGGGAATGGAGCGGATCGTCTTGAGATTCTCCGTCACGTCCTCGCCGATGCGGCCGTCGCCGCGCGTTGCGCCGCGGACGAACGCGCCGTCCACATACTCCAGCGCAACGGACAGGCCGTCGACCTTCGGCTCGACGCTGTAGACGGCGTCCGGCACGCTCTCGCGCACCCGGCCGTCAAATTCGCGGACCTCGTCCGGCGAGAACACGTCCTGCAGACTCTCGAGCGGCACGGCGTGCTCGACCTTTTCAAACTTGCTCAGCGCCTCGCCGCCGACCCGGCGCGTGGGCGAGAGCGGCGATGCCAGCTCCGGATGCGCGGCCTCCAGCTCCTCCAGCCGCCGCAGCAGCCGGTCATATTCATAATCCTCCATCTCGGGCGCATCGAGCACATAGTACTGATGGTTCGCCCGCTCCAGCACCTCGGTCAGGTGCGCGATCTCTTCGCGTGGGTTCATGTTCCTTCCTCCTCCGGGCCGCCCAGCCCGATGTAGGTGGACGGCACATTGCCGACGATGACGGTCTCCGCCGCAAGGACGGTCACATCGACGGCGAGCTCCTGCGTACCGGCCAGCGACAGGATCGTGACCGTAACGTGAATGTCGATAAAAATCTGGTGCAGTGTCTGGTTGATCCCGACCGTGCTGAAGTGGTTCCGGAACGCGGCGTCCGAGGTCCGCACGGCCAGCACGCGCACGACCAGCCGCGGCCCCATGCCGGAAAACAGCTCCGGCAGCACGACGCTCCCGACCGGGATGCCAAGCTCCTCAACGGACAGGTCCGCGAGATTTTCGTCGATCCGGGCCGTCAGCGCCGTGCGGAAGCGGTTCAGCCCCGCCACGTTCGACCGCACGGCCGTGACATTGCCCTGCGTATCCTTCTCCAGCTCGACGAGCTTGTCATAGGTGATCTCCTCCGCCGTGAGCGTGTCCTGCACGGCGTCGTTGATGGCCGCCGAGGCCTGATTATCCAGCTGCAGCGCCGCCAGCTGCGCCAGCACGGGCGCATAGTGAAGCCGCGTCAGCAGCACAAGGACCGAGACCGCCGCCAGCAGCACGGCAAGCGCCGCGCGCAAGCGGTTCCGCTGCACAAATGTCATTCTGCCCACCACCCCCTGCAGCTTATGCGGGGCGCGGGCGTGGTATGTTTATAGCTTCTTCATGCGGGAGGCGGCGAAGTTCGCCATCAGGCGCTTCGTGCCGATCTGGTCAAAGGCAATTTCGAGCATTTTGTCATTGCCCGTCGGCAGGACGGACAGCACAAGGCCGCGGCCGAAGACGTCGTGCTCGACCGTGTCGCCCTTGCGGAAGTCGATCACAGGTCCGGATGCATGGTGCGAGCCGAGCGTGTCGCTGTGGGGCATGGTCGGGCGCGGGCGCGGCTTGGCCTGCTGCACGAAGCGCGGCTGCGTGTGCTGCTTGCGCTCGACAAGCTCCTCCGGGATCTCCGCAAGGAAGCGGGACGGACGGCTGACCGTTGTGCGGCCGTAGAGCATGCGCTGGTGCGCGCAGGTGATGGTCAGGCGGCGCTTGGCGCGCGTGATAGCCACATAGCACAGGCGGCGCTCCTCCTCCATCTCCTCCGGCTCGCCGATGGCGCGGGCGCTCGGGAACAGGCCGTCCTCCGCGCCGACAAGATAGACCTCCGGGAATTCCAGGCCCTTGGCCGAGTGCACCGTCATCATGACGACGGCGTCCGCCGTGCGGTCATACTGCTCGATGTCGGTATAGAGCGCGATCTCCTCCAGAAAGCCGCTGAGGCTCGGCGCATCCGCATTCTCCAGATACGTCAGGATGGAGGAACGCAGCTCGCGCACGTTCTCGAGACGGGTGCGGCTCTCCACATCGCCCTTCTGCTCGAGCATGGCGGCGTAGCCCGTGCGGATGAGCAGCTCGTCGTAGAATTCCGGCAGCGGCATCGTGCGGGAGAGCTCCGCGCACGACTCGATCAGCTCCGCGAACTGCTGCAGCTTGCCCTCGGCCCGCTCCAGCGCAGGGTAGGAGCGCGCATTGCACAGCACGGAATACAGCGGGCGGCCCTCCGCCGCGCTCTGGCGCTCGATGACCTCGAGCGTTTTGCCGCCGATGCCGCGCGGCGGCTGATTGATGATGCGGCGCAGGCGCAGATCGTCCGCACGGTTGTTGATGAGGCAGAGATAGGCCAGCATGTCCTTGACCTCCGCGCGGTCGAAGAAGCGCGTGCCGCCGATGATGCGGTAGGGGATGCCGTTTCGCTTGAAGGCATATTCCAGCGCGTTCGACTGCGCGTTCATGCGGTAGAGCACGGCGAAATCGCCGTAATTCTGGCCGTGGGAATCCGTCAGGATGCGGTTTGCGACGTAGTTGGCCTCCTCCACGCCGTCAGAGGCCTCATAGATGCGCACACGGTCCCCCTGCCCGTTCTCCGTCCATAGCTTCTTGCCCTTGCGGCTGTGGTTGTTGGCAATGACGGCGTTGGCCGCATCCAGAATGCACTGCGTCGAGCGGTAGTTCTGCTCCAGCCGGATGAGGCGCGCGCCCTGATACTCGTTTTCAAAATTCAGGATGTTCTCGATCGTCGCGCCGCGGAAGCGATAGATGCTCTGGTCATCGTCACCGACGACGCAGATATTCTCGTGCCGGCCGGCCAGCAGCGAGGCCAGCAGATACTGCAGGTGGTTCGTATCCTGATACTCGTCGATGAGGACATAGCGGAACTTGCGCTGATAGTAGTCGCGCACATCCTCATATTCCTGCAGCAGGCGGACCGTCAGCAGGATGATGTCATCAAAATCAACGGCGTTTGCCTCCTGCAGCCGTCTCTGGTAGGACGCGTAGAGCTGGCCGATGCACTTCAGGCGGTAATCCGAGTTGACGGAGGCCAGAAACTCCTCCGGCGTCTGCATCTGGTCCTTCAGGCGGGAGATCTGCGTGAGGACGGCCCGCGGCGGGAATGTCTTCTCGTCCAGCCCGCGCTCACGAAGGAGGTCCTTCATCACGCGCTCGGAATCCGCGGTGTCGTAGATCGTAAAACTGCGGTCATAGCCGAGGCGCTCGATCTCGCGCCGCAGGATGCGGCAGCAGGCCGAGTGGAACGTCATGGCCCAGACGTCGTTCGCCTCCGGGCCGAGCAGGTCCGTCAGGCGTTCGCGCAGCTCATTTGCCGCCTTGTTCGTGAAGGTGATGGCCAGAATGCTCCACGGCGCTGCCGGGCGCAGGGCACAGAGGGCATCCGCCCGCTGCACGCCCTCCTCCGTTGGGTATTTTGCCTGCTCCTCCAGAAAATCGATGTCCTCCGGCACGGCATCCGGCGGAACCTCCGTGCTGTCGGAGGCGCAGCCATAACGGATCAGATTGGCGATGCGGTGGATGAGAACGGTCGTCTTGCCGCTGCCGGCGCCGGCCAGCAGCAGGAGCGGCCCCTCCGTGGTCAGAACAGCCTCGAGCTGACGCGGATTCATGCGCGAAAAGCGCGAGGCGATATAATCTCTGCGTGCGGCGCAAAAGCGCTGCTCCAGTTCCTGTGTCATAATTACTCCCTGTCAAGAAACCCCGGCCGGATCGGCTGTAGGGCGAAATGGTTTATCCTTGTTTTTACCCTTATATTTTAGTACATCCGCGCGAAAAAAGAAAGCCCGATTTTGCTGCCCGGCCACAGCAGCACACCCGCAAAATAAAAATGCCCTGCCGAGAGGCGCACTCTGGAAGGAAGTGCGCCTCAGTTATATTCGCCTGACAGCGAGTGAAATTGTCCTTCGGACAGTGATAGGATACTTCGCATCGTGATATTGCCTGCGGCAGTTTAACGGGCGAATATAATATCACAAAAACCGAGAGGCTTTTATATCACTTTCCGAATAGGAAAATATCACTCCGGGCAAAGCCCGGAATATCACTTGCTCTTTCCGGGCGGCCTGACATTTGACGTCGATTGTACCTTTTCTTTCCGGTAATTCTCTGCTATAATGAGGAAAACCGATTTCAGGAGGCAAGCCTATGCCGATCTCTGCAGAAGCACCGTGGCTGAATTATTACGGTGCGATTCCCCGCACGCTGAATTATCCGCGCCTGACCATCTACCAGCTCGTCGCGCAGACCGCGCGGGAATGCCCGGATCTGCCCGCCTATGAGTTCATGGGCCGCAGAACGAGCTACCGCGATTTTCTGGCGCGCATCGACCGCGCCGCCCTCGCGCTCTACACCGCAGGCATCCGCGCGGGGGACCGCGTGACGATCTGCATGCCGAATACGCCGCAGGCGCTCGACTGCTTCTATGCGCTCAACCGCATCGGGGCCGTCTCCAATATGATCCATCCCCTGTCCGCCGAGGAGGAGATCCGCTTCTACCTCGATGTCTCGGGCAGTCAGGCCATTTTAACGCTCGATCGCTTCTACGGCAAGGTGGCCGCGGCCGCTGCACGCGCCAAACGCAGGCCGAAGCTCTGGATTGCCCGCCTGCAGCCGGAGCTGAAGCCGCTCATGCGCCTCGGCTATGACCTGACGCAGGGCCGCAAAACGCCGAAGCTCCCACAGGAGGGCTATACGCTCTGGACGGACCTGCTGCGCAAAGCCGCAGGTACGCTTCCGCCGGACGACGGCCAGTGCGATGCCTGCGCCAGCATCCTCTATTCCGGCGGCACGACCGGCACGACGAAGGGCATCTGCCTTTCCAGCTACAACTTCAACGCCCTTGCGCTGCAGACCATCGCAGCCAGCGGCTATGAAAGCATCCGCGGCTGCACGATGCTCTCCGTCATGCCCGTGTTCCACGGCTTCGGCCTCGGCATCGGCATCCACACGGCGCTCGTCGGCGGAGCCTGCTGCATCCTCGTGCCGAATTTCAACATCCGGACCTATGCCGACCTGCTGCGCAAAAAGCACCCGAACTTTATTCCCGGCGTGCCGACGCTGTTCGAGGCTCTGCTGCGCACGACCGGGTTGGAAAAGCTCGACATGTCGTTCCTCATGGGCGTATTCTCCGGCGGCGACTCCCTGTCCGTGGAGCTGAAGCACAAGGTCGATGCCTTCCTGCACGCGCACAACGCGAAGGTGCAGATCCGCGAGGGCTACGGCACGACGGAATGCGTAACGGCCAGCTGCCTGACCCCGGTCGACACCGCGCGCGACGGCTCCATCGGCATTCCCTTCCCCGACACCTTCTATAAGATCGTCCGCCCCGGCACAACGGAGGAGGTCGCCCCCGGCGAGGAGGGCGAGATCTGCCTGTCCGGCCCGACGGTCATGCTCGGCTATCTCGACAATCCGAAGGAGACGGCGCTCGTTCTGCAGCGGCACAACGACGGCCGCATCTGGCTGCACACCGGCGACCTCGGCTGCATGGATACAGACGGCTTCGTCTATTTCCGCCAGCGCATCAAGCGCATGATCATCACCTCGGGCTACAACGTCTATCCAAGCCAACTGGAGAATATCATCGACGGCAACGAAAACGTTCTGCTGTCGTGCGTCATCGGCGTGAAGGACCCCTATAAAATGCAGAAGGTCAAGGCCTTCGTCGTGCTGAAGCCGGGAGTCGCCCCGACGGAAGCCGTCCGGCAGGACCTGATGGCCTACTGCCGCAAGCGCATCGCAAAATATGCCATGCCCTACGAGATCGAATTCCGGGAGGAGCTTCCCAAGACGCTCGTCGGCAAGGTCGCCTACCGCGTGCTGGAGGAGGAAGCGGAAAAGGAGCAGCACGCATGACGAAAGAGACTTCCCTTCCCGCAAAGCAGCGTATCTGGGAGCTGGATGCCCTGCGCGGGCTGTGCATCCTGTGCATGGTCGCCATCCACGCCTTCTGGGACCTGAGCGCCTTCGGCGGCTTCACCTTTGACCTGCCTGGCTGGTTTCTGTTCTGCCGGCAGTACGGCCACATTCTGTTCATCCTGCTCTCCGGCCTGTGTGCCACGCTGGCCTCGCGCAGCTTTCAGCGCGGCGTGTATGTGTTCGGCGCGGCCCTTGTGATCTCGTATGTCACGTTTTTTATGGTGCAAGTCCTGAACTTTCCGGACGATATGCTCATCTGGTTCGGCATCCTGCATCTGCTCGGTGTGTGCATGATGCTCTTCCCGCTGTTCAAGCGGCTGCCGGTATGGGCGCTGGCCGTGCTGGGCGTGGCCTTTGTGGCGCTCGGCGTCTGGTTCGAGTCATTCCGTATCCCCGTGAATTTCCTGTTCCCGCTCGGTCTGCGCGCACAGGGCTTCTACTGCGGCGGCGACTATTTCCCGCTGCTGCCGGGCTTCGGCTGGTTCCTGCTCGGCGCGGTCATCGGCCGCACCGCCTACCGCAAAAAGCAGAGCCTGCTGCCGCGCGTGAACGCCGCAAATCCCGTCATCCGCTTTTTCTCGTTCTGCGGTCGGCATTCGCTGCTCATCTACATGCTGCATCAGCCCGTGCTGACCATCGGCACGATCCTGATCTTCGGCTGAACCATATTCCCGATTTGACGCGGGTCTGTTCGACGCGGAAGTGTTGACAGGCCCGCGCCGTTTTGTTATAATGTATCACAGATAGATAGTGATACTATCAGAAAGCTGGGGTGCCTTATGACCCAAAAGGAGCTGCGCGAGCAGAACCGCGCCGCCGTCATTCGGGCGGCACAGGGGCGCTTCCTCGCCCAGAGCATTGACAAGACCACCATCGCCGAGATCGCCGAGGACGCCGATCTGACGCCGATGTCCGTCTACCGCTATTTCGGCAGCAAGCAGGCCATTGCCGTCGCCGTCGCCAATCATCTGCTCGACGCATATCTCGCCGAGCACAGTGCGCGCTGCGAGGCCGCCCGGACCGGTGCGCCGGAGAACGGTTATGAGACGTTTTCCCGCATATTGGGCGCATATATCGATACCTACGAGGCCCATCCGGAATACATCCGCTTTCTGCAGGACATGGCGTTCTACGCCCTGCGCGAGCAGCTGACGGAATCCGTGCGCTACATGTGCTTCAGCCGCCCTGTGGCGACCGGTCTGGACAAACCGGGGCGCGAGGCGCTCGTGCGCGGCATGGAGGACGGCTCCGTCCGCCGCGACCTCGATCTTGAGATGGTCTACCTCAATCTCGTGAACCTGCTCACGGGCGGCGTCAATTTCCGCATTCTGATCGACGAAGCAACACAAATGAAGATCATCCGCTCGTCTGCGGAGATCCTTCTGTATTATGTAAAGAACTCCGGGAGGTAAGAACGATGGAAAAGAATTATGTTGTGATGACCGACTCCTCTGCTGACCTGAATCCGGCACTGGAGCAGGAGCTGGGCGTGGATATCATCCCGCTGAGTGTCAACTGCGGCGACCGGACCTTCCTGGACTATCCGGATGAGCGCGAGATCAAAACCAGCGAGTTTTACGGCATGCTGCGCAGCGGCGCAAACGCCAAGACCGCAGCCGCGAACGTCGAAACGTTCCTCACGGCAATGTCCCGCCATCTGGAGCAGGGCAAGGACGTGCTGTATCTCGGCTTCTCATCCGGTCTGAGCAGCACCTACAGCGCCTCCGAGATCGCCGCGCAGGAGCTGCGCGAGCGCTATCCCGAGCGGAAGGTTCTGACGGTCGACACGCTGTGCGCCTCCATGGGTCAGGGCCTGCTGGTTTGGCTGACCGTGCAGGAGCTGAAGCACGGCGCAACGCTGGAGGAGGCTGCAAAGTACGCTGAAGACAACCGCCTGCACCTGTGCCACTGGTTCACGGTCGACGATCTGTTCTTCCTGAAGCGCGGCGGCCGCGTCTCGGCGGCGACGGCCCTCGTCGGCAGCGCGCTCGGCATCAAGCCCGTGCTTCATGTGGACAACGAAGGCCACCTCATCAACGTCTCGAAGGCCCGCGGCCGCAAAAATTCCATCCTTGCACTGGCTGACCGCATGGAGAGAAGCGCCATTGAGCCGGAAAAGCAGACCGTCTTCATCAGCCACGGCGACTGCCTTGCAGACGCGGAATTCCTGGCGCAGGAGGTCCGCCGCCGCCTGCACGTCCCGCGCATCGAGATCAACTACGTCGGCCCGGTCATTGGTGCGCACTCCGGTCCCGGCACACTGGCGCTGTTCTTCCTCGGAACAGCGCGCTGAGCCACATAGAATTCATAGAATTACAGAAAAACCGCTGCGGTCCATTGCTCGGATCGCAGCGGTTTTTCAGATATCTCTTCTGCCCTCGAGCGCGCGCAGCAGCGTGACCTCGTCGGCATATTCCAGCTGACTGCCGACGGGGATGCCATAGGCAAGGCGCGTCACGCGCACCTCCAGCGGGCGCAGCAGGCGGGAAAGGTACATGGCGGTCGCCTCACCCTCCGTGTCCGGGTTCGTGGCCATGATGACCTCGCGCACGCCGCCCTTGCCGACACGCTCAAGCAGCTCGCGGATGCGCAGATCGTCCGGGCCGACCTGATTCAGCGGGGAGATCACGCCGTGCAGCACATGGTACACGCCGTGGTATTCCCGGGCGCGCTCCATGGCGACAACGTCCTTCGGCTCCGCCACGACGCAGACGAGACCGTGGTCACGCTCCTCATCCTCGCAGATGGGGCAGATGTCACGGTCCGTCAGGTTCTGGCACACGGGGCACAGGTGGACAGACTTCCGCGCCTCGAGCAGGGCGTCGGCGAATTCCTCCGCCTCCTCCTGTGGCTGGGAGAGTAAGTAGAACGCCAGCCGCTGCGCCGTCTTGCCGCCGATGCCCGGCAGCTTGGCAAACTGTTCTGTCAGCCGCTCCAATGCGGCGGGAAAAACGCGCATCAGAACAGGCCGCCGAGATTCAGGCCGCCGGTCAGGCGGGACATATTCTGCGACGCCTCAGCCTCGGCCTTGCGCATGGCCTCGTTCACCGCGGCGACGACCATATCCTGCAGCATTTCGACATCCTCGGGGTCGACAGCCTCCGGATCGATCGTCAGGGAAACGACCTCGTGCTTGCCGTTCACAACGGCCTTGACCACGCCGCCGCCCGCAGCAGCCTCATACTGCTTGACCTCCAGCTCCTCCTGCATCTTCAGCATGTCCTGCTGCATTTTCTGGGCCTGCTTGATCATGTTCATGTTCATGCCGCCGCCCATCGGGCCGCGGAAACCGCCTTTTGCCATAGTGACATTCTCCTTTTTCAAATTGGAATTTTTTCTTACTTCAGCTCGACCAGTTCCGGGTGCTCCTCCCCGAAGCTCACGAGCCGTGCAAAGCCCTCGTTCGGCTTTTCTGCCTTTCCGGAAGCAATGCGCACCCGCACAGGCCTGCCCAGCAGGGCCGTGGCGGCGTCCGACACCGGCCGGAGGACCTCCGGCTTGTTGATGAGGTTCCGCACGAATTCCGTCTCCGTCTGCAGCTCCAGAACGTCCCCGTGCAGCGTACCGCGCACCGGCGCGTTATCCTGCGTGGAGAACATGGCCTGCTCCGGGAGCGGGAGCGTCGTTTTCAGCCGCTTGACGAGCTCCGGCCAGAAGCCCGGCGGGGCCTCCGTGGGCGCAGGCTGCTGCGGCTCCGGGGCCGTCTCCGGCTCCTCCGGCGCTGCCTGTTCCTGCTGCGCCTGCTCCTCCTGCTGCGGTGCAGCAGCGACGGGCACGACACCGCGCGCCAGACGCTCCTCCACGCGGCACAGGCGGGCATTGAGCGACTCGGCATCCAGACTGGCCTCCGGCTCGCACAGGCGCACAAGGCAGAGCTCGGCGTCGATGCGTCGGTTCGCGCTGGCATTGAAGCCCGCCGCCGTATCGCGCAGGACGGCCGTGATGCGCAGCAGCTCGCCCGGGCTGAGCAGCGGCTGCAGCGTGCGCAGCTCCTGCGGCGTGCAGATGCCGGAGATCATCTGGATCCCGGCCTGCGGGGCCGTGCGCAGGATGAGCAGGTCGCGCGCCACGGCGCACAGCTCGTCCAGCATGGCGCCGAGGTCCTTGCCCTCGGCATACTGCGTGTTGAAAATCGAGAGCGCCGCAGCCGCATCATGCCTGCCAACGGCCTCCATGAGCGCCGCCGTCTGCCTCGCGCCCGCGAGGCCGAGGACCTTGCAGGCCTCGTCGACCGTCACCGCGCCCTGCGCAGCGGAGGCGCACTGGTCGAGCAGGCTCACCGCATCGCGCAGACCGCCGTCCGCCAACCGCGCCAGAAACGCAGCCGCATCCGGCTCGAGCTCGATGCTCTCCTGATAGGCGATATAATTCAGACGGCCCACGATATCCTCCGGCACGATACGCCGGAAGGCAAAGCGCTGGCAGCGCGACAGGATCGTGGCCGGCACCTTATGCAGCTCCGTCGTCGCCAGAATGAACAGCAGGTGCTCCGGCGGCTCCTCGATGATCTTGAGCAGGGCGTTGAACGCGCTCAGCGAGAGCATATGCACCTCGTCGATGATATACACGCGCTTTTTGACCTCCGCCGGGGTATAGACGGCGTCGTCGCGCAGAGCACGGACGCTGTCCACGCCGTTATTCGAGGCGGCGTCGATCTCCAGCACATCCATGCACGCGCCCGCATCGATGCTCCGGCAGGCGGCGCAGCGGTTGCAGGGGTTGCCGTCCTGCGGGTTTTCGCAGTTCACGGCCTTGGCCAGAATTTTGGCGCAGGTCGTCTTGCCGGTGCCGCGCGTGCCCGTGAACAGATAGGCATGGCTCAGGCGGCCGGTCTGGAGCTGATTCTTCAGAGTCTGGGTCACGCCCTGCTGACCGACGACGTCGTCAAAGGTCTGCGGGCGGTATTTGCGGTAAAGTGCCTGATACATGTCATCATCTCCCAGTGCATAGTATACGCGAAAACAGCGCAAATTGCAATCGCGCCGCTGCAAAAAACGCGCGGGAGGGGCGTCCCTTCCGCGCGTTCTATTGTCCATTCCGATCCATGACAAGATCGCACACCCATATTTGAATCCGGAACCATTTCCGTTTCCCGAACAGCCAGCTCAGCAGCGGCGTCCTTGCGGCACACGGACAGATCCGCTTAATGCTGCTCGGTTCCCCGCCTGACATGGTTCACGGGAGCCCGTTGCGCAAGACCGATGCCTCAACACCGCTTATTCGGACAGCAAAACAGCACGAACCCGGGTATGGGAGTTCATCCCTGCTATAGCGGATTGCAGGTCACAGGGCACCGCTATCTCCCCGACTAGTGCGACCTTGTCACAGACCGGAATGGCCTGATTCAGCCCTCGTTCAGCTTCTTTTCAATGTAATCGGCAAGCTCACCAATGGTGGTCAGCTCTGCCATATCGTTCTGGTCAAAATCCACGCCGAGCTCTTCTTCCATGTCCATCATCATTTCGACCATGTCCATCGAGTCAAGCTGCAGGCTCTTAAACGTCGTATCCCAGTGCAGCGAATCCTTCGGGAAATCGAACTGCTCTGCCAGATATGTCGTGATCCGTTCAAACATCGTTCTTCGCTCCTGTCTTTGACGCGCTGCAAAGTCGCGCCTCTCTCCTCTCTATATCATACGGATTTTTTCCGTAAAGTCAAGAGAAATTTTTTCAGGGGCGTTCCAGCTGTCATCCTAAAAAGTCTTTCAGCACTTTAGAACGCGACGGATGGCGCAGCTTGCGCAGAGCCTTCGCCTCGATCTGGCGGATGCGCTCGCGTGTGACGTTAAATTCTTCCCCGACTTCCTCCAGCGTATGCATGCGGCCGTCCGTCAGGCCGTAGCGCAGGCGCAGCACGCGCTCCTCCCGCGGCGTGAGCGTCTTCAGCACGCCCGCCAGCTGCTCGCGCAGCATGGCATAGGACGCGGCATCCGCAGGCTCCTCGGCCTCGTCGTCCTGAATGAAGTCGCCGAGGTGGCTGTCATCCTCCTCGCCGACCGGCGTCTCGAGTGAGATGGGCTCCTGCCCGATGCGCATGACCTCCTCGACCTTCTCCAGCGGGAGATGCAGCTTGTGCGCGATCTCCTCGGGCGACGGCTCGTGGCCCAGCTCCTGCAGCAGCTCATGGTTGGCGCGGGAGACGCGGTTGATGGTCTCGACCATGTGTACCGGAATGCGGATCGTGCGGGCGTGGTCGGCAATGGCGCGGGAAATGGCCTGTCGGATCCACCAGGTCGCATAGGTGGAGAATTTATAGCCCTTCGTGTAGTCGAACTTGCCGACGGCCTTGATGAGGCCGAGATTGCCCTCCTGGATGAGATCGAGGAACGGCAGGCCGCGGCCGACATAACGCTTTGCGATGGAAACGACGAGACGAAGGTTAGCCTCCGTCATTTTTTTCTGGGCCTCTTCATCGCCCTCGGCCATGCGCACGGCGAGCTTGTGCTCCTCCTCCAGCGTGAGCAGGGGGATCTTGCCGATCTCCTTGAGGTACATGCGCACCGGGTCGTTCAGGCTCATATTTTCGGAGAGATCCTCCGTGTCGATGATCTTCTCCTCCTCGATCAGCTCGAGGTCCTCCTCGCTCGGGAGCATCTCCTCCGGCTTGGACAGCAGCTCCACGACGTCGGAGACGTCGATCTCCACTCCGGCCTCGTCCAGCGCCTCGTAGATCAGCTCCGTCTGCTTTTCATCCGCATCGATCGCCTCGAGCGTATCGATGAGGTCCTTGGAGGCGATCTTTTTCTCCCGCTTCGCCTTTTCCAAAAGCGCGCGGAGCTTCTCGTTCATCTGCACCTGTTCTTCCATCGCTTACGAACCTCCATATCCTTTTTTCTTCTTCAGATCCCGCTGCATGGCAAGCAGGTCGCTGGCGTCGCTCACGCGCGCCTTGGCCCGCTCCTCACGCAGGATGCGCAGGTAATCCGCCAGCGCCGTTTCGGACAGCGGCGGCTCCTGCTTCTGCAGCACGGCCGTCAGATGTGCCATTTCCGCCGGGCTCAGGCTGTCTGCCAGCGCCGCAGGCGTGATGGCAAGATCGTTCTGCCACCGCTCGCACAGAGCGGCATAGACCCGGCCGAACAGCGGCACGGAGAAATCCTCCGCCGTCAGGCCCTCCGTCTGCGCCAGCAGAGCAGGCTCGCGGAACAGCATGCGCAGCAGGCCCTCCTCCGCCACGGCGGAGCGGACGTTGTCGTAGCGCAGCTCGCGCTGGAACGGCTGAACGGCTGCGGCCGGGTCCATCTCCCGGCGCGTCTCCTCGCGCTTCTCCTGCCGCAGCAGGCGCTTGCGGGCGCGGTCGATCTCCATGCGCAGCACGTCCGGCGAAAGCCCCGCCGCCTCGGCGGCACGCGTGCCGTAGACCTCGCGCTCCACCGCCGTGCCGAAGCCCGCGATAAGGGCGGCGGCCTGCTTGGCAAATTCCACCTTCTGCTCATCCTGTGAGAGGTCAAAGCGCATCTGCAGCGAGCGCAGGCGGTACTCTGCCTGATTTTCGCAGCCCTCCAGCAGCAGGCGGAAGCGGTCCGCGCCGTATTTCTTCAGGAATTCATCCGGGTCCTTCGCGCCGCGCATCCGCAGGATGCGCACCCGCAGACCCGTCCGCTCCAGCATGGGGATGGCACGCTGGGTGGCGTTCTGCCCGGCTTCGTCGCCGTCGTAGGTCAGCACAAGCTCATCGGTATATTTGGACAGCATGTCCGCGTGCTCCTGCGTCAGCGAGGTGCCGAGCGAGGCCACCGCACAGTCGAAGCCATATTGATGCAGCGCGATGGCATCCATATAGCCCTCCGTGAGGATGATGAATTCCCGCTTGCTTTTCTTGACGACATTCATGGCGAAAAGGTTCCGCCGCTTGTTAAAAATAATCGTTTCCGGCGAGTTCAGGTACTTCGGCGTCGAATCGTCCATGACGCGGCCGCCGAAGCCGATGACATTGCCGCGCACGTCGATGATGGGGAACATCAGGCGGTTGCGGAAGCGGTCATAGAGCGTCCCCTTGTCGCGGTTCTGGCTGAGGAGGCCCGCCTCAAGCAGTTCCTCCTTCGTGTAGCCCTTTGCCGTCATGACGTCGAGCAGAGCCGTCCAGCGATTCGGCGAATAACCGAGGCCGAAACGCGTGACCGTCTGGCCGGAGACACCGCGCTTCTGCAGATAGGCCCGCGCCTCCTCTCCCGCCGGGGTCTTGAGCTGGGCGTGATAGAACTGTGCCGCCGCGCGGCACAGTGCCCAGAGCCGTTCTTTTTTCTTATACTGCGACTGATAAGCGCCATCGTCCGGGACCTCGAGGCCCGCGCGCTTTGCCAGAAAGCGCACGGCGTCGCCGTAGGTGAGGTTCTCGATCTCCATGATGAAATTCACCACGCCGCCGCCCTTGTGGCAGCCGAAGCAGTAGAAAATGCCCTTCTCCGGCGCGACGGAGAACGATGGCGTCTTTTCGCCATGGAAGGGGCAGAGGCCAAACAGATTGCTGCCCCGGCGCGTCAGCGCGACATATTGCCCGACGACGTCCTCGATGGGATTCCGGGCGTTGAGTTCATCCAGAAATGCCGGGGGAAAAGCCACGGCTCTGCCTCCTTTCAGCCACGCACCTGCCAGCCGGTCGGAATGAACAGCTCGTCATACTTGTACATGGCATATTTGTCCGTCATGCCCGCGATATAATCGCACACGACGCGCGGAAGTCCCTCGAACGTGAGCTGCGGCTGGAAATCCTGCGGCAGCGCCTCGGGATGGGCGATGTAATAGGTATAAAGCTCCTGCAGGATGCGGCGGGCCTTGGATTCCTCGCCTTTGGCGACCGGATTCTTGTAGACGCGCTCAAACATGAACTGCCGCAGGGCCTGCATGGTCTGCTCGATCTCCGGTGTCATGCCCAGCTCGCCCGTGCCGCGGGAGTGGAAGATCATATCCGTCACGAGCGTGTTGATGCGCTCGCGGTGGGTCTCGCCGAGCACGTCGGAGATCTCGCGCGGAATGTCGTCATTCGTCAGGATCCCGGCGCGCATGGCGTCGTCGATGTCGTGGTTGATATAGGCGATCTGGTCGGATTTGCGTACAATCTGGCCCTCGAGCGTCTCCGGCATGCGGCTGTGGCTCGAATGGCCGAGGATGCCCATGCGGACCTCATAGGTCAGGTTCAGGCCCTGCCCGTCCTTCTCCAGTACGTCCACAACGCGCAGAGACTGCTCGTTATGGCGGAACGGCTCGCCCATGACCTCCGTCAGCGCAACCTCGCCCGCGTGGCCGAACGGCGTGTGGCCGAGATCGTGGCCGAAGGCAATGGCCTCGGCCAGGTCCTCGTTCAGACGCAGGGCGCGCGTAATGGTGCGCGCGATGCGCGCGACCTCCAGCGTGTGCGTCATACGCGTGCGGTAGTGATCGCCCTCCGGCTGCAGGAAGACCTGCGTCTTGTGCATAAGGCGGCGGAAGGACTTGCTGTGCAGGATGCGGTCGGAGTCCCGCTGATAGCAGGTCCGCACGTCGTTTTCCTGCGGCTCCTCCGGCCGCGGGCGGCCGCGCGTGGCATCGGAAAACTGCGCACGCTCACTGAGGCAAAGGTGCTCGGTCCATTCCAGTTCTTCCCGGATCGTCATCGGCATTTCCTCCCGTCTGTCGCCCGGCGCGTCCGCTCAGGGAAGCGGGAACGCGCGGTATTCCTGTTTTCCGATCAGCCCCTCGATCGTCCCGGCCGAAAGGTCGGTCACCCGCTCGAGGAAGCCCTGCGTCTGCTCCTCCGGCAGCAGCAGATCCAGCTCGACATCCGCGCCGAACTGCGTCTCGCGGATCATGCCGCCGAATGCGGCGACCTCGAGGCGGATGCGCTCATACCAGCTGTAGGGGCACGGCAGATAGACATTCGTCCAGATGCGCTTGATGGAGCGCCCTGCGGCATCCACGGCGATCTTGGCTCCGTGAGCATAGGCGCGCACAAGGCCGCCCGCGCCGAGCAGGATGCCGCCGAAATAGCGCGTCACGACGCACGTTACATTGTAAAGCTCCTCCCGCTGCAGCACCTGCAGCACCGGCATACCTGCCGTGCCGCCCGGCTCGCCGTCATCGGAAAAGCGCGTTGCGCCGTCGCGGATGATGTAGGCGTAGACGTTGTGGGTCGCATCCCAGTACTGCTCGCGCATCTGCTTCAGCCGCGCGAGCGCCTCCTCCTCCGTCTCCGTCAGGAAGATGTGCCCGATGAAGCGGGAGCGGCGCTCGATGAACTGTGCCTCGCCGTCGCCGGTGGGGACGAGATACTCCTTCATGCCTCCGGCTCCTTTACAAAGCGCTTCAGGCGGCCGAACAGCTCCTCGCGGCAGATCGCCTCGACCTCCACGCCCTCCGGCAGGTAATCCACGCGGAGCACCTGCGCCTGCTCGTGCAGCTGGGCCAGCGCCCCCGCGTCGGAATACGGCAGCAGGAACACGGCCCGATGGAGCCGGCCCGTCAGCGTCTCCTCGATGCGCGTGAGCAGCTCGTCCATGCCGATGCCGCTGCGCGCGCACATGGGGATGTTCTTCTCGCCGATGGGGAGATTCGAGACATCGCCGACGAGGTCGGCCTTGTTATAGCAGCGCAGCACGGGCACGCCGGGCTTGGCCAGCTTTTCGATCAGCCGGTCGACGACCTCGATGTGCGCCTCGCGGTGCGGGTCGGACGCATCGATGACATGCAGCAGCAGGTCCGCATACTGCAGCTCCTCCAGCGTAGCCTGAAAGGCCTCGATGAGATGATGCGGCAGCTTGGCGATGAAGCCGACGGTATCGGACAGCAGGATCTCCAGATGATCCGACACCTTCAGGCGGCGTGTCGTCGTGTCCAGTGTGTCAAACAGCCGGTCGTTGGCCGGAATGCCCGCGCCCGTGAGAGCGTTGAGCAGGGTGGACTTGCCTGCATTTGTGTAACCGACCAGCGCCACGACGGGCATGGAATTTTTCACACGGCGCTCACGCTGCGTGGCGCGCACGCGGCGCACCTCGTCCAGCTCCGCCTGCAGGCGGGTGATGCGCTCGCGGATGTGGCGGCGGTCCGTTTCGAGCTTCGTCTCACCGGGGCCGCGCGTGCCGATGCCGCCGCCCAGGCGGGACATCGAAGTGCCCATGCCGGAAAGCTTCGGCAGCAGGTACTGATACTGCGCCAGCTCGACCTGCAGGCGGCCCTCGGCCGTTTTGGCGCGCTGGGCAAAGATATCCAGGATCAGGGCGCTGCGGTCCAGGACGGTCGCATCCGTCAGCTCCTCCAGCGCGCGGATCTGGGACGGCGAGAGGTCGTTGTCAAATACAACGAGCGTTGCCCCCGTGCTCTCGAGCAGAGCGCGCACCTCCTGTGCCTTTCCCTCGCCGATGAAGCTGTGCGGGTCCGGCGTGTGGCGGTTCTGCAGCACCTTTGCCTCGCAGATGCCGCCCGCCGTCTCGAGGAGGGCCTCCAGCTCGTCCAGCGACTCATCCGTGGCATTCTCCTCCGGCCGGAAGCAGTCCGCGCTCAGGCCGACCAGGATGGCCTTCTCTGCTTTGACTCGATCATTCTGCTGCATGACTACCTCCAAAATTCTGACTGGGCTCCCCAGAGCCGCTGACCGGTGCGGCCGGCGGCAGGAGCTGCGTATTTTCCCGAAAAAAGTATGAAAAAAGTCCGCACCGATACGATGCAGACTTTTCGTTCATTCTTTACTTCAGGCCAAACTTCTTGTTAAAGCGGTCAACGCGTCCGCCGGTATCAACCAGCTTCTGCTTGCCGGTATAGAAAGGGTGGCACTTGGAGCAAATTTCGACCTTGATGTCCTTCTTCGTGGAACCGGTCTCAATGATCTCACCGCACGCGCATCGAATCGTCGTCTGTTCGTACTTCGGATGGATTCCTTCCTTCATTGCTTTCACCTCTTTCTCGTTTCGTAAAAGGGCATGATGCCCCTCTTATTTTCAATGCCCGACTATCTTACCACAGTTTCCGCAGAATTGCAAGCATTATTTTTGCTTTTTTTCTTGGAAAAACCGGTTTACGCCTGCGGCATTTCGGACGGATCGGCCGCAGTCAGGTGGATCGTGTTCGACCAGAAGCCCATGCGGATGGACGCCTTGACATAGGCGGCAGGGGCCTCCGGCGTCAGTGTGAACGTCAGATCCTCACAGCGGCGCGTCATGCCGCAGGTCATGTGCAGCGTGTGCGTCCCCATCGGGAGCGGAATGCGGATGCTCTCCTTGTTGGCCAGATGGCCGTAGGGCTGGCCGTCCAGATAAATGCCGTAGCCTGCCGCGATGCTGACCGGGGAGCCCATGCGGTAGATCTGCAGCATTCCCCAGCCGTTGTAGCGGATCGGTGTGCCGCATTTGGTGCAATTGCAGAAGCCTGCCGCGTTCATGACTTCGCCGCAGGACGGGCATTTGAGCCGAAGCATAATTGCCATTTTTCTCTCTCCTTTTCCGTGCGCCGTGCGCATCTGGAAATTATTGTATGGGAAATGCTGCACGATGTCAATCCCTTTGCACATAGACGCGCGATTTCGGTGCAGGCTCCGCGGGCCCGTTCTCCCGGAACAGGCCGTAAAGCGCGCGGCAGCGCCGCTCCGTTTCCGCAAACGCGCAGTCCTGTGCGCGCTCTCCCGCATGCAGGAGCGAGAGCCCGCCCTGCGCCGCCCGCAGGATGGCCCGGCCGTCCGCATCGAACGCCAGCACGCGCACATAGGGCGCAGGCTCGGTCAGCTGCTGCTCCGTCAGGCCCAGAAAGCCGCACAGGAGCATCCGCATCAGCCGGGTGCGCGGATAGCGCTTCGATTTTGCGGCTGCGAGGATGCCCTCCAGCGACGCCTCCGTGCGGCAGGCATGCATCACCTTTTGCCACAGTCCCTCAGAGCCGTACGGCAGCGCGGCGAACTCGTCCTCCCCCATGGCCCGCAAACGCGCAAGCACGGCCCGTTCCCCCGCCGCCAGCCTATATCGCGGCGCAGCGGCCTGCGCGGCCCGCGCCGCCTCCGGCATATAGTCAGTCCAGTCCGCCTGCCCACGCAGGAAGCTGGCCGAGGGCGCATCCGCAGCGCTCCCGCCGTGATAATCCCCCGCGCGGTGCAGCACGATCGGCCGCATGGCAGACCCGCGCCGCAGCAGGGCCTTGCAGTATTCCACCGCAAGAATGGAATTGGGCCGCTCCAGCAGCGCCGCACCGGGCGCGCCAAGCCGTTCCAGCGCCCGCTGCCGCGCCGCCGGGAACGAGGCGCCGCCCGCAAGCTCCTGCTTCAGCAGCGGCACAAGCTCCGGAGACAGCAGCGTTCGCGCCGTAGCCAGCAGGGCCTCCGCATCGCCGCTCTCGCTGCCGAAGCACAGCGCCTCCGCGCAGCCGAGGCGGTCGAGCAGCTCCACGCCGCCGTCCGCAAAGCCCTCTGCCGAGCGGAGCGCATAGCTCGGCGGCAGCTCGAGCACCAGCGCCGCCCCGCAGCGAACGGCAGCCTCGGCCCGTGCCGCAGCCGGAATGACAGCGGGCTCGCCCCGCTGGACATAGTCCCCGCTCATCACGCACACCGGCGCATAGCCCGCCTCCCGCAGCACGGCGAGCTGATGGGCATGGCCGTTGTGGAAGGGGTTGTATTCGCAGATGATTCCGGCGATCCTCACAAAAAATTCCTCATTTCCCAAAAAAGCACTTGTATCATGCGCCAATTTATTATAGAATAAAGCCGTATGTGTTAATACTATCACGAAATTGAAGAAAAGAAAACAATGTTTTTACAGGAGTTGACACAACCATGAAAATTCTCGTGATCAATGCAGGCAGCTCTTCGCTGAAGTACCAGCTGATGGACCCGACCTCCGGTGAGGTCTTCGCCAAGGGCCTGTGCGAGCGCATCTACATCGATGGCAAGCTGACACACAAGGTCCCCGCCACCGGTCTGAAGGTCGAGCGCGACATCCCCATGCCCACGCATTCTGAAGCCATTGAGGCTGTCCTGTCCATCCTTGTCGATCCGGAGTACGGCGTTCTGAAGTCCACGGACGAGATCGATGCCATCGGCCATCGCGTGCTGCACGGCGGCGACAAGTTCGTCGAATCCTGCATCATCGACGAAGCCTGCAAGCAGGCCATCCGCGACTGCATCCCCCTCGGCCCGCTCCACAACCCTGCCAACCTCATGGGCATCGAGGCCTGCGAGAAGGTCATGCCGGGCAAGCCCCAGGTCGCCGTGTTCGACACTGCGTTCCATATGACCATGCCCCCGAAGGCCTATCGCTACGCCATTCCCACGAAGTATTATGAGGAAGATCATCTCCGCCGCTACGGCTTCCACGGCACGTCCCACCGCTATGTCTCCAAGCGCGCCATCGAGCTGATGGGCAAGCCCGCAAGCGAGCTGAAGATCGTCGTCTGCCACCTCGGCAACGGCTCCTCCCTCTCCGCCGTTGCGGACGGCAAGTGCCAGGATACATCCATGGGCCTGTCCCCGCTGGCCGGCGTTCCCATGGGCACCCGCGCAGGCGATATCGACACCTGCGTCGCGCAGTTCATCATGAACAAGTACAACATGACGGCCGACGAGTGCCTGACGATGCTGAACAAGAAGTCCGGCGTGCTGGCTCTGTCGAACGGCGTGTCCTCCGACTTCCGTGATCTCGAGGCCGGCGCCAACAAGGGCGACGAGGCCTGCCAGCTCGCGCTGGACAAGTTCTGCTACGAGGTCCGCAAGTATATCGGCGCCTACGCTGCCGCGCTCGGCGGTCTGGACTGCCTGGTCTTCACGGCCGGCGTCGGCGAGAACGGCTGCACGAACCGCGCCGCCATCTGCGAGGGTCTGGAATTCCTCGGCGTCAAGCTCGACCCGGAGCGCAACAAGGTGCGCGGCGAGGAAGCCCTCATCTCCGCGGACGATTCCCGCGTGAAGGTCTGGGTCATCCCCACGAACGAAGAGCTCATGATCGCGCAGGACACTGCAGCGCTCTGCGGCAAGTAAGAAAAAATTTCTGCCCCGGCCAAACGCCGGGGCAGTTTTCGACAATTGGAAAGGAGAACGGATATGACGGTAACGGAACGCCTTCTGCACTATGTTTCCTTCGACACGCAGTCGGATGAGAGCTCGGAGACCTGCCCCTCGACCGCGAAGCAGAAGCTGCTCGGCGAAGCGCTCGTGGAGGAGATGCGCGCGCTCGGTATTGCGGACGCCCGCATCGACGCGGACGGCTATGTCTACGGCTCCGTGCCCGGCACGCCCGGTGCGCCCGCCATCGGCCTCATTGCCCATATGGACACCTCGCCGGACTGCTCCGGCAAGGGCATCAAGCCGCGCATCGTGGAATACACCGGCGGCGATATCGCCCTGAACGACACGACGGCGCTCAGCCCCGAGGATTTCCCGATCCTGAACCGCAGCGTCGGCAAGCACCTGATCGTCACGGACGGCACGACGCTGCTCGGCGCGGACGACAAGGCGGGCATCGCGGAAATTCTGACCGCCGTGGAGGAGCTGCTGGCCGAGGGCGGCGCGCACGCGCCCCTGCGCATCGGCTTCACGCCGGATGAGGAGATCGGCCGCGGCGCGGACCGCTTCGATCTGGCGCATTTCGGCGCGGACTATGCCTACACCGTCGACGGCGGCACGCTCGGCGAGCTGGAATATGAGAATTTCAACGCCGCCTCCGCCGTTGTGACCGTCCACGGACGCAACGTCCACCCCGGCTCGGCCAAGCGCTGCATGATCAACGCGCAGCTCATCGCCATGGAGTTCCACGGTATGCTGCCGGTGCACGACCGCCCGGAGGCCACGGAGGGCTACGAGGGCTTCAGCCACCTGTGCGCCATGCAGGGCGAGGTGGAGCTGGCGACGCTCGAATACATCATCCGCGACCACGACCGCGCGTCGTTCGAGGCGCGCAAGGCGCTGTTCGAGTCGGCGGCGGCCTTCCTGAACGCGAAATACGGCGTGGGAACGGTCGAAGTCGCACTGCGCGACAGCTATTATAATATGCGCGAAAAGATCGAGCCGCATATGGCCATCGTCGAAGCCGCGCAGCAGGCCATGCGCGATGCGGGCGTCACGCCGCGCGTCGTGCCCATCCGCGGCGGCACGGACGGCGCGCGCCTGTCCTACGAGGGGCTCCCCTGCCCGAACCTGTTCACGGGCGGTGAGAATTACCACGGCCGGTTCGAGTACGTCCCGGTCGAGGACATGGAGGCCGCCGTGCGGACGCTCAAGTGCATCCTGCGCAACGCAGCAAAATGATCCACAAGCGGGGCCGCTCCGGCGGCCCTGTTTTTTTCCTTGCAAAAAATCCCGGTCTGTGGCATAATGGGCAGGAAAGGAAGGTGCAGCCCGTGACATCGCTGACCAAGCGTGCGATCCGCGCTTCGTTCTTGAAGCTGCTCAACGAGCGTCCGCTCAACAAGATCACGGTGAAGGACATCGTGGAGGACTGCGGCATCAACCGCAATTCGTTCTATTATCACTACACGGATATTCCCGCGCTGGCCGAGGAGATCGTCAAGGACGAGGCCGCGCGCATCGTGCAGGAGTACCCGACGGTCGACTCGCTGGAGCAGTGCCTGGAGATCGCCGTGGAATTTGCCCTGCAGAACCGAACGGCCGTGCTGCATCTTTACAATTCCGCCAGCCACGAGGCCTATGAGCACAGCCTGATGGATATCTGCCACAGCGTGGTGGGCAGCTATTTTGACACGGCGTTTGCCGGGAAGGCTCTGCCGGAGGCGGACCGGGAGGTCCTCGTGCGGTTTTACCAGTGCGAGTGCTATGGGCAGATCGTACTTTGGATGAGCCAGGGCATGCAGGCGGACATCGTGGAGCAGTTCCGGCTGCTGTGCCACCTACGGCAGGGCATGATGGAGGAAATGGTAGCTCGGTGTTGCGAGAAAAGTTAAAATTATTTGGGGACCACCGGCGAAGCCGGTGGTCCCCATTTTTGCAAATATTCGCCCCCGCCTGATTGGAAAATTGCTCAGCCGAAAGTTACGGAGGGAAGAAAAGTGTGAAAGGAAACCGTCAGGGTTTCCTTTCGCGTTCAATAACCCGCCGCAGCGGCAGAATTGCAAAATAATACTACAAAATTATATTTTGCAATTCTGGGGGCAGCTTGGCGAAAAAGTCCAAAGGGACTTTTTTGACAAGATGCCGCCGCCCGGGAGGGCGGCGGCATTGCGTTTATTTTGCGAGCTTGTCCGTGATGGACAGGAACAGGGAGAACAGCTTGGCTGCCTCCGCGCGGGTGGCGTTGCCCTGCGGACGGAACGTGCCGTCCTCGTAGCCGTTCAGGATGCCCGCGATGCGCATGAGCTCGACGAACTCACGGGCATACTCGGAAATCTTGTCGGCGTCCGGGAAGGACTCGGCGGGAGCGGCGTCCTTCGGCAGCTCGATGCCCTGCTTCAGCGCATAACGGCCGAAGATCGTGGCCATCTGCTCACGGGTAATCGGCGCCTCGGGGTCGAACTCCGTGGCGGAGACGCCCTCGACGATGCCCTTGTCCTTAGCCCACGCGATGTAGGTCTCGGCCCAGTGGCCCTCGCTGTCCGTGAAGGGATGCTGGCCCTCGTAGGTCTTGAGGGTCTCTGCCTCCTCGAGGGAGCAGGCCAACAGCTTGACGAACTGGGCACGGGTGAGCTTGCCCTCCGGCTCGTAGGTCGTGGCGGTCATGCCGTTGACGACACCGCGGTAGACGAGGTCGTAGACGTAGTCGTGATACCACGCATCCTCGGCGACGTCCGTGAACTGCGGGACGTCGATGCCGCGCATCAGCGCCATCGCGTAGCGGATCGCCTCGGGAGTGGTCTGCGGGATCACGCCGGAGTCATTCGTGGATGCCGTCGTCGCAGAGGTGACCTTCAGCCTCGTCAGCGCAAGGATGCCGCCGGAAACGTTCTGAATGACGAGCTTTCCTTCCACAGGTACGACCTTGTAATACATGTCAACGGTAGAGTTCATCGTAGCCGACGTCCCATTGATCTTGTACGACACCGCTTCACCCGTCAAGCTGCGCATGCCGACCTGAACAGAAGCATAAGAACCCGTGAGCTGCATTACAACAGCCTCGCCCTGATTGAGATAAATCTCATTCTTCGGGCCAATGTTGACAAGGTCTTTATCAACTGTAACCTCCGTGCCGCCCGTCGACTCATTGTAATTCTTCTTAATGAGCACCGCGCCGCTGATTCTAGCTGCATCCTCCTTGTCGAAGACTGCATCAATCACGTCGTTGCCAACCTTGTACCAGTTGTCAGCAAGTGCAGGAACGTCCGCCTTTGCAAGAACCATATTGCGGATCTCGGCAGTCTGCATGTTGGCTTCGCCGTCCCGAGCATATGCTTTCTCATAGCGTTCGCCCTGCGTGCCAGTCACACGGAAGCCATCGATTGCCAGTTCCTGGCCCTTAACAAAACGGACAACAACCGTATAGTCATTGAGAGCCATGTCATTGACCGTCCAGCACGGGGTGTTGTAGCCATAACCCGTGTCCTTTGCAACAAATAGGTTGTTCACATCGACAAAGCTCATGCGCTTTAGGTGATCCGTCGTCGCCTCGCTGCCCTCATAGACCTGAACAAGCATGTAGGAGTGATTCGTCACATCCTCTGCATTAACACTCGTATTCTTCGTGCGGAGATACAGCTCCAGGCCCGTTCCATTGAACTTGAAGGTCGCATCGCTGCCGACTGTCGTTGTTCTTGCCACCGTTCCCTCGCTGTTCGCGCTGTTTTCACGGTAGGCAGGATCAAAACCGTAGCTGTTGGTCGCTTGGCCATAGGGTTCCTTTGCCTGCTCGTTGCCAAGCTTCATGCCAACCGTATTCCAAGTCCCGGAATAATTGGCAAAGCTCTCTTCATAGTAAACCGTAGTAGCCGGGATAAAGCCGATACGCAGCATCTGCTCCGAATTTCCCGAGTAGCTGATTGCAATATTGGCCGTAGCAAGCGTCGTCAGAACATCCGTCGGCGTATACACAAATTCCTTCATGCTTTCATCATACGTCAGCGTTCCGTTCGTGACCGTTTTGACTGTAGCCGTGCAATTCTCATTTCGCACCAAGTCGCTCAGTTTGAAGCGGACCGGGAGGCCAAAGTCGAGAACATAATACTTCGTCAGGTTCTGCGCATTGATTTGATAGTGAAGCGTCAGCGTCTTGCCGTCCGCGGAGACATCTGCACTGACGTACTTATACAAGCCGCTTCTGTACTGCGCAGCGACACCCGGAACCGTCGAGATATTCTTATTAAATGTCTGATGAACGCCGGAGCTGTTGATAACATATGCGTCGTCTTCCAGCCTAATCGTACCGGCGGTCACCTCGCCCGTATTCTTCAGAGAGTTGAAGTACGTCGGCATGTCCTGCTCCGTCGTGTAGGACATAACAATCTCAGAGGAAGTGATCTGCTGCTTATAGGTATCATCATAATAGACGACCTTGAGGTTGCTCTCCTTCGGAGCCGCTTCCAGATAGATCAGGACAAGCTTTGCCGTGTTTTTTTCAGGCCAAGTTTCGCGGCTTACCTTGCCGTTGACCATCGGCGTTGTACCGGAAGACTTGTTCCAAACCTCGCGCTCGTCATACCACTGCACTCCGGCGTCGTCCGTCACTTTGTTCCAAGTGATTGTATCATTGGGATACCAAACATTATCACTTTTATTCGTATCTCGCGTTCCATCTGTAACAGTTATTCTAGCGATATTGTAATCCGCATTGTTACGAGGAGCAATGATGCCAATATCTCTATCAGTACCATAATGATATATCGTCGTAGAATGACTATACATCTCAGCTTCTGTCGGCGAGACCGTGCCATCCGGGTACACGACCGCAACTGTTAAAGCCACCTGGCCCAGTCCTCCGGACCAGTCTGGTGTCTGTGTGCTCGTGTTATAACCCCAGTCTTTCATGAAGGTATCGATTTCCTTTGTAACAGCAGTTTTCTGCAGATAATACGCAACAGCCTGATCCGTTCTCAGGAAATAATGCCATTCACCGCTCAGATTCTTGTACTGCCACGCCCCATTGTAATAACGCACATGCGTAAACGTGGTACCATCTGCTGTTTCGTCATCACCCTCATCGTTAGTCTGAATGTTATCCGCATCCAAACGCATTGCTTGCCAATAATATACTGTTACTTTTTTGTCGAAGCCCGGGTTGCCTGTACCTGCAACAATTCCTTCAACTTCTACACCATCGTCAGTATTTGCTTGGCTTGCAGCAATTTGTTTGGAACGGATGGTCTGTGCCGTATCTTCGTATACTTCGGAATTGGTAATCCAATACTCAATCGTCAGGGAAGAGGCTGTCATCGCGCCGTCCGGAGCCTTGTCCTCGACAACGATCGTATACAGCACATCGCCGATTACAACCTGCGTCGTGCCGACCTGCTTGCCGGTGAAGGAGATGGTGGTTTGATTAACCGTCGCTGGTGTCGTTTTCAGCGTGTAGGCATAACCCTTGGCGCTACTACTGCTGCTAGACACTGTCCAGTCAGTCCCGGAGAGAGCAATATAATAGTTGGTATAACTACCATTCCAGCCCGTGACTTCAAAATAGAGTTCGCTTGTCTCTGAATACCGACAATAGTTCACATATGTATCCCAATTGCTGGTCTGCTTCAACGTTGTCGTCACTGCAAGTTCCCTAGTTGTGCCTCTCCAAGAAGCGCGATACTTTAAGTAGTAACCATTGCTGGACAGATAGTAACCATTGCTGCTGTCATAACCAACTGTCCATTCTGTTGCTTCTGAAAACTCCTGCGTATTCCCGAGAGTTTCTCCACTAAGCTGAAGGAAATTCTTGTTACTGCTATCGCTAATATAAACCTTCAAGCCGCTCGTCAGTCTGCTAGCCTTTTCAAGTGTTTCTGTTGTCTCCTGATCGACATACTTCACATCGACCTTGGCATGTGTGTCATCCAGAACCGTAGTCTTGCCGTCCGTGACATCACCTTTTACTGTTTCCGTCTCCGTCTCGCCAACAGCAACCGTGATCGTCTTCTTACTGGAATACGACTCATTCGTCACCGTGATCTGATAGACGAGATTGCCGACAGTGACGCTCACGTCGCCATTGGCAAGGCCCGTGAAGGTCATCGTCGTCACATTGCTGGCATAGCTCATATCCAGCTTGACGATGCCATTCTTGCTGTATTCCGGGGTATAGCCAGTCAGATTGCCGTTTTCTTCGACCGTCTTCGTTCCATTCGTCGGCACAACAAGGCTCTTCTGCTGCGGTTCTGCCAGCACCACGACCGTGGAGAAATGCGGAGCCGTGAAGGTCAGGAAGCCGTCCTTGATATCATAGTCCTTGCCGTAGTCGATACCGCCGTTTTCATTCATGACACCGGCAGTGATCGTGCAGCCGGTCCAGTTGCCGTCCAGCGGGACCTTGACCGCTGCAGAGCCGGTATAGCTGCCGTTTTCCGTTGTCAGTTCGATGTTCCAAGCACCGGCGACCTTCTTGCCATCCAGTTCCGTGCCCTTATCGACCGCAGCCACAGTGATGCCCGTCAGGCCGGGAGCCGTGACCGAAACACCGGTCGCTTCGTCAGAAACCGTCTTGTTATCATCGATTTTCGGCAGCGTCGCGCCGAAGGCCGCAATGGTATCCGCCGTCTTGCTGATCACGGAAGCTTCCGTCTCCGCGCCGGGGTAGTCCGCCCAGATGCAGAACATCGCGCCAGACGGATTGTTGATCGTGCTGCCCGGGAAGGACTTGATATCGAAGTCCTTTGCCTTCGATGCGCTGCACTGTGCATCAGTCTTGCCGAGCACCCAGTAGTAGGAGCCGTTTGTGTTGACCATCTTGAAGCCCTTGCTTGCAAGATCAGATGCAGGCATCGGAGTATAGCCGTTCCAGCCATTCGACCAATAGCAGATCACGATATCGGTATCGAACGTGCCGCTGGAAGTATTGTTTGCAAAATAGATGCCATCATTGAACGCCATCGGGGTCATGCCGGCATTCTTGATCAGCGCGGCAACCGCATTGACATACTCCACATAATAGCTGTACTTGCCGGTGTTCTGCAGCTTGCCAAAGCCCATAGAACCGCTGTCGTACTTGTCGTTCGCATACTCGTCCGCGCCCATGTTGAAATACTGGCAGCCCTTACCTGCAAAGTACGCAACATACTTCTTCAGCAGTTCCTGCGTAAAGGTAACGGCCGTGTTGTTCGTAACATCAATCGTGCGAACAGAACCATTGTAGGAGCAGTTCGTCCCCGTCAGGCTCGTAGCGGCCGCGAGGATCGCATCCATATGGCCCGGCGTATTGAGCATCGGGATGACGCCCATGCCCTTTTCCTTGGCATAGGCAAGGACGGCGTCCATCTCGGACTGGGTCAGCTCGTCCGTCGTCGGAGCATAGGAATAGCTCGTCTGCGATGCATCATAGGCCTTATTGCCTACCTTGATCGCCGCAGCGACCTTTTCGCTGGAATAGGTCGTACCGTTCACGGCCAGGCTCATATCGTCCAGCAGGAAGCGCATACCGTCGTTGCCGACGCCCAGCATGATATAGCCGAAGCCTGCCGCGGAAGCATTGTCGATAATCTGCTTGATGCTGTCCACAGAAAAATACTTTCTGCCGCAGTCGAGCATGACGATGGAAAGCTCATAATTCGTCTTTACAGCGTCATCCGCCTGCGTCTCAGCCGCCTGCACAGCCTCGGTCGGCTGCTCTGCGGCCGGTTCCTCCGCCGCCGCCGGGAGAACGACGAACGATGCGAGCATCGCCGCGATCAGCAGCAGCGAGAGGAGCGTTTTGCTCAGTTTTCTCATCAATATTTCCTCCTTTTTCTAGGGTGATTACGATTCGTCTGCCGAAACCGCGATGACGGAGGGCAGACCCATGTAGCATTCCGCCGCGAGGACCGTCTGCGACGCGCCGGGGGCCAGCTCCTCGACCGTGGCCGTGTAGCTCAGGCCGCCGAAGTAGGTGCCGCCGGTGTCCGTGCGGTAGCGGACGGTGACGTTGTGCAGCGTGTCCTCCGTCATGTTGACGAGGACGAGGCCGCCGTCCTGCACCATCACGCTGACGCGGTAGTCCACGGAGAGCGAGCCGTCCGGCTCGACCTCCGCCGAGGCCGCGCAGACGCGGTTCTCGCCGGTGTACTGCGCGGAATTCAGCTCGAAGGCGTAGCACGAGCCGCCAACGGGCAGGTCCGTCACGCGGAAGCGGAGCTCCGCGCCGTCCTCACACGTCAGGGTGATATCCGCCGCGCCGACGGCCATTCCGCCGTCATTCTGCACGATGATGGTGGCAAGCTGGTCGCTCTCCGCGCCGTCTGCATCCACATTCGGGCCGGAAAACGGCAGGACCGCCTGCAGCGTCAGGCCGCTGCCAAGGTCACGCGGCAGCGCAAGCAGTTCCTCTGCCTCCGTTGCGGACTCCTCCGTCGCGCCGGTTGCGGCCTGCGTGGCCTGCGTGGTCTGCGGCGCGGACGGCTCGGTCTGCTCCTGCGGCGTCGAACAGGCCGACAGCAGCAGAGCCGCTAACATGGCTGCGCCCATTGCGCGCAGCAAGTGTTTCATGGGCACTCCCTCCCAGACGCCCCAGCATACTCCGGAGCCTATAGTTGTAAATATTTTACCACGCGTTTTTTGGAAAATCAACAGGTTTTTCCAAGATTTTCTGTTGTAAGACGCCCGAATTTGGCATGTTCCGAAACATAACTTCCAGATTTTGTAAATTGCAGCAAAAAACGGGAGCCAACGGCTCGACTGCCGCTGGCTCCCGCGCGATTATTTTGTTTTTCCCGTCAGCTCCGCGATCAGGCTGCGCTCCTCCGTCAGGCCGGACGAGATCGGGCGGCCAAAATAGAAGATGGCGTACAGGCCCGGCCCGATCGACGCGCCGCACGACTGGCACACCGGTACAACGTGCAGCTCCTTCGGGTGGAAGCGCTCCTCGACCATGGCGCGCAGCTCCTCCGCGCGCTCCGGACGGTCCGAATGCGACAGGAGCATGATCTGCTCCTCCGGCCGTTCGACCGTGCGGGCCATATAGTCGACGGTCGCCTTCAGCGCCGGGGCAAGGCCGCGCGTTTTGCCGATGACGTCGCTCAGGCCCTTCTCGTTGATATCCGCAAGCGGGCGGATGCCGACGAGCGTGCCCATCACGGCCGCCGCACCCGAGACGCGGCCCATGCGCTTACAGAAGAACAAGTCCTCCAGCACGCCCATCTGGTGCACGCGCAGGCGGTTCTCCTCCAGCCAGTCGGCCGTTTCGTCCAGCGTCTTCCCGGCAGCGCGCAGACGCGTCGCCGCGATGACGAGCATACCCTCCGCACCGCAGTAGCGGAGCGTGTCGACGCAGCGGATGTGCCGCTCGGGGTACTTTTCCATCAGCTCATTCGCCACAAGGCAGGTGCTGTTGTATGTACCGCTCAGGCCCGAGGACACGGCGACGAACAGGATATCCCGGCCCTGCTGCAGCAGCGGCTCGAGCCGGTCAGCAACGTCCTGCAGGCCGATCTGCGCCGAGGTAAACAGGCCGCCCTTTTTATCCTTCATCGTGCCGAAAAACTGCGCGGGTGTCATATTCTTCCAGTCAAGATCCGCGTAATGATTGCTGCCGTCCGGGTAGACGAGCGCCCCGGGCACATAGCCGTCCACGCCAAAGCGCTCGCGCAGCGGCGCCGTCAGATCGGAACAGGAATCCGTCAGGATCGCAAAATTTGTCATAAGTGTTCTCCCCTTTCCCGGCATTCATTATAGTATGGATGCGTTCATTTTTCAAGAGGGAACAATGTATTTTTATGATTCTGCGTTTACAAAGACGACAAAATTCGATATAATGAAAGAAAAAACGGAGGTATCTTCCCATGCCATTCTGGATATGGCTCATTTTGGGGTTCGTGCTGCTGTCGTTCCTGGGAATGTTCGCAGCGACCTGGCCCATCGCCAAAAAGGTGTATCACAACATTCTCGTCCGGACCGGGCCGGAAAAATGGACCCGTGCAAACAGCTATCCACCCAATCCGGAGCACACGCGGATGTTTGACCTCGGCATGGACTGGGCTCACGAAAACGAGACGCGCAAGCGGCCCGTTTCCATCGAAAACGAGGGTCTGAAGCTCGCGGGCGAGTATTTCGACTTCGGCCACAAGCGCTGCGCCATCATCTTCCCCGGACGCACCGAGTCGCTGTACTACAGCTACTATTTCGCACAGCCCTACGCCGAGGCGGGCTGCAACATTCTCGTCGTCGACAGCCGTGCCCACGGCCTGAGCGAAGGCAAATACAACTACTGCAGCACACGCGAGTGGTCGGACGTTATCGCATGGTCGCGCTTCGCGCACGATCAGCTCGGCTGTAGCGACGTGGTGCTGCACGGCATCTGCGTCGGCGGCGCCGCCGTCGTGCTGGCAGCCGCAAAGCCGGACTTTCCGGCCTATGTCTCCCATCTCGTGGTTGAGGGCCTGTTCGCAACGTTTCTGGAATCCTTCAAGCTGCACATGAAGGCCGAAAAGCGGCCGATCTTCCCCGTCCTGTACGAAATTTTCTGGGCCGCCCGGCTGGAATCCGGCATGAAGATCCGCGAAGCGCGGCCCATTCGCGTCATCGGCAAGGTGAAAACGCCGATCCTGTTCCTCCACGGCCGCAAGGACGCCTTCTCGCTGCCGAAGCGCGCGGAAGAGCTGTACGCGGCCTGCAATGCGCCGAAGGAGCTCGTTTGGATGGACGAAGGCTCGCATTCCCACCTGCGCATCAACAATCAGGAGCTGTATGACGGCTCGATCAAGGCATTCCTGCAGAAAACATTCTAAGAATCCATACTCCCCGGCAGAGCAGCCCTCTGCCGGGCATTTTTACGCCAGAAACGCAAAAAAGCACCCTGCAAAGATGCAAGGTGCTTTCGTGGCAGGGGCACTAGGACTTGAACCCAGAGCCTACGGTTTTGGAGACCGCCGCTCTACCAATTGAGCTATACCCCTATATTCTGAAAAGGTGGTGGGCCTTCGGGGACTCGAACCCGGGACCGTCCGGTTATGAGCCGGATGCTCTAACCAACTGAGCTAAAGGCCCATAAGGTTTAAGTAAAGAAATAGCCGCCACCAAGTGGCGGCTATTTCATTGGCTCCCCCTGTTGGACTCGAACCAACGACACACGGATTAACAGTCCGTTGCTCTACCGACTGAGCTAAGGGGGAATATAAGTGTTGGCGTTACCTATCTTCCCGTGCAGTCACCCGCAAAGTATTGTCGGCGCAAATGAGCTTAACTTCTGTGTTCGG
>ENA-UEYF01000024-UEYF01000024.1-human-gut-metagenome-genome-assembly--contig:-NODE-24-length-134534-cov-28.476829_pt1 | contig 134534 bp, 105 predicted proteins | sample MGYA00242902_ERZ507920 | MGnify/ENA primary metagenome ERZ507920 (study PRJEB26167, sample SAMN06115402) | human gut metagenome | host: Homo sapiens | place: China:Jiangxi | collected 2016-07-05...
ACCTTAAAGTTAATGCTTTTCTTGCAAATATACAAGAAGGGCGTTCTCTTTTTTGTGGAGACTATGAATTATTCAGGTTAAAATGATGTGTTAAGCTGACAGGCTGTTTAATGAACGTTGAAAATGGAAACTGTTGACTTTGAGAGGGAGCTGATAGCATTGCGTGAAAAGCTTCTGAAATATGCGCTTTTGATGTTTCCGAAGAGAGAAGATGCGGAAGACTTGATTCAGGAAACATTGTTGAAGGCACTTGAAAACAGAGATAAATATAATGAGAATGTTAATTTTAAAGGATGGCTCTATACGATAATGCATAATACATTTGTAAATATCTGCAAGTCGAAAAGTTATTGTATGTATCAGAATATTTCGGATAATAATGTTTGTGCTGAAATAGATAGAAGCGTGGAAGAGTTTATCGACGATAGTTGTGGCATGGAGGAAATTTATAAAATGATAAACAAGCTTCCTGATGATTATCGTGTAGTGATACTGATGAGGCTGGCCGGATTTAAATATCAGGAGATAGCCGATAAGTTAGGAATATCGATAAGCTTGGTAAAGAGCCGGATTTTTTATGGAAAAAAGAGATTAAAATATATGTTGTGTGATTTTAAGTAGATTCAATAAAGGACTCTTGTATTACAGAGAGGTACTTGGTGAATTGTTTTTATAGGTTGGTTTGGCCATGAGTCGATTCATGGAGAGAAGCAGCTTCGTTGGTATAATGAGGCTGCTTCTTCAGTAAATAAATAGTATGTAATCTTGACCGCCTTTGCTGGAAGCCGGATAAACGTTTGCTTTATAATTTCCTTAATTCTTGATATAATCGTTGGACAGGCAGTCCCATAACATTAAAATAGGAGCCTTTCAATCCGGTTACTCCGATGAAACCAATCCATTCCTGCACACCGTATGAACCAGCCTTGTCCATGGGACGGTAATGTTCTACATAGAAGTGAATGTCTTCTTCACTCAGAGTATCGAAAGTGACTTCTGTTATGGAGGCGAAAGTTTTTTGAAATTTGGTCGTTGTAAGACATACTCCTGTGATGACTTGATGCGAACGTCCTGATAGTTTGTGCAACATGCTGACGGCATCTGCTTCATCTTTGGGCTTACCTAATACTTCGCCATCTATATAGACTATTGTATCGGCAGTGATAATCAGTTCGTCTTGCTGCATAGAAGGGCGGTAAGCATCTGCTTTTTCACGGGCTATATAGACAGGAATTTCTTCGCCTGTCAGTGTGCCGGGATAGGTTTCGTCTATACCTGGCAGAATCTTGACCTCGTAATCTATTCCTAATCCGGATAATAACTCTCGGCGGCGCGGAGAGTTGGAGGCCAGTTTGATTTTATATTTCTTCAGATTTTCGAGCATAATCGTTCTTGTTAGTTACCAGCCAAAAGCGGCTTCGTGTGACATCCATTTGCCTTGTGCGCGGAGTACTTGTTCTACTACGTCACGTCCGCATCCATACCCTCCATTCCGGTGGGAGATGTATGTGCAGATTGCTTTGATTTCTGGTGCGGCATCTGCCGGGCAGCAGGGAAGTCCTGCCCGACGGAGTACTTCGTAATCGGGAATATCGTCTCCCATGTAGAGTACTTCTTCTAGTTTCAGATCGTATTTGGACAGCAGTTCTGTAAATTCTTTTGTCTTTACGGCGGCACCCATGTAAATGTCTTTTATGCCTAATCCTTCGTAACGTTTGCGTATGGACTCTGTTTTTCCTCCGGTGATAATGGCTACATGCAGGCCGCACTTTACTGCTAACTGCAGAGCGTAACCGTCTTTTATATTAACCGTGCGCATGGGTTCGCCATTGGGATGTAGTGTAATGGTTTCGGCACTCAGTACACCGTCTACGTCGAATACCAATGCACGTATTTGGGTTAGATCGTAATTTATCATAAGTCTTTTATTTGGTTTCTATTGTATTCATGAATGTTTTTGCTGACTTGTTCGTATATGGTTGCCAGACGGGGTTCGTTTTGTAGCATTTCCAGATGCTTGTCGATGACGTTTTCATCGTATCGTTGTGCCGGACCTGTCTGTGCTGCAACAGGAGAGAGTTTGTGCACTTTCCTGGTTGTCTCGTCGATAAGTGGAAGCATTGCTTCGAAAGGTAGTCCGTGTGTGGATAGTAAATGGTCAGCTATTGCATACATATGGTTGGCAAAGTTGCAGGCAAATACGGCTGCTATATGCAGATAGCGGCGCTGTTCCGAAGAGGCTTCGTATGCTTTGCTCCCTAAGTTTGCTGCTATTTTGTTTAGTGCTTGCAAATCTTCAGGAGAATGTGCCTCTGTAAAGAAAGTAACTTCCTGAAAGTTTACCGGACGTTGTTTGCTGAAGGTTTGCATCGGATAAAGTACGCCGTAGCGTTCTGTGAGTCCTTGCCATATATTCATGGGGACGCTGCCCGCAGTATGTACGAATAGGGCGTGTGGTGCTTGCTGTACAAGTGATGCAAGCAGGGTGTTGAGAGCGGAATCTTTTACCGATACAATGTATAAGTCCCCGTCGGAAGCAACGCTCCCGATGTGAGTCGTATAAGGGCATCCCAGTTGGTTTGCCAGTTCGGAGGCAGAGGCTTCTGTCCGGCTGTAGATTTGGCGGATATTGTATCCCGCTTTCAAGAGGGCGGTGGCGAGGTGTGTTGCTACATTTCCAGCTCCTATGATAATGATGTTTTTAATTTCCATGTAAAGTTGACATTTGATGTGGTGATGTCTTATCGGGAAGATAGCCAGTAGAGTAATATTCCTATTAGCAGTAAGGCGGCAGGAAGCAAGTAGCTTGACATTTGCCCTAACAGGGAAACTACCAGACTAATGTTTTGAATGAGCCAGATACCTGCCAGAATAATTCCTACCGATTTGTCTGCCTTGAACCAAAGAAAGATAACTGCAGCATAAAGTAGCATGGTATCTTTTTGCATAACCCATGGTAGTCCGTGGCTCGAAAAGCCTATCAGACGGTCTGCAAGATAGAGAATTCCCATCAAGGCGAGAAAGACAGCTGTAGCACGGTAGGTGTCTTTATGGTTTGATGCTTTTGTTACCACGTTTATTCTCCTCCATATTTATTAATATGTACTTTTTCCCATAACAGATGTGACTCGTCGAATGGTTTGCGTTCCATACCTTTGTGTCCGATTGCAACGATGGATAGTACCTGAAGTTGTAGAGGAATGCCAAGAATGCCGTGTACATATTCGTCGGAAGACATGCCTGTAGCGGTATATCGTTCGCGTATTTGTATCCAGCAACTGCCCAGTCCCAGGTCTTCAGCTTGTAGCTGAATCATCAGGGAGGCTATAGAGGCGTCTTCTATCCATACATCACTGGCAAGAGGATCGGCTAATACTACTATGGCAAGTGGGGCATCTTTTAGGAAAGATGATCCTGTTTCCTTACAACGTGACAACTTGTCGAGTGTTTCTTTGTCGTCGATAACTACGAATTGCCAGCAGTTGCTGCGCTTTGAGGAAGGTGACATGAGAGCGGCTTTTAGCAGAGTTACTACTTCCTCTTGTGTTAATTCTTCGGACGTAAACTTGCGCATGCTGCGCCGTTGCTTTATCAATTCGCTGAAACTTTTCATAAAATATCTGTTTTTTGTACGACAAATATAATCTATAAACTCGTAATGCTCAAAAAAAATCATAAATTTGCGATACAATGACTATCAGGTTGACTACATACGAACATGCAAAAGACATTCCCGATTTGCCGGGAACGAATGTCTTTCATTCTACTGAGCTGTTTCGGATATTGGAGCAAACGCCCGGCTATCGTCCGGTGCTGCTGGTCGCTTCCGAAGGAAACAGACCGATAGGGAAGCTGTTGTGTGTTACTCGGCGTAATTTCCGTTTATTAGGGTTTACAAGTAAAACGTATGTTTATGGTACAGGAGAGTATTTCTGTCAGACACAAAGGCGAGAGAAGGTTTTCGATGAACTGCTGACGTATTTTACTCTTCGCTATAAGGAATCCTCCTTTTTATTGGAGTTTCGTAATATCGAAGAACCTTTGTTTGGGTATCGGTATTTCCGGCGAAATGATTATTTCCCGGTACGTTGGCTGCGGATACGTAATTCTATTCATCATGAGCAGCTCGATAAATGGATGAGCCCTTCTCGTAAACGTCAGATTGCCAGAGGAGTCGAAAATGGAGCTTCTGTTGAAATTGCTTCTTCTTCTGACACTATCAAAGCTTTTTTTGCAATGTTGAAGAAGTATTATTCTGCCAAAATACATCGTTATCTTCCTGATTTCCGTTTCTTTGCTTCTTTTTCTGAACAGTCCTCGATTGGTGGAATAGGTAAAATTTTTGTTGTTCGTTATAAGGGAAAGGTGATTGGAGGAGCAGTATGTTTGTTCTCTGGTGATACGGCTTATCTGATGTTTTCGGCAGGTATGCGTAAAAGTTATCCGTTGCTTTATCCGGGAGTACTGGCTGTTTGGGGAGCGATGACTTATGCGAGAGAGCATGGTTGCAATCATTTTGAATTTATAGAAGCGGGACTTCCTTTCCGAAAATTCAGTTATCGCGACTTTATTTTACGTTTCGGAGGAAAACAGTTGAGTACACGCCGCTGGTTTAGGGTGAAATGGAATTGGCTGAACCGCTTACTGATCCGTATCTATATATAATCGCCGTGTATGATATGTGGCAGATTGTGTTTTTACAATATAACTTCTTTTTGTCGAGAAATGGGAAATAATATCTTTTAAGCTTTGAGCAGAAAAGATCATTAGATGTTGTTTGGTAAAACAGGTTGACGATAATTTGTGATGTTGAATTGCGTGTTGTTTGTAGTTGAGTAGCCATCTTCAGAAAAATGGATGCTTAAGTTGTTGATAAATAAGTAATATCATAGGAAAATACTTTGTGAAGTCTATCTACCAATGAAAGAAAAATATTTCTGACATTCGAGATTTTTGTAAAATAAAAATAAACTAAAAAAAGAGTTTATAGCGAAAATAAAATAGGGAAATATTTCTTTATTCTGCACATTTTTGTTTTCTTTGTGCAGTTGATATGAACCAACTTTAGATTTTAATACCATTAAAAACAACTTGATTATGAAAATTTCTCACATCGAACATTTGGGAATTGCTGTAAAAAGCATTGAAGAAGCCCTTCCTTATTATGAAAATGTACTTGGATTGAAATGTTATAATATAGAAACTGTCGATGATCAGAAAGTGAAAACTGCTTTTCTGAAATGTGGTGAAACGAAAATTGAATTACTTGAACCTACAGGACCTGACAGTACGATTGCTAAGTTTATTGAAAACAGAGGCATGGGAGTTCATCATGTAGCATTTGCTGTTGAAGATGGTGTAGCAAATGCTTTGGCTGAAGCTGAAACAAATGGCATTCGTCTTATTGATAAAGCTCCGAGAAAAGGTGCAGAAGGCTTGAGTATTGCTTTCCTTCATCCGAAATCAACGATGGGGGTATTAACCGAACTTTGTGAAAAATAATTACGGACAATGAATGAAATGGTGAGGACATTGACCGTTTGTTGTCATTCGGAATAAAGAAGTGACGGAGAATTTTGTGAACATTTATGAATGTATGCAAGATTCTTCGTCACTTTGTTGCTTTTAAGCGAAGGTATGTCCGCCGTTGTATGTTGTCATTTATTAATTTAATAAATTTCTAGTACCATGAGTAACCAACTTGAAAAAGTAAAAGAGCTTATCGAACTGCGTGCCCAGGCTCGTTTGGGCGGTGGTGAGAAGGCTATCGAAAAGCAACACGCTAAAGGGAAATATACAGCACGCGAACGTATTGCCATGCTGCTTGACGAAGGTAGTTTTGAAGAAATGGATATGTTCGTAAAACATCGTTGTACTAATTTCGGTATGGATAAGAAACATTATTTGGGCGACGGTGTTGTTACAGGATATGGAACAATTGAAGGACGACTGGTGTATGTCTTTGCACAAGACTTTACCGTATCGGCTGGTTCATTGTCGGAAACCATGTCTCAAAAGATCTGCAAGGTTATGGATATGGCTATGAAGATGGGAGCTCCTTGTATCGGACTGAACGATTCGGGTGGAGCGCGTATTCAGGAAGGTATCAATGCATTGGCTGGATATGCTGAAATTTTCCAGCGCAACATATTGGCTTCTGGAGTAGTTCCTCAGATTTCAGGTATCTTTGGTCCCTGTGCCGGTGGTGCTGTGTATTCTCCTGCCTTGACCGATTTTACCTTGATGATGGAAGGTACTTCGTATATGTTCCTTACTGGCCCGAAGGTGGTAAAGACTGTGACCGGAGAAGATGTTTCACAAGAGGACTTGGGAGGTGCCAGTGTACATTCAACTCGTTCGGGTGTAACTCACTTTACAGCTGCTACTGAAGAAGAAGGTCTTGCTCTGATTCGTAAACTATTAAGCTACATACCTCAGAATAATCTGGAGGAACCTCCTTATGTTGACTGTACAGATCCGATTGACCGTCTGGAAGATTCATTGAATGAAATCATTCCGGATAGCCCGAACAAGGCTTATGATATGTATGAAGTTATCGGAGCAATTGTTGATAATGGTGAGTTCCTCGAAGTACAGCGTGATTTTGCCAAAAATATCATAATAGGTTTTGCTCGTTTCAATGGACAATCGGTAGGTATTGTTGCCAATCAGCCGAAGTTCTTGGCCGGAGTATTGGACTGTAATGCTTCTCGTAAAGCTGCACGTTTTGTTCGTTTCTGCGATGCTTTCAATATTCCTATTGTGTCATTGGTGGATGTTCCGGGATTCCTTCCAGGAACAGGACAAGAATACAATGCTGTTATTTTGCATGGAGCTAAATTGCTTTATGCTTACGGCGAAGCTACTGTACCTAAAGTTACTGTAACTTTACGTAAGTCGTATGGAGGTTCGCATATTGTAATGAGTTGTAAGCAGTTGCGTGGTGATATGAACTACGCATGGCCAACTGCTGAGATTGCTGTAATGGGTGGAGCCGGAGCTGTAGAGGTCTTGTATGCCAAAGAGGCAAAAGAAGCTGCCGATCCGAAAGCGTTCATGGCTGAGAAGGAAGCAGAGTATACTAAATTGTTTGCAAATCCGTATAATGCTGCTAAATATGGTTATATAGACGATGTGATAGAGCCGCGTAATACTCGTTTCCGTATTATTCGTGCTCTGCAGCAGTTACAGACTAAGAAGCTGACGAATCCGGCTAAGAAACACGGAAATATTCCATTGTAATTCGTGGACTATTCGATTATTAACTTTCAACTTAAGAAATCTATGAGAAAAAACAGAATAGGAATATTTCTTTCTTTGCTATTGCTGGTCGGTTTTACTTCTTGTACAGAAACGAAATCGAACAGTAAGCTGGTCATCAATGAAGTACTGGTGGACAATCAGAATAACTTCCAAGATGATTATGGCGTACATAGCGGCTGGATTGAAATATTCAATAAGGCATATAGTACAGCCGATCTTGCCGGGTGCTTGCTGAAAGTGAGTAGTGAACCGGGAGATACCGCTACCTATTTCATTCCGAAAGGCGATGTACTGACCAGCATCAAGCCGCGTCAGCATACACTTTTTTGGGCAGACGGAAATCCGAGACGTGGAACTTTCCATACCAATTTTGTATTGAGTAAGACTAATGCAAACTGGATTGGGTTGTATGACTCTGGTAAAAAGTTACTTGATGAAGTGACGGTTCCAGCCGGAATTTTGAATGGAGATCAGTCGTATGCCAGAGTAGGAGATGCTTCGGCTGAGTGGGAAGTCAAAGGAGCGAGCGCAGACAAATATGTGACTCCGAGTACAAACAATCAGACGATAGAGAGTAATCCTAAGATGGATAAGTTTGAACAACACGACCCCATAGGTATTGGTATGGCTATATCTGCCATGAGTGTTGTCTTTCTGGGACTGATATTGCTTTATATCTGCTTTAAACTGGTTGGTAAGGCTGCCATCAAGTTGCGTAAGCGTAATGCTATGATTGCACACAACATTACCGACAAGCAGGAAGCTAAGGAGAAAGGTTTGGGTGAGGCACCGGGTGAAGTGATTGCTGCTATTTCTATGGCATTGCATGAAGCGCAGGGAGCCGACCATGATGTAGAAGAAACAATCTTAACCATCAGTCGTGTGAAACGTAGTTATTCTCCGTGGAGTTCGAAGATTTATACTTTACGTGAAACTCCACATAAGAAATAATCATCTTAAAATGATAAAAACCATGAAAGAATACAGATATAAAATTAACGGAAACTTGTATAAGGTAACCGTGGGTGACATAGAAGATAACAATGTGCGTGTAGAAGTAAATGGCACGCCATATACCGTAGAATTAGAAAAACAAAATAAGCCGAAAATTAAACCTGTAGTACGTACCGCATCTACCAGTCCGGCTGCTCCTCCTGCTGCCGTGACTCGTCCGGCGAGTGTCGGAAGCAAGGCTGGCATCAAGTCACCGCTTCCTGGTGTAATTCTTGAAATCAAGGTAAAGGAAGGCGACATGGTAAAACGCGGACAAACGTTGCTTATTCTGGAAGCCATGAAGATGGAAAACGATATCAAAGCAGACCGTGATGGTAAAGTTACTTCTATCAAGGTAAGCAAGGGAGAATCTATTCTTGAAGGTACAGACCTTATAATCATCGAGTAATATGGGAGAATTTAGTAGTTTTTTACAAAATAACCTGGCAGACTTCTGGACCTATACTGGTTTTTACAATGCCACTCCGGGACATCTTATTATGATCCTGATAGGTATAGTGTTCATTTATCTTGCCATTGCTAAGGAATTCGAACCGATGTTGCTGATTCCTATCGGATTTGGTATACTTATCGGTAATATTCCGTTCAATATGGAAGCCGGACTGAAAGTAGGTATCTACGAGGAAGGCTCAGTTCTTAACATTTTGTATCAGGGTGTGACTTCCGGATGGTATCCGCCGCTTATCTTTTTAGGCATTGGGGCGATGACGGACTTCTCGGCTCTGATTTCGAATCCGAAACTGATGCTGATTGGTGCGGCTGCTCAGTTTGGTATCTTCGGTGCCTACATGATTGCACTGGAAATTGGTTTCGATCCGATGCAGGCTGCTGCTATTGGTATTATCGGTGGAGCAGATGGTCCGACAGCTATCTTCTTGTCTTCGAAACTTGCACCTAACCTGATGGGAGCAATTGCGGTTTCGGCTTATTCGTATATGGCACTTGTGCCTGTGATACAGCCTCCTGTTATGCGACTGCTGACTACTAAAAAAGAACGTCTTATCCGTATGAAAGCACCTCGTGCCGTATCGCATACAGAAAAGGTGATGTTCCCTATTATCGGTTTGTTGCTTACTTGCTTCCTGGTTCCTTCCGGTTTGCCATTGCTGGGTATGCTGTTCTTCGGTAATCTGCTGAAAGAAAGTGGTGTAACCCGTCGTCTTGCAGAAACAGCCCGTGGTCCGCTGATTGATACAATTACTATTTTGTTAGGACTGACCGTAGGAGCTTCTACTCAGGCATCTGAGTTCTTGACCTGGGATTCTATCAAGATCTTTATTTTGGGAGCGTTGTCATTCTTTATTGCTACTGCTTCTGGAGTGATTTTCGTTAAGATATTCAACTTGGTATTGAAGAAAGAAAATAAGATTAATCCGCTTATCGGTAATGCCGGTGTTTCTGCCGTTCCCGACTCAGCACGTATTTCTCAGGTAGTAGGATTGGAATACGATCCGACTAACTACTTGTTGATGCACGCCATGGGTCCGAATGTTGCTGGAGTAATTGGTTCAGCTGTGGCTGCCGGTATCTTGTTGGGATTCTTGATTTGATAGAAAATTCATAATATAAGCTTTTTAAGATTATCATGCCCTCTGCCTGACTGTGTGAACAGTTTTGGCAGGGGGCATAATTATTAATAGTCTATATTTATGAGATTCCGGTAAAAGTTTCTTTATAATGATTTTAGGAATCATTTTCCTATTTGATGTGTTAATTGTCAATTAAATGAATGATAAATTGTAACATATTGAAATTTAGATTGACTTTAAGCCATCATGTTTTTGTCGGGTTAAAAATAAGTTGTACTTTCGTCCACTCATTTTTCAAACTTCAATCTTTTGAGGATTATGGAACTAACAGAGAATAAATTAAAGCAAAAAGTCCAGCGAAACATACTGATGATATCAGTATTAATTTTGGTGGTTAAGTTCGTTGCGTATTACCTGACCAATTCTGTAGGTGTACTGACGGATGCTATGGAAAGTATAGTCAATGTGGCAGCTGGAACAATAAGTTTGTTCAGCTTGTGCTGGTCGGAAAAGCCTCGGGACACTGATCATCCTTTCGGGCATGGTAAAATAGAACTGATATCGGCTTCTATCGAAGGCATATTGATATCAATTGCCGGAGGAATGATTATTTATGAAGGTATAAAGCGATTGCTTGTACCGGATGAAATTCAAAAGGTAGATATCGGTATTTATATCATTGCAGTATCGGGACTGATTAATTATCTGATGGGGTGGTATAGCATACATATCGGAAAGAAGTATAATTCTATTGCGCTGGTGGCAGGAGGAAAACATTTGCAGTCGGATACTTACTCTACGATTGGTTTGGTAGTAGGATTGATTCTTCTTTATTTTACGAAAATTACCTGGATAGATAGTGCCATGGCACTTATTTTTGGGTCCATCATCATCATAACCGGAATTTCTATTCTGAGAAAGACGACGGACAACTTACTGGATAGAGCAGATATCAATTTGTTGAAAGATCTTGCCGATACACTAAACCGTAACCGAAAACCGGAATGGATTGATATCCATAACGTAAAGGTTTTAAAATCGGGAACTTCTCTGTATATGGATTGTGACCTGACTATTCCCTGGTATTATAACATTGATCAAGGGCATCGCATCGGAGCTCAGTTGCAGAAGGTATTGAACGATAAGTATTCGGAGCATGCTGTACTGAATATTCATTTGGACCCATGTAACATTTTTGAGAGTCCGAAATGTAGTAAATGTCTGTGTACGGATTGTCCGTATCGTAAACAAAAGTTTGATCAGGTTGAGGAAATCAATGTCACGACGTTTATCCGCAATGAGATGGAACGACATGAGTAAGTGACAATTCGATAAATAAAAAAAGAGATGCGATGAAATTCATTCTTCATCGCATCTCTTTTTTATTTATCAATGAGTTAAGTTCGGATTAGCTGCTATTGCCTCCTTGGGAATTTGAAGCGTATAGCGCGGGTCATCCTGCTCCAATACATATTTCTGACCGTCGAGTATCTTTTCGATGCGTGGACGAGTTGTACGGCGTAAGTCGAACCAGCGGTGTCCTTCGAATGCAAGTTCTCGGGCACGTTCGTTCAGAATCTCTTTTATCAGTTCATCTTTACCCATGCTTTCTACAGAAGTTTTCTTTTGGGCATACGCTTCTACCGTATAACGCTTTTCCATAAGTTGCAGCAAACGCTTGCGAGCTTCAGGCAGGTTATCCGATTGTGCTGCTGCTTCTGCACTGTTCAGGTACAATTCGCCTGTGCGTATAGTGCAGCGAAATTCAGAATTACCCCCCTTTTTCGATTTGCGGTTACCGTCTTTATCTGCCGGAGCAAAGTATGCATCCGGGCGAAGGTCGCCTTCCTGATACATTGTCAGGAATGAAGGAAGTACAGATACAGCATTCTGATAGTTGTTGTTAATCGTATATTCCAGTGCATTGATTGCTTCTACCGACTGATACTGGTTGGGTAATTTGAATCCGTCTGCCTTGAAATCTTCCAGTTCATTTTTAGTTTTAAGAGCCTCTTCCGCCTGTGCATAAGCATTCTTCCAGTCACCCATGTATAGGTACACACGTGAGCGGATAGCCGGAACACATACTTTGGTAAAACGGTAAGAGAGGGTAATGTCATCCCATTTTTCCACGTTTATCAGCTCTTCAGCACTTTTTAAATCTTCCAGAATAGAAGTATACACTTCGCTTACGGTATTGCGGAACAATTGTTTTTCCAGGTCAGTATCCAGTTTCAGTGGAATAGCTTTGGTAGCTGGAGCTCCCGGTTTGGTATAAGGCTGTCCGTGCAGATTCACCAGAATGAAATGCATGTATGCACGCATCAGGTAAGCCTCACCTGTAAGTTGTTCTATTTCGCTTTGACTTCCTTCGGATATTTCATCGTGATGTTCAATGATGAAATTAGCAAAAAACAGTACTTCGTAATAATTAGCCCAGTCAAACGATACGGTAGTTGTAGAAGTTGTCGTACCTTCCCATCGCTCGATAGCTCCATATTTGTCCTGATCGTTTTTATTGCTTACAAACATTTCGTCAGCCCCCATACCGGCAAGTCCCCGGTCTGCCGGGACTGTTGTACAGGCATTCAGCCATAAAGCACGGTATTCGGCCAGCGTTTGAGGAATCACACTTCCTGTTGGCTGAATATCCAGAAATTTGTCGCAGCCCGTCAAAAAGAAAGTCAGACAGGCAAAAAGCAAGCCAATATATTGTTTTTTCATTGTTCGTTACAAATTAAAAGTTAAGATTCAAACTGAATGTAAATGATTTCGGGATAGGCTGTGCATACGGATTACCCATTGTTTCCGGATCGAGATAATTGTCGTAGCTCGAGCCGAATACGAAGAGATTGCGACCTTCCAAAGCCACGGTTGCCTGACTGATACCCAGTTTCTTTATCAAATCGAACGGAAGTTCATATCCCAGACGAATACTTTGTATACGCATGTAGTTCTGTTTCTTCACCCACAAGCTGGAATACGCATACGGGTTTACAGCTCCGTCGAGGAAGAAGTAAGCATCCATGTCCGTATTAGAGTCTACCAGAGCCGGCATCGTACCATTCGGGTTTTCCGGTGTCCAGCGATTCAGAATATCACGGTTCGTATTTTGTCCGCGGTCGAACGACGTAAGTGAGTAGCTGGGCTGTACACGTACATAGCCTCCTGCATTGAAAATACAGTTGATGCCCAGTTCCCATGCCTTATACGTAAACGTATTGTTAAAACCTCCAGTGTAAGGTGAATCGGCTGTTCCTATATATTCATACTTATTTCGGAGTTCTTCGTTGCTCAAGTCGTAAGCTCCAAATCCGAATTCCTGTATTTTAAAGAATTCTTTCATCGATTCCACCTTACCCGTTTCCTTGTTATAGAATGTCATCTGTCCGTTTTCGTCTATGCCGGCATAAGGGAAAGCAAAGATTGCTCCAGCCGGATAACCTTCACGGCTTGGGTAAGTGGCATCTTCTCGTATAGCTTCTTTCAATACCTTATTCTGGTTGTAGGCAAAGTTGAAAGTTGTAGTCCACATAAACGATTTGGTATGTATGTTTCGTGTAGACAAAGCTATTTCAATACCCTTGTTTGTCATACTTGCCCAGTTGATATTAGTCGAGGTAAATCCTGTTTCCAGCGGAAGCATCTGCATGCCGATCAAGTCTACTCCCTTGCGGTAATAATAGTCTACGCTCAGGTTGATAGCCTGATTCAGGACGGCAAAGTCCATTCCCACGTTTACGGAGTGAGTCTTTTCCCAGCGTAACTTGTCGTTTGGTGCCGAGTTTACCACAATCATGTCTTCCGTGTTTCCCGGAAGGATCGGATTTGCGTTCGACTGATATTTCCCCAGCAGGTATGGAGAAGTGTTCTTGTCGATGTTTCCCTGCAAACCATACGATGCACGGATCACCAGATTATCCATCCACTTCGCATTTTCTGTAAAGGGTTCTTCTGAGATACGCCACAAGGCACTGACCGAATAAAGTGGCAGGTAACGATATTTCTTGTCTACCCCAAACAAGTCGGAACCGTCGAAACGGATACTTCCTCCCAGCGTGTATCGGTTCAGCAGCGAATAAGACATGGTAGAAAAAGCAGATACATAGGCGTTCTCTACATTAGTCTTGGAATGCAAGGGGAAAGCCTGTGATTCGCTGGGGAATACCACCGGCTGGTTGGTCATGGTACGGCGGTCGTACCCGTAGCCCACCGAGTAAAGTGTCGTAGCCCACGTACGACGAAGTTCCGAACCGACCATGATTTCGAATTCGTGAATATCAGCATACGTGTCGCGGTATGTACCCATAGTTTTCCAGGTTACTTGTGAATCCGAATTTTCATAATTCTTGTCGAAACCACCTTTCTTCGGAAGAAAAGAAACTCCGTTGTTACGTCGGTTCTGATGTTCCAGACGCATGGCAAAAGATTCCTGGTCGGCAATCTGTTCACGCGAAGTCTTGTCGAGTTGCAATCCCACCTGAGAAGTAATTTTAAAGCGGTCGTCAAAACGAAGTTCTACATCGAAGATGGAAGACAACGAATTGATTGTTGTTTCATTCGAGGTATTCTGTCGTTCTTCAAAGGTGTTGAACAGCAAATCCGAGTTTCCGCTTTGAATATCACTATCGTATACATAATTTCCATCTTTATCGTATGGAGTCAGATACGGATTGGCGATACGTGCATAAAACATCGGGTTGGTAAATCCGTCAGTAGCGAGGTATGAATCGTTGTTGCGGCGGTTCACGAATACCGAAGCGCCAAATTTTAAGATATGGTTCACCTTATAATTGGCTTTCATCACAAGGTTCAGACGGTCGGAAGCCACATTGGGAATATTTCCCTGTTCCTTCGAATATCCCAGTGACGTATAGTAAGTAGCTTTCTCGTTACCGCCCGACAAGCTCAAGTTATATTCCTGACTGAATGCATCCTGTAGCAAGATATCATTCCAGTCGGTATTTATCAGACGCAATGCGTTTATTTCGTTTTGGGCATCTTTCGAGAGGGCATCCCAACCATTTTTCTTGAATGTATCTATTGCATTGTAGCGGTTCAAGATACGGTATACTTCTCCCTTGTCGGCATTCATGGCATAGTTGCTTTTCATCAGCTGCAATTCCAGATCGACCTTTTCCGATGCATTCAGCAGGTTCAGACGGTCGATATTCTGCTGAGGCGACCAGGTGAGGCGGGTACTGAAGTTGATTTTAGTCTTTCCTGCCTTACCGTTTTTAGTCGTGATGACGATTACACCGTTTGCTGCGCGTGCACCATAAATAGCCGTTGCGGCAGCATCTTTCAATACTGTGATGTCGGCAATGTCGGCTGGGTTCAATCCTGCGATGGAAGACTGCTGTACATCATCAATGTTTTTCAGCGATTCCAGACTGGGAATATCAGTTCCTTCCAAAGGAATACCATCGAGTACCCACAGCGGATCCTGCGTTCCGTTCAGCGATGACGTACCACGAATACGGATTTTTACAGGAGAGCCGGGAGCTCCAGAAGTAGCTACGGCAGAAAGTCCGGCAATTTGCCCCGAGAGTGCCTGATCGACGCTCTTTACCGTACCGATACGTTCTTCTGATATATCGATTTTGGAAACGGCCGCAGTCAGCTTACGACGCTCTACCGTCTGGTAACCGGTCACAACCACATCATTCAACATCGTCGATGAAGGTTGCAATGAAACATTATAATGCGTTTGTCCCGGCTTCAGTTCTATTTGTAATGTAGTGTAACCTATATAACTGCATTGCAGTTTTTTTATGCCAGAAGGTACAGAGATGGAGAAGTTTCCGTCGATATCGGTAACGACTCCCAAAGACATCAGGTTGCTTCCGGCTTTTTTCAAGTCGTCTGCAGAAACATATACAGAAACACCGATCAGTGGCTGTTTATCGTCATCAGCAATTACGTTACCGGTAATTACCTTGTCGGCTGCCCATACTGCACATACGTGCACGATGAGCAGCAAAGTCAATAATAAGGATTTCTTCATTGAAAAAAATGTTGTTGATTTTGTATTAAATAGTTTAGTATTTGTTTTTGTGCATCGGCACGGGAAGAACGAGATTAGTCGTTCAGTCCCAGTGCTGTATTGATACGAAGAATCATGTCGTCGTAATGATAGCGTGCTGCTGTATCCGATGTGTTGCGTCTTGATTCCAGCAATTTCTTGATACGCAGCAATTCCCCCCGTTTAACTGATATGGCATCTGATATACGATTTACCTGTCCGCCATAGAAACTCAGCTCACGTTTATCCCCCATACGTTCGGCCTGTTCGAAAGTAAATTCATCATGACTGCACCATGGCGTGTGATGAAACAGATACGGATTGCCACTTGTTGCGGTCAGTTGCTTGTTTATTTTTACCCCCTCACTTTCAGCCGCAGCCGTAATCAGTGCATCAAGGAATCCTTTTTGCAAGTTACGCTCCATAACGTCGGGAGTACCTCCCTTAATGGTCGTTGCAAAAATGGAATTATGCATCTTGTCCATCATCTGTACTACGGTAAATGCCTTTTTGCCATTCTTCAACTCATTTTCAAGCATACGCATCAGTCGTTCGTTGGCGAGCAGATCCCAAAAGATATATCCCTGCGTATTTTTCAGAATCTGGCTCGGAGCATATTCTATTACCCCCGTCGGATTTTTGCGCAGCAGGAACGTATAGTCGGAAATCTCTGTATCGAACAGCCAGCGCGGATAGCAAAGTACTTCATTCAGTAGAAAATCGAGTGCAGCTTCCTGCTTTTCCTTTTCTACGTACGTATACGTTTTCACTCCGTCGCCAACTGTAGTATTCTCTATATAAATACCGCCGATATTTGCCATTACGTGGTACAAGTAATTATTCCATTGCAAGATCACTGCATAATACAGGCGTGAAGCCTCTTCGTAAGTCTGTCCCTTCTCTCCTGTAGTCGTCCACTTGATGATTTCGGGTACGATACGTTTCAGGTTGGCTATGCCCAGTTCCGAAGAACGTACCGGGTCATCTCCCAAATCCTCATTCTGTGCTCTCGGATCGACTGCCGAACGAGGGTCCTGTGCTTCACTGTATTTGTACAATCGTCCGTTGTGTTTGTTCAGAAAGTTGTATAACACATCCTTTTCTGCTTCCGGAGTAGGCAGACCGTACCAGCGGTAACCGTATTCGATGGCAAAGATATCGTACGGACCGATATGCGGCGACACAGCTGTAACTCCATCGCCGGGCTGTGCCACGTAATTATAACGGGCATAATCCATGATAGACGATGCCGTAGAATTCATCCGATCTGTAAAGCTTTTCGAGCGAAGTGAATCCGTAGGGAAGGTCCACGAGCCCATCATGTTATGGCGCAATCCCAGCGAATGTCCTACCTCGTGACAGGCCACAAAACGGATGGCATCTCCCATCATCTCGTCGGGCAGCTTCGTTCCCCGTGCTCTCGGGTCGATGGCACCCGTCTGAACGGTGATCCATTCCTGCACCATCGAGATGACATTGTGCCACCACATGATGTCCGCTTCCAGAATTTCTCCCGAACGCGGGTCGAGAATAGACGGACCCATCGCATTGGCTTTCGACGAAGCCGCATACGTTACAACCGAATAGTTGATGTCATCAGCATTTGCCGCTATGCTGTCGGGCAGTTCCTTGGCTATGATTGCATTTTTGAATCCGGCACGTTCGAAAGCTATCTGCCAGTCTTCTATACCCTGCTTGATATATTTCCGCCAGCGGTAGGGAGTAGAATTTTCAATATAAAATACAATCGGCTTTTCCGGTTCTACGAGTTCTCCGCGCAGATACGCCTCTCGGTCTTCCGGTTTCGGTTCCAGTCGCCAGCGTGTGATGTATTTTTTCTCTTCCGTTTTCTGCTGAGAGTCGCTGAAGTAGAGCAAATCCTTAGTGAAGTATCCCACTTTCGGGTTGTCAAGACGTCCCATCATCGGTTTTTCCGGCAGCAATACAAGCGAAGAACTTACCTCTACAGTAACGTTGACCGACGACATTCCCTCACGCACTTTCGTAGTCAGTTCGGAAGTTGCCACGATGTTGTTTGGGAAAGCCTTTATCGAAATGATGCGTGATAAATCCTTTACCGCCGAAGTGCCCAGATTGATATTATCGAAAACATTGTTGATGCTGGTTTCCGAGCCGTCGTAAATGTCGTTTATCTGAATCAACACCGAAGCAGAATCGGCACTGCAAGCTTCTACTTTGAAATCGTCGATAAGTGGAGATATGAAGTTATCCCGAACCGAGCGGGTTATGGCATCATGTTCGGGCGATTCCGGCAGCGGGCGGCTCTGCCGTACCATGATTTTCTTCGTCTGCTTGTTCCATTCAAAGCGTATCATCTGAGTTTCGTAGTTTGTGCCACGATTCACACCGGCATCATTCAGTTCGAAAGGCACCCTTTGCAATTTGTTCACCACCAGCATGTCACGCTGAAGCAGTGAAACAGGGATTTCAAAATAGTACTTGTCGTCTTGTGCATACACATTGAACATGCCTCGGGCAACGAGATTGCCTTCGGATGCAATTTTTTCAAAGTCGGTTTTACTTACTTCCTCCGTCTTTTCTTTGTTCTTTTTTTTCTTCCACGGAAAAACTTTAGCTTCTGTTGCTGCATTGTAATGGCTTATATTTCCAGCCGATGCACAGACTGGTGCGCACAACAAAGCTCCTGCTAAAGCTCGCAATAGTAGGGGTCTGTTTAGTATCATATAATGTTTAGTTTGAGGTTGTATCAAATTACAAAACTATGAAATTTATATAATTGTTTAGAGGTATTTTATATAAGAAATGTATATTTATTGATTATTAAGTATTATTTGTATCTTGTTTTGCCCTTCACATCCTTCACATGGCTTGGACTTGGGCTTTTTAGCATTCCATTCTATCGGATTTCCTGTCTTGAGCGGGGATGGTGAAGGGTGTGAAGGGTGGAAAAAGCATGATTGCTATTGTTTGATATAACTTTTGCGCTTGTTCTTCGAAATTTCTCTCGACGTTTTTTGAAAATTTGTACAAATTCTAAAATGTTTTGTACAAAAAATCGGAGGAATCTGCTGAAGAAAAAAAGAAGAAGAAACGATGTTATCTGAAGATTCTTTGTCTGTTTTATCGATGAATAAAGGCCTTTATCGAAATTTTGCTATATTTGCATATGTTGAATCTAAACTTTACTTATGAAAACAAAACTTTTATGCTGTGCAATGGCATTTGTTGGGAGCCTGATGATGACAGATGTTTATGCACAACAGGCAATCGTAGCTTGTAATGGAAAAAACTACGAACAGGGTGATACTCTTATTATTGGTAAGCCAGCTTCTTCAGGATATTTATTTATGCGGACAGTCGATGAACAAGGTAGTTTAAGTTCCGTTTATGAACGAGATATTGATGGCTTAAAAGTTGTTATTACTTCTATACCCGGATATGATAAAAAACTATATGAGTCCATGGGAATTTATACACAGCCTGAAAAACCGTTGGTTGTCATGGCTGAAGGAGGAGGGAAACGCTTCTGTATCAGTTTGAATGAAGCTTTAACCAGTGGAAATGTAATGTCTGATTGTATGTTGTCTTCAGTTGAGGGAGCTGTAGACCTGACTCCGTCTATTTTATATATTTATGCATTGAAACTTTATCAGACTCCAGTAGATGAAAAAGTTGTAGACAAGTATATTTCATTGTGTGTTCCTGAAAAATTTAAACAGGCGTCAGCAGATCCTTTTGCATTGGAGGAAATGCGTAAGACTTATCTGGCAACACTTCAGCAGGAATTGGGAAAGGCCGATTTTTCAAAAGTCTTTCGTTTAAAATGCTTGTCGGAATTGCAACAATATGATATGGCTAAGGAGTGTTTTCCTTTGTCTGGCTTTTCTTGTACAGATGTAAAGACCAAGCAGCAGAATGATTTGAGTAAACTTCGTTACTGCCTATGGGAAGAATGTGCATTTCATTTTGCAAATGCTTCTCTGTTTACTTCTCTTCCTGTTGATAAAACACGTGCCAAAGGTTTTTATGGCATGCGAGAATATGCTCGTGTCCCTGCGTACAATAAACCTATGGCTACTTTATATGTATATGTTAAGTTTAAAAATCAGCCGGTAAAACTTCCGGAGAAAAAGATTATGGTATTTTCGAAAGGAGAAAATTTCGATTTTGGCTGGTCAACATTAAATAAGGAATATGGGAAAAAATCATTGGATATGGATATTATTCGAGTAGATGGCTATAACGATCTTTTGCCTTATGTAGAGGGAGAGGTCGTGTATAATTACTTAGGCAGCATTACATTGTAAATGTTTTCTTAAATTGAAATCTATATTTCTCTTGTACTTCTTCTGTGTAAAAAGTAATTGCTGGTGGAAATATACCGATATAAATATATTTAAAAAAGTGGGATAATATTGTGTTAAGCAATACTATCCCATTTTTATGCGTTTTGAGTGCTAATTGCTCAAAATTGAGCAACTTTGAATAAACTGTTATTTGTTAGGTGAATCCCATTTGTGTGTCTGGCTGCACGTAATGTTCAGTGTCTGATTGCCGCTTTGCATACGGAAATCACCCTGTTCGAGAATCCATTTACCGTCGGCTCCAACGAATGCGAGGTCGCTGGCTTTAATGGTCAAGGTAACAGTCTTGGTTTCACCCGGCTTTAATTCTATTTTCTGGAAGGCACGCAGTCTGCGGTTTTCGGGTACAAGCGAGGCTACCAGATCGCTGCTGAACAGCATGACTGTTTCTTTTCCCACACGGTTTCCGGTATTGGTTACATCTACTGAGAACTGAAGTTCATCGGTAGCAGTGAATGAGGTGTGGTTTACACGCAGGTTGCTGTACGAGAATGTAGTGTAACTTAATCCGTAACCAAACGGCCACTGTACGGAAATGACGGCATCGTAGTCGTAGGCTCCTTCCATCTTATCCATTTCTTCGCTTACCCGGTAATCGTAAGTCGTAAGTGCTGCCTGATGACGCGGGTAGGTGTAAGGCATCTTGGCACTCGGATTGACATCGCCTGCCAGAATATTTGCCAAAGCATCTGCTCCGTAATTACCCGGCAACAGAATATTGATAATTCCGCTGGCAAGAGGTTCCAGATCGTTTATCAGACGAGGTCTGCCTTCGTTCAATATCAGGACAATCGGTTTACCGGTAGCAGCCAGTGCCTTAACGAGTTCACGCTGGCTGGGAGAGATGGTCAGGTCGGAAAGATTACCCGGCGTTTCGCAATACGAGTTTTCACCGATGCAGGCGATGATGATGTCAACGTTCTTTGCAGCAGCTACGGCTTTTTCAATTTCCGGTTCGTTTTCTTCGGTATAAGCACCTTCCGGCTTGTAAGTTACGCCTTGTTCAAGAGTGATGTTTTCGGCACCGAACTTGTTGCACAGGGCTTCGTAGATGGTATTGTACTTTCCGGCAAATCTGTCTGCCAGATGTCCTTGCCATGAATAGCTCCAGCCACCGTTCAGGCAACGCATGGAGTTGGCGTTCGGGCCGGTTACCAGCAGTTTCTTGCCCTTAGCCAATGGCAGAATGTTGTTCTGGTTCTTCAGCAAGATTTCCGATTCTTCGGCTGCACGGAGAGCCAGTTCGGCATGTTCCTTGCTGCCAAACAAAGGATATTCTTTGGGTTGGGTATTGGGGCGCTCGAAGAGTCCCAGACGATACTTCAGCCGGAGGACACGACGTACGGCATCGTCTATACGACTCATCGGTACCTTATTTTCTTTTACCAGCTCTTTCAACAGTGTACAGAAGTTCAAGTCGTAGGGTTCCATAGCCATATCTATACCGGCATTGATGGCTATCTGGATTGCTTCTTTTTTGGTGGCTGCAATACGTTCACGGGTATACAGATTATTGATGTCGGCCCAGTCGGTAATCAGCATTCCGTCCCATCCGAGGTCTTCTTTCAACCATTTCGTCAGCAGCTCGTGGTTGGAGTGAACGGGAACGCCGTTGATAGAACCACTGTTGACCATGATGGTCAGTGCTCCTGCTTCTACGCATTCCTTGAAAGGAGCAAAGCATTTTTCGCGCAACTCCGATACAGGAATATAGGCAGGAGTACGGTCTTTTCCTGTACGTGGCAGGCTGTAACCCATGTAATGTTTTACCGAGGTAGCGATACGGTCGGCTGGAATATGGTTGGGGTCATCTCCCTGAAATCCGCGGACGGCTGTACTTCCCATGATGGCGTTTACCAGACAGTCTTCACCGTAGTTTTCCCACACGCGCGACCAACGTGGATCGCGTGCCATGTCAACGGTAGGAGAGTATGTCCACGGACAGTCGCTGGCACGAGTTTCGTATGCTGTTACGCGGGCTGCTTCGTATGCTAGGTCGGGGTTGAAAGAAGCTCCCAGGTTGATGTTCTGCGGGAAAAGTGTTCCGTCCAGCGTATAAGTCGTTCCATGATTCTGGTCCAGACCGTAAATACAGGGAATACCTATTTCTTTCATCGACATAGACTGAATAGCTCCTATGATTTCCTGCCACTTGGCTCTGTCTTGTGCGACTGGGCCCGGTGCATTCAGAAACGATCCGACTTTGTATTCGGCTATAGCCTTGTGCAGTTTAGCTTCATCAAGTTGGAATTCTCCATCAACGAAACTTCCCAGCACATCAATGGAAAGTTCGGTCATCTGTCCGATCTTCTCTTCCAGCGTCATCTTCGAGAGAGTCGTTTCTACTTGTTGCTCCAGTTTGGCATCTTTAGCGATTGCTACCGGTGGAGCTGCCTGTATGGAACAGGCAGCTATTGCTATGGAAAATAAATTTAAGGCAATTTTTGGGTGTATCATAATGCTATTAAGTGTATTATTGTACGCTGATTCTATCTACATAATATCCGTGTCCGATGCATAAGAAGCCATCTTCTGTCTGAATCTTATCCAGTACTTCCTGTGTGAGTTGTACTTGTTTTACTCCGTCTTCCTGGAATTCGATGACGGAAGTTCCTGGCAGGTCGTTCCACCAGCCGGTTGTGGTACGCAACTGATGGTATGCATCTGCCGGATTTACGGAGTAATGGATGCTCAATACAGCACCTGCCTTAAGGGTGGCAAATACATCTTTTCCAATCAGATTGAAAGTCTTGTTCGGATTATCATCAGGCAAATCCCATGATACGTAGTGATGACCCTCCCACAAAACTCTTTCCGAAGATACGACTACAGTCTGTTCTGCGATGTTTCCTTCGCTTGTATAGAACATTACTTCTTTGCCCGAGGTAGTTTTTCCGGTAAGCGCGTATTCTCCGTCTTCCAGAGAAGGACAGGTAAAGGCTATTTCGGTAGCCGACTGTCGGGTAAAGCTGGTTATGGTCTGTCCGGCGAAAGTGAACGATACGATCTGGTTGAGGTTGATACCTGTCATCACCCATTCACTGTTTGCTGTGATGCGTTCCGAACCGGCTGTGATAAGTGCATCGTGTGTAACGGTTACTTTGTTTCCTCCGTATTCATTGCCTCCATCGTCTACAAGGATGATTCGATACGTTCCGTCTGTCAGGTCTGCCGGTACAGTGTATTCAATGTAGCTGTTAGCTCCGTTGTCGGTGTAAGCGACATCGGTTGCTGTTTTTCCACCAATGACGATGCTCTTTACTTTATTGAGATTGTCGCCATAAAGTTGTGCTTTTTCTCCTGCGGCAACGATGCGTTCAAAACCAACTTCCGTAGCCCAAGGGTCGTCTGCCAAGGGATTTACCTGAATAAGTCCTTCACGGTAGGTCGATTTACCGATGTTGGTTGTAGCAGTCACTTTCAGGTGATAAGTTCCTGCTTTCAGTGCGAGGTCAATTTCTTTTCCGGTCTGTATTTCTTCTCCGTCGATGAACCATGCAACGGTTGTATAATCGGCTGGAGTAACGGTAAGAGTCATCGAGAAATTGGCATCGCGACTGATGTTTGAAACAACGGGCAGTTCGCCGTTAACGCGGTCGGGAAACAACGGGTCGAGAATGCGGGGATCATCATTTTCTGTTGCTGTAGAAAAGGGAGTTTCTTCCGTGCAGGCAATGAGTCCAAAACTCAAGGCAAGCATTATCAATAGTATGGAATATATCTTTTTCATATTGATTCGAATTTAAAAATGGTTGTTATTTTGTTGCATCTTTGTCCCACCATACCGGAGTATACCAGTTGTCTGTTCCTCCCATGCGACTTAATGCTTCTTCGTAACTTGCTTTGTTGTAAGAAGATTCCAGCACCGGATAGCAAAGGCGTACCGGAATTTCTGTTCCGCCTGTGAGGTATTGTCCGAAACCATATTCTGCCGGTGATTTCAATTTCGGGTAACCGGAACGGCGTATGTTTGCCCAACATTCGGCAGGATTGGTGAAGTGAAGAATCCATGCCTGAGTATTAATGGCTTCTTTCTTTTGTTCGTTAGTATAGCCTATTCCGTTGTTGCTGATGTATTCGTTGAAGGCTTCGTCCGAAACTTGTTCACATCCATAATTGTCTGTCAGGAAGTCTATAGCGGCACGTACACCTTCTTTGTATAAATCTTCTACCGATTTACTTCCGGCGTTCCATCCCTTCAGGGCTGCTTCAGCCAGCAGGAATTTAACTTCTGCGTAGGTTATGACTACGCCGGGATTGGTACTTTTCAGGAAGTTGCTGGCCAGTTTGGGCTCGGTTTCACGAGATACGCTCACGGTTACCGAAGGATTTGTTTCTGCCAGTTCTTTCAGAATGTCGCTGTCGTATCCTGCCGGCCAGGGTTCCCAGGAATAAGCTCCCGGATCGCACGGATGGAAGTCTATGCCTTTTTCAAGCATTTCGTTCGTCAGCTCGATACGATTGTCGGGGCTGGTAGAACTCATCAGTCCGTCGTAATAGCAACGTCCGATCATAAATGTACGAGGGTCGCCAGTATTATACAGATGGTTGAAGAGGGTAGAGCAGAGGTAGCTCGGGTTATTTGCCGGGTCATTACCGAATAATAACTGAGACAAAGCGTTACCACGGTAGTCGGTGTAGGTTTCTTGTCCGAAACTGAATGATTTTTCCATGTATTGAATCAGTGCGTCGTCGTCGCTGCTCTGAAAAATACCTCCTTCATCTTGCAGGGCTGATTCAAACTCTTGCTGAGCTTTTTGAGGAGCTATGTTGGAGATACGCATGGCAAATCTCAGTCTTAGTGAATTGGCAAGTTTTTTCCATTTGCTTACATCGCCGTTGTAGATTACATCTCCTGTGATTTTGTCCTTGCTGGCATCCAGACTGTTGCCGGCTGCCTTGAGTTCTGTAAAGAAATCATTGTATATTTCTTCCTGTGTGTCGTAACGAGGGTTGAACTTTTCTTCCAAAAATCCTTTTCCGGCTTCACTGTAAGGTACATCTCCGTGAATGTCTGTAATGAGTGACATCAGGTATACTCTGTAGATACGTACGGCAGCGTTGATATTTACTTTGTCGGGGTTGTCGGTCGTACGATATTGTGCATCGGTCAGGTTTTTGATGGCTGTGGTATAGAATGTGGTCCACACACGTCCCATCTCATTGTTGTCGACGGTATGTCTTCCTCCGTAGTTGGTTGTATTCCAGCAACCCATCAGCTGCTGGTTGAAGGCGTACAGGTAGTTTCTGTAGATTTCTACCATACTCAAGTCGCCGTAAGTCTGCAACTGAGCTGTGGTGAGCTGTGCATTCGGATCGATGGTTGCGGCTTTCGACGGGTCTGTATTCATACTTTCCATGTACTCATCACTACATGCGGTGAAGAGCAGGGTGAATGCCGTCAATATCAAGGTAAGGTATGATTTATAGTTTTTCATTGTATATCTACTTTAATATATTGAACGATGAATATTGTTAGAATTTGAGATTGACATTGAAGCCGTAACTTCTGCGTGACGGCAGTGAACCGTATTCCAATCCCATACCGGTAGTGTTGTTGTAGTTCGAATCCGGGTCAATGTTAGGAATGTTTTTCCATACAATGAACGGGTTACGTGCTACGAACGAAACCGTGAGTCCTTTTACTACATTCTTCAACCATGTTTCGGGAACTCTGTAACTCAATGTGATTTCACGGCACTTGATGTAGGAGTTATCGTAGATAAACATGGAAGGAGCGTTTCGGCAGACACTCATCCAGTAGTCTTCCGGATTGATGTAGATGTCGTTCGGACGATAAGTTCCGTCGCCATTGTCGATTACACCCGGAGCGATGAAACCACCGGTCGGAGTCCAGTCGGGAGAGCCTTTTGCAATTCCGGCAGCCTGACGCTGTTCTTCAGAACGATACCATTCTTCACGTCCGGCAAGTGTTTCCTTGCTCTTTCCTGATTCGTAAGAAGCACGGGCTGACATAGAGTAAAGATCGGCTCCTACTTTGATATCGAAGAGGGCAGACAGTGACAGGTTTTTATAGGTAAGAGTCGTTCCGACACCACCGGTCCAGTCCCATGAAGCATTACCCAGAACGTGGTTGCTCTTGTCGTACTGAGGAAGTCCGGTCTGCGGGTCGATCAGAATATCGCCGTTTTCATTGCGCTTGAAGTCCGGACCTACGATGGAACCGAAGTTTTCACCTACTTTGGCTGCGACTTGTACATCCAGCCATGCAGCTTTTTCAAGTTCGAACATATCCATGTCGTCCACCAGCTTCTTAACCTTGTTGCTGTTCTTTGAGAAGTTCAGGTTCAAGTCCCAAGAGAAATCCTTGAGTTGTACCGGACGGGTGTTGAGGGCTATTTCAATACCTTTGTTCTCAATTTCACCGGCGTTGATGAGGCGGTAATTATAACCGGTAGTCCATGAACTTGCCATACCCATAATCTGGTTCTTACTGTTTTGGGTATAATAAGTAAAATCGAGTCCAATACGGTTTTTTAAGAACTTCATTTCCAGACCAAGTTCAAAGGAGTTGGTTTTTGTTGGTTTTAAGTTCTTGTTCGGCATGGTCGAATTGTTGATATAACCGATGGTGTACCCTGGATAAGTAAATTTAGATTTGGTATAAACCAGTCCCAACTGATACGGATCGGTGTCACTACCTACCTGTGCCCATGACAGACGGAATTTTCCGTAAGGCATCAGGTCGCTTTGTTTCAGCAGTTCGGAAAAGACGAAACTGCCCGAGAATGACGGGTAAATGTATACATTGTTTCCGATTGGCAGGGTAGACGACTGGTCGCCACGTAAGGTTGCATCGAGATAAACCAAATGTTTCCAGCCTACGTTTACCGCTCCGTAAACTGAATTGATTTGCTTGCGGTAGCTGTTTTGCTCCAGACTGGTTTCGTTGAAACTCATCAAGGCTACTACATCGCGAATCTGCATATCCTGTGCGGTTGTGATTGTGGTCTGATTGTTTACCTTATAAATGTTTCCACCCAAGGTAGCGTTGAAATCAAAATCTCCCCATGTATTGTTGTAAAGAGCCAGCAGTTCGAAGTTGTACATACGGTTGCGGAAGTTACTGTTCTGCAAGTAACCGGCTTCGTATCCAGGAGTTGTAGGTGCCTTGAAGTCTTCGAAAATGAAATAATTCAATTCGGCACCGATGGTTCCTTGCAGTTTCAGATGCTTGTTGATGTTCCAGATTGCCTTACCGTTGAAACGGAACTGGTCTTTCTTTGAATTATTTGAGTTCTTGTAAACATCCCAGTAAGGGTTTATGTTATACGGATCCATACCGTTCCAGTTGGAATATTCACCGTTTTCATCCTGATAGGTTTTCAGCCATTCCTGGTTGTATGTCGTAGACAGTGTCATCAGGTTCTTTCCGATATTCGATTTGCTGTCGCCCAGTGCCGGACGATTCTTTACAGCTTCACGAGTATAGTTGGCACTGAAATCTACGTCAACCTTTCCCAAGCTGGTATTGGTACGTAAGTTGAAGATATCACGGCTCATGTTCGACTGAGGAACGATATCTTTGTTTCTCATATCGGTATAAGTAAAACGTACGCCGGTGTGTCCACTATTGGCGCTGATGATAGCCGTATTTGTTGCAGTCAGACCTGTACGGAAGAATGCAGATGTATTGTCTGGAATAATCAGGTAGGGGCGTTCTACGCCGTCGAAGTATTTCAGCATGTTGCTGCCGTCGGCTTTCGGTCCCCAGCTCTTGTTCGTATTCGAGATGGCATCGATGCTGTATGTTCCGTTGCTACCCATACCATATACTTGCTGTATGTCGTTCCATTTGGCCAGCTGGGTATCGAAAGTCAGGGTACCGTTGTATTCTACGCTGAACTTTTCTTTACCGTTTGCCTTCTTGGTCGTGATGAGGATGACTCCGTGGCTGGCACGGCTACCGTAAAGAGCTGAAGCGGCAGGACCTTTCAGTACGGACATGTTTTCAATATCATCGGGGTTGATGCTGGAAATACCATCACCCAGGTCGAAACCTCCGGAAGTTCCGGCGCTACCGTAGTTGGTATTGTCGAGGGGCACTCCATCGATGACGTACAACGGCTGGTTGTTTCCTGTCATTTCTGTACTACCACGTAAGATAACTCGGGTAGATCCGGAAGGACCTCCGGCTGTCTGGCTGACAACCAGTCCCGGTACACGACCTGCCATGGAGTTGATTACGTTGGTTTCCTTGGCCTTGGTCAGTGATTCACCTTTTACTTCGTCTACACCGTATCCCAGTGCTTTACGTTCACGCTTGATACCCAATGCTGTTACGACAACTTCGTTCAGCACTTTACTGTCTTCCGACATGACAATTTTCAGGGGCTTCTTGCTGGCTGCTATTTCTACGGTTTTATATCCTATATAACTGATGACTAAGGTTGCTCCAGGACGGATATTCAAGGTGAATTTACCATCTAAGTCGGTGATGGTACCATTGGTCGTATTTCCTTTTTCAATAACTGATGCTCCGATGACAGGACCCGTTGCATCTGTTACAACGCCTGTTACGGCAGTGGTTTGTTGCTCAACAGCCGAATGGGTAGTTTGGGCAATCGCCTGCATGGGTGGAACTCCACCTATAAAACAAAGTGAGAGTGTTCCGCATAATAATGTGTACTTACAATTTTTTGTTCTCATAGTTTATATTATTAGGGTTAATACACTTTTATCCAGTCAATGTACATATTGACTTTTTCTCCGTCTTTCAAAGCTGTAATGTCATCTATGTTGGTAATACCTGTAAAACTTCCTCCTACAGCGAGGTTGAACAGGAGATAGAAGTCATGATGGAAATATTCGTAACGTCCGCTGATTTTGCTGATGTCGAATGTGTGGAACTTTACGTTGTCGATACTTACGGTTAAGGTATTCTCGTTCCATTCCAGTAAGTAAGAATGGTAGTTGCCGTCTTGCAGACTTTGAGCTACGTTGTCGGCATGATATTCCTGACGATGTCCGCTTTCGTAGTCCGTACCGTAATGGATGGCGGTATTCAGGTAGGTTTCTGTCGTACCGGCAGTGATTCCGTTCTGTTGGCCCATTTCCATGATGTCGATTTCTCCACATTGAGGCCACGGCATATCATTGTCGCCCATCATCCAGAAAGCCGGCCATAATCCGTTTGCTGTTTTAGGAAGCTTAATGCTTGCTTCTATTTTGCCATATTGGAAACTCTTTTTCCCCTGACTGTTTACTCGTCCGGAATAGATTTTATCTCCCTTTCGTTCTGCTGTCAGTATCAGGACAGATCGCCCTTCGTCGGTTCCGACCGATACATGAGCTGCATCGTAAATCTGTAATTCCTGGTTTACCCAGCCAGCTTCGTGATTCTCTTTGGTCCAGATGCTTTCATCGAATGTTTCGAAATCGTCTTTGAATACGAAATTTTCCTGAGGTTCTTGTGGTGATTCCAAGTTGCTTTCATCAGATGAGCAGGACTGATACATGGAACACATTAAGAATAGAAGTAAAAATTTTGCCTTTTTCATATTATAGATAATTATAGGGTTAATGAATTATGTCTGGCTAAAAAGGATATCTTTTTCCTCTTTGGCTGTTGCAAAAATGATGATTGTGTGTAAAATGGATGGTCAGATAGCTGACATATAAGGTTTGATTGCTGACAATTTTGTTTATCCTGATAGCTTTATGTACTTGAAAAACTGTATTCTGCCTATGAATTGGGGTATTTATTACCTTATTGAGCGGGATAATATAAAAAAAGCCAGTAAACATTGCTGCTTACCGGCATGAAGGAAAAAGTATGATAACTGATTTCTTGTCTTGAAACGGGTTAATCTGTATGCTCTTGTTCGTATTTGCTTGGCTGGATGCCAAATTGTTTTTTGAACAGCATGCTGAAATATTTTACATTGATAAAGCCTGTATCGGTGGCTACTTCTGTCACATTTCTTCCTTGTTTTAGTAATTCGGCCGCTTTCTGAAGGCGTATGATGCGAATGAATTCCTGAGGGGCTTTCCCTGTCAATGACTTAAGTCGACTGTAAAACAGTGTACGGCTCATAGCCATTTCCTGACATAAACTGTTGATGTTGAAATCGGCATTGCTGATATTTTCAATTACAAGCTGGGTAGCACGTATGACAAAAGCATGGTCACTTTCGGATAAAGAGGACTGGACCTCATCTACTTTGTTTGCAGGTTGGATTGTATCCGAAACAGATGGTTCGTTGGAATCAGGCTGTACGTTTCCTACTTCTTTCAAAACCTGTCGCATGATGAAAGCCCGTTGCCTGTTCCTGTTTTCAATAAGCCCTTGTACTTTCAGTTTTAGGATTTCAGTGCTGAAAGGTTTAGGAATATAGTCATCGGATCCTTTCTTCAATCCTTCGACTACGGCATCGTAATTAGTTTTTGCTGTAAGCAGAATGAAAGGAATACCAGCTGTTTCTGGATTTTCTTTGACCAGTTTACAAAGTTCATCTCCTTGTATGCCCGGCATCATGACATCCGATAAAATAAGGTCGGGATATTCTTTCGACAGATATTCGAGAGCTTCTTTTCCGTCGGGCATATCGATAACCCGATAGTCTGGTTCGAATGTTTTGCGTAGGTAATAGCGGAGTTCTTCGTGGTCTTCTACTATCAACAGAGTGTTGAGGGAGTCGGTACGTTCTTCCATATCCTGTTGCTCGGGAGAGGAATGTACTGTAGTGCCTATATTAAAGAAGTGAATTTCTCGAGTTTGGTAGGTCTTGTTTTCCTGACTTCCGGCAGATGCAGGCACAGCATCGGCCTTTTGTAATGTAACATGGAAGATACTTCCTTTATTTAGTTCTGATTCATAACTGATTTTTCCATGTAACATTTTAACGATACGTTGTACTTGCAGAAGTCCGAATCCGGTACCTGTTTCTTGTGATTCTCTGGCATTTTCAGCACGATACACATTGTTGAACAGTTGACTTTTCGCTTGGGTAGGAATACCTATTCCAGTATCTTTTACTTCGATAGTTACTTTTTGTTTGCTACATGACAGGCTCAAACTGACACGACCTTGTGGCTGGGTGTATTTACATGCATTGGATATTAAATTGTCGAGCAGCATTTCCATCAAATGCTGGTCGCACAAAGCGTATACTTCATGATTTGGCAGAAGTAATTCCAAGTGCAATTGCTTTTTGTCGCAGAAGGATTGAAAACTGGCACATTCTTCAGTAAGCAGTTTATTGATATTGGTGGGCCTTAGTTCTATTGGCTTTTTATGAGTATCTACTTTTTCAAATTCAAGTAGTTGTGTAATAAGAGTATGTAACTTGTGCGTATTGTTTCGAGCCATATCCAGTAGATAGTGGACTTTATCGGACAATCCTTGTTCTTTGCTAAGATCTTCAAGGGGTGCCATAATAAGAGTGACCGGAGTTCGAATGTCATGAGCTGTATCGATGAAGAACTTTATTTTATCTTCATCATACTTCTTCTGTAACTGATTGCTTTTGTAGCGTAATATGAAGTAGAATATACTACCTATGAGGCAGATATAAATAATCCATGCATACCAGGAGTTCCACCAGGGTTGTGCTACAGTAATAGGAAGTGTGCGCTCTGAAATGATTTGTCCGTTGCTCTTTTTCAGGCTGCGTACTTTTAACAGATAGGTTCCCGGCGATACGTTGGTATATCGTATTGTGCCGTTTGATGATAAGTCGCTCCATGATTTTTCATAACCGTCGAGAATATATTGATAGGCAATGTCGTGTTGAAAACGGTAGTTGATGGACTCGAAAGTTACGATAAAGGAGTTATGCTTATAATCGAGTCTGACATTGTTATCCAACAGCATCTGGTAAATATAGGGATGCAGTTGCTTGGATTCTTGTGGATTGAGGTATTCTACCCGTAAATCGGTGAAACGAAGCGGGGCTTCATAGTTGGCTGCTGTTATAGCATTGGGATTTATCAGGACGACACCACTGGTACTGCCGTATGCAAATCGTCCGTCGGACAGGCGTATGCAGGATGATTTATTGTATACTTTATCAATGTCGTAGATATAATTTAAGTTTAATACCTTGGAATCTTTTACAATGGCCAGACCTTTTCCCGTACTTGCCCATATGCAACCTTTTGAATCTCGTTGCAAACTATATACGTCATCCGACAACATACCCTCGTGCGTTGTGAATGTTTTCAGTGTGTGGGTGTGCATGTTGTATAAGCTGAGGCCGCCTCCTTCGGTGCCTAACCATACGGTACCGTCGTTGTTGAAGAGCATGGAAATAATGTATGCACTTGCATTTTGTTGATTAAAATCTTCGCATGTGGCATAGCGGCGTATTTCTTCACTCTTTTTGTTGACAATGCAAAAGCCATTTACTGTGGCTACAGCTATTTGGTCTGAATTGATTACTTCGATGGAGTGAATCCAGTTTATGGTATTGAATATTTTTTTAGTTTTTCCTGATTGTGTTATAACCTGCAGGCATCCTTCCATTCCACCTATCCATAAATCACCTTCATTGTCTTTGGTTACCGAAAATATGTAATTGGTTGTCAATTCTCCTGCTCCTTGAGTAAGGTGTTGAATAATTTTTCCTGATTTGTCGAGCAGGTATAATCCGTCACCGTAAGTACCCACCCAAATTGTACCGTTTTCTCCTTTGCAAAGTGTTACAGCAACGGTAGACTTGAGTGTGTGGCTCCACGTATGAGTTGTTGAGGCTTTTAGAATACTGATACCATCATCGGTTCCGAACCATAAATCACCGTTCGTATTTTCTTCTACATCGTTGACATTATTATTTGCCAGTGATTGGGGATTCCCCTTTTCATGAGTGAAAATAGTAACCGGATATTTTAATAAGATGGCGACGGAAACTCCTCCTGTATAGCTTCCTATCCAAATATTACCTTGATGATCTTTGGTGACTGCGTATACTCCGTTGCCTTGTAAAAAGACATCACTGCTATCTTCGGTGCTGATAAATAGTTGGGCTTCTCCTGTTTGTTGGTCTACTGTATATACACCTCCTCCATCAATTCCAATTAGGAGTTTATGATTGTCGTAGGGGGTAATGGCGCGTATCGGGTTGAGAAAAATGGAATTTTGTTTCTCCACTTGCTGTAAGGCTGATGTTTGCAAATTTATATTCCACAAGCCGCTGTTAAAGGTCCCAATCCAAAGCTTCTGTTGGATAGTATCGTAATATAAAGTTTGTATGTTTTTATCTTTAGCAAGTACTTGAGGACGAGAAGGATGAGAACATGAAAGTTGTAAGACACCAGTAGAACTCCCTGCAAAAAGTGAATCTCCTACGCAAGTAATATCGTTGATATATTGTTGTGGGACAACAAGGGAAATTTTTTCGTTGGCTGTTTTTCTGTAAAGCCCTTTGCTTAATCCAATCCATAATGTTCCATCTGCATCTATACATAACTTATTGAGAATGATTTCTCCATTAATGTATTCTCCTAAGTATAATACTGGCTCAAAGCTGTCGGTCTTAGCTGAGTATTGATAGATTCTCCCTGTGTGATCGTACGCCCATAATCTGTTGTGATGGTCATATAATAATCGGATGCGGCGTCCGGCCATGTCACCGTAATAAAAATTTCCTTGAAGGGTATAGTTTTTTACGCTTTGTCCGTTATAACGATCTATCCCATCTTTTGTTGCAATCCAGATTACACTATGGTTATCCTCTATAATGGAGAATACACGTTGGCTGCTAAGTCCTTCGGTATTTCCTATTTGTCTGACATTGAACATGCCGTTGAGTAATCCTGCTTGAAGTTGGACCGTGAAAAGACAGACAATGATGATGACGATATATCTTACTGATAGTTTCATACGATAAAGTTTAACAAAGGCGTATTTATTTTAGCAAAAGCAACATATCCGGCTCTTTTTGGGTACAGTAGGGTATGAAATTGAGTATAATTTTAGTGTTATAATGTTGATGCAAAAGTAATCAAATTAGTCCAAAAAAGCCAAATAAATGTAAATTTTGTGGACACACTTTAGAGGAAATCTATAAAAGATTATTCAGACAATTGAGGAGCTTGCAGAAAAAGGAATCTTTATGGCAAGGCATTGTGCTGCTGCATTGGTATCTGAAATCATGACAGAAGACAAACAGCCTACTGTCCATTTTATGATAAAACTAATAATAAGCGAAAGTTTTACAACTTATAGTACAATGTAGTAGTCCTCTTCCTGCAATGATGCTGCAATTATATTGCAGCACTAAAGAAGTGAATTGATTATGGCTGAAGTTCATTCCATCCGGCAGCATTATACCATGCGATGGATGACTGACAGTATCTGTCCCACGTATAACTGATATTTCTGCCGGGGAAATACATTCCCATACCGCAGAAACGTTCCGGGTCTATTTTAAAAGCATCAGATGGATATTTTTTCCCATCCAGACAATCTTTGGCAATGACAGCCTTGTCGATGCTGCTCTGTACATTGGCAGATACGACACCTCCGTTCAGTTGTGAAATGAAATCGATTACATCAAATGAAAAATTTTTGTAATCTCCATAGCCATATTGCTGAACCTGTGTATAGTCGATAGTCTGTAATTCCGACTGGTGACTGGTGAGTTCTGTCTGTATGGCTTGTGCCATATTTCCCATTGCTGTACAATCTACCGCGGCATATGTTCCCCACCAATTATTTTCCTTATTAAATTCTACTGTTTCACTACAGATTTTTGAATAATCAATCACATCTTTATATAAATCAATAAAGAAACGATCGTAAGGAAAACCAGCTATAGGAGTTTCCATTACAGAAGCTACGCAGTAGTGAGTTGCGTTACGTAATTCGTAGAAAACTTCCGCTGTACCCATCATACATGCATCGAACAGCGTAAATTCGAGATTGCCGCTGGGGAAACTTTGCTCTAAGGTTGTTGCCAGTTCCGGAATATCAATGGCATTGCTTGTATCACCATCAACTCCAAAGGAACGTGAATATTGTGCATTAGGAGAGGGAAGCCATCCGGTAGCGTGAGAACCAAATATCAATCCGTACGATTCAGCCGGAGCGATTTCCTGCATCATTCGCAGGTTTTCTTTCATGATATCGGGATTGGTAGCAATGCCGAGCTGTGCTTGATGATGCTTCGCTTGCGCTATTACATTTTCTATAGTCAGTGAGGAGCCTTGTAAAATTTCCTGACCATTTATTTTCCCGTAACCGTCAGTCTGGAACTCCAATATTTCCGCAGTTTTTATGTATTGATTTTTGTTTGAAGGTTTATAATAAACCATTAGGGTGCAAGTATCTTTGGCAGTGGATAGACTTTCATACATCCATTGTAGGTTCTTCATAATATATGCATCAATATTATCATAAGGACTATTTGCTGCCATATAAGCAAGTACTACACGCTTGGCACGTGCAGATTCGTGGTATTCGGGAATCTCATCGGAACAGGCGTTTAAAGCCAGTATCGAAATGAGATATAGCAAGACTTTCTTCATGCGTAATTAATATAATTCGGCTTTCTTAAATGTGAACTCAGGATCTACATCAAGTACTACGATACTTTTATTTTTCTGATATTTTTGTTTTAATTTGCTTATTTCCTTCTGTAGGTTCTTTTTCTTTCGGTTATAATAAACAAAGCAAGTACGGTTTTTCAATTTTTTATTTGATTCCAGATAATCTTTCAGTTGCATGCTGTATTCTGCACGTCCGGAAAGTAATCCTTTTTCATCAACAGCAGCACTGTCTACATATTGGATATTTGTAAAGTAAACTAATGAGTCGGAGAATGATGCTGAAACTCCTGTGATGTATACACCATACTTATGTTTGTCTTTCGGTGCTTTTGCCAGTGCAGGAAGAACCACTGATGCAATAAGTATCAGGCAAAATAATTTGAAATATTTCATAATTTAATAGTTTTGGTCACAAAAATAGACAATTACACTCATATACGAAAAAGGAATGAGGAAAATTAACAAAGAAAAACGCATTGTTTAGAAAAACAAAAGATGCAATAGTGTGGCGCGCTGCCCACTGTTGCATCCTGTTTTTTTCGGAAACGATCCTTATCTTATTACCCTAAATAAGATTTGAGCAACTTACTACGAGAATTTTGTCTTAATCGTCTGATGGCTTTTTCTTTAATCTGGCGTACGCGCTCACGAGTGAGTCCGAATTTGTCGCCGATTTCCTCCAACGTCATTTCCTGCGTGTTAATACCGAAAAACATCTGGATAATATCCTTCTCTCTTTCGGTTAGCGTAGAAAGTGCTCTGTCGATTTCCCTCGAAAGTGATTCATTAACCAAGGAACGATCCGCCATAGGGGAGTCGTCGTTTACAAGAACATCCAGCAAGCTGTTGTCTTCTCCTTCTACGAAAGGAGCATCTACAGAAATGTGGCGTCCTGAAACTTTCAGCGTATCCGAAATTTTATCTACCGGAATTTCAAGCTCATCGGCAAGTTCTTCCGGAGAAGGGCGTCGTTCGTTTTCTTGTTCGAATTTAGAGAATGCCTTACTGATTTTGTTCAGTGAACCTACCTGATTCAATGGCAAACGTACGATTCGAGATTGTTCTGCCAAAGCCTGAAGAATAGACTGGCGGATCCACCATACAGCGTAGCTGATAAATTTGAAACCACGAGTTTCGTCAAACTTCTCTGCTGCCTTGATCAAGCCTAAGTTTCCTTCGTTGATCAAGTCCGGAAGGCTCAAGCCCTGATTTTGGTACTGTTTGGCTACTGATACTACGAATCGCAGGTTAGCACGTGTTAGTTTCTCTAAAGCAGCACGGTCTCCCTTACGAATACGCTGAGCGAGTTCTACTTCTTCTTCGACGGTAATCAGGTCCTCACGACCGATTTCCTGCAAATACTTGTCAAGAGAAGCGCTCTCTCGGTTAGTGATACTTTTGGTAATCTTTAATTGTCTCATTATTATACACCGAATTTGGCTACAAAAATACGAAAAAACTTTCGTATATACGACTTTCTATTAAGAAAGATTAAACATAAAATAAAATATTAATATAAATGGATATCATTATCTTCATAAGATTGCTAATATTAGCAATGCATTGATAGTAAAAAACTTCAGATTTTTTTCTGTGTAAGCTGAAAATGTAATGGCGATTGCTAATCTTTAAAGTTTAAGCTTAGTTGTATGTATGCCGTTATATTTGAGTTCGTTGTATTAGAAATATCCTCTTTGGGGTTGGATACGGAGAGTCCTAATAAACGAATTGGACGTTTTTCAAAATTCACTCCTGACAACAATTGTTTTGCTAACGGTAAGATATCTTGTAAAGTATGCAATTGCGTATTTACGCTTATGCTGCGAGTAATTTGTGTAAAATCGTAGAATTTTACTTTCAGGGTAAGTGTACTGCCGCGGAAATTCTTTGCTTTTAATCGTTCTGCCAATTCGCAGGCTACGTGATAAAGCTCGATAATCACTGACGACTTCAGTGTAATGTCTTTTTCCAATGTGTGTTCGCATCCGATGGATTTGCGTATTCGTACGGCTTCTACGGGGCGTAGGTCTATTCCTCGTGCAAAATCATAATATATTTTTCCTGCCTTTCCGAATTGCCTTGTCAGCATGTCCAAAGAACAGTTGCGCAGTGTTGTTCCATTATAGATACCTAATGTGTGCATCTTCTGGGCTGTGACCGGCCCGATGCCCCAGAAAGCCTCTATCGGCAGTCCGGCAATAAATTCTTCGGCCTGGTCGGGGTGTATGGTGCATAGTCCGTCGGGTTTGCGCAGGTCGGATGCTATTTTGGCCAGAAACTTGTTGTACGATACTCCAGCGGAGGCAATCAGATGCAACTCTTCCCGGATACGCTGCTTGATTTCGCGTGCAATGTCTACGGCCAGTTCAATTCCTTTTTTGTTTTCCGTTACATCGAGGAAGGCTTCGTCCAGTGATATCGGTTCGATAATGTCGGTGTATTCATGAAAGATGTCGTGGATTTGCGCTGATACCTGCTTGTATACCTCCATTCTGCCCGGTACAAAGATCAGTTGCGGGCAGAGTTTTTGTGCCTTGACAGACGACATGGCAGAACGTACCCTGTATTTGCGCGCTTCGTAGCTTGCTGTTGCAACTACACCACGTTTCTCGGCATGACCTACGGCTATAGGCTTTCCTCTCAGCTCCGGGTTATCGCGCTGCTCGATAGATGCATAAAATGCATCCATGTCTATGTGTATGATTTTGCGGTTGGTACTCATGTCGGTATAACACTCTTTCATGCAAATTTAATGAAAGTTTTTTGGGCTATCATAAAAATCATTTGTACTTTTGTGATGCTTTGAATAAACTAGCGAGAACGTTCATTATGATGAAAGATGAAATTAAAAAGGCATGTGAAGTCATGCAGAAAGGTGGCGTAATACTTTATCCCACCGATACAGTGTGGGGAATAGGTTGTGATGCGACCAATGAAGAGGCTGTAAAACGTGTGTACGAAATTAAGCGAAGAGCTGATAGTAAGGCGATGCTGGTACTTGTCGACAGCCCGGTGAAAGTAGATTTTTATGTTCGTAATGTACCTCCTGTAGCATGGGATCTGATAGAAATGACAACTAAGCCCCTTACAATTATTTATGATGGCGCACGTAATTTGGCTCCTAATCTGCTGGCTGAGGACGGTAGTGTCGGAATACGTGTGACAAGTGAGGCATTCTCAAAGGAACTTTGTTTCCGCTTCCGTAAGGCAATCGTTTCAACATCGGCTAATATTAGCGGACAGCCTGCACCTGCCGTATTCAGCGAAATAACTGAAGAAATAAAGAATGCTGTAGATTATATAGTCGATTTCCGTCGTGAAGAAACAGGCCATCCCAAACCATCCAGCATCATTAAGTTGGGTGAAGGAGGAGTAGTGAAAGTCATAAGAGAATAAAATACATAGTTGATGAAAACATCGCAAGACAAATTTGATTTGCTTCAGCGTTTCATCCAATGGCGGGAAAAACATATCACGAATAAACAGTTTGTCCTGATATTAAGTTTTCTCGTAGGTATTTTTACAGCATTAGCTGCTTATGTGCTGAAGTTCCTGGTAGAATATATAAAGGAGTTCCTGACGGAGAATTTTGACCCGATGGGTGCTAACTGGTTGTATCTGGTTTATCCGGTTGCAGGTATTTTTATTACCAGTCTGTTTATTCGGAAAGTGGTACGTGATGATATCAGTCATGGTGTGACTAAAATTCTGTATGCCATATCACGTAAACAAAGTCGTATCAAGCGGCATAATATCTGGTCGTCTGTTTGTGCTTCTGCCATAACAATTGGATGTGGTGGTTCTGTCGGAGCAGAAGCACCTATCGTATTGACAGGTTCGGCTATCGGTTCTAATTTAGGTAGTATTTTCCGTATGGATCATAAGACGCTAATGCTACTTGTGGGATGCGGTGCTGCCGGAGCTGTTTCTGGAATCTTCAAGGCTCCTATAGCCGGGCTGGTATTTACTTTGGAAGTGCTAATGATTGATCTGACAATGGCTTCGCTTCTTCCATTGTTGATTACGAGTGTAACAGCTGCTTCTGTATCTTATTTATTGTTAGGTACGGAGGCTATGTTCCAGTTTCATCTTGATTATCCTTTTTCCCTGGAGCGTATACCCTATGCCATTGGATTAGGTATATTTTGTGGACTGGTTGCCTGGTATTTTACTCGTTCCATGAACTGGATAGAGAACATATTCCGGCGTTATTCCAATCCGTATGTAAAATTCGTTATCGGTGGTGCAATGCTGAGTATCTTGATCTTTCTTTTTCCACCGTTGTATGGTGAAGGATACGATACAATCAGTCTGTTGCTGAATGGAGAAACTGCTGCTGATTGGAATACGGTGATGAATAATTCATTCTTTTATGGTCATGCCAATTTGCTGGTAGTGTATTTGGTGCTCATAATTCTGTTTAAGGTTTTTGCATCAAGTGCTACCAATGGTGGAGGTGGTTGTGGTGGTATCTTTGCTCCGAGTCTGTTCTTGGGATGTATTGCTGGTTTCGTCTTTTCATATGTCTGTAATGAGTTTCATATAGGCAATACTTATATTCCGGAGAAGAACTTCGCTTTGATGGGAATGGCTGGTTTGATGTCTGGAGTCATGCATGCTCCTTTGACAGGCATTTTCCTGATAGCTGAACTGACCGGTGGTTATGATCTCTTCCTGCCTTTGATGATTGTTTCGGTTTGCGCGTATCTGACTATAATCGTATTCGAGCCTCATAGTATTTATTCAATGCGTTTGGCAAAGAAAGGAGAACTGATTACTCACCATAAGGATAAAGCAGTTCTTACTTTGATGAATATGGAAAGTATCGTTGAAACCGATTTTTTGAAAGTTCGTCCGGATATGGATTTAGGTGAGATGGTAAAACGTATTTCGCAGTCCAGTCGTAATCTTTTTCCGGTAGTCGATGCCAATGATAGGCTGATAGGTATTGTTGTGTTGGATGATATTCGTAACATTATATTCCGTCAGGAATTATATCATCGCTTTCGAGTAGAAAGTTTCATGAAGCCTCCTACAGCTCCTATTATCAATACTGATTCGATGGAGGTAGTGATGAAAAAGTTCGATACGACCGGTGCATGGAACTTGCCTGTGGTGGATGAAGATAATAAATATATTGGCTTTGTGTCTAAATCGAAGATGCTGAATACCTATCGTCAGGTACTGGTAGATATTTCAGCGGAATAAAAAAGCAGAATATTATGGATAAAAAAGACTTGAGAATTGTATATATGGGTACTCCCGAGTTTGCTGTGGAAAGTTTGAAAAGGCTGGTAGAGGGAGGATATAATATCGTTGGCGTAATTACGATGCCTGATAAACCAATGGGGCGTCATGGTAGTGTCTTACAGCCGAGTCCCGTAAAACAATATGCAGTTTCACAGGGATTGAAGGTTCTCCAGCCTGAAAAATTGAAAAATGAAGATTTTATAGCCGAACTCCGGGGATTGCATGCCGATTTACAGATTGTGGTAGCATTCCGTATGTTGCCGGAAGTTGTATGGAACATGCCTCGTTTGGGAACATTTAATTTACATGCTTCTCTATTGCCTCAATATCGTGGAGCGGCCCCGATTAACTGGGCTGTGATAAATGGAGATACGGAAACTGGTATTACGACCTTTTTCCTGAAGCATGAAATCGATACAGGGGAGATTATCGATCAGGTACGTGTCCCTATTGCTGATACGGATAATGTGGAAATGGTTTACGACCGTTTGATGCATTTGGGAGGTGATTTGGTATTGAAAACAGTTGATGCAATATTGGAAGGCAATGTAAAGACGACTCCCCAAGATGAACTTGCAAAAGTAGAAGAACTTCGTCCTGCTCCGAAAATATTTAAAGAAACCTGTCGTATAGACTGGACCAGAGGAGTAAAGCGTGTGTATGATTTTGTGCGTGGTCTTTCTCCTTATCCGGCAGCGTGGACGGAGCTTTGTCAGGAGGGACTTGCTCCTGTAATGTTGAAAATATACGATACAGAAAAGCAATTCTGTGAACATTCATTGACACCGGGAAGCATCGTAACTGATGGTAAAACTTATTTCAAGATAGCATCAACAGATGGATATGTAAATGTCCTTTCGTTGCAACTGGCTGGTAAGAAACGTATGAATGTACAAGATTTCCTTCGTGGGTACCGTCATGCAGAAGGAGCATGTGTTAAATAATAAAATACCATTCAGAACAGCCTGGAAGAGGATAAAGGCTGTTGCTGAATGGTATGAGATATAAACTTAGAAACAACAAGATTCTATCGTTTGTGAGGGATTTTCTTCTGTCTGTGTCCCTTGTGAGTTTGACTTTACTACCCATTCTGCACGTTTGTTTGCTCCACTATTATAAATGATTTTAAATCCTTTACATTGGGTATTGTAATCAGGAATACTTTCGAGTGTATATGAAACAATTCCCCAAAGGTGCTCTGTGTAAGTATCTCCTTCATTATTGTGCCTGAATTCTACTTGTAATAATCCGTTTTCATCTAATTGTGTATCAGCATTGAGTACAAGACTGATTCGATGACTGATGTTTGTGCTGCCATAATATTCGTATTGAATATTCAAGTGTTTTGAACTGAGTGAGGAAGCGGTTATTTGAATCGGATCGTTACCATAAATGTCTGCTGATCCTGCTTGTCGCAAATCGTCAGCCTTTTTGGTTAGAACTTTATTTACTCGGATCAATTCGACCGACGTGCTGTTCGATTCATTTTCTGTTGCACTTCCCGCATATTGGAATACAGTCAGTACTCTTTGTCCGGTAGAATCTGTTTGAGTTGAAGTAATAAATCCAGGGTTGATAGGTATCAGTAATCCGTATGAGTCCGATTCTATCTTTATGTCTTTTCCATCGGCATTTACGGTTCCAAGAGTGGAGTAGACTATTTCAGGCTCGTTGTCATTCAGGCAAGCCGAGAAGAGAGTACAACAAAATAATATTCCAATAAGGTGGTAAAAATATCTTTTTCTTTTCATGGTTATTATTCTTGTTTTATTTCATATATAGAATGTATAAAATAACTTTTTACTGCATGCCTGATTGTTAAAAACACTTTAAGTGGAATTTTATTCTCCAAGATGTGCAGTATTTTTGCCTTTGTTACATTTCATAGTAAAATGCAGATGAAAGCTGATATATCGGAGGAAGAATTGTCGTTACTGTGTCAACGGGGAGATATGCAGGCGCGCCGCACGCTGTATGAGCGTTATGGTGGAGCGCTGATGGCTATATGTCTTCGTTATATTGGAGATCGTGAAACGGCGGAAGATGTCTTGCATGATGGATTCCTTCGGATTTTTCAGTCAATAAAGCAGTTTACTTATCAAGGAGAAGGCTCACTCAAGGCTTGGCTTTCGCGAGTGATGGTAAATGAAGCATTAGGATACTTAAGAAAAAAAAGCGCACAAGTACAGCAGGAAGTCTTGATGACGGAAATTCCCGATGTTCCTGATACCGACGATAGTGATGTAAATGATATACCTCGTTCGGTTTTGATGAAATTTATATCAGAACTTCCTGAGGGCTATCGTACCGTATTTAATTTGTATGTTTTCGAAAATAAGAGCCACAAGGAAATTGCTTCATTGCTTGGGATAACAGAACATACTTCATCATCACAATTTTACCGTGCCAAGAGTTTATTGATAAAGAAAATAAATGAATATAGAAAAAAGGAACTAAGATGAAAGAGAATGATAAATGGGTAGAAAACCTTCGAAATAAGCTGGAGGATTATTCTGAACCGCTTCCAGATGATTTGTGGGGAAGATTGGAGGAGGAATTGTCTGCACCACGCGTCATTCCGATGTGGAGGACACGCCGCTTTGTTGCTGCGGCTGCCGCTGTAGCGGTTGTAGCTGTTTCGTCGCTGACGTTCTGGTTTATAAATTCTTCTACAGCCGATTACGTGCGTGATAAGCAATCGTTGGCTGAAGAGCTTGGGCAACAGCAACACGCGGCAACAGATATTCTTTCAGAATTACCGGAAGAAGAACAACCTTTGACGGCTTCTCGTCCGGTACTGGCTGCTACAGTTCCAGTGTTGGATGAAAGAAAAGAGGCGATAGGAGGGACAATTGAAGAAACGAGTGAAGAAATATTACCGGAAGGCGAACGGGAAAGCATTGGGGAAGAGAATAAGGAAGAGGAAAATACTCAACGTACTGTGGTAGGTCACGATGACTCAGAACAACATAACCGTGCTTATCGTACGTTGGAAGCAGATCGCCGTCAGTTACAGCGAAATCAAGAAATGCTGGCTTCTATAAAAACTGATAGGAACCGTAAATGGTCGGTTGGATTGTCTGCTGGAAATACACCGTATGCTTCATCTCGTTCGTTTGAAGGTATGAGTCGTCTGAACACTCGTTCATTATATGCCAGCCCTATTAATATGGCTGCTGTATCGGAAGACGATCATCAGACAGCTTACAGTCAGGTACTGTTTAATAACCGTGATCGCAGCGCTACCACCAATGTACATCATAAGATGCTTGTTACGGTTGGAGCTTCTGTAAAGTGGCATATAACTGAAGCATGGGCAATAGAGTCGGGCTTGAACTATACGATGCTTTCATCCGAATTGCATTCGGGATCGGGCTCCTATCTGGAAGAAGAACAGAAATTGCACTATATAGGCATTCCGTTGAAGGTGCACCGGGCTATATGGGATAACCGTTGGTTCTCATTTTATGCCTCAGCGGGAGGAATGGTCGAGAAATGTGTATCAGGAAGTGTAGATGTTGTATATGTAAATGGTACTTCCAATCGTGATATGGAGCATAATTCATTAACTGTAGATCCTTTGCAATGGTCATTATCGGCTGCGGCAGGCGTTCAGGTTAATTTTACGAAAAATATCGGATTGTATGCCGAACCTGGTATTGCCTATTACTTTGACGACGGCAGTCAGGTGGAAACAATACGTAAAGAACATCCGTTCAATTTTAATCTTCAGTTTGGATTACGTTTCAGCATTAAGTGAAAAAGACTGTTTTTACATTCATTGTAGTTGATATTCCATAAAAATACTTACCTTTGTTTTTGGAATGACACGTTTGTAATATGAAAAATGAATTAAAAATATCACCTTCCCTTTTGTCTGCCGATTTCGGAAATTTGAAAGATGACATTATTAAGGTAAACCGTAGTGAGGCCGACTGGTTGCATATTGATATTATGGATGGAGTATTTGTACCGAATATCTCCTTCGGATTTCCAGTATTAAAATATGTAGCTGAATTGAGTGAAAAGCCGCTCGATGTACATTTGATGATTGTACAGCCTGAGAAGTTTATTCGTGAAGTGAAAGAACTGGGTACGATGATGATGAATGTACACTATGAAGCATGTACACATTTGCATCGTGTCGTACAACAGATTAAGGATGCGGGTATGCAGGCTGGGGTAACCTTGAATCCGTCTACACCGGTATCGATGCTTGCTGATATTATTGGCGACGTAGATATGGTCTTGTTGATGAGCGTAAATCCGGGGTTTGGAGGTCAGAAATTTATTCCACATACATTGACGAAGGTGCGTGAGTTACGCGAATTAATAGAACGTACGGGTTCGGATGCTTTGATAGAAGTAGACGGTGGCGTGAACCTGGAAACAGGTGCTGAGTTGGTAAAGGCGGGTGCCGACGTACTGGTTGCGGGCAATGCCGTGTTTAAAGCTCCAGATATGGAGGATATGATTCACCGTTTGAAAAGTCTAAAATAACAAGTTTGTGAGTTCTCGTTTCACATTTTATCCTCTCTTCCGGTTGTCGGTTGTACTGGCAACCGGAATTTTTTTATCCTATTTGTTGCAGGCAACGGACGAATGGGTGCCTGCACTTCTCTTTTTATTTGTTCTCTCAGTTCTCCTTTGTCTGTTGTCTTATCACATAAATTCTTATTCCCGTCGTTTTGTCTTTGGTTTATCTGCAGCAGGTAGTTTTATGCTTTTAGGAGGAATCTTGTATATTATAGCTTGCGATAAGGTAGATTATCAGTGGCCGTCAGCAGAATCTGTTTATATAGGAACCGTAACAGATATTCCTCATCGTAAGGGAAAGACCATACAGGCAACGGTAAGTGTGGAACACTTGAAAGATACTCTTTCGCATGAATGGAAACAGGTAAATCGAGAAATTATGCTTTACTGGATGCCTGATTCAGTCCAGTCATTAAAGTGTGGCGATCGTATTTGTTTCTTCTCACGGATACGTAAACCTGCTTCCGATGTCGATTTTTCAGGTTTCGATTATGGACGCTATTTGGAAATACAGGGAATTAGTGGAACAGCGATTGCTTATGCCGGACATTGGAAAAAACTTTCACAGGCAGGTAATCCGACATTTACTCAACGTGCTTTATTGCTTCGGGAACAAGTGGTTGCTATATATCGTTCCTGGGGACTGAGCGAAAATGTTCTTGCCGTGGTATCGGCTCTTACTGTAGGCGACAAGGCTGAATTGACCCAAGATTTGAAGGCTACATACAGTGCAGCAGGAGCCAGTCATATACTGGCTCTTTCCGGGCTTCATATCGGCATTCTTACAATGATTTTTTCTTGGTTGCTCTATCCTTTACGGTATGTGCGAGGCGGAAGATGGATTATGGGAGTCAGCCTTGTTCTCATGTTGTGGGGATTTGCTTTTCTTGCAGGGCTGAGTGCTTCGGTTGTGAGGGCTGTAACCATGTTTACGATTTATACACTGGCTTCAGTTGTTTCCGAAGAACGTTTCTCTGGCTTTTCTGCACTTTCATTAGCAGCCTTTCTGATGTTGCTTTACCAGCCGATGTATTTGTTCGATATTAGTTTTCAGCTTTCCTTTGTTGCAGTATTTTCCATTCTTTTGTTTTATCCTTTACTCAGCCGTCTGCTTCATCCCCGCAGCAAGATCGTGAAATATATTTGGAATATTCTGTCACTTTCAATGGCTGCCCAGCTTGGAACCTTACCGTTTGTTCTTTACTATTTCGGCGCATTTCCGGCATACTTCCTGCTGGCCAATCTGGTTGTTGCTCCGCTTTCCATTTGTATCTTGTCAATTACACTTTTGGCGTTGTTGCTTTCCGTATATACTCCTTGGATAGGAAACTTTGTAGCACAGGGAGTGGATATCGCTGTACGGATACTAAATGGAGCTATGGAACAGATACAGCATTGGTCGGGGGCTCAGATTACATCTGTCTATATTTCTGGCTGGCAGGCGGTTTTGCTGTCAGTTTTGTTGTTGGCATTGTGGCAATATTGGATCAATCGTCGTGCTCGCGGATTGATTGTTTTCTTACTCTGTTTGAACGTACTCCTTGTCAGTTTTGTCGTCAATTCCATAAAGGATACGGAAGATTATCTATACCTGACACGAGCTGGTATATATACCAAACATGACAGGCAGATAAACGAATTGTTTGCTGTCTCACATATATATAAAGTAAAACATATATGTGTGGCTCTCTTAGATGATGGTAAATGGAAAAATCAGCAGACACATCATCCTTTATCTGTCGATTATGTATATATCTGCCGCGGATTCAAAGGTTCCTTAAACGATATTGTTTCGCTATTTCATATTGGTCGGGTTATACTTGATGGATCGTTAAGTGAAAGTTATCGGGAAAAATTAAAACGTGAGTGTGAGGCTGTCGGACTTGATTACATGGATATCTCCGAGAAAGGTTCTTATGCTATTCTTCTGTAGATTAAGAATTAATTTGTAATTTTGCCTCTCAAATCAATTCGAAAATTTTTATGTTGACGAAAGTAATACTTCAAGCCAATATCGATAAGGTTGCCAAATATTTTGAGCGCGCCGACAAGATAGTAATCGTAACTCATGTTTCTCCCGATGGCGATGCGTTGGGCTCATCGTTGGGACTTTTTCATTTTTTAGAAACTCAGGAAAAAAATGTTCATGTGATTGTTCCCAATGCTTTTCCTGATTTCCTTCGCTGGATGCCCGGAGCCAAAGATATCATTCGTTACGATAAGTATGCAGAATTTGCCGACCGGCTGATAGCTGAGGCTGATGTGATTTGCTGCCTCGATTTTAATGCTTTGTCGCGTATAGACGAGGTCGCTAAACCTGTTGCGGCAGCTCCCGGACGGAAAGTATTGATCGACCATCATCTGAATCCTGAAGATTTTTGTCGGGTTACCATTTCTCACCCGGAAATATCGTCTACTTCCGAATTGATATTCCGTCTGATTTGCCGTATGGGAAATTTTGAAGATATTACACGGGAAGGGGCCGAATGTATTTATACTGGTATGATGACCGATACTGGAGGCTTTACTTACAATTCGAATAACCGGGAAATTTATTTCATCATCAGTGAGCTTTTGTCGAAGGGCATTGATAAAGATGAAATCTATCGCAAGGTTTTCAATACCTATTCCGAAGATCGTTTACGTTTGATGGGATATATTCTGTATGACAAGATGCAGGTACTTCCACAGTTCCGTTCGGCACTGATTTGGTTGACAAAGGAAGAACAAAGCAAATTCCATTGTATCAAGGGAGATACAGAAGGATTTGTCAATATACCTTTGCAGATGAAGGGAATATGCTTTTCTGCTTTCTTGCGTGAAGATACAGAAAAGAACATGATTAAGGTTTCGCTTCGTTCGGTAGGTACGTTCCCTTGCAATAAAGTGGCTTCGGAGTTCTTCAATGGAGGAGGTCATCTGAATGCCTCGGGAGGTGAGTTTTATGGAACGATGGAGGAAGCTATTACCTTGTTCAAGCAGGCTTTGGTGAAATACGAAAGTTTGTTGCTTAGTGAAACTGGAAAAAATTAACAACCTGAATAAGCCTGTTGGAACGACTGGTTCGAACAGGCTTTTAATACAATGAAAAACATGAAAAGACTGAATGTATTAATTCTAAGTATGTGTTTTACACTGGGAGTATGTGCTGCAAGGCCTGCTTCCGAAGTTTATACTTCTGTAAGAGGAACCCAGTGGGAGTGGAATAAAGGGACAATTGTGGTTCATTCGCCGGAACGTCCTGCCGGACAGAAAAGTGTATTGGGGCTGACTGTTCCGAAAATGGAAGTGGTCCGTGTTGGTTTCGTAGGACTGGGTATGAGAGGTCCGGGAGCTGTAGAACGTTTTACACATATTCCGGGCACTCAGATTGTGGCTCTTTGTGATTATGAGCAAGAACGTGCTGAGGCTTGTCAGAAGTATTTAAAGGAAGCATCTCTGCCTAAGGCTGCTGTATATTCGGGTGAAAAAGGATATGAGGAACTTTGTAAACGGGAAGATATTGATCTCGTGTATATCGCAGCCGACTGGCTGCATCATTTTCCTGTTGCGAAATGTGCCTTGGAGCATGGGAAAAATGTAGCGGTAGAGGTTCCTTCTGCCATGAATCTGGAAGAATGCTGGGCACTTATTAATTTAAGTGAAACAACTCGTAAGCATTGCTTTATTCTGGAAAACTGTTGTTATGACTGGTTCGAAATGAATACGCTGAATATGGCGCAACAAGGAGTTTTCGGAGATGTAATCCGTGCTCAAGGAGCTTATATTCATAATCTGGACGCTTTTTGGGATTATTACTGGAAAAAAGGAAAAGACGATAAGTTAGGATGGCGTCTGGATTATAATATGCGGCATCGGGGAGATGTTTATGCTACCCATGGACTCGGCCCTGTTGCTCAGGCACTCAATATTCATCGTGGCGACCGCATGGCTACACTGGTAGCTATGGATACCAAGTCGGTCGTTGGTAAGGCATTGGTAGAAGAACGCACTGATTCTGTTTGCAATCATTTCCGTAACGGTGACCATACTACAACCTTGATTCGTACAGCGAATGGAAAAGTAATCGAAATACAGCACGATGTCATGACGCCACAGCCTTATAACCGTTTGTATCAGCTTACGGGAACGAAAGGCTTCGCCAATAAATATCCGGTAGAAGGCTATGCATTGGATGCCAAACAGTTGGCAGCATCGGGAGTTCAGCCTAAAGTGGATGACTTGAGCTCACATGGATTTTTGCCGGAAAAGGAAATGGCTGCATTGGTCGAAAAGTATCAGCATCCTATCTTGAAAAAATATGGTGAAATGGCTAAAGAAGTCGGCGGACATGGCGGTATGGACTTTATCATGGATAGTCGTTTGGTATACTGCTTGCAGAATGGCCTGCCACTGGATATGGATGTCTACGATCTGGCTGAATGGTGTTGCCTTGCCGAGCTGGGAGAACTTTCCATGGATAACGGTTGTGCACCTGTAGCCTTTCCCGATTTTACCCGTGGAGAATGGAATGTTGTAAAAGGGTATAAGCATGCGTTTGCTGCTCCTGAGGATGAGGCCGAAGCTGCACGGAAGGCTTCAGAAGCCACATCACGACTAAAAGCACAAGGTGCCAAGGAATGGGCAAAGAGTAAATAAAGTAATAAGCCGAAAATAAAGACTTCGAAACAGATTAAATATAACGAGTAATGGATGCCTTAAACAATGTTATAGCCCACTTTCCCGAAGTGGGTGAAATTATTCAAATCAAACCTTTGACTTCCGGACTGATTAATCAGACTTATCTGGTACAGACTAAGAGCGTGACAGATCCTGATTATATTTTGCAGTGTATCAATCATCATATTTTTACAGACGTAGATATGCTTCAGCACAATATAGAAGCAGTTACCTCACATATCCGGCAGAAGCTGGAAGAGGCTCACGAAGACGATATTGACCGGAAGGTACTTCGTTTTGTAAAAGCTGATAACGGTAAGACATATTATTTTGATGGAGAAAAATATTGGCGCATGTCGGTGTTTATTCCCGATTCGCAGACGCTCGATGTGGTTACTCCAGACTCGTCATACCTTGTCGGACTGAAGTTTGGGGAGTTTGAAGCCATGCTGGCAGATATGACCGAATCCTTGGGCGAAACCATTCCCGACTTCCACAACATGGAGTTCCGTCTGAAACAGTTGCGTGAGGCTGTACAGCAGGATGCGGTCGGACGGATGGAAAAGGTACATACTTTGGTCGCAGATATAGAAAAAGATGCCGAAGAAATGTGCTGTGCGGAACGTTTGTATCGGGAGGGTAAGTTGCCGAAACGTATTTGCCATTGCGATACGAAGGTAAGCAACATGCTGTTCGATGAGCAGGGAAAAGTACTTTGCGTTATCGATCTGGATACGGTAATGCCGAGTTTTGTCTTTTCCGATTTTGGCGATTTCCTTCGTTCGGCAGCCAATACGGCTCCAGAAGACGAACCGGATTTAAGCAAAATACATTTCAGATTCGATATTTTTCAGGCTTTTGCCAAAGGATATATTGAATCAGCCAGAAGTTTTCTGACGCCTGTTGAAATAGAGTTGTTGCCTTATGCCGTAACCTTGTTCCCGTACATGCAGGCGGTACGTTTTTTGGCCGATTATATCAATGGCGATACTTATTATCAGATAAAATATGCCGAGCATAATTACGTTCGTACATTGGCACAATATACATTGTATCAGGAAACAAGACGTGCCGTACCTGAAATGAAGTCATATATCGCATCCCTGATAAAGTAAGGTTTTTTGTCTTGACGAGGAGGGTATAGGCTTGTGTTAAGGGCTGTTAATGCTTTGGCTCATCTTGAAATATATGAAGCATTTTGCTATTTTTGCGGCGTAAATAATATGAAAATGAAAAAGATAAAACTGTTTTTTGCGGTAGTTTGTGTAGTGGCTTGCTGTTTGCAGAGTTGTAATAATGGCAAGACTTATGCTGAAATGAAAGAGGACGAAGCCGATGCGATTAACGCATGGATTCTGAGTCATAATTATCAGGTCATCAGCGAGAGAGATTTTTACAATCAGGATACAATCACAAATGAGAACCAGTTTGTGCTGTTCGAGGAGAGTGGTGTTTACATGAATATCGTACAGCCGGGAGAAGGTACTTCTAAGTTGGCAGACGGGTATTACGAAATTGCTTCCCGTTATTTTGAAATAGCAATGCAGAATCGTGACGGAATGTTTGCTGTCGGTGATACGCTTTCTGGGAATATGAATTTGCTTGATTATCCTGCGTATAGGGTTAATTCCAGTTGGAGTTTACCACAGTATATGCTTTATCCGGAAGTGTATAAACTGACGATAAGTGGCTCTTCTTATTCTGCTGCATTTACGGAAAGTTACCAGATGTATTCTATTTATAGTACGACTTCTGTACCTTCAGGATGGTTGATTCCGTTGAAATATGTAAAGCCGAGTCGTACTACTTCTTCAGAGAAAGTGGCGCGTGTACGTCTGATTGTTCCACATGGACAGGGAACCAGTCAGGCTTCTAAGTATGTATATCCTTGCTATTACGAAATAACTTATAATTTAGGTAAATAATGACACTGATTAAATCGATCTCTGGTATTAGAGGTACTATCGGAGGAAAAGCGGGTGAAGGATTAAATCCGCTGGATATCGTAAAGTTTACTTCGGCTTATGCCACGCTGATTCGTCGTACATCGACGGTTGGCAGCAACAAGATTGTTGTAGGACGTGATGCCCGTATTTCGGGTGAAATGGTGAAGAATGTAGTTTGTGGTACATTGATGGGAATGGGCTTCGACGTGATAAACATCGGTCTGGCCTCTACACCTACTACCGAACTTGCTGTGACAATGGCAGGCGCATGTGGTGGTATCATTCTGACTGCAAGCCATAATCCGAAACAGTGGAATGCACTGAAGTTATTGAATGAACACGGTGAGTTCCTGAACGCAGCCGAAGGTCAGGAAGTCCTTCGTATTGCCGAGGCAGAAGCCTTCGAATATGCAGACATCGATCACTTGGGTTCTTATACAGAAGATAATTCTTATAATGAAAAGCATATCGACAGTGTGCTTGCTTTGAAGTTGGTGGATGTAGAAGCTATCCGTCGTGCTAACTTCCGTGTGGCAATAGATTGTGTAAACTCTGTTGGAGGAATCATATTGCCGCAGTTGCTTGAGCGTTTGGGTGTGCAGCATGTCGAAAAACTATATTGTGAACCTACGGGAAATTTCCAGCATAATCCGGAACCTCTTGAAAAGAACCTGGGTGATATCATGAACCTGATGAAAGGAGGTAAGGCTGATGTTGCTTTTGTAGTTGACCCGGATGTAGACCGTCTTGCTATGATTTGCGAAGATGGAACCATGTACGGTGAGGAATATACACTGGTGACCGTTGCCGATTATGTACTAAAACATACACCGGGCAATACTGTATCTAACTTGAGTTCTACACGTGCTTTGCGCGATGTCACTCGTAAATATGGTATGCAGTACAACGCAGCTGCTGTAGGAGAGGTAAATGTGGTTACCAAAATGAAAGAAACAAATGCCGTTATTGGCGGTGAAGGAAACGGTGGAGTAATCTATCCGGAGTCACACTATGGACGTGATGCGCTGGTAGGTATTGCTCTTTTCCTGAGTCATCTGGCACACGAGGGAAAGAAGGTTTCCGAACTTCGTGCTTCTTATCCTAACTATTTCATCGCCAAGAACCGTATCGACCTGACTCCTCAGACAGATGTAGATGCTATTCTGGCTAAAGTGAAAGAACTGTATAAGAATGAAGAGATAAACGATATCGACGGTGTGAAGATTGATTTCCCTGATAAATGGGTTCATCTGCGGAAGAGCAATACCGAACCGATTATCCGTGTATATTCTGAAGCTGCCACCATGGAGGCTGCCGACGAACTGGGTAAGCAGATTATGGACATCGTTTATAGTCTGGCAAAATAACGATTAAGATAGAATTTTGCAGGATAAGTGTGTTACCTTTGCGGTGGCACACTTATTTTTTTGCTTTTTAACCCTTCATATCTTTCACGTTCTCATAGTCAACCCCTGTGCCTTTTTAAACTCACTGGGTGAAATGCCACAACATCTTTTAAAAAATTTGCAGAAGGAAGCCTGGTCTGAAAAACAAAGTAACTCTGCTATATTTTGTATTGACTGGCTCGGATTCTGTAAATAAGCTTTTGCTTCTATCATTAAATATTCGTCTATAATCTGTCCAGCCGATTTGTCGTAGGTCCTTCTTGCCCTGGCAGAAAGCGCATCCGATGAAACACACAACTGGTTGGCATACCATTTTACTTCGTGATGGTAACGGCAGTTTGTACGTACCAAGTGCAAGAAGTGTGAGAGAATATCGCTCCATAGCTGTTGTTCGTCCACTACTTCATTTTTATACAGATTAAAGACAATATTCCATATCTCAAGCTGGAGTGTACGCAGCATGTTTTCCATGACTTCATAACGAAAATGATATTCTGGCTGCTTGATAATGGCTATCAGTAAGTGCAGAAAAAGGATAATTCGTTGTATAGTTTCTTCATTGAGCGGAACGAAAGGTTTTTGTGCATATTGGTAGATAAGCCCTCCGAATTTGGAACGAATACTTGCCGATACTTTTATAAAGAAACTTTGTTCTGTCGTAACGAAATATCCTTCAAAATCTTTACTTGTTTTTATCTTTTTCCACGGATAGATAAGGATAAAATCGATGTGTGACGGAGCTTGAATCTCGATGTAATCTCCGTTCATCCAGAAATTTAATTTACCTTTTGATAGAAAAAGAAAAGTTGGATGTGATTCTTCCAGCAGGTCAGGGCAAATTACATTTTCTCCTTGTGCTTTCAGTATAGTCATTTTGTCGTTTGCTGCCAGAATTTCAACTTGTCTGTTAGCTATAGATTTATCGTTAATCCATTGAAAAATAATATTTTCTTTCATTGCTCATGATGTTTTGAAGGCAATAAATGTAGAAATATATTTTTATCATGAAAAGGGCTTTTAAGTGTTTTATGTTTTGTAAACAGAAAAATTCCTAAACGTCGGTTTGAGGCAAGTATCTTTCGGTTTAAGACAAATGATTTGCTGATACAGCCTTTTAATTTTACACCGGATTTTAACTAAAAAAGGAAGGAAATGAATAGATTGTTTTTACCGATGAGTATTGCTTCTTTCTCTTTGGCGTTGCTTCTTACGGCATGTGGTCAGTCTGCCGGACAGCAAGGAAGAAGTGAATACAAGCTGATAACAGTAGAAAGAACAGACCAGACGCTGACCAGTGCTTATACGGCAGTCATCAGTGGTCGGCAGAGTGTAGAAATACGTCCGCAGGTAAGTGGTACCCTTACGGATATTTGTGTGAATGAAGGAGCCAAGGTCCATAAAGGACAGACCTTATTCATTATCGATCAGGTTCCTTATCAGGCATCCTTACAGACGGCATTGGCAAATGTGAAGAGTGCGGAGGCTGCCGTTGCTACGGCCCGACTTACAGCAGACAGTAAGGAGGAATTATTCCGAGAACATGTTGTTTCCGATTTCGACCGTCAAACGGCACGCAACTCCTTGCTGGAGGCAGAAGCTACGCTGGCACAGGCAAAAGCCGAAGAGGTGAATGCCAGGAACAACCTTTCGTATACCGTAATCAAAAGTCCGGTCGACGGGGTGGCTGGTATGTCGTCCTATCGTGTCGGAGCATTGGTTAACTCTTCTATTACTACTCCCTTGCTGACGGTTTCGGACGACGAAGAGATATATGTTTATTTTTCCATGACCGAACAGCAGATTCTTTCGCTTGTCCGCCAGTATGGTACAATGGATAAGGCTCTGGAAGGAATGCCTGAGGTGGAACTTCGCCTGAGTGACGGACAAATGTACGGGCATAAAGGAAAAATTGATGCTATCAGTGGTACGACCGATACGGAAACGGGAGCGATTACGCTGCGTGCTGTCTTTCCGAATCCTGAAAGAATGCTCCGAAATGGAAGTACGGCAACAGTTATTTTTCCTTATGTAAAGAAAGGTATATTTGTTATTCCTCAGGAAGCTACATTCGAAATACAGGATAAAATATACGTTTATAAAATAAATAAGGAAGGTAAGGCTGAGTCGGCACAGGTTACGGTATTCCCGCAAAACAACGGGACGGAGTATATTGTGGAAAGTGGCTTACAGCAAGGTGAAACAATTATAGCCGAAGGAGCCGGACTGATTCAGGAAGATACGCAGGTGACGGGTGCTTCACCGGAAAAAGAATAAAGGAAGGAGGGTATCATGAAACTGAAGACATTTATAGACCGTCCCATTTTGTCGTGCGTGATTTCTGTGCTCATCCTGATGCTGGGAATTATTGGACTGGCCAATTTGCCGATGGAGCAGTATCCGGACATTGCTCCGCCTACCATTATGGTTTCGGCTACTTACACCGGAGCCAATGCGGAAACGGTTCAGAAGAGCGTGATTGCTCCATTGGAGGAAGCAATTAATGGTGTAGAGAATATGACTTATATGACGTCTACTGCTACCAATAACGGGTCGGCTTCCATTACCGTTTACTTTGCGCAGGGAACCGATCCGGATATGGCAACCATCAATACGAAAAACAGAGTGTCGGAAGCAGAAGGACTTCTGCCTGCCGAAGTTACCAAGATTGGTGTTACGGTAGAGAAACGTCAGAACAGTATGGTCAAGATTCTGGCGCTTTATAGTAAAGACGATAACTATGACCAGAATTTTATCAATAATTATTTTAAGATAAACGTTGAGCCTCGGTTGTCGCGTATCACCGGTGTGGGTAACGTGAATGTGATGGGTGGAGATTATGCGATGCGTATCTGGATGAATCCGCAAGTCATGGCTCAGTATGGGCTAGTCCCCGATGATGTGACGTCCCTGTTGGATGAGCAGAATATCGAGGCGGCTACCGGAACCTTGGGCGAAGATTCGGAAAACACTTTCCAATACACATTGAAGTATCGCGGACGTTATGAAACGGAAGAGGAGTTTGGCAACATGGTAATCAAGGCACTTCCGTCGGGAGAAGTACTTCGCTTGAAAGATATTGCACGGATTGAACTGGGGGCACAGACTTACAGCTATAACAGTCAGATATCCGGGCATCCGGGAGCTACCTGTATGATTGCCCAGACGGCCGGATCGAATGCCAATGAAATAGTAAAAGATGTAGATAAATTAGTGGAGGAAATCTCGAAAGAACTGCCGAAAGGACTGGTTCTTACCGATTTGATGAGTACCAAAGACTTTCTTGATGCATCTATCCATGAAGTGGTAAAGACACTCATAGAGGCTATCATTCTGGTTATTCTGGTTGTTTATTTCTTCTTGCAAAGTGTACGTTCTACCATTATTCCATCGGTGTCTATCATCGTATCTTTGGTCGGTACATTTGCCTTTCTTTATGTAGCCGGATTCAGTTTGAACTTACTTACACTTTTTGCCCTGGTACTGGTTATCGGTACGGTGGTCGATGATGCTATCGTCGTGGTAGAAGCGGTGCAGGCAAAGTTTGATGAAGGGTATCGTTCTCCTTACAAGGCGACTTTGGCTGCTATGGACGGCATTTCGGCAGCTATCGTAACCACTTCGTTGGTTTTTATGGCTGTGTTCATTCCTACATCTTTTATGGGAGGAACCAGTGGAGTCTTTTATACTCAGTTCGGACTGACTATGGCAGTAGCTGTCGGTATATCTGCCATCAACGCCCTGACGTTGAGTCCTGCTTTGTGTGCATTGATCATGACACCGCACATGGATAAGCAGTCGGGTAAAAAACTGAGTTTTTCAAGTCGCTTTCACCATGCCTTCGAGGCTTCTTTCAACCGGCTGGTGTTGAAGTATAAGAACGGAGTTTCATTTTTCCTGCATCGCAGATGGCTGGCAGGGGTTGCATTGGCTGCGGCTTGTGTATTGCTGGTACTTTTTCTTCGTACTACCAAGACGGGATTGGTACCCGATGAAGATATGGGAACCATTTTTGTTAATGTGACCACACCTCCGGGTAGTAGTCTGTCGCAAACAAAGAAAGCAATGGAGCAGATAGATGAGCGTATCCGGGAAATTCCTCAAGTCAAACTTTATAGTAATGTGAGCGGATTCAGTATGATGGGAGGACAGGCTGCTTCGGGAGGTATGCTCATCATTAAACTGAAGCACTGGGACGAACGTACCAGGGCGGAAGATAACATTAATGCGATTATTTCACAGATTTATGTGCGTACAGCAGATATTAAGTCGGCTAAGCTTTTTGTTTTTGCACAACCTACCATATCCGGATATGGTATGGGAAGTGGCTTTGAGCTTTATGTGCAGGATCGTGCCGGAGGAAACGTGAGTACTTTACAGAAGTATTGTCAGAATTTTATTGCGGCTTTAAACCAGCGTCCTGAAATATCGATGGCCTATACCACTTTCGATACCAAGTTCCCGCAGTACATGGTAGAAGTAGATGCGGCAAAATGCAAGCGGGCCGACATCAAGGTTTCCGATGTGCTGAGCGTACTTTCGGGTTTCATTGGCGGTAACTATTCTTCCAACCTGAACCGTTTTTCGAAACTTTACCGTGTCATGATTCAGGCCGACAAGAATTACCGTCTGGATACAGAGTCGTTGAATAACATGTTTGTACGTACGGGTAGCGGAGAAATGGCACCTGTGGGACAGTTTGTTACACTGACCAAAGTGTATGGAGCTGAAACGCTGACACGTTTCAATATGTATACTTCTATTCCGGTGAATGGAATGCCGGCCGACGGATATAGTACGGGAGATGCCATTCGGGCGATTGAGGAGGTTGCTGCACAGACGCTTCCTACCGGATACGGTTATGAGTTCAGTGGTATTACACGTGAAGAGGATCAGAGTTCGAGTAATACGACTATTATTTTCATCATTTGTGTCTTGTTCGTTTACCTGATTCTGTGCGCTTTGTACGAGAGTCTGTTTATTCCGCTGGCAGTTATCCTGTCTGTCCCGTTCGGGTTGATGGGAAGTTTTCTTTTTGCCAAATGCTTCGGACTGGACAATAATATTTACATGCAGACAGGATTGATTATGCTGATTGGTTTGCTTTCTAAGACGGCTATTTTGTTGACGGAATATGCTTCTGCCCGTCGTAAGCAAGGAATGACTATCGCTCAGGCAGCTATCTCGGCAGCGGGCGTTCGCTTGCGTCCTATTCTGATGACTGCCTTGACCATGATTATCGGTTTGTTCCCGCTTATCGTGGCCTCGGGAGCCGGAGCCAACGGAAACCGTTCGTTGGGAGTGGGTACCGTAGGAGGTATGTTGGTCGGAACATTGGCGTTGCTTTTCATCGTTCCGGTACTGTTCATGATTTTCCAGGTTGTCGAGGAGCGGGTAATGCCCCGGCACAATCGGGAAGAGGACGGTGAAGAAGTCGTCGCTCGGAACTAATGTTTTTAATGTAGCTATTAATATAAAGTGATATGCAGAAAAGAACCAATTATATATTGACTTTCGCCATTGCACTACTGCTGTTGAGCAGTTGCGGTATTTACAATAAGTACCGGCGTCCGGAGGTGAAGACGGATTCGCTTTTCGGAGAAATGTCTGCGGAGATAGACACCACATCTTCGCTGGCAGATTTGGAATGGCATGAGTTGTTTACCGATACATTGTTGCAAAAGCTGATAACCCGGTCACTGGAGGCCAATACGGACTTGAATGTGGCGAGGTTGAAAGTAGAGGAGGCGCAGGCTTCGCTGACATCGGCACGGTTGGCTTATTTGCCTTCCGTACAGCTTGATCCGGAAGGCTCTTTAAGTAAGGTGAAGGGCGGACAAACCAGTAAGACGTATACTCTTGGAGGTTCGGCAAGCTGGGAAATCGATTTGTTTGGCAAACTGACCAATGCCAAGCGCAGTGAACAGGCAGCACTGGAGCAGAGTGTTGCTTACCGGCAGGCGGTACAGACTCAACTGATTGCCACGGTAGCCGAAAGCTATTATACGTTGTTGATGCTGGATGAGCAGATTGCCATTACATCCGAAACCATTACGAACTGGAAAGAATATATTCATAGCTTGCGCGTACTGATGAAATCAGGTCAGGCAGACCGTGCGGCTGTCAGTCAGGCAGAAGCTTCCCGTTTGGGAGCAGAGGCCTCCTTGCTCGACTTGAAGCAGCAGATGGTGGAAATGGAGAATACACTTTGTTCGCTGCTGGCATGGTCTTCTCAGCATATAGAACGTAGCTCACTCGATTGTCAGCGTTTCCCGCAGAAACTTTCGGTGGGCATACCGCTGGAGTTGCTGTCACGCCGTCCCGATGTCATGCAGGCAGAAGCCGAGTTGAAACAGGCTTTTTACGGAGTCAATCAGGCAAAGTCGAATTTCTATCCAAGTATCACCTTGAGCGGATCAGCCGGTTGGACAAACAGTGCCGGAGCTGTTGTTTCCAATCCCGGTAACTGGTTGCTTCAGGCTATCGGTTCGCTTGTACAACCTATCTTCAATCGAGGTAAAAACATTGCTAATCTGAAAATATCGAAGGCACAGCGGGAAGAAGCTTTGCTGCAATTCCAGCAAACGCTTCTCGATGCGGGTGGAGAAGTAAATAATGCTTTGAATCAATGGCAGAACGCCCGGCAGAAGGTTGTACTTGATGAACAGCAGGTTGAACATCTGTCGGTTGCCGTTCACGATACCCGTTTGCTGATGGAACATGGTACGACCAATTACCTGGAAGTGCTGACGGCACAACAGTCGCTTCTGTCTTCTCGTCTGACAATCGTTGCCGATATAAATTCGGAAATACAAAGTGTTATCAGTCTTTATCATGCATTGGGAGGAGGTGTAAGCTACTAATAATTCTCACAAACATATTCATATTTTTTGTTCCACCCTGTTCGTGAAGAATCGGGTGGAATTTGTATATAAGTAGCACAGAAATCTGCCTTTTTATTGATGCATAAAAGAGCGCTTTATTGAATAGAAACGAACCGCGTTAAATTATGTTATTAAGTCCATGCAAGCATAACTGTTTGCATATTATGTTATAACTTTAAAAATATAAAACTTTTAACCTTAGTTGGAACATGGAAAAAACAGTAAGAAAGTCATGGTGGAATAATATTGTATTATTGGCTATGATGGGGCAAATCCTGATTGATAAATCTGTTCTCTTTTATCCTTATGGACTTTTTACACCTTATCTCATGGTTCTGGTTTATATATTGTTCTTTATTTACAGCCTTGATATTGTTATCGGTCAGATAAAGTCTTCCGGAACATGTATGAAGGATTTTTCGCAGGCATATCGTATCTGTCATCTTACGACACTCATTCTGTCCGCTTGCTACATTGTGGTATTTCTATTCTTTGGCATTAAGGACTTATTGAAAATAATATAATCGGCAATTCACAGTCGGCAATGAGCTATGGAGTTGACTAATCTACCCATAGCATATCGCTCATGATACCGTCGGATATAAACACACCTTTTTCCGTAAGCTTCAACACATTGTTGCTAAGCTCCAATGTCCCTTGTGATAAATGAGGTTGAGCCATGCGGAGGCAATAGTTGTACAGTTTCTCACCGAACTGCTCTTTCAGTGCGTCGAGCTGCATTCCCCACATAGTACGGATGGTTGTAATGACAAAATCGTTGTAGCGGGTATACAGATCGAGGTCTTCTACCTCAAAGTAAGTTTGCCCGTTATTTACCTGTTCGATGTATCTGTCCAGCGAAGCAACGTTCCATTGTCGGGAGATACCGTTGTACGAATGTGCCGAAGGTCCGCATCCCAGGTATTTCTTTCCAGTCCAGTAACTCGAATTATGCCGGGAATGCATTCCCGGCAGGCAGAAGTTGGAAATTTCGTAGTGCTGGTATCCGTTGTCTTTCAGCTTGTGGATGAGTTGAGTGAAGAGCGAAACACTCAAGTCTTCATCTGCTTCTTCTACCCGGTGTTGCTCGCGTAGTTTCCAGAGCACGGTACCTTCTTCATAAATCAGGTGATAGGCAGATATATGTTCCGGTTTCATGCTGACAGCTTGATGCAGGTCAGTTTCCCAGGTTTGCAGTGTTTCTCCCGGCAGTCCATACATCAGGTCGATGCTGATGTTGGTGAATCCGGCTTTCCGGCAGCGATTGAAAGCCTCCACAGCTTGCTGTGCCGTGTGCCGTCTGTGAAGCAGGCGCAGAATATCTTCCTGAAATGTCTGGATACCCATGCTCAGGCGGTTGAATGGGAAGGTGCGCAGCATGCCGACGTATTCGTCTGTCAGGTCATCGGGATTGGCTTCGATGGTAATCTCTGCTTCCGGGGAAATTTCGTACAAACGGTAGAGTGCCTGGAAAATCTGTTCAAAGTCTTTGGCTTCAAGTTGCGACGGAGTTCCGCCTCCCAGATAGATTGTTTCTATTTTTTCACCTTCCAGATAGCTCTTTCTCTGGTCCAGTTCCCGGCAGAGCGCATTGATATAAGCGGCTTTCTTTTCGTTTTGTGTCGTTGAGTAGAAGTCGCAGTAAATACAGCGACGTTTACAAAAAGGGATATGAAGATAAATTCCTGCCATGAGTTTCTGCTGTTATTTCGGGTGCAAAAATAATGAGAACCTGTAAATTTCAGCCGATGTGCAGCAAATAAAGTTGTAAGGTGAAGATGCCCTTCCTGTGTTTTATGCAAAAGTGACGAGCTGTATTCAACCTGCTACGAACGTGTCAAGAGATCGTCGCGTTCGTGTTGAGGTGTCAGCACATACGTGATGAGAACATGACACGTTCGTGTTGAGATAAGTTCGGGCTTTAGTTACTGCTTATTCTGAATATCTCGTTGCGAATATCTTTTCGTTATGATAAAGAGAATAACAAAATGTTAGTAAAATCATATAATATTATATCTATGTGAAAAATATGCGATGAAAAGATTGCGGAAAAGTTTAATATATTTTATATTTGCATATCACACGAAAACAAACTTGTTTCTGGAAATCTTAAATCAATGTAAATATGAATTGTTGTAAGTTGGTAAATCTTTTGGCTGTACTGGGTGCAGGAACTTTACATGCAGAATCTGTTTTTGCTACAGAAGCTCCTGGATGGGAAAAAGGAATAGTACAGCAGGCAAATCAACAGAAAAATGTTGTGACCGGAACTGTACTTGACGAGAACGGGCTTTCTGTTCCCGGAGTATCAGTGATGGTTTTGGGAACTACAGAGGGTGCTGTGACTGATATGAACGGAGAATATTCGCTTTCATTGTCGCAGAAGAAAGCTGTTTTACGTTTTTCCTTTATCGGTCTGAAATCGGTTGATGTGGAATATACAGGGCAGAAAACATTGAATGTAGTTCTAAAACCGGATAATCAGGTGCTTGATGATGTTGTAGTTATCGGTTATGGAAGTAAGAACCGAAAGAGTCTTACCAGTTCTATTTCGTCGGTAAAGAAGGATGATTTGAATAAATTGTCGAAAACTTCTTCTACGGTTCAAGACATGTTGGGTGGAACGATAAAAGGTGTATTAGTGACTCAGAACAGTGGAGAGCCCGGGGCTACAATGACAGTCAACGTGCGTGGTATTACTTCACCATACCCTATTTCTACCTCACTTACAGCAAACAATGCTCCGCTTTATGTCATAGACGGAGTGCCTATGTTTGTAGATAGTAATGCGCTGAATCCGTTAATGAATATTGCACCAAACGACATAGAAAGCATTGATGTGCTGAAGGATGCTTCTGCCACGGCTATCTATGGTTCTCGCGGTGCCAATGGAGTTATTATAGTTACTACCAAAAATGGCCGGAAAGGAGAAAAGGCGACTGTGGAGGCTGGATATACATTAAGTATAGCCAATCCGGTGAAAATGTTTGAACCTTTAAACAATCAGGAGTTCCGTTCCTTGCAGGAGGAGATTTTGCGAAATACCATGGATGCATATAATTATGATATGGCAAACTATACCATGACTACGCAATACAGCATGATGTTCGATCCCACAATATTGATGGCGTATGGAAACTTTGAAGTGGACTGGAATACATTTATGTATACCAAATTTTTGGGATTGAATGAAAGTGCATACGGTAAGGAAAATATTAACTGGGTAGATGAAACAAGAAACAAGAATGCAATAACCAATCAGTATAATGTTTCTGTTCGTGGTGGTTCCGAAAAAACAGATTATTCGTTTGCTTTCAATGCTATCGACCAGGAGGGCTTGTATAAAAACGATAATCTTGAAACGTACAGCGGACGTCTGTCTGTCAATACGGATATAACCCGCCGTATACGTATGGGTGCCTTGCTGAGTTATTCATATTCCAAGCGTACCAGTCCGAGTCAGGAAAGCATTATGATGCCCGATACACATGCCTGGCTGGTTCGTCCGGATTTGCCGGTTTACGATGAAAATGGTGACTATACCCGTCTGGATAGAGGTGCTTTATATTTTATGCCGGCTGGTTATGTGAGTGGCCCTAATCCGGTTGCTTTGCTGAATCGTAAGGCTGAATATGAAAGTGACCAGTTTATGGGAAATGTATACGTTGACATTGAATTGTTACGTAATCTGAAGTTTCATTCAGACTTTACTTTGGCTTCTTATAACTATGATAATAGTTATTTCTCTCCCAGTTATTTGCAGGAAATTTGGGTAGGGAGTCCTTACTATGCACAGCTGACGACCAATAATTCGAAGTATGTAAGTACGTCAATAAATTTCCGTCTGGATTATAATTATCATACAGGCAAGCATTTATTGGGGGCTATGGTTGGTTATGGAGCTGATCGTACACGTAGTACCGGAGGAACAAACATGTATCAGGGTTTTCCAAATGATGATAATCTGGATAATGTAGGTTCGGCACAGTCTGTTCTGATGTATTCAGATTATGTCGTAAAAAGTGGACTAAATTCTGTTTATGGTAGATTGTCGTATGATTATGATTCTCGTTACTTGCTGGAAGTTAGTATGCGTGCTGATGCTTCGTCAAAATTTGGACCGGGTAATCAGTGGGGCGTTTTTCCGGCAGTTTCTACCGGATGGGTGATAAACCGTGAATCATTCATGGAAAAGGCTTCGTGGATAGATAATTTGAAAATGCGTTTGAGCTGGGGACAAACCGGTTCTACTAACGTGTCTGACTTTTCATTCCGGCAGTTCTATACATCCAGTCAGTATGGCGAAAACTCTTCGGTCAAGTTACAGGACTTGCTTCCCAATCGTGGTATTCATTGGGAAAAGACGAATGAAGTGAATTTTGGTTTAGACTTTTCTTTCTTCGACGGTCGTTTGTACGGAAGTATGGATGCTTACTATCGTTATACGAATGGTGCGCTGGCGCCAGCTCCTCATATTCTGGAATCGGGAATGTCGAATTATTATGACAATATCATAGATGTATCAAACCGTGGGGTAGAAGTAGCTGTAGGAGGATATCCCGTACGTGGAAAGAATTTCTCATGGAATACAGATTTAAATATTTCGGTGAACCGGAATCGTATCGAATCATTGAACAATGCTCAGATTAATTCGTACATGCAGGATGCCTTTATTGTAGGTCGTCCGGCTGGTACGGTAAAGGGATATGTGGTAGACCATATCGTGCAAGATATGGATGAAGTTAATCAGTTGAATGTAAAGGCAATGGAGAATGGCTATGCTGAATATCAGTCGGGTACGGGAGTCGGAGATTTTTTGATGAAGGATATCGATGGAAACGGTACCATTACTTCTGATGATAGGGAAGTAATTGCAACTCCCGAGCCGAAGTTTTTCGGGGGATGGACCAATACGTTTACGTATAAAAATTTTTCTTTGTCATTTCTGATGCAGTTTTCTTGTGGAGGTGAAGCGGTATACAGTAATTTAGGTGAGGAAATTGTTGGAATTCTTGGACAGAGTGTAGGTCGTGAATTGTATGGAAATACATGGACACCAGAGCGTACGGATGCAAAATATGCGCGTCTTGTGGCTGGGTCAATGAGCTATAATTATCAGACCAATGATCGTTTTGTCTTTGATACTTCTTACTTACGAATGAAGAATGTAACTCTTTCTTATTCATTGCCGAAAGCGTGGATCTCTAAATTATATGTAAGTAATGCTTCTCTATTTGTAACTGCTACTAACTTGTTTACGGTTACTCAGTGGCCGGGACTTGATCCGGAAACTGTAGCAACCGGTATAACAAGTATGGGTACAAATAATGATCCTTATCCGTTAAGTCGTTCATTTTCATTGGGTGTTAAACTGCAATTCTAAAAAAAGCTGGTTATGAAAATAAATATAAGATATTGTTTGATGGCAGGTTTGCTCTCTTTTGCAATGGCTTCTTGCAGCCTGCTTGGACCGATAGACGATATTCATCCGGAAAATGTGCTGGATGATGAAACTGTAATAACTGATGCCCGGTCGGCTGCTATTGCTGTTAATGGCATTTATGAAGGGTGGAGAGCGAAAAGTTCTATTTACAACGCAATGTTCTTGCGTACGGGAGTTATGCAGAGTTCGAGTGTAAATGGGGCAAGAAGCTTTATTAATGGTGATATACAAGATAATAACGTCATTGTAGAAGAAACATATATTTATCTGTATTATATTATCAATCAGGCAAACTCTGTCTTGACAGCCTTGGATAAAGATATAAAGGGGCTTTCAAAAGAAGAAAATCAGAATTATCAGAAGGAAGCAAAGTTTAATCGTGCCATGGCGAACTTTATGTTGTTGCGCTTATATGGAGAGTTCTGGAACTTGGATTCTCAGTATGGTATTGTATTGAACGAGGCTCCTATACGTGATAACGTATCTAAGAAGCGTTCAACAGTTCGTGAATGTTATACTTCTATTTTGAATGATTTGACTGAAGCTGAAACTTTACCGGTAAAGCTTACTTCTTCTGGTACTCCTGCCATGTATTATGCAAATGCTTTATCGGCTGGGGCATTAAAGGCGAAAGTATTGTTGTCGATGGGTGATTTTGATGGAGCCTTTCAGAAAGCGGATGAGGTGATAGCCCAGGGGCAAGAGCAGGGAATTGTACTTGATCCTGTATATGGCAATATTTTCAGCAGTTTCCAAAGTACAGACTTATTGTTCTATCCGTATACAATGAATAGCCAGCAAACTGTAGCCGGCTATCGCTACGACTGGAATGCCGGAGCAGGAAGTACTCTGAAGAAAATAGCGGCTCTCTATCCGGAGGATACTCGTTATAAGTGGGCATTCGATGCGGAACATATGGTGTCATCTTATCGTATGAATAAATATCAGATGAATGATAATGTAGATAAAGTGCCGGGTAACTCTTTATATATGTTACGCTTGTCGGAAATGTATTTGGTGAAGGCTGAGGCTGCTATTCGTAAGAAAGTTCCTGATTTTGGAGCTGCTCGTGAAGCTCTTCGTCCGATAACAGACCGTGCTGGATTTTGTTGATAATCTTTCCGAAAAAGATATGCTTATGGCTGTCTTCTATCAGAAGTATTTGGAATTGTTTGGAGAAAATTTTGAAGACTGGTTCGATATGGTACGTTATAATAAGCTTGATGGTGTCGATTGGGTTGCAATGGGATATGTCAATTCGTGGACAAAATTGATGCTTCCTATACCTCGTGCTGCTATAGTTGGAAATGATTTGTTAGTTCAAAACCCTTAAATGAAAATACATAGTTATGAAGAAAATTTTTTTATTGGGCATGATGGCTGGTATGTTAGCGTCATGTCATACGCAAACAGACGGATATACAATAAAAGGTTCGTTGACTGGAAATGCTGATTCCGGAAAGGTTTATCTGGAACGTTCGGAATATCAGGCTGAACCGACTGTTGTTGATAGTACGGTAGTGGAAAATGGAAGTTTTACTTTTTCAGGAAAGGTAGATCGTCCGGGATTATATTTTGTTGTTATCGATTTGAACAAGCCGGGAGAGGAACCCGACTACCAGAACAAGATGTTCCGTACGATGCTGTATCTGGAGAACTCGGATATTACATATAAGGGAGATGTTGCTACGCTACCGGGCTTTTATTATGCTCCCGAACGTAAGAGCGAAGCCCCAAAGATAACGGGATCTTCCGTGCATGATTTGTTTACAAAAATGAATGAAGGAATGCAAACATATTCTGATACGCTGAATGTTTTGTCGGATCGGTATTCTGATGAATATTTGATTCCGGATTCTGAAGGTAAGGATGTCAGTGCCGTTGGTATGGAGATTGCTCGTGAAGAAATGAAATGGAAAGATAAGTTGCTGGCTTATCAGTTGAAGTTTATCAAAGATCATGCTGATTCTCCGGTAGCTATGGATCAGGCTATGTATTATCTTTCGGGCATGGAGTTCTTACCTGATGTAGTCGAAATCGACCAGTTGCTGGCTTTGTTTGAAAAATATTGGGCGGGTACGCCGGAACTGAAACTTTTTGAGCAGGCTGCATCGGCTGCACGTCCGCTGGCAGTAGGGCAGAAATATAAAGATATCGATGTACTCGACCGTAACGGCAAAACGGTAAAACTGTCTTCTCTGATTCCTGAGAATGAATATGTCATGCTGGAGTTTTGGGCAAGTTGGTGCGGTCCTTGCCGTGGAGAGATACCGCATTTGCGCAAGATACATGAAAAGTATAAAGATTTTGCCATTGTAAGCATTTCGCTGGATGAAAAAGAATCGGAGTGGCAGAAGGCTCTGAAAGAGGAAAATATGAGTTGGACTCAGGGTAGAATGGACGGTGGTATTTATGGATCCGGAGCGAAAACTTATAATATCCAGGCTATCCCGATGTGTCTGATTCTGGACAAAGAAGGACGGTTTTATAAAACTAACATGAGAGGTGCGTACCTGGATGTATTTTTGGAAGATTTGTATCAGGCAGATTGATGAAATTGCCTGATAGAATGTCCCTCGGTAACTAATTTTTAGCATGTGCCGAGGGACATTTTTTGTTAGTTCGCTGGAAACCGTTATCTTTGCATTCGCAAATAATAGGCAAATGGATAAACAGTTACGATATAATGACTTCGCCGGCTTCTTGGCTCAAAAGTTTCCGTTCAAGGTACAGAAACTGTCGGTCAATGCAGGTTTTACCTGTCCCAACCGCGACGGCTCAAAAGGTTACGGCGGATGTACGTATTGTAATAACCAGACGTTCAATCCTGAATATTGTCGTACGGAGAAAACGGTCAGCGTCCAGTTGGAGGAAGGAAAGCAGTTCTTTGCCCGCAAATATCCTCAAATGAAGTATCTCGCCTATTTTCAGGCGTATACCAATACATACGGAGAACTGGAACAGTTGAAGCGGATGTACGAAGAAGCATTAGCGGTAGAAGATGTTGTAGGATTGGTTATCGGTACTCGTCCGGACTGTATGCCCGATTCATTGCTGGACTATTTGGAGGAATTGAACCGGCAGACATTTTTATTGGTAGAATATGGTATAGAGAGTACTGATGATGAAACACTGGCAAGAATAAACAGAGGGCATACATTTGCCTGCACCCAGGATGCTGTTCGTCGTACTGCCGGAAGAGGTATCTTGACAGGAGGTCATGTGATACTGGGACTTCCCGGCGAAGACTCCGCAAAACTGATTCATCAGGCTGAAGCTTTGTCGGAACTGCCGCTGACAACATTGAAAATGCATCAGTTGCAACTGATAAAAGGTACGCGTATGGCACACGAATTTGCATTGCATCCCGAAGATTTTCATTTATATGCGGTCGATGAGTACATTGATCTGGTCATTGACTATATAGAATATCTTCGTGCGGACTTGGTTCTGGAACGGTTTGTGTCGCAGTCGCCTAAGGAATTGCTGATTGCGCCCGACTGGGGCTTGAAGAATCATGAGTTTACGGCTCGGCTGAAACGCCGGATGGAAGAGCGTGATGCATGGCAAGGAAAACATTGTAGTGAAATATATAGTATAACTAATTCGGATAACAAAAATGGAAATTAAAGGAAAAGTACATTATGTAGGTGTGAACGATCGTTCGAAAGCGTTGTTCGAAAACCTTTGGCCGTTACCTTATGGAGTGTCTTATAACTCATACTTGATTGCCGACGATGAAATGGTGGCATTGGTAGATACGGTTGATGTAGCCTTTTTCGAGGTGTATTTAAAGAAAATTCGTGCCGTTATCGGTGACCGTAAAATCAATTATTTGATTATTAATCATATGGAACCTGACCATTCTGGTTCTATCGCATTGATTAAACAATATTATCCTGACATCGTATTGGTAGGAAACAAGAAGACTTTCGATATGGTAGAAGGTTATTATGGTGTGGGAGGTGACCGTTACGTAGTAGGTGACGGCGATTTCCTGAAGCTGGGACACCACAACTTACGTTTCTATCTGGTACCGATGGTACACTGGCCTGAAACAATGGTTACTTTCGATGAAACGGAAGGTATCTTGTTCTCGGGTGATGCTTTCGGATGCTTTGGTGCATTGAATGGCGGTTGCATCGACAAGAATATCAATACTGATATTTACTGGAACGAGATGCGTCGTTACTATTCTAATATTGTAGGTAAATTTGGAAACCCTGTACAGAAGGCATTGCAGAAATGCGGTGGACTGCCTATCAAGATGATTTGTCCTACTCACGGACCGGTATGGGAGGAAAAGATTCCTCAGGTTATCGATATGTACGACAAGATGAGCCGTTACGAAGGTGAAGAAGGCGTTGTTATTGCTTATGGTACGATGTACGGCAATACAGAGGAGCTGGCCGAAACCATCGCTGAGGAGTTGAGCGCTCAGGGAATCAAGAATATTGTAATGCACAATGTTTCGAAGACTCATCATTCATTTATTCTGTCGGATATCTTTAAGTACAAGGGGCTGATTGTGGGATGTACTACTTACAACATGCACTTGTATCCTGAAATGGAGGCATTGCTGAGCAAGGTAGCTGCCCGCGAAATGAAGAACCGTGTGATGGGATATTTCGGCTCGTTTACATGGGCAAGTGCTGCTGTCAAGAAGTTGGGTGAATATACCGAAAAACTGAAATTCGAGGTTGTCGGCAATCCGGTGGAAATGAAGCAAAGCATGAAAGAAGATACTTACCGTCAGGCTAAGGAACTGGCCAAGGCTATGGCCGACCGCTTGAAAGCTGACCGTTGATGGTCTGGTAAGCGTTACGAATTTTATAGCGTAAAATATAAAGGAACCGTATCAAACTCTCTATTATTGAGTGGTGATGCGGTTTTTTTTATTGTGCAGTTGTTGGTCTGATTGGGTGGTGTGATTGTCGGCTTTCGACAAAAAATCTTGTGATGAATAATAGTGGCTAAAAAATGTCATTGTGTTCTAAAAAACATTATATTTGTGATTATGATACAGAAATTATACTCCAAAAATAATGATCCCGAAGTGCTGCAGCACATTGTGGACATTTTGAATGACGGTGGAATAATCATTTATCCTACCGATACCATGTATGCTATGGGGTGTCACGCATTAAAAGAGCGTCCTATCGAGCGGATTTGTAAGTTGAAAAACATCGATCCGCGTAAAAACAACCTTTCCATTATTTGTTATGATTTGAGCAACATCAGCGAATATGCCCGTGTAAGCAATGCTACTTTTAAACTGATGAAGCGCAATTTGCCCGGACCGTTTACGTTTGTACTGAATGCCGACAGCCGGTTGCCTAAAATATTCCGAAACCGTAAGGAGGTAGGAATCCGTGTGCCGGATAATAATATAATCCGTGAAATATGTCATTTGCTCGATGCTCCTATCCTGACCACCACGCTGCCTTTACGTCCCGGCGAAGATATAGAGTATGTTACCGATCCGGAACTGATAGACGAAAAGTTTGGTGAGGAAGTCGATTTGGTAATAGACGGAGGAATAGGAGGCATTGAACCTTCTACCGTCATAAATTGTTGTGAAGATGTACCTGAAATTATCCGACAGGGTAAAGGTATACTGGAAGAATAAATAATTTATCATTAAAAACAAACAACTATGTTATTATCATCTTTACTGAATGCAACTTTACTTAGTGCTGGTTCTCAGCATATAGATGTAGAACAGTTGCTGTCGAAGTTACTTGACTGGGGCATAGAGGTAGGCAAGGACCTGCTGGGGGCAATTATCATTTACATTGTCGGACGCTTTATCATCAAGCAGGTCGGACGTTTGCTTTCTCGTATTCTGGAAAAGAGAAAACTGGAAATCAGTGTACAGACTTTCTTGAAGAGTCTGGTTAGCATACTGCTGAACTTGGTACTGGCCTTTGCCATTGTGAGCAGGCTGGGTGTAGAAACTACCAGTTTTGCTGCTTTGCTTGCTTCTGCCGGTGTTGCCATCGGTATGGCTTTGTCGGGAAATCTTTCCAATTTTGCAGGTGGACTGATTATATTGGTGTTCAAACCTTTCAAGGTGGGCGATTATATTGAAGGACCGAATGCAAACGGAACAGTCCGCGAAATTCAGATTTTCCATACAATTCTGACTACGGTAGACAATAAGGTGATTTATGTTCCGAATGGAGCTTTGAGCAGCAATGCCATCACTAATTACAGCAAGCAGGAAACTCGTCGTGCTGAATGGGTGTTCGGTGTAGAATATGGAGAAGATTTTGAAAAGGTAAAAGCGGTGTTGCAGCGTATTATTGACGCAGACGAACGTATATTGAAAGATCCGGCTCCGATGATTGCTCTGGGGGCTCTTTCGGCAAGTAGTGTAGACATTAAGGTTCGTGTATGGACTAAGTCGGCCGATTACTGGAATGTTTATTTCGACATGAACCAGGTAGTGTATGATACATTCAATAAAGAAGGTATCGGGTTCCCGTTCCCGCAGCTCACTGTTCATCAGGCAAAAGACTGATTTAAATTGAAAATCTAAATAAAAAGCATTTTCCGTTCTCTGTATAGAGGGGTGGAAAATGCTTTTTTTGTTTGGAAGTTATTTGCAATATCGTTGTATCAGTTGTCGTACTTCATCTTTCTCCGAAGGAAAATCCATCGTATCGATGATAATCTGCTGGTTGTGACAGTCGTATATATGAGGAGCCATGACTTGCAGGAACTTCATTCGTTCGCTGTCGAAGTCACATATCGAAAGTAGCTTGACACATTGCTTGCAGGTAATGTTTCGGCTGTTCAATCCTGTTTCCAGAGTTTTCAACTGCTCGGACGATGGAAAAGCATTCTTAACTCTGTCGTATAATGTATTGATTTCGGCATCAGTATATAGGCGACTGCTGCAATGCTTGGTATTCAATATGTTTCGTGCCTTTTCTTCTCCCGAAATGAAAGTCATGGAATTGATAATGCGGTCTGCATTCTGCCGGTCAATGATCGTCGGTTCCAGAATGACCAATGCTTCCAGTCTTTCATCGTCGGAATTGAATATTTTCATCAGTTGTACAATTTCATCACACGTAAAGTCGGACTGGCGAGCAGCGTTTCTGAGTACATCCAGACGTCCGTCCTTGAAGGGTTTCTCCTTTACTCTTTGGCATAATTCGCGAAACCATACCTGATCGTCTGTCGAGGCGGGAAGAGAGGAGTTGCTTCCGGCAGGAGCAGGCGGGCAAATAGCTATAGGTGGGTAGGCAGGAGAGGGATAGTTTCCGTCATACGAATCGAATGAAATGACCTTGTCGTTCCGAAAATCGAGCAGGATAACTGTTTGTGCTCCACTGAAGTGTGTCTTATGAAATTCCCATTGTTCTATTCCATTGTTGGAACGTCTGAATTCAGGATTTCCTAATATAGCTACGACTTCACGTTTCGTCATCCCTTCGTGCAGGTTTTCCATCAGTTGGGCACGTTGTCCGGCAGTATCGTAAAGTCCACAACTGGTCATTGCTACCAGTAAGGTTGCCATAGTGATTGCTTTCATTAAGTTCTTCATATTCTTCATTCTTTTTGGTTGATGTTGCAAAAATAGATAATAAAATAAGGGCAGACGAATAGAAAATCCTATAAATATGCAGGTAAATTCCTATAATAAATAGGAGTTTCCCTATAGACAGTATTGCTTGGAGTATAATTTCAGCAGTCTTGCTTTTTTATTATAAAAAAAAAACTATTTTTGTGATAAATCCGAAAACTATGAATACAAATCTGTCTCTTCGTCGCAGGCTGGGGTTAGAGATAGCCCGTAAGATGACTAACGCATTGGTCGAACAGCATCCTCTGAAACAATTATTCTGGGAATGTACTTTACGCTGTAACTTGCATTGCCGTCACTGTGGCAGCGATTGCAAGAAAATATCCGGTTATGCCGATATGCCTAAAGAAGATTTTCTCCGGGTTTTGGATAATATAGCTTTACATACCGATCCGCATCATGTTTTTGTCGTGATAACGGGTGGGGAACCTCTTATGCGTGAAGATTTGGAAGAGTGTGGAAAAGCGATTCACGACAAAGGATTTCCGTGGGGAATGGTGACCAATGGACTGGCTATGACTCCCGAACGTCTTACTGCTTTGCTGAAGGCCGGAATGCATACCGCTACAGTCAGTCTGGACGGGTTTGCCGATGAGCATAACTGGATGCGCGGGCATCCTCAAAGTTTTGACAAGGCTGTTCGGGCCATTCGTATGATGGCTGCTCTCCCCGGATTTGTGTTCGATGTAGTAACATGCGTCAATAAACATAATTATGCACGGTTAAGTGAATTGAAAGAGTTTCTCATTGGCATTGGCTTAAAGCAGTGGAGGTTGTTTACGGTATTTCCTGTAGGACGTGCAGCCAGGGATGCCGAACTTCAATTGTCCGGCGAGGAATTTCGTGGAATGCTCGATTTTATCAAGCAAACTCGCAAGGAAGGGCGTATACGCATCAGTTATGGATGTGAGGGATTTTTAGGTAATTATGAAGGCGACGTACGCGATCATTTCTTTTCTTGTCAGGCAGGAGTAACAGTGGGATCAGTCCTTATCGATGGTTCTATATCCGCTTGCCCCAGCATTCGTGCTGATTACCATCAGGGAAACATTTATAAAGATGAGTTTATGGATGTTTGGGAGAATAACTATCAGCCTTATCGCGACCGCACATGGATGAAGAAAGGAGAGTGTGCTACATGCAAGTATTTCCGTTATTGTCGTGGAAATGGTATGCATTTGCGTGATGGACAAGGAGAGTTAATGGTCTGTCATTTGAAAAGAATCGTCAATCCTTAATGTAAAAATCATACAGTTATGAGAAAGAAAGTTAGTTGTTTTAGTACTCGTGTCTGGGCTGGATTTTTAGCCTTGTTAGGCTTTGCTTCATGCAACAGTAATGAGGACCCGGGTGATATTCCGTTGGAATATGGAACACCTACGGTTGGTTTTCAGGTTCAAGGGGTAGTAACCGACGAAGAAGGCAATCCGCTGGAAGATATTCAGGTTATCGTACGCAGAGCCTACAATAATGATTATCGTTCGGGGGATACGATTTACACGGACAGCAAAGGAGCATTTGCTGCAGAGAAGTTTGTTACAACTGGTTCCGTGCCGGACGAGCAGAAAGTCTATTTCAATGACGAAAACAAGGTTTTCAAGTCGGATTCTATTTTACTGAAAGATATGAAGCTTGAAAAAATAGAGGAAGGGTCCGGCTGGAGCCAAGGTACTTATCAGGCTACTACGGAAGTTAAGTTGAAGAAGGCGGAAAAAGAAGAATAAGTCGCTTTTCCTTTGACAAGAAGACGATGAATTATGGCAGAAAATTTGTACAAATTTTCTAATCTTTTGTACAAAAAAAATAAAGGCCTCAGCATCTTTTCGGAAAGAGATACTGAGGCCTTTTATATTGTTACATTACAAACTTTACAGCCACCCAGCGGTTCTTTTCCCGGTGATGAACAAAAGTCATTCCCAGACTTTCTGCCTTTTCGCGGATAGCAGGAATGTCTTCTACATAGAAGCCACTCATATAAAGTTCAGATCCCTTGTGCATGCATGCTGCATAGGCAGCCATATCATTCAACAAGATGTTGCGATTGATATTGGCTATGATGATGTCGAACGGCTTGCGTCCCTTCAGCAGCGATGCATCTCCCAGTTCGACTGTAATGTTTGAAATGTGGTTCAGGGCAATATTATCGCGTGAATTGTTTACACACCAGTCGTCTATGTCGATAGCCGTTACCGGGTCTGCTCCTCTCATGCTTGCCAGAATAGCCAGAATGGATGTGCCGCATCCCATGTCGAGTACAGACTTGCCTTTCAGGTCGGCATCCAGCAGTTCTCCCAGAATAGAACTTGTCGTTTCGTGATGTCCGGTTCCGAAAGCCATTTGCGGATTGATGACAATGTCATATTCAGCACGCGGATAATCGTGGTGGAATGTACTGTGTATCACGCAGCGGTTGTCGATGACGATAGGCTGGAAAAAATTCTTTTCCCATTCCTCGTTCCAGTCTTTGTCTTCCGGTTCGGTAATGGTATAAGTGATTTTCGTATCGGGTATAGGGAAGTTTTCCAGTGTTTCTTTCAGGGCATTTTCGTCGAACAAGCTTTGCTGTACATAAGCTTGAACGCCTCCTTCACACTCGACAAAACTTTCGAAACCTATTTCACCTGCCAGTGCCGACAGGACATCGGTAACAATTTCATTGCACGGCTGTGCAGTAAAAGTGACTTCAAAGTATTTCATATATATATGGAGATATTCGTTTGTACACACAAAGGTAGTGAAAATAGGGAAAACCCTATATCGAAATAGGGAATTTCTACTTGTACATAACGATTAACTCCTTACTTTTGTAAGTGAAATAAACCGTATAAATGATATATGTGTATGAAAAGTAGAATATGTGCTTCGTTGCTGATAGCTTGCTTGCCGTGGCTGGCTATGGCGCAGAGTAATGACGACCTTTACTTCGTTCCGAAAAAAGAAAATAAAACGGAGCAGAAGACAGAGGTACAGTCCGTTCCGAAGCAAACCTCAAACAATACGACGGTATATGCAGCTCCCGGGTCGACAGTTGTGGTGAAAGACGTAACTGGAAAGACTCGCGATATTGATGAATACAACCGACGCTATACTTCGCGCGACAATACTTTTTCTATGCAGAATGATACATTGTATATAGAAGAAAAGCCTTATAGTGAGCGTGGGGAATGGGTGAACGGTTTTGAAGGTTCACAAGACGATTATGAATACGCCATGCGTATCGTACGTTTCCGCAGTCCGCGTTATGCCATACCTGTAAGCAGTCCGCTTTACTGGGATGTAGTGTATGGCGTATATCCTTCATGGGACTGGAATGTGTATGATGATGGTTTGTATGCTTATATTTTCCCGACGGCTACAAATCCGCTGTGGTGGGACTGGCGCTGGAACTGGGGCGTTGCAGGTCCAAGATGGGGATTTGGCTGGGGATGGTCGTCTCCATGGTATTATAGCAGTTGGTATTCTCCCTATTGGTACGGTGGCTACTGGGGTGGCTATTGGGGAGGATACTGGGGCGGTTACTGGGGACCGGGCTGGCATCATCATCATCCGTACTGGGCAGGCAATTATCGTGTAGGACACACAGACTATCGTCCGTCGAGATATACAGGTTATTCTTCTTCCAGACGGAGTAACGCCGTTTTCGGTAATACCAGCCGGTATACGAATACCTCTTCGCGGAGAAGTTCGTCTTCTAACTCTACCATAGGTCGTGTAGTACGTCCGGGAAGTGGTTTCGACAATACGTCCAGCTCTGTACGTCCGTCGGTAGGTGGAGGTTCCAGCTTCCAGCCTGGCAGCGGTTCTTCTGTCACTCGGCCTTCTCGTGGAAACGGTTCGTATGTACGTCCCAGCAGTACGGTCGACCGTACGGGCTCTACCTACAATCGTCCGAGCAGTACCCGACGCAGTTCCAGCTATAACTCGAACACCCGTTCCAGCAATAGCTATTCTGCTCCTCGTAGTTCGAGCAGTTCTTTCTCTGGAGGAAGTGGCGGCAGCTTTAACCGTGGTTCGTCTGTAGGTGGAGGCTCTTCACGTTCCAGCTCCAGAGGTGGAGGTTCAAGCAGAAGATAAAAATGTAAAATAGAAGATTGTTTGAATTATGAAAAAGAAAATAATGGTTCTGACTGTGGCAGGTGCACTGGCTTCTGCCGCAGCAGCACAAAATCAATATGATGCGCTCCGCTTTTTAGGAAATGATGTAAATGGTACGGCTCGTTTTGTGGGTATGGGGGGTGCAATGAGTGCTTTGGGAGCTGATTTGTCTACCATCAGTACAAACCCTGCCGGTATTGGTCTTTATCGGAGTAACGATGTGGCTTTGAGTTTTGGCTTTAATGCCAATAAGTCGCACAGTGATTTTAGCGGAAGCGTGATGGACGAAAAGCGTAATCGTGCTTCGTTCGATCAAATCGGTTTCGTATGGAGTACGAAGATTGGTAATAAGACCGATTTGAGATTTTTGAACTTTGCATTCAACTATCATAAACTGGTGAATTTTAACCGTCAGTTTGCATCGAAAGGGGGATTGGACGGTAACTCACTGACTGGAGTTATGGCAGAGATGATAGATAGAGCTGAAAATGGTAATGGTGGACTGTTTTATCAGAGTGAAGATGACTTCTATGGTTCTAATGGGTTGCTGAATGCTGATAATCCATATATGGATAGGATATATATCGGAACTCCATATTTAGGTGCTATGGGAGCACGTACTGGTCTGGTAGATGTAAAAGGAGATGAAGATGGGAATATTACTGATATTTATGGATGGAATGGTATAGATGGAGAATATTACAGCCGTGAGACAGGCTCTGTCAATGAGTACGATTTCAATGTTTCCTTTAATGTTCGCGACCGCTTTTATTTTGGTGCAACCTTGGGCGTTTATGATATTGATTACTTGCGTTATTCTTCGTATGGAGAAAATTTGGAAGGAAATGCAAATTTCACTTTAAATAATATGTATAAAACGGAAGGTACAGGAATTGATCTGAAGATCGGTACTATCATTCGTCCGTTCGAATATTCTCCATTCCGTTTTGGTCTGGCTATACATACACCTATATTATATAATATGTCCGACCGTTATACATCGGTATTGGTAACTAATTTAGCATTAGAAAATTCTACGATAAGCTATACGGAAAACTTGAGAGATTATCTGAGCGGCGGGCAATATGCATGGGATTATAGACTGATTACTCCGTGGCGCTTCAACGTTAGTGTCGGTACGATTGTAGGAGGCATTATGGCTTTGGACGCTGAATATGAGTTTGAAAACTATTCAGCAACCAAACTTCAAGATACTGAAGGGACAGAACTAAACGGTCAGTCAGCTATCAAGGAAACATTGAAAGGAGTTCATTCGTTCCGTGTAGGTATGGAAACAAAAGTTTCATCAGCCTTCAGTGTACGTGCCGGATATCATTTTCGCTCGACACCTATTACGAGTGATGCATTCAAGAATATTCCGGCTACCGATAATACTCGTACCGATGCCGAATATCTGAATTTGAAATCGCGTCAGGCTGTTAGTGTTGGATTGGGTTACAGAGGTCGTCTGGTTTATGCAGATGTTGCTTATAAATATGATTTCTATAAAGGTGATTTCTATACTTTTGGAGGTACTTATCCTGATAGTCCTTTATTCTTATCACCTACCAAAGTGAACAATGAGCGTCATCAATTGTTATTTACAGTAGGAGTACATTTCTAAAAAGATAGGATTTAAATTGTGTGTGTTTATCTGCTTCACCGTGGGCAATGTTTATTGCCTGTGGTGAAGTTTTTTTATTGTTTATCTTCTCTGTATTCCTTTTTCTTCCAGAAGTTGAATCCGACATAGATGCGCAGGCTGCCGAATGAATTGGTCATTGAGAAGTCTGATTTACGGTAATCGTAGGTATTCAGTACGAGTGAAGCGCCTACGTAGTATTTGCTGTTGTTCCAGGTGATACCCGCGCGAGTCACCAGATCGAAGTTGATATCATTGATCCATTCCATCCAGTTGTTTTCCATTTCAGCCGGCTGTCCGTTCAGTTTTGCTTTCTTGTAGGCTATGGCAGGCATCAGTGATACATTCAGCAGGCAGTTCTTTGCAAATACCCAGTTGTACCCGTATCCGAAGCTGAGATTGTAGTCGCGATACTCCAGCTTATTGAACTTGAGCGGTGAACGGATTTGTTCAATCATGTCGGCAGGCAGTTTGGTATGGTCGAAGGAGATGCTGTGATGTGAATAAGAAAATCCTGCCATAAATGAGCCGCAGCTGCGCCGCTGGTTGGTGGACTGGCTGTAGGCGGCAGGGTAAGAGAATTTTTTGTTGTTGAAAATCCAGTAAGTATTCAGCCCGACTATCTTGCTTTGGAATCCTTCGAATTTATGTCCTTCATAATCTTCGGGCAGGTTGAATCCGGAATATGAAGTAATATGAAAGTCGCTTCCTGTTTTTCGGTAATATAAGTCCACTCCTATGCGAGAACTGTACAGGTTGAATACATATTCTTTTTTCGATTTACCGTTATGACTTTTACCCAACAGTTCCGGGTAGCTGAAAGATATTCCCAAAAAAATCCATCTCCATCCGAAATAAGCTCCGATTTTAGGTGTAGGAGTCGGTGCGAAAGTAATGTTCTGGCGTTGGTTGTCGATACGTGCTCCCAGCTGATAGCGCTCATGCCAAAAGCTTTGTTCGATCATAAATGCCAGATTATATTTGTTGGGTTCGATATAACTGGAGTCTGTTTCACTGAAAATTTCTCCGAGGCGCTGCATGAATTTGTGCTGTTTTTCGGTCTGAGCATATAGTGTCTGACCGAAAAACAGCGACAGAATCAGGATATATCGTGAAAAATTCATGCGGCTGTCCGAATAAAAACAGTAACTGAAGGCTTTTTAGAGTTTATTTAAAATGCGGTCCATTACCCAGTTGGTAGGAGTGGCACTTACACCGTCGCACGTACATATTGCTTTTCCCTGTAAATGCTCTACTACAGCCTGAATCAGGGGGAGCTGTACGTAAGGTGGATTTTGCGGAAGAATCTCTTCACGTCCACGTTCGGTATGCAAGGCTATCGGGTCGTAAGTGAAGACAGAGAAGCATATCATTCCTTTGTCGCCAATGATTTCTATGCGGTCTTCCTTGGCAGATTCGTGAGCCACGAAGCACCATGAGCCGGAACCCGGCAGACCGGATGCGAATTTAAAACAGGCACTGATGGTATCTTCTGCCTGATAAAGTCCTCCACGGTTGCTCTTGTATCCTTCGGCTTCGAGTATGCAGCCAAACATTTCCTGCAAGAGATCCAGTTGATGAGGTGCCAGATCATAAAAATATCCACCTCCGGCAATATCCGGCTGAACACGCCACGGTAAGTTGGTACTGTTATAGTCGAGTGCTCGCGGAGGCTGGGCGAAACGTATCTGTACGTTAATGACATTTCCTATTTCTCCTTCTTCTACCAGTTGCCTTACTTTTTGGAAATAAGGCAGATAGCGACGGTAGTAGGCAACAAAGCAAGGTATTCCGGTTTCTTGCGATATACGGTTGATGCGTGCACAATCCTCATAGCTGGCAGCCATCGGTTTTTCGATGTAGACAGGCTTTCCTGCTTTCATTGCCATAATGGCAAATGTCGCATGCGATGAGGGAGGGGTAGCAATATAAATGGCGTTCACGTCTTCATCGCCTATCAGTTCCTGCGCATCGGTATACCATCGTGGTATATTATGCCGGCGTGCATACGATTTTACTTTTTCTTCATCGCGGCTCATTACTGCAACGACTTTCGATCCTTCTATCATGTTGAAGGCCGGACCGCTTTTCTTTTCAGTCACTTCACCGCAACCGATAAATCCCCAGCGTACATTATCTAATTGTATCATAGCTAACGGTATTAGTTAAAGTATTTATTATATAAATTTTTATATGTCTTGGTTTGTATAAAGCTGTCCATCCATACATTCAGGCTGTCCAGCAGGGCGGGAGAGTGTTTGCTTACTCCCCATGCATAAAACTGGGTAAAGCTGATGTCTGTATTAATGTCCAGATTAGGAAATTCTTTTATGGAAGCTTTGGCTATATTTTCGTCGCATACTGCATAGTCGATATCTCCGCCCGAAACCATTGCCAGCAATTGTTCGGGACCATATAAGTCGACTTCATCAATATAGATTGTATCTGCTATTTCATTGATAAGGTTGTGTATGCGGAGCAGAGCAGGAGAACCTTTGATAACGTGAAGGTGTTTGTTAGCCAGATCGAGCTGGTTGTGTATGTATAGGCTGTCCTTTCCATCTTCTTTTTTCCGTTGTACCAGCACTTGCTTGCTCAGCAGCAAGGTTCGCGTAAAGAACAGCGAATCTTTTAGCTGAGTGGTTACTACAGTTCCCGTAGCCAGAATATCGTATTTACCGCATATGATGCCTTGCAGGCGTTTCTCGAAACTCATTTCGGGAGTTATTTCGAGCTTCAGTCCTTTCTCCGATGCAAAAATATTCAGCAGCTCGTAGTCGAATCCTTGCAAGGTATCGTCGGTTACGTGATAACTTACCGCATTATATTCGGTTACGGCACGAAGAATGCCCGAACTGGCTATTTCATCATAATCACGTGGTGTAAAAGCTGTTTGTTGCTCTTTTTGCGTATTCAGCAGGATGATGCCTGCTGCAATAGCCAATGCGATAAAACCATATCGTAACCATTTCTTTTTCATAAGCGTACAGGTTTAATCGAAGAAATTCCATGACAGTCCGAATTTCAGCAAGCGAGGATTCAGCGGGTAGTGAGGAGCCAGGAAATAGCTCTTTTCTCCTTGTCCTTGAATCAGGTTGTACATGGCTATGAAGATACGTGTACGTTTCAGGTGGAGGTTGATATATCCGTTCAACAGCGGGTAACCGCCCAGTTTGTAGCGGGTTTCTTTGTTCTGCAAATAAAATTGTCCGATAGCCGGAGCGTAATCGGGGGCATAATACTGTGTGAAATAACGTACATCTGCTCCCATTTCTATTTGCAGCACTTTCTTTGCCAAACCGAATTTGATATATAAATTGTGGTAGAGAGTCAGTTCCGGTAATGGAAGAACATCCTGATTGCTCGATTTCTGATAAGTTATCTCATTGTCGAGATGGAAGATACCCAACTTGAAATCTTGTCTCAGAGCCGCACTGAAGACCTGTATGTTGCCAGAGTTCTGTCTTACAGCCACGTCGTTCTTGTAAGTCGTGACTTCTTTATCTGAAGACGTTTCTGTATATTTAACAGAGGTATTATCCAGGTACGTATAGTTCTTGATATTTTCTACTCCGGCTTTAAGCTGGGTTTTCCAGCGGTCAACGCTCAGCTTTCCTTCGAGGCGGGTACGCATGATTTTAGACAAATCGTCATTATCCCACCAGTAATGTTTGGAATGGAAATGTCTGTAGTAGAAAATTGGGTTCAGATTTTTGATATAAGCGTTGGCTTCCAGACGCACCGTATCACTGAACAGGCGGAAGTTCAGGTCGCCTTTACCTTGTATCTGAAATTGTCCGGCATCTTCTCCCACAAGGGCGATTTCTCCCATTACATTATAATGCAGAGTCTGTCCCTGTTCCTTGATAAGCTGTCCACCTACCGAAATTGTGTTTTCCACATAATCGGTGGGTATGCGCTGACCCGGAGTTCGTGCAATAGTGTCGGTCATGGTAAAGCGTCTGTATTCGTGACTCATGAATGCCGTAAGTCCCGCCTTCGCCCATTTGTTGAATCCTTCACGCAACGATATACCGAAAGTGTTCTTTACAGCCAGTTGTTCTGTTTTGTCACGCTGTACATCCGTCAGGTAATTGTTCTGGAAATATTGCTGGTTTTGAGTTTCGTCGTATGAAATGTATTGACGGCGGTTAATGTCTACCTTGAGGGTGTGCAGGAAGCTTGTCACAGGTACAAAAACTTCTGTGTTGACTGTATCTTTGGCATCCGGATTCTCACGGTAGAATCCCACGTTATAACGGTGAGTCAGAAAAGCGTGGTAACCGGTGTTGTGGTTCCATACTTGCGATAAGTTAGTAGGAATTTCATCATTGGCATATACCTTTCCGCCTTCCGCCATATCCAGCGGACGGGTAACATATCGGTCGTCTACGATACCTCCGTTCTCGGCAACCTTCAGGTTGTCGTTGATGAAACTGAAATGCATGTTGTATTTATCGCCGAGATAGTAGGCAAAAAGATCTCCGTTGAATAAGGCTGTAGACTGGTTCATATATTTCCCGCGTCCATACACATAGTCAATATTGAATCCAAATCCCAATCTTTTGTTGGCATTGACGGCAAAATAAGCCTTGAAACGCTCTTCTCCGTCAGAGCTTCCTCCTTGTTTGTAATAGGTAAGATTTGTAAAAGGGGACTTGGTGTTGGTATATACCACGTCTTCCGGTTCGATGACGGTAAAGTCGTAAGGGTCGAGAAAAAAGAATTGTTCGGGGTCTTTCCGTTCGAAAAAGATATGTGAAATACGTGGAGAACCCAGATTACCCAAATAAGTATAATGACCGGTTGGCCCTCCAGTATCATTTGTGTTCTGGAAATCATGCTGCAAGGTATCCACCGGAACTTCAGTCATGTTGCCGAACTGACGGTCTATTTTCCAGCAAGACAATCCGATAGGAATAGTGCTGGCATCAATCACAGAGGTTGTGTCAATCGGGTTTCCGTTACGGTCGTACAGATTGCTGTCTACTCCCGAAGCAGAACTACCAAACTGTCCCGTAAACTGACTTTGCTGATAGGTGTTTTGAGCGGAAATCGTACCGCAAATCAGTAATATTGTTACTATAAAAAATATCTTCCTCATAATGGGGGCAAAGATACAATTTAAAAACGAAAGAAACTGTGTGCAAAGTGCAAAAATACGAGAAGATATCTATTGATACAGAGGCGTGCGGAATATCTTCTTGCTGAAAAAATCCGTACGCCTCTCTCATGTCTTGGTATGATATGGATAATTCCTGTTATTTTACTTCTTTGATGATGTCCATACCAATATGAATAGCCTCTTCATTCATCGGTATCAGATGATGATGGCGTTCGGGCAGTGTTTTGCGCAGTGCCTTGATGACGCTTTCAATAGAAACAATCGGGCGGATTTTCAATAAGCCACCCAGTACGATCATATTGAATGTTTTTGCCATTTTCCGTTCGTTGGCTTCATCCATGGCATCAATGCGATATACATGAATGTCCTTGCGTGTCGGTGGATTGATGATACCATAGCCATCGTAAATAAGTACGCCGCCGGGTTTCACCTTGTTTTCAAACTTGGCAAGCGAAGGCTGGTTCAAGATAATGGCTGTATCGTATTTGCTCAGAATAGGAGAGGAAATGCGTTCGTCACTGATGATGACGGTCACGTTGGCCGTACCTCCTCGTTGTTCGGGACCATAGGCAGGCATCCAAGTGACTTCCTTGTCTTCCATCAGTCCTGAATAAGCCAGGATTTTACCCATCGACAATACACCTTGTCCGCCGAATCCTGCTATAATGATTTCTTCTTTCATGATAGTTCTTTTTTTGATGATTTTATTTGTTATCTCCGCTTGTGTCTTTCAAGTCGCCCAGCGGGTAGAACGGGAACATGTTTTCTTCCATCCATTTGTTGGCTGCTTCGGGTGTCATTTTCCATCCAGAGTTACATGTAGATACGATTTCCACCAAGTTTGAGCCTTTTCCCTGCATGCTGTTTTCGAAAGCCTTGCGGATTGCTTTTTTAGCCTTGCGGATAGCTGCTACCGTATGAACTGCCTGACGGGTAACGTAGCATGTTCCTTGCAAGGTTGCTGCTATTTCTGTCATCTTCAAAGGATATCCGTGTATTTCCGGATTTCGTCCGTAAGGACAGGTGGCTGTTTTCATTCCTATCAGTGTAGTAGGAGCCATTTGTCCTCCTGTCATGCCATATATCGCATTGTTGATGAAAATGATAGCTATATTATCTCCACGGTTCAGGGCGTGGATTGTTTCTGCTGTACCAATACATGCCAGGTCACCATCTCCCTGATAAGTAAATACCAGTCGGTCCGGCCACAAACGTTTGATGGCTCCGGCAAGAGCAGGTGCACGTCCGTGAGCGGCTTCCAGACAGTCAACATCGAGGTAGTTATACATAAATACGGCACATCCTACCGGGCTGATACCGATAGTTTTCTCTTCCATGCCCATTTCTTCTATAACTTCAGCTATCAGTTTGTGAACTACTCCATGGCTACATCCCGGGCAGTAGTGCATTGGATTATCATTCAATAAACGAGGCTTCTGGTAAACCAGATTCTCGGGCTTCATTATATCTTCTTTTGTCATAAATATCTCCTCCTTGTCGGGTTAGCGTAGAAAGAAACGGAACACAAATTCCATCATCTTTATAAACAGCGATGCGCCGCACACATAAAAGAAAATGGTTTTATCATCTCCCAATGAAAAATACAGAATGAAAGAAGCTACGGCTCCTATCATAAATATTACATTGAGTACGGTTCTGATCTGATCTATATTGCCCATAAGTTTCTTACTTATTAATGATTTTTTCTTTTAACGCATCGATAACTTCGTCTGGATCGGGGACGATACCTCCCAGGCGTCCGAAATGTTCGACGGGGACACTGCATTTTACAGCCAGCTCGACGTCTTCAATCATTTGTCCGCTATTCAATTCCACAACAAGGATGCCTTTTATATTTTTAGCTCTTTCGGCTAATGGCTTACTTGGGAACGGCCATAAGGTAATAGGACGGAACAATCCGACTTTGATACCCTCTTCGCGTGCATGCTCCATTGACTTTTGTGCGATACGTGCACATGATCCGAATGCCACGATCAGATATTCTGCATCCTCGCAGTCTATTTCTTCGTAGCGAACTTCCTTAGCCTCGATTTCTGCATATTTTTCCTGCAGGTGAAGATTTCGTTTTTCCATTACAGCAGGATCAAGTTCCAGCGAAGTGATGATATTGGGCTTACGTCCCTTGCATCCGGTTGCAGCCCATGGACACTGTGCAATGATTTCTTCTTCCGTACGTCGTGGGCGAGGAGCTGGAAGGACTACCTTTTCCATCATCTGACCGATAACTCCATCGGCGAGAATCATTGCCGGATTGCGATATTTGAAAGCCAGTTCGAAAGCCAGACCCACAAAGTCGGCCATTTCCTGAACCGAAGCCGGCGCCAGCGCTATCAGATGATAGTCACCGTGTCCACCACCTTTTGTTGTCTGGAAATAATCAGCCTGACTGGGCTGGATGGTTCCCAGTCCCGGACCTCCACGCATAACGTTTACTACCAGACAGGGCAATTCTGCACCTGCAATGTATGAAATACCTTCCTGTTTCAGGCTGACACCCGGACTGGAAGATGAAGTCATAACCATTTTACCGCTTCCGGCACCTCCATATACCATATTAATTGCTGCAACTTCACTTTCGGCCTGCAAAACCACCATACCGGTAGTTTCCCACGGCTTCTGTTCGGCAAGAGTTTCCAATACTTCTGATTGGGGAGTGATAGGGTAACCGAAGTATCCATCTACACCGATGCGGATAGCCGCATGGGCAATGGCTTCGTTTCCTTTCATTAGAACTACTTCTTCTGCCATAATTTTGATTGTTTAGCTTATAAGCACTTAAAAATTATTCTTCACATTTTGCTCTATATACGGTCAAGCAGCCGTCTGGGCATACAATTGCACACGAAGAGCATCCGTTGCAGGTATCTTCTACAACCTGTTGAACGTAATTATATCCTTTTTGATTTACTTTGGCGGTGAGCGACAGTACGTGTAACGGGCAGGCTACCACGCACAGGTTGCACCCTTTGCAGCGTTCTGTATTCACTACAACTACACCTTTCATTTTAGCCATAAGTCGATTATCTTATTGATTAAACATATCTTTATTATAAAAATTGAGAATATCCATCACCATATTTCGGGCCTCTGCTGCCGGACTCTCCGGATTTAGTGCAATGGCTTCCTGATAATTGTTCAGCGCCCCTTGCCAGTCACCTTTTTTCCGGAAAGCATTCCCTAATAAATAATACGCTTCGGATGCGTATTCTGGGTTTTGATTGATGAATTGATTCAATTGGTCGATTGCGTGATCTGTAGAGCCCTCGGCGATTAAATTCTTTATATCTTTCAGCTTTTCGGTCATGATTATGAATTTATAGTATACCCACAAAGATAAAGTTTATTTTCAATCGAATAGGAATTTTAGGCAATTATTTCCTCCAAATAGATGAAAAAATTTTTTTCTCTTTTGTGCAATTTGTTGATTGTAAATTGTTTATTGGTATGCTCAAAATGTTTCATTTGAAAAAGTTGTTTGTTTAATTATATAAGCGTTTTTCGGAAATACAGTGGCGATTTGATGTGCTTTGCTGCACAATATTCTAATCTTTATGCAGGATATAGATTCGTTTTTTTGCAAAAAATTATATTGCGGAATTGAAGAAACAAGGGCATTTCTATATTATTCGGGAATATATATTTACTTTAATGAAGTCGTTTAGTGTCTAATTATTTTATATATTTGCTGATTATAATGTTTTTTATTAATAAATAATCGAATTTATGAAAATCAAGTTGTTGTTAGCTGCCACAGTTGCATGCGTATTGGGCTTTTCTTCATGCTCAAATGAATCAGTGAAAACTATCCCTGTGTATGGTTGGCAAGGAGAAGGGGAGGAAGCTACAGAGGCATCTATCCAGTCCGATTTCCAGAAATGGAAAGATCACGGTTTGGTAGGTATATGTTACAATGCGGGTGGTTTCAATGTGGAGAAACACGCTCGTGCGGCAAAAATAGCTCATGCTACTGGGCTGGAGTACCATGCATGGATTCCTGCCATGCTGAAAGGAGATGCTGATTCTACATGGTATGCAGTAAACCGTAAAGGAGAGTCGGCATATTCTGTGCAGGCATATGTTCCTTATTATAAATGTATGTGTCCGAATAATCCGGATGTAATCAATTACCTGGTTACCGAATATAGCAAGATAGCAGAAATACCGGATGTAGATTTTGTTCATTTGGATTATATCCGCTATGTAGATGTAATTCTGGCTCGCGGCCTTTGGGAAAAATACGGTTTGGTGATGAATGAAGAGTATCCTACAGCCGATTATTGTTACTGCGACAAGTGTGTAGCCGATTTCAAGGCTGAAAGTGGTATAGATATCAAGGCTGTGGAAGATCCTTCTACTTGCGAGGAATGGAAGCAGTTCCGTTATAACCGCATTACCAATCTGGTGAATAAGATTGCGGCTGCGGTTCACGCAAAAGGTAAAAAAGTCAGTGCTGCTGTATTCCCGGGTCCTGATTCTTATGCAAAGAAACTGGTTCGTCAGGAATGGAACAAATGGGATATCGATGCGTTTTTCCCGATGAATTACAATGACTTTTATTTGGAACCAGCTTCTTGGGTAGGAGAAATAACTAAAGAAGAAGTGACTTCCGTAAACGGTAAAAAGCCTGTTTACAGTGGCCTCTTCATTTGTCATGACTGGCAGAACAAGGCTAATATTAAAGATCCGGAAGGTCACGGTCTGACACCTTCTGAAATTGGTGAAGCTGTTCGTGGTTCGATTGAAGCCGGAGCTGCCGGAGTTGCATTGTTTACTCCTGCAAACATGACGGACGAGCATTGGGCTGAGCTTGATAAAGCGATTCAGGTAAAACGTTGATATAGTTGTATCAGACTATACAAAAGAATAATTGAAAATGGAATCTCCTTCGGATTTAAAAAAAGTCCGGAGGAGATTTTATTTTTATATATGGTTTGATTGAGCAGTTCGTGTTACGTTTTCCCTAAGAATATAATGTTTAACAGCAGTGGGGCGATTGCCTGACTATAATGAATCGCTATCTTTACCATAGTGAGGCGATCGCTTCACTATAGTGAAATGATTTGTATATGCGGAAGATTTACAATCCTATGAGGTAATGGAATAAAATAGGATAAGGTAATTCCTTTACGTATCATTTCTATAAAAATACCATTTGGTCTGTCTGTAATATATCATGCATTCATCGTTATTGTAAGTTTGGGTCAAAACAAGAAGGGCATAAGACAAAAATACAAGACAGAATTTGTGAATTTAGGAATTTCTTTTGGTATTATTTTATTTAGTGATAACTTTGCAAAAGACAATAAATTGCAAAAAATAACTAACTTATAGTACGAGGAAATGAATAAAATTATTTCAAAAGAACATTTTTCAGAAAAGGTTTTTAAGCTGGTAATCGAAGCTCCTCTGATTGCTAAGTCACGTAAGGCAGGTCATTTTGTGATTGTACGTGTAGGCGAAAAAGGCGAACGTATGCCTCTTACCATTGCTGAAGCCGATCCCGTAAAGGGAACTATTACGTTGGTCGTACAAGAGGTTGGTCTGTCATCGACCCGCTTGTGCGAACTGAATGAAGGTGATTATATTACCGATGTAGTAGGTCCGCTGGGTAAGGCAACCCACATCGAGAACTTTGGCACCGTAGTTTGTGCTGGAGGTGGAGTAGGAGTAGCTCCGATGCTTCCTATCGTTCAGGCCTTGAAGGCTGCCGGAAATCGTGTTATTACTGTATTGGCAGGACGCTCTAAGGAACTGATCATTTTAGAGAAAGAAATGAGAGAAAGTTCGGATGAAGTAATCATTATGACCGACGATGGTTCGTATGGCAAGAAAGGTCTGGTAACAGAAGGTATTGAGGAAGTCATCAAGCGCGAAAAAGTTGACAAATGTTTTGCCATCGGTCCGGCTATTATGATGAAGTTTGTTTGCCTGCTTACTAAAAAATATGAGATTCCTACCGACGTTTCACTCAACACGATTATGGTAGATGGTACCGGTATGTGCGGTGCATGCCGTATTACCGTAGGAGGCAAGACAAAATTCGTTTGTGTTGACGGTCCTGAGTTCGACGGACATCAGGTCGATTTCGATGAAATGCTGAAACGTATGGGTGCGTTTAAGGATATTGAGCGTGAAGAAATACACAAACTGGATCCTGTACAGCCTGATACATGCGAAGCTGTAAAGGCAGCCGACGACCGTAATGCAACATGGCGTGCAGACCTGCGTAAAGCGATGAAACCGAAAGAACGTACAGCCATTCCACGTGTTAAGATGAATGAACTCGATCCGGAGTACCGTTCTCATAGCCGTAAGGAAGAAGTTAACCTGGGGCTGAACGAAGAACAGGCACTGACCGAAGCCAAACGCTGTCTGGATTGTGCTAATCCGTCGTGTATGGAAGGTTGTCCGGTTGGTATCAATATCCCTGGATTCATCAAGAACATCGAGCGCGGTGAATTCCTTGAGGCAGCTCGTGTTTTGAAGCAGACCAGTGCTTTGCCTGCCGTGTGTGGTCGTGTTTGTCCGCAGGAAAAGCAGTGTGAGTCGAAATGTATACACCTGAAGATGGGACACGAAGCAGTAGCTATCGGTTATCTGGAACGCTTTGCTGCCGATTATGAACGTGAAAGCGGACAGATTTCGGTTCCTGAAATAGCCGAAAAGAACGGCATTAAAGTTGCAGTTGTAGGTTCCGGACCTGCCGGATTGTCGTTTGCCGGCGATATGGCGAAACTGGGTTACGATGTAACCGTGTTCGAAGCCTTGCATGAAATCGGAGGAGTATTGAAATATGGTATTCCCGAATTCCGTTTGCCGAACAAGATTGTCGATGTAGAAATAGAAAACCTGTCGAAGATGGGCGTGCAGTTTGTCAAAGACTGTATCATCGGTAAGACTATCAGCGTAGACGAACTGGAACAGGAAGGCTATAAAGGAATATTCGTTGCTTCCGGAGCCGGACTCCCTAACTTCATGAATATTCCGGGTGAGAACTCTATCAACATCATGTCGTCCAATGAATACCTGACTCGCGTCAACCTGATGGATGCGGCAAGCGAAGATTCTGATACGCCGGTTACATTCGGCAAACGAGTAGCCGTCATCGGTGGAGGTAATACGGCTATGGACTCTGTCCGTACTGCCCGTCGTCTGGGAGCCGAAAAAGCCATGATTATTTATCGTCGTTCGGAAGCAGAAATGCCGGCTCGTCTGGAAGAAGTTAAGCACGCTAAAGAAGAAGGTGTGGAATTCCTGACTTTGCATAACCCGATAGAATACATTGCCGACGAAAAGGGACGTGTCAAACAGGTTGTCTTGCAGAAGATGGAACTGGGCGAACCCGATGCTTCAGGACGTCGTAGTCCGGTGCCTATCCCCGGCGCAGTAGAAACCATCGATATTGATATGGCTATTGTCAGTGTAGGAGTTTCTCCGAACCCGATTGTTCCACATTCTATCCCCGGACTGGAACTGGGACGTAAAGGAACCATTGCTGTAAACGACGATATGCAATCGTCTATACCGACTATTTATGCCGGTGGAGATATAGTCCGTGGTGGGGCCACCGTAATTCTGGCTATGGGAGACGGACGTCGTGCAGCTGCAGCAATGGACAAGCAGTTACGCGGATAATGCAGCATTAAGATTGTAAACCTGTTTTTCTAAAGCGATTGTCAGGGTGAAATCTTCAAGGCTGGACAGTTTGCTATGGAACAATCAGAATAGACGAAGAGGTTGTTTCAAAATGAAAAACTGAGATAGGCTTACTTATAATCTATAAGTTACAACATAAAAATCTCCTACTTTAGTCTTTGTTTTCTTCAATTACAGGACTAAAAGTAGGAGATCTTTTTATTTCTAAATTCAATCTGTCAGATTTTTATTTTTTGCAATTCTATTTTGAGGCAATCTCTTTTTATTTTGCTTCCAGCAGCCTGTTGTTTGTGAATATACAAAAAATGATTACTTTTGTATAGAATATATTTATAATTGTAAGAGAACTTAAATTTATTATGAGAAAACCTCTTTTGCTCGGCATCTTGGGAGCTTGTACACTTTCTTCCCAGGCGCAGACTTTCAAGGAATGGCAAGATCCTGAAGTCAATGCAGTTAACCGCGCTCCGATGCACACCAATTTCTTTGCTTACGAAAGTACGGATGCTGCCACTCAGGCCATCAAGGAAAACTCCGACAACTTCATGACTTTAAACGGAAAATGGAAATTCTTCTGGGTAAAGAATGCAGACGCACGTCCCACCGATTTTTGGAAAGTTGATTTTAATGATAAGGGATGGGATGATTTGCAAGTCCCGGCAGTTTGGGAATTGAACGGCTATGGTGACCCGATATACCTGAATGTAGGCTATGCATGGCGCAACCAGTTTACAAATAATCCTCCTTATGTACCTGTAGAAAACAATCACGTAGGCTCTTACCGCCGCGAGATTGTTGTTCCTGCCGACTGGAAAGGAAAAGACATTATCGCACATTTCGGAGCTGTAAGTTCGAACATGTACTTATGGGTGAATGGCAAATATGTAGGATACAGTGAAGACAGCAAGTTGGAGGCCGAATTCGACCTGACACCTTATCTGAAATTAGGACAGAAGAATGTTATTGCATTTCAAGTATTCCGCTGGTGCGATGGCAGTTACTTTGAGGATCAGGACTTCTTCCGCTATACAGGTGTAGCTCGCGACTGTTATCTTTATGCCCGAAACAAGAAACGCATCGATGACATTCGTGTCACACCAGACCTGGACAGCGAGTACAAAAACGGTTCTTTGGCGGTAGAGTTAAGCCTGAAAGGCAGTTCCACAGTCACTCTTGACCTTCTGGATGCCCGCAATCAGGTAGTAGCAACCCAGAACGTAGCAGGAAGTGGCAAGGTTTCCACAACCATCAACCTCGATGCACCTCACAAATGGTCGGCAGAAACTCCTTATTTATATACTTTGCGTGCTACACTGAAAGATGGAAACAAAGTCAGTGAAGTTGTTCCGGTCAAAGTAGGTTTCCGTAAGATCGAACTGAAGAATGCACAGATACTGGTAAATGGCGAACCGGTACTGATAAAAGGAGCCAACCGCCACGAAATGGATCCCGACGGCGGATCTTATGTATCGCGCGAACGGATGATTCAGGATATCCAGATTATGAAGCAGTTCAACATCAACGCCGTGCGTACCTGCCACTATCCGGACGATAACTTCTGGTATGACTTGTGCGATAAATACGGTATCTACGTAGTAGCTGAAGCCAATTTGGAATCACACGGTATGGGTTATGAAGAAAAGACATTGGCCAAAGTTCCTTTATTCAAAAAGACTCATTTGGAGCGTAACGAACGCAATGTACAACGCGGATTCAATCATCCCAGCATTATTTTCTGGTCATTGGGTAATGAGGCCGGTTACGGACCGAACTTTGATGCCGCTTACGAATGGGTAAAAGCCGAAGACCCGAGCCGAGCTGTACAATACGAAAGAGCCGGTCTGGAAGGCAAGACCGATATCTACTGTCCGATGTATTACCGTTATAAAGACTGTGAGGATTATGTAAAGAATGAAAACAGCACCAAGCCTCTTATCCAGTGTGAGTATGCTCATGCCATGGGAAACTCGGAAGGCGGTTTCAAGGAATACTGGGATTTGATACGTAAGTATCCGAAGTTCCAGGGAGGTTTCATTTGGGATTTCGTTGACCAGTCATGCCGCTGGACCGGAAAGAACGGTAAGATGATTTATGCATACGGAGGCGATTTCAACCGTTTCGATGCCAGCGACAACAACTTCTGCGACAATGGACTGATCAGTCCCGACCGCAAGCCCAATCCACACATGTACGAGGTTGGCTATTTCTATCAGAACATCTGGACCACGGCAGGCGATTTGTCGAAAGGAGAAATCAATGTCTATAATGAAAACTTCTTCCGCGATTTATCTGCTTATGCACTCGAATGGGAACTTCTGAAAGACGGAAAGGCAGTCCGTAGCGGACGTGTTGAGAATCTGTCGGTCGCTCCACGCCAGACAGCCAGTATAAAACTCGACTGGGGCAAGACTTGCAAGTGCGGCGAATGGTTGCTTAACGTAAAATACATTCAGAAAAATCGCGAAGGCCTGCTTCCTGCCGGTCATGTAGTGGCTAAAGCCCAGCTTACACTGAATGCTTACGAAGCTCCTGCTATGAATCTTGCCAATGTTGCAGAAAAGAACGTAGCAGTAGTTACTCCGCAGATCAAGAATGAAAACGTAAACCGTATGGTTGTAGTCGGAGAGGACTTCAATATCCAGTTCAATAAGCAAAATGGTTACATGGATAAGTATGAAGTGAACGGGCTGAATATGATAAAAGAAGGAGAAGCCATGACACCTAACTTCTGGCGTGCTCCGACCGATAACGATTTCGGTGCTGGTCTTCAGCAGAAATATGTAGCATGGAAGAATCCCGACATCAAACTGCTTTCATTGAAGGGAGAAATGAAAGACGGCATGGCAGTCGTTTCAGCCGAATACGACATGAAGAACGTTTCAGCTAAACTGTTGCTTACCTATACCATCAATAACAAAGGTGCCGTCAAGGTTACTCAGAAGATGACAGCCGACAAGAATGCCAAGGTAGCCAATATGTTCCGTTTCGGTTTACAGTTGGTAATGCCGGCATCCTTCGAGAAGATTTCTTATTACGGTCGTGGACCAATTGAAAACTACGTTGATCGTAAGACATCTACCGACCTCGGCGTTTATAACCAGACCGTAGACGAGCAGTTCTATGCTTATATCCGTCCGCAGGAAAACGGTACCAAGTCGGATATCCGCTGGTGGAAACAATTGAACGAAGCCGGCAGCGGACTGATGTTTGTAGCCGAAGCTCCGTTCTCAGCATCTGCTTTGCATTACACCATCAGCTCGCTCGATTCAGGATGGGAAAAGAAACAGGAACACTCCAACGAAGTAGAAAAGGCAGACCTGACCAATGTCCTGATCGACAAGGCGCAGATGGGATTAGGATGTATCGATAGTTGGGGAGCCGTTCCCGAACCACAGTATATGTTACCTTACGGCGATTATGAATTTACCTTCATCATGACACCGGTAAGCCATTCATACACCCGATAAGACCTGATCAGTCAGAAAAATAGAAGAGGGGAAATTTGAAATTATTCTCTGCGGAATAGCTTTCAAATTTCCCCTCTCTTTTTATGTCAGTACGGGAATTCCGTTTCCTTTATCTCATCCAAGTTTTTGTTACCTCACCGATATACATAGTATATTGTTTCGAAGCATCTACATTCTGGTTCAGCGATTTCAAGTCATCAGCAGTCATCTTTTGCGACATAGCCTTCTTGCATTCCACAACCACACTTGCCTTTGTGTTGTTGTCTGTATAGAATGAGATTTTGTATGTATCACTCTGTTCCATCAAGGCAGTAGCAGCTATACGGCTCTGGTCGATCAGCAGATAAGAAACATTCTTGTTGAACATCTTGCCGAATCCGCTCCAGTTTTCAGCTTTGATATCGATTTCCTCACCGTTTGCTGCCGTCAGCGTGATACGTCCCTTTGCCGCAATCTCGTTCAGGTTGGCAGGCAATTGTTCCAGACCGACCTCTTTCAGTTCTGCCGAAGCATTGATAACCGGAGTAGCAGGCTGCAACGTCTGCATGGGAACACTTTGTGCAGTAGTTGGTGTATTATTTAAGAGCTTCTGACCTAAGGCAGCTGATGCTGATTGAAACAATTCATCTTTCAGATCGATAGTCTCCCTTCTGAACTTGCCACAGATAGGAGCCAGTTTTGTTTTCTTTTTATTCAGTGCCATATCATCGTTTATCCACTCCTCGGCAGTATATTTCTGTCCACCGTCTCTTGCTTCGTCGTACCAGTAACGGATACGTGTCATCAGCATTTTACATTTACCGTCTTCCGTATTAATGAGCAACTGATAATAGATACGTGTACGGTCGAGTGATAGAGCAGAGGAAGAGAATATCATATATTCTTCAGCTGTTGCAGCAATTGTTCCATCCTCTTTGTTTGAATATGACACTTGACTATACAGCTTGCCGTCGGGTTTGAAACGTCCTTTAGCCCATTCTAACATTTGATTGAATATATCCGTTTTCGACAGTCCCGGTGCATTTATTTCATTGGTAAAAGCCACCTTTCCGTCGATTGTCGTTACAGCACCGGCCAGATATTTCGGGTCGGTATTATCTTTCTTGTCTTTTGCCATACCAGCTATTGGCAGACACATTAGTAGGATAAATAACAGTTTTTTCATGGTAATTTTTCTATTTGATTTTCTTTTTTGTTTTTTATAGTAAGCAAATATACAGATAAAAATATAGGAAGTAAAGAGAAGCTTGCTAAAAAAAGGAAATGTCCGAAAATAAAAATATTCACTACAAGCCCTTGCAGCCCTGTAGTGAATATCATTATATTATCTGTCAGAAGAAAGATTATTTGACTGGAATCTTGTCAATTCTTGCCTGATGGCGTCCACCTTCGAAGCCCGTAGTGAAGAATTCCGTCATGATTTTATCCGCCATTTCCGTATCGATGAAACGTCCCGGCATAACCAGCACATTCGCATCATTATGCTGTCGTGCCAGATGCGCTATTTCCGGCATCCAGCAGAGAGCAGCCCGGATACCCTGATGTTTGTTCAGTGTCATGCTGATACCCTCTCCGCTTCCGCAGATAGCTATTCCCGGGTAACATTCACCAGCCTCTACAGCCAGAGCCAGCGGATGAGCAAAATCCGGATAGTCACAACTCTCAGTACTATACGTTCCAAAATCTTTATACTCCCATCCTTTTGCCTTCAGCCACTGTTTTACATACTCTTTCAGCTCAAATCCGGCATGATCGGAAGCCAGTCCTATTACTTTCATTCTAACATTGCTTTTACTTGGTTATATACATTTTCTGCAGTGAATCCCAGTTTTTCGTCCAGCACCTTGTAAGGAGCAGAGAAACCGAACGATTCCAGACCCCAGATCTTACCATTGGCGCCAACCAGCCCTTGCAGGTTGACAGGCAGACCAGCAGTCAGTCCGAATACCTTGGCACCAGTCGGGATAATGCTTTCCTGATACTCCTTGCTCTGGCTGCGGAACAAACCTTCCGACGGAACAGAAACAATACGCAGTTTCACACCATCCTTACGCAACAGTTCGGCACCCGCTACCAAAGTAGAAACTTCAGAACCCGAAGCCACCATAATCACATCCGGATTTTCATCCGAACCAGCTACGATATAAGCACCCTTTGCAGCCTGCGTATAGTCAGTACCTTCCGGCAGGTTCGCGATATTCTGTCGAGAGAAAATCAAGGCAGTAGGAGTAGATGTATTCTCCATTGCCAGCTTCCAAGTCTGAGTTGTTTCCTCTACATCAGCCGGGCGCAGTACCAGCATCGAGTTATGTCCTTTATGATTCTTCAGTTTTTCCATCAGTCGGATTTGAGCCTCCTGTTCTACCGGTTCATGCGTAGGACCATCTTCACCCACACGGAACGCATCGTGAGTCCAGATAAACTTCACAGGCATTTCCATCAGTGCAGCCATACGTACAGCCGGTTTCATATAATCGGAGAATACAAAGAAAGTACCACATGCAGCGATAACACCACCGTGCAGCGCCATACCGATACAGCAGCAAGCCATTGTCAGCTCAGACACACCCGCCTGCAGGAACGCACCGCTGAAGTCACCTTTTGTAAAGGCATGAGTCTTTTTCAGGAATCCGTCAGTCTTGTCCGAATTAGAGAGGTCGGCAGAAGACACAATCATGTTTTCCACATGTGTAGCCAGCACACCCAGTACAGTAGCCGATGCAGCACGTGTTGCTCCACCCGCTTTCTGTTCGATAGCCTCCCAGTTAATTTTCGGAGTCTGGTTAGAGAACCAGAATTCCATCTTGGCAGCCAGATCCGGATGAGCCTTAGCCCATTCAGCCTTCGCAGCATAACGTTCAGCCACGATAGCCTTCAACTCTTCACGGCGTTTAGCATACAGCTCAGCCACTTCTGGGAATACCTGGAACGGATTTTCCACGTCACCACCCAGATGCTTGATTGTATTGATATAAGCCTCGCCGCCCAGCGGAGCACCGTGAGTAGCACAGTTACGTTCATAGCTTGTATTGTCCGCTTTCAGCGCACCCTTACCCATGATTGTCTTACCGATAATCAGTGTAGGCTGTCCTGTTACTGCTTTCGCTTCAGTCAGTGCTTCACGTATTTGGTCAGCGTCATTACCGTTGATGGTAATAACCTTCCATCCCCACGCTTCATATTTTTTAGCTACATCCTCGTCGGTTACCGCTTCACATTCAGTAGAAAGCTGGATATCGTTCGAGTCGTAGAACATAATCAGGTTGTCCAGTCCCAGATGTCCGGCAAGACGTCCGGCACCTTGAGAAATCTCTTCCTGCACACCACCGTCGGAGATGTAAGCATAAATGGTCTGGTTCATTACGTCACCCAAACGAGCCTTCAGGAACTTAGCCGCGATGGCAGCACCAACGGCAAACGTATGTCCCTGTCCCAGTGGGCCGGAAGTATTTTCTATACCACGCATGATGTCCACTTCCGGATGTCCCGGAGTAGGGCTTCCCCATTGACGGAACTGAGCCAGTTCGTCCATCGTAAATTTGCCGCTCAGTGCCAGAACCGAATACAACATCGGCGACATGTGTCCCGGGTCGAGGAAGAAACGGTCACGTCCTTCCCAGCGTGGATTCTCAGGATCATAAACAAGAAATTCAGAAAACAGTACATTTACAAAGTCTGCACCACCCATAGCGCCACCCGGATGACCGGATTTAGCTTTTTCCACCATGGCAGCAGCCAGAATACGGATATTGTCGGCTGCGCGGTTCATTAATTCTTTATTGTTTTTCATCATTGGATATGTTTGTTTATGCAAAGATAGTAATATTCTTCAATATGTAACGAATTTTATTTAAAAGCTTGTCAACTCAGGTTATGTATGTTTGCTTTTACTTTATTTGCTTGATATAAAAAAGACTCTTCAAGTCTTTTTCTTGAAGAGTCCTTCTGTTCAGAAAGCCTGTCAGACTTTCATGAAATGTTTGATGTATTTAGAACAATAATTAGCAGACTTTGTGTGAGCCGTCGCTGATAACGACATCGTATACTTTCGGGCTGCGTCCGAATTTTTCTTTGAAGCGTTCCTTGGCTGTGATAATGAATGTTTCGTAGAGCTCATTCTTTACCAGATTGATGGTGCAGCCACCGAAGCCGCCTCCCATAACTCGTGAACCGGTTACGCCGCAGTCGAAAGCAATGTCGTTCAGGAAGTCGAGTTCTTCGCAGCTTACTTCGTACAACTTGCTCATGCCGTGATGGGTTTCGTACATCTTCTGTCCTACGGTTTCGTAGTCGTTGCGTTCAAGAGCATCGCATACGTCGAGTACTCGCTGGATTTCTTCGATAACGTATTCGGCACGCTTGTAGTCTTCTTCGGTTACTTCTGCTTTTACCTCGTTGAGCATATCGAGCGTACAGTCGCGCAGATATTCTACTTCAGGATATTTTTTCTTGAGTGCTGCCACTACGTTTTCGCAGCTTTGGCGGCGCTTGTTGTATGCAGAGGATGCCAGTTCGTGCTTAACGACTGAGTCTACCAGTACCAGACGGTAGCCTTCCGGACGGAAGGGGAAGTACTGATATTCCAGTGAACGGCAATCGAGTCGCATCAGGCTGCCTTCCTTGCCGAATACAGATGCAAACTGATCCATGATTCCGCAGTTTACTCCGCAGTAATTGTGTTCGGTGGCCTGACCTACTTTGGCGAGTTCGAACTTGTCGATCTTGTTGTCGCCGAACAGATCGTTCAGGGCAAATGCGTAAGTCGACTCAAGGGCTGCCGATGAAGACATGCCTGCTCCCAGAGGTACATCGCCTGCAAAAGCTGTGTTGAAGCCTTTCACGTCGACACCTCGCTTGATCATTTCACGGCATACACCGAATATGTAGCGTGCCCAGCTTGCCTTGGGGGCATCTTCTTCGTTCAGACCGAATTCTACATAATCTTTCAGGTCGATGGAATAAGCACATACTTTGTCTTTTCCGTTCGGCTTGATTTCTGCCATGATGCCTTTGTCTACTGCGCCGGGGAATACAAATCCTCCATTATAATCGGTGTGTTCGCCTATAAGGTTGATACGGCCCGGAGAAGTATAAATGCTTCCGGTTGTACCATCGAAATGCTTAATGAAACGGCTTCTTACATATTCTATATCCATAATGGTAAAAGCTTAAAAGGTTAATATTGTTTTTCTTGTTGTCTGTTCAGTCAATCAGTCTACAGGGATGTCTTTGTTTACGTTCTTGCAACCAATCAGTCCGTAGAACAGCAGGTATGCCAGCATGGCAATGATGAGCCAGTAGCTGTTCATGTAACCGGCTGAGTCGGAGATGAACTGCTGTACCAGCGGCAGGATTCCACCACCTACTACCATCATCATGAAGATACCAGATGCCTGTGCGGTGTATTTGCCAAGACCTTCTACTGCCAGGTTGAAAATTCCTCCCCACATCACCGAAGTACAGAGTCCGCAAAGTACGAGGAACAGTGCACTCAGAGGTACGGAAGCCATTTGGAAACCGTTGTCGGCGCTGTAGCCCGGCATGGAAACGGTTACTGCTTTCGGAGTGAAGATGGCGATAAGGATGAAGCAGATTGCAAGGGTTGAAGCAATGATGAGCTGTACGCGGCTGGATACTTTACCACTGATGACGCTACTTGCCAGACGGCCTACCAGCATGAGCAACCAGTAAATAGCGGCGATGGCTCCACCGATAGCAGCACCGTCGGTCAGCAAGCCTGCACCTTTTTCGCTGGAGTCGGCCAGGTAGAAGTTTAATGTTCCCGGAATACCTACTTCAATACCTACATAGATGAAGATACCGATTACGCCAAGTACGGTGTGACGGAAGCTCCAAGGGCTGTGAGAGAATTTTTCTTTCTCTACTTTACCTTTACGCAAGTGGGGTTCTGGGATGGAAACAAACGAAATGATGATGAATGTGAAGATGAATACACCCATAGCGATGAAGAGCAGCGGGGCTACATCCGACATGGCTGTCTGGGGAGTAACGCTTCCGATCAATACTCCGACGAAGAGGGGAGTAAGGGTTCCTGACAGAGAGTTCAGGGCACCACCTGCCTGGATAAGCTGGTTTCCTTTGTTACCGCCTCCACCTAACAGGTTCAGCATCGGGTTTACAACGGTATTCAGCATACATACTGAGAAACCGCAGATGAATGCTCCCAACAGGTAGATGATGAAGTTCAGCTTGATGTAATATCCGCCCATTGCAAATACGTCTACATCGGCACCTACAAGGCTGGAAATGTACTGGGTAAACAGGCCTAAGAAACCTACTGCCATAGCGATAAGGGCAGTTTTCTTATAACCGATCTTTACAAGCATGTTTCCCGCAGGAATACCCATGAAGAGGTATGCGAGGAAGTTCATCATGTTTCCCATCATACCGAGGGTGTTTGCGCCTGCATATTGATTTTTCCAGATTGTTCCGAAAGGTGCGGCAAGATTGGTTACGAAAGAGATCATCGCAAAAAGAAAGAACATCGTTATAATTGCGATGAGATTGCCATTCTGTTTTTGTTGATTCATGGTTTAATTGAAAAATATTGGGTTAATAAATTAGGTTAGTTTTCTAAAGTATTTGTTTGCTCATTTTTCTGTTCCGAACTTGTACACGGTTACCTGATGGTATACTTCGCCGGGGTTGAGGACTGCCGACGGGAAATGTCCCTTGTTGGGAGTGTCGGGGAAGTGTTGTGCCTCGAAGCAGATGGCGCTGCGGGCAGGGAAAGTAGCTCCGTGCCAGCCTGCAAAACCGCTGTGCCAGTTGGCTGTGTATACTTGTACTCCCGGTTCGGTCGTGAAGACTTCGAGGGTACGTCCGCTTACCGGTTCGACGCACTTGGCAGCAAAAGCAAGTGTTCCTGCTTCATGCTTGTTGATGACGTAGCAATGGTCGTATCCGGCTCCGTATACCAGTTGCTGGAACGGCTCGTTGATGCGGCTGCCTACGGTGTGAGGAGTGCGGAAATCCATCGGAGTGCCTTCTACTTTCAGAATTTCTCCTGTAGGAATAGATACTTCATCCATAGGAGTGTAGAAGTCGGCGTTGAGAGTAACGATATTGTTTTCTACGCTGGCGGTAGGGGTTGCCAGACCGGAAAGACTGAAGAATGCGTGGTGAGTGAGGTTGACAATTGTACGTTTGTCGGTTGTCGCCGTATAGGTGATGATGAATTCGTTCTGGTTAGTGAATGTATATACCACGGTGATGTCGAGGTTTCCGGGGAATCCTTCTTCACCATCGGCCGAAATGTAGTGGAGTTTCAGGCTCTGCTTGCTGGTCTGTTCGGCGTCCCATACGCGTGCGTGGAAACCAGTCGGTCCTCCGTGTAATGAATTGGGGCCGTTGTTGATGGTGAGTTTGTATTCTTTTCCGTCGAGCTGGAAGGTTCCTTTGGCAATGCGGTTGCCGTATCTGCCTATAAGGGTACTGAGGAAAGGTTCCGGACTGTTGATTACGCTTTCGATGTTGTCATGTCCTTGTACGACGTTTGCCAGTTTGCCGTCCTTGTCGGGTACCATGATGGCGAGGAGGGCTCCTCCGTAGTTGGTTACTGCCATTTCGGCACCGTTGTCGTTTGTCAGAATAAACAAATCTGTTTCTTTACCTCCGATGTTCTTCTGGAAGTCGGCTCTTTTCAGGCCGCAAAGGTTATTTTCGTAATAGAATGTGTTATTCATATTTTTGAGTATATATCGTTATCTTTATTATAGGTGTAAAATGTATGCAAATAAAAAGATTTTATTCAAGATACACAAACAAATCTGTTATTTTATTCTACCGGAAAGCATGTGGAAAGCAAATCGGCAACGATAAAACTGCTGCCGCCGACAAAAATAAAGTCATCGGCATCGGCTTGCTTTTGTGCTGCTTCGACGGCTGTCTTGACATCGGGATAGGCATTTCCCGACAGTCCGTATGAATTTGCCAGCTCTTTTACTTTCCCGGCTGGCAGGGCGCGCTGGACGCTTGCCTGGGTGAAATAGTAAATCGCGTCTTTGGGAAGCATGGCAAGTACGCCGCTGATGTCTTTATCGTTTACCATTCCGATGACGATGTGCAGCTGTTTGTATTGCTGAAATGACAGTTGCTTTACGATGTACTGGATGCCTCCTACGTTGTGACCTGTATCGCATACGATGGTAGGGTGGCTGGAGAGTTTCTGCCAGCGTCCCATCAGGCCTGTCAGTTCGCATACATGGGCGAATCCGTTTCGGATGTCGGTTTCGGTTATGTGGTAGCCTTGCTGCTCGAGCAGAGGCAGGGCTGTAAGCAGGGTGTTGGTATTCTTTTCCTGACAGATTCCGCCCAGTTCGCCTTTCAGGTCGTGGTAGCGGGTGGTCTGGTAGATGTAGTTTCCTGATTCATCGTGCAGGGCGCTGAGCAGCGGATGCTCTTCTTCGGCAAAGAAAATGGGGGCGTTGACTTCGGCGGCTTTCTGCTGGAATACGGGTTTGGTTTCGGGTGTGGTTTCACCGATGACGACCGGTACGGAGGGTTTAATAATGCCGGCTTTCTCACCTGCTATCTTTGCCAGGGTATTGCCCAGGAATTGTATGTGGTCGAAACTGATGTTGGTGATAAGGCACAGGTCAGGATGGATGATATTGGTGCAGTCCAGCCGTCCGCCCAGTCCTACTTCGATGACAGCGACGTCGACTTGCTGGCTGGCGAAGTAATGGAATGCCATGGCTGTGGCAAGTTCGAAGAATGAGGGATGGAGGGGTTCGAAAAAGGAGCGGTGCTTTTCGACGAAATCGATAACGAATTCTTGTGAAACGGGGACTCCGTTGATGCGGATGCGCTCGCGGAAGTCGACCAGATGGGGGGAGGTGTAGAGTCCTACACGGTAGCCTGCCGACTGAAGAATGGCGGCAAGGGTGTGTGAACAGGAGCCTTTCCCGTTGGTGCCCGCTACGTGAATTGTGCGGAATTTGCGATGCGGGTGTCCGAAATATTCATCGAGTGCCAGTGTGTTTGATAATCCTTCTTTGTAAGCTGCCTTCCCGACATGCTGGAACAGGGGGGCGCTGTTGTATAAATATGTGAGTGTTTCCTGATATGTCATTGCGCTTATGATATTTTTTAACTATGCAAAGTTAATTTATTTATTGACATAATTTATCAGTACCACCAGGGATAATCATTTTTTCTGCCCTCTATGCCTATGCTGAATGAGCTGCTTTCGCCTACTTTGAAGTTGATCATTCCTCCTATACGGTCGGGCGCATAGTTGGGAAGCGGGTAATAATAGGGGGAACGTTTGGGGGTGAATGATTTGTTGCCGTAGGCATAGATGCTGATACGGTCGGTAAGTTTGTATGCGGCTACTCCGGCCACGCCTATTGTGCGGTAGCGCAAGAATCCCCAGTCCATGTTACTGGCGTAAAGTCCTCCTGCCACACTGAGGCGGTCGGTAACGGGTACTGCATACATAAAGGCGGCATCTTGTCCGAATCCTACTCCTGAGGGGGCATAGCGGCTGGGACTATAGGTGAGGTTCAGCCCGATAGAGGCGTTGAAACCTTTGTGTAACTGCCAGGTGGCGTAACCGTAATCGAACGGGGTGATGCCATACATACCGAAAGGTGCCGTATAACCTGTCTGTGGAATGGGAGAGGCAAGCGGCAAGCTCAGACTGTCTTTTTCTGCTACAGGCGGGGCGGACGTTTCGGAGGCTTCGATGCTTTGGCAATTTTCGGTCTGTGATGTGGCTGCAAGGGGGAGCAACATGGCAAACAGTATCAGGTATAGTTGTTTCATGTCATTTGTCTTTATAAGTGAATCGTATCAAAGATACGGATTATTCTGTAATGCATAGGCAGGAAGGAAGCAGAGATTAACGCAGATTAACGGAGATTTGTAAGAAAAAAGGGTACAGCGCAGCAACCGTTTGTTTCTGATAGTTGCTATGCTGTACCCTTGTGTAAAGAGGTATCTGACGTTTAATCGAACAGACTTCTGAACTTCTTGAAGATCTTTTCTTTCAGGCTCATGTTGGGCTTGAAGCTTTCTGATTCCTGCCATTTCTCGAGTGCCTGACGTTCTTCCTTGTTTAATGTTTCAGGAATGTATACGCTTACGTTTACCAGCAAGTCGCCTGTTCCGGTGCTGTAACCGTAACTGTTGATGTTGGGCAGACCTTTGCCACGCAGACGGAGCACTTTGCCCGGTTGGGTTCCCGGCTCAATCTTTATCTTGGCTTTTCCATCGATGGTAGGTATTTCTACGGTACCTCCCAAAGCTGCGGTCGGAACGCTCAGAAGCAGATTGTAGATCAGGTCGCTTTCATCACGGATCAGTTCTGGATGTTTCTCTTCTTCGATGAGAACCAACAGGTCGCCCGGAACACCATTGTGCTTTCCGGCGTTACCTTTACCGTTCATGGTAACCTGCATGCCTTCGGCTACTCCTGCCGGAATCTTGACGGTTACTACCTCTTCGCCGTATACGATACCTTCACCACCACATTCCTTACATTTGTTTTTGATGATTTTACCTTCGCCGCCGCACTGAGGACAGACGGTCTGGGTCTGCATCATGCCGAAGATGCTCTGCTGGGTGCGTGTAACACTTCCCGTTCCGTGGCAGGTAGGACAAGTTTCCACTCCGCCGTCACCTTCGGCTCCTGTACCATGGCAATGTGAGCACTGTACGTATTTTTTCAGTTTGAACTTCTTTTCTACTCCCGTGGAGATTTCTTTCAGGTTCAGCTTTACCTTTACGCGCAGGTCTGAACCGCGGAATTTACGCTGGCGTGTCTGAGAACCACCTCCGCCGAAACCTCCAAATCCACCGTGTCCGCCGAAAATATCGCCGAACATGGAGAATATATCATCCATAGACATACCTTGTCCGCCAAATCCTCCGAAGCCACCTGCACCGGCTGCTCCGTCTACACCTGCATGTCCGAACTGGTCATAACGCGCACGTTTGTCGGGGTTGCTGAGGACTTCGTAAGCCTCGGCTGCTTCCTTGAATTTTTCTTCTGCTTCTTTATCACCCGGATTCTTGTCGGGGTGATACTGGATTGCTTTTTTACGGTATGCTTTCTTTATTTCATCTGCTGAAGCTGACTTGTCGACACCCAGCACTTCGTAATAGTCTCTTTTTGCCATAATGATAAAAACAAGTATTAAGAATTACTGTGCTACAACAACTTTTGCGTGGCGGATTACTTTATCGTTCAATTTATAACCGGTCTGAACGCAGTCGAGGACTTTCCCTTTTTGTGCTTCGTCCGGTGCCGGAACCAGTGCGATTGCTTCATGGTAATCGGTATCGAATGTTTCACCTACCGGTTCCATCTTCTGAAGTCCCTCTTGTGCCAGAACTTTGTGGAACTTCTGGAATATCAGATCCAAGCCTTCGTACATAGCCTGTACGTTATCGGCTTTCTGCATGTTCTGCAGGGCGCGTTCCAGATCGTCGAGAATCGGAAGGATGGCGCTGATGGCTTTCTCACCGCCGTTCTTGATCAGTTCGGCTTTTTCCTTCATGGTACGTTTGCGGTAGTTATCGAATTCGGCAGAAAGACGCAGGTATTTGTCTTTTTGTTCTTCGATTGTCTTTTTCGCTTCTTCCAGCTCTTTTTCCAACTTCTGTTCGGCAGTTGGCTCTTCAGCCTGCTCTTCTGTACCCTGAGCTTCTTCGGCTTGTGTTTCGGCTTGCTCCGATGCTTCGGCCTGTTGCTTCAACACTTCTTCCTCTTCTTGTTGTGAATGATGATTTTTTGTTGTCATGATGTTATCTGTTTTTATTTTTTATTTCTTATTTTCTTTGGCATTATATGCATGAAATGCGTATACAAATTTCGTGCCCGAGCTGATAATCGGGCAAATTTGTTGCAAAAATACTAATTTTTGTCATACTGACAGCGAAAATATTGCTTGACTTATATTTTACATGTTGATAGAGAGAAGGGGGAGGTGTGTTGGAATTTATGTACCGGAGGGATTGCTTTTTGCTTTTTTATGACTGGAGATTTCCGTAAAGGATGGTGCGGGAGAACGGGAGAAATAAAAAAGCCGGTTCTATGCCTTATCTCCATTTAGTGGAGGGTTAAAGCATAAAACTGGCTTTATCGAATAACACCTCTCGGGGCTTATTTTTTCAGAACTTCTCTGATGCGGCTGATAACCTCAGGGTTGGGTAAGTCCTTTTTCTCTGTTAGCATATAGGCAAAGTTATCGGCCAGCACTTCTTCTGGGTTGATGACATAATTGGTGTTTTTACCGATTTTTTCGTAAAAGTCTTCGGCCTGTTCTATTGGAACAATGACGGTTTTTCCACTTTCCTGTATCGGAACAAAGTGATCATTCAGTGGAATGAGTCCGATTTTCATGTAGTCGAAAATATCACCTCCTGTATAAGGACGGTCGGTATATGTCATCATGGTGTAGTTTTGTATTGTACCCTTAACGGTAAAGGGTGCATAGCTGTCGTAGCGGCTGATGTCCGGATTGGAGATACGTTTTTCCATGATGTCGGTCGGAAAAATAATTTCGCGGTCCAAGACGGTAAAACCTATGGTCTGGTATACAGACTTCTTGAAATTTAAGTCATAGCGGGTAAGAATATGAAATAACTCGTGTGCTACAAGAATTTGCAGTTGTGCTGCTGAAATCTTATTCAGCACGTCTTCGCTAATGGCTATCCAGTTTTTGCGTGTATAGGCACTTGCTCCTCCTTCTTCCTGCATGGATGTTTTTACCAGAATAATTTCGTCGGGATAATTCAGGGTCAACTTTTGTCTTTTAGTTGCCGCTGTTATCGCATTGAATGCTGTGGTAATTTGTTTTTTCTCTTGTTCGCTCCAGTTTTGTACGCAGCTCATGGCAAGTGTCAGCAATTGTGACTTACGCCCTTCATTGTTTTGCAGACGAGCATTAATGTCGAACTGATTCCAGTTATTGGTATACTCGTCGATGTCTGTTATGAGCATCTGCGCTTCGGCTTTGGTTGCGAAACGGAAAAAAGGATTGTCTTTTGCCTTTTGAGCAAATCCTGTCATCGCTGTCAGACATAAGCAGACAGCGAGGAGTGTACGTGTTAGTTTCATAATCATACCCTCTTTGAATGTTATTCTTTATCTTTCAGCGCTGCAAAGATCAGCCCTTCCAGTTCTTCGGCCAGTTCAGGGTTGTCTTGGATACACTGTTTGGCTGCATCGCGTCCTTGTCCCAGTTTGGTATCGTTGTAGCTATACCATGATCCGCTTTTCTTTATGATACCCAGTTCGGCTCCCAAGTCTATGATTTCTCCGCTGCGAGAAATTCCTTCACCGAACATAATATCGAATTCTGCTTTTCTGAATGGAGGAGCAACTTTGTTTTTTACGACTTTTACGCGAGTCTGGTTCCCAATAACGTCCTCTCCGTCTTTAATAGGCTGGCCTTTGCGGATGTCCAGACGTACGGAAGCGTAGAACTTCAGTGCATTACCTCCGGTCGTTGTTTCTGGGTTGCCGAACATAACACCTATTTTCTCACGCAACTGGTTGATGAAAATACAGGTCGTATTTGTCTTGCTGATAGCAGAAGTAAGTTTACGCAAAGCCTGAGACATCAGTCGGGCTTGTAATCCTACTCGGTTATCTCCCATATCTCCTTCGATTTCGGCCTTTGGAGTCAGGGCAGCAACAGAGTCGATTACGATGATATCAATAGCAGACGAACGGATTAATTGTTCGGCGATTTCCAAAGCTTGTTCACCATTGTCGGGCTGTGATATCCACAAATTGTCAATGTCGACACCTAACTTGGCAGCATAGAAGCGGTCGAAAGCATGTTCGGCATCGATGAAGGCTGCGATACCTCCTGCCTTTTGTGCTTCGGCAATGGCATGGATGGCCAAAGTTGTTTTACCAGACGATTCCGGGCCGTATATTTCAATGATACGTCCTTTAGGATAACCGCCTACGCCGAGTGCCGCATTCAGTGCGATGGAACCGGTAGGGATTACTTCAACTTCCTGGACGTGATTGTCGCCCATTTTCATGATAGAACCTTTGCCAAAGCTTTTTTCTATCTTGTCCATTGCAGCTTGAAGCGCTTTTAGCTTTTCACTGTTATTGGGTTGGGGAGTTTCTACTCCTCCTTCGAATTCTAATTCATCTTTTTTCGCCATATTGGATATTTTTATGTGTCAAGAAATTGATTCGGGGTAAAAATAGTAATTTATCCCAAAATCTGTGCAGCGTGATCTTTTGTTTTTATTTCTTTAGGGGTAATGATACGTTCGATGACGCCATCTTCGTTGATGATGAAGGTAGTTCGGAACGTTCCCATGTATTTCCTTCCGTACATACTTTTTTCTCCCCATACACCGAATTCTTGTACCAGTTTCTGGTCTGTATCAGCAATTAAAGTAAACGGAAGGTTATTCTTTTCTATGAATTTCTGATGTGACTTCTGGTCATTGATGCTTACGCCGATAATTTCATATCCGGCTTCACGAAGTGCTGTGTAATTATCGCGTAGGTTGCATGCCTGCGCCGTACAACCGGAGGTCATATCTTTAGGATAAAAGTACAAAACGACTTTTTTACCTTTATAATTGCTTAAACGTATTTCCTCACCTTTCTCGTTGAGGCCTAATACTTCGGGGGCTTTATCTCCTACGTTCATAAATTAAAAAATGATAGAATGAAAATATATAGCTGTTCAGATCATTGGATGAAGTGTCTTTTATCCGGATATTCTCTGCTATAATCCGGCAAAGACTGAAACAGACTATAAGAGAATGTGATGTAATAAGATAATACATCACATTCTTAATTTTTATTGGATATAATATAAATCGGATAAAACAGTTTATCCGTGATTTACGGGAATAGTATTATAGTTCCAGGTCGCCGTCGAATACTTCATGCCAAGGCAGTCCGTATTTATTCAAAGCATCCATAAATGGATCTGGATCGAATTCTTCTACATTCCATACGCCCGGACGTTTCCATAAGCCTTTCAGGAACATCATGGCACCAATCATGGCAGGTACTCCGGTAGTATAGCTTACACCCTGCATACCTGTTTCCTTATAAGCAGCCTGATGTGAACAGTTATTATATACATAATAAGTATGTTCTTTTCCGTCTTTTATACCACGAATACGGCAGCCGATAGAAGTTTCACCTTCATAATTTTCTCCCAGATCCTGAGGGTTCGGCAATACGGCTTTCAGGAATTGCAATGGAACAATCTCCATTCCGTTGTAATTGATTGGTTGGATGCTTGCCATACCGATATCTTGAATAACACGCAAGTGAGTAAGATATTCCTGTCCGAATGTCATCCAGAAACGTGCACGCTTGATAGTCGGGTAATTCTTTACCAGTGATTCCAGTTCTTCGTGATACAACAGATAAGAATCACGAGGACCGATATTCGGGTAAGTCAAGTCTTTGTGGAATTCCAACGGTTTGGTTGTAATCCATTTTCCGTTTTCATAATAACGTCCGTTCTGAGTGATTTCACGGATGTTGATTTCCGGATTGAAATTAGTAGCAAATGCTTTATGATGATTTCCTGCATTGCAGTCAACGATATCCAGATAATGGATTTCATCGAAGTAGTGCTTAGCTGCATAAGCTGTATATACACCGCTTACTCCCGGATCGAATCCGCATCCTAATATCGCAGTCAGACCTGCTTCTTCGAAACGCTTTTTGTATGCCCATTGCCAGCTATATTCGAAGTGAGCCTCGTCTTTCGGCTCGTAGTTTGCTGTATCCAGGTAGTTGACTCCGGCTTTCAGACAAGCTTCCATGATGGTCAAGTCCTGGTAGGGAAGAGCTACGTTAATAACGATTTCGGGTTTAAAACCATTGAATAAAGCCACCAGTTCGTCTACATTGTCTGCATCTACCTTAGCGGTCTTGATGTTGGGGTTACCGATTGCTTTTACAATCGCGTCACATTTTGACTGGGTGCGGCTGGCAATCATTACTTCGCTGAAAACTTCAGGATGCTGAGCCACTTTGTGTGCAACAACGGTACCTACACCGCCTGCACCGATAATCAATACTTTACTCATTTATCTTAATTATAATCTTAAATGCCCGGTAAACGTTACCGTTCAATATGCAAAGATAAGAAATTTTCTAAAACCTCATGCAGTATTCCGATTATATCCGTATTTTTGTAATAGATAAGCCCGGTTTGGGTAAACTATTTGATACATTCTTTGTTCTTTATGTAAAAGGATTGTAGCGTTTTTTATAAAGGTACTATTTAAAAATATGAATATGATAGCTATGAAGAAGAAGTTTTTAGGAGTAACTGCCGTTTGTGCAGGAGCATTGATGATGACAATGGCTGGATGTAGCAGCAATAAGAATTTACCGAAGGTCGATCTGGCAGGTGAATGGAACATTGTCGCTGTGGATGGTGAAAAATTGAATGTAGAAAATATGCCTTATATCGGTATGGATCTGGAGGCTAAACGTATCTATGGTAATGCCGGGTGCAATAATATGATGGGTACGTTGGAGATGGATTCGTTGAAGCCGGGTATCATACATTTCGCTCAGGTGGCTACATCACGTATGATGTGTCCGGACATGGATGTAGAGAATAAAGTTCTTGGAGCGCTGAATAAGGTTAGTGGCTATACTGAAACAGCCGAGGGTGTAGCTCTGACCGACGCCGATGGTAATACGGTTATCAGTCTGGAAAAGCGTCAATTGCCTGAAGTTTCTATCAATGATCTGGCTGGTGAATGGATTATTTCGTCGGTCAATGGTACAGAACTGGGTAAACAAGAGAAAACTCCTTTCCTTGCATTCAATGTAGAGGAAAAAACTGTTCATGGGAATGCCAGTTGTAATATTGTAAACGGTGGATTTACGCAAGAAGAGGGTAAGGCAGGTTCACTGAAATTTTCTCAGATGTTGTCTACCATGATGGCATGTCCGAATATGGATACCGAAAGAATGATTCTGGAGGCTCTTAATAAAGTTGCCGGTTTTACGCTGAATCAGGATAAGTCTTCTTTGTCATTGCTCGATGAAACGGGTAAGGAAGTTATGACTCTGACAAAGAATACGGGTGAGAAGTTGGCTGAGTAACAATATTTTTATAGAAAAAGAGGCGATGCTGCTTACGGTGGAGGAAGCAAGCATCGCCTCTTCTTTTTTTAAGAAGCGAACATTTAATTCATGCTGTTTAACTCGTATTTCACGGAAACCATGATATAACCTCTGAGCTGCTGTTCGTAATACTCGTAGAATCCGGTAGAGCTGGCACTGCGTGATAAGCTTTTCCGCTGATTCAGAATATCAGCCCAGTATAGAGAAAGCTCGGCACGTTTTTCTTTCAGGAACTTCCATGAAAGTTTGATGTTCCATAAGAGTTCGTTATCGTCGTTGCCAGAAATGCCAGTACCGTTGCGAAAGCGATAGTTCGCATCGGTCTGAAAGATAAGATCGGCTGGAAGATTTACCGAGCTGTTCAATCCTACGGTATAGACCCGGGTATATGTGTTTCGGTTTTGCAAGGAATTTTTTGACTGGTAAAAGGTCCATTTCCCATTCAGCTCAATATTGCCCCATGAAGGCAGGTAGGACAATCTCAAGTCGGTGCTTAATCCTGTAGTATGCGTATTGCTGCGTTGGGGCATGTCTTCTTCGTATCCTTCATTTATCAGACTCACGTTTTGGTTGAAATTGCCTGATCCTGCTACATACATCCGGAACAGATTGATCCGTTTATCATAAGAAGCATTACCCGATATACCCCAGTTACCGTTAATATTGACCGGAAAAGTTTCCCTTCCTCCGGTTTCCGTATTATAGATAGTGGCACGTGTCACAGAATTAATTTGTTGGTTCCAATTGACCCCTACCATGATTCCTTTGCGAAAATTACTGAACATAGCATATATATAATGTGTATACGAAGCATGCAAATTGGGATTGCTCCGAGTTATGTTTAGTGGAGAACTGTAGTCGGTAGGAGAGATAAGATCACTCAACATCGGTTGTGAAGTACTTCCGTCGTAACTGATCATTGCATAATTGTCATCTTTACGGTAGGTAATAGTCAGATTGGGTTTCCATTCAAGTGAGTTAATTGTTGTATCTGCCAGCCGGTTGCCGGTACTTTCTTCGATGGCACGTTTCTGTAAGGTAGCGGCAAGTGCACTTCGTACGCCCCATACTTCGCCATTATATGTAAATAGTGCAGAGAACCGATGTCCTGTTGTCCGGCTGTTGCTACGGCTTGTCAGACTGTCGATGTTGGTGGTTTCATATCCTTCCGGCAGGACTCCGACAGGAAGTTCCATTGAACTGAACGAATTTAAATCATAAGTGTTGCTGTTTAATTTCTCTTTGTTGCAGGTAAATCCGTACGAGAACTGCAGACGTGACTTCTTTGTCAGTACTTGCGTGTAAGTAACTGCCATATTATAATTCTGTTCTTTATCCGGTGCATGTTGATACTGATTAAGATAAAGCACGGAATCTTTTCCCGATTGGTCTTGCAAGCGGTAATAATGAGTAGACGACAGCGTATAATATTCTGTGTTGTTTGTTTGCTGGTATGTGGAAAAGTTCAGACTGAGGTTATTCCCCTTTTTATTCAGCTTTCGGATGATACTTGTGCTAAAGTTATAGTTTGTATTCCGGTTGTAGGTCTGTGATTGTCTTTTGCTGTCGTTGATACGGATAGCCGGATCGATTTGTTCGAACTGAAGGAAAGGATGTTTTGTGTCTACTTCCGGATTGGCGTCGAAGGTAGCTTCCCGGTTTTGGTTATTGTTCTTGTTGCGACTGGAGTTAACGCTTCCATTAAAATTGAAAGTTGTCTTGTCGTCTATCTTCCAGGTAACATCCATACTTCCGTTTATTCTGTTGCTTTTACTCAGACCATTTGTTTCAGTGGTGGCATATTGACTGGAAGTTGCCAGATACTGTTCACTGTACGAACTCGATTCACTGCCATTCCGATCGTTGGAATAGTTCAGGTTTCCCGAAATCTCGAATTTATCCTTCACCTTTGTTATGTTAGCTCCTACGGTATTCGATATGTTTCCTTCATAAGGAGTAGTTGCATAGCGGTTGGTCGATTGTCCGTTGACCATGAAATTGTCTCCACTTTCGTTAAAACGCATAATCTTCCCATTGATGTCCCTTCTTTTGTGCGTACCATAGCCCGCCTCGGCAGATAGAAGCAATGCATCGTTCACCTCTTTTTTCGTCTGGAGGTCGAGTACATAATTCTTCTCTGTCGATTTAACTCCTGTAGCTTCTTCCTCTTTAGTCGGTTTGTCGTATACTTTCAACTGGCTGATAAATTTAACCGGAAGATTTTCCAATACAACCTGCTGATTACCTTTGAAAAAATCTTTTCCATTGACAGTTATTTCCTTTATCGTATGACCGTTGTAAGTAATAGTCTGCTCTTGAGCATTGTACGTCAGTCCGGGAATACGTTTGACCAGCTCTTCCAGATAAGCACCTTCCGGAGTTGGGAAAGCCTCGGCATTGTAAATAGTTGTATCTCCTTTCTGCTCCATGGGTTGTAGCGGAGCCGTTACGATAATTTCTTTCAGATGCAGCGGATTGTCTTTCAGCTTAATGGTTCCTAATTGTATTGTATCCGGTCTTGACGGTATAGACTGATATACAGATGTGCATCCCGTATACGAAACCTTTATCAGATAATGGGCTGTCGGTTTTCGCGAAAATGAGAAGATAAATTTTCCTTGTTCATCGCTTACCGTGCCTTTCATGAAAGCTGAGTCGGGCAGTTGCATCAGACTGATGTTGGCATATGGCAAAGCTTCAGCCTTGCGGGTTGCATCAGATAAGACGATACGGCCTTTTACTATCTGCTTTTGTGCCGATATGCCGGCAGGAAATGCTAACAGTAGTATACTTACTATGAATAAGCTGAGTATTTTCATTACAAGCACAAATGTAAGAAAATACTTCTCAATGTCTTATTCAGACAACATAGATATAGGAGTTTTAACTATTAAGCCACATTTTTAATAAAGAAACCTTTTCACGACTGATGTATATAGCTTCGTTATGTGGAGGAAGGACATTTACAATAGCCTTTCCGTTGAAGTAATTCTGTATACTTTTGATGGAATCGGCCGATAAAATGAACTGCCTGTTAGTCCGGAAGAACAATTTACTGTCCAGTTGTTCTTCAAGTTTGTTAAGCGTAAAGTCTATGGCATGTGCTTTGCCATCCCTGGTGACAGCAAACGTTACTTTTTCTTCACTGTAGAAATAGGCTATGTCTGCTACCTGAACCGTGTATAAATGACGTGCTCCGTAGATAAGAAAACGTGTCCGGTACTGCTTTTCCCTATTTCCGGCAAGCGATTGCAGCAAAAATTCTATGTCCGACAAGTTTCTGGCATTCTCTGCATTGATGGAAGAAAGACGTTCGAATTTTAAAACGGCATCAAGTAGTCTTGCTTCGTGTACAGGCTTGAGCAGATAATCGATGCTGTTTACCGTAAAGGCACGTACGGCATATTCATCGTAGGCTGTGGTAAAAACGATCATGCTTTGCGGTTTTGCCTGCTCGATAAAAATAAATGAGTTTCCGTCATTCAACTGTATATCGAGAAAAATGATATCCGGATGTGCATGCTCACTGAACCAGTTGACTGCTCCCTCTATGGTGCCGGGAAGGATAGTGACCTCCCAGTCCGGACGAATATTCTGTATCATTTTGTTGAGCAGACGGGCTGCCGGATATTCATCTTCTATAATAACTGCTTTTACTTTCTTATTCATACAAGAATGGAACTTTGATGACAAATGAGTCTTTGTTATTTTCTACAATAGGTTCTTTGTTGCACAATAACTTATAGCGTTGTGCCAAGTTGGCCAACCCTTTTCCCGACGAGATTACTCCTTGCTTGGGCCTAACAGGGTTTGATACGCTAAGCCAGGTTTCCTTATGAAGTACTTCGGTTGCAAGCTTTACTTTCATTGGTTTGCCCGGACTGATAATATTGTGTTTAATGACATTTTCTATCAGTAATTGTAAAGTTAATGGAGGAACGGATACATCCCAATATTTGTCCTCTATTTTATTGTCTATTTCCAGACAGTTCCCCAGTCGGACTTTCTGTAAAAGGACATAAGTGTCGAGAAAATCCAGTTCTTCCCGTAACGGAATGGTATGCTTGTCCTGACAGTAAAGAATGTATCTGTATGTATCTGCCAGGTTTCGGGTAAATTCTATTGCGTCCATCGGATTGTATGCTATTTCAGAAATGAGAGTATTCAGGCTGTTAAATAAAAAATGTGGGTTCAACTGGTTCTGAAGAGCCATATAGCGTGCTTGAGTTGTCTTTTCTTCCAGCTCTTCTGCCCGCTTGTATAATTTTACCAGATCGATGTAAAACCGGTTTAGCATGAACTGTCCCACAATGATAAGCTCAACAAACCAGACTCCGAGCATTACGTACAATCCCTTATCTTTTAAGAGAAAAGGATAAGGTAGTCCGACGAGCAGCTTGGTAGATATCAGTAGCAGATAGTTGGAGCCGAACAGAATGATGGCGGCAGTAATCAGTCCTACCGACAGCATCCGGCGGTTCTTCAGAAAATATTGGTAATACATGCTCAACTTTTCGTTGATGTATTTTACGCTTAATCCTACTCCGTTGAACAATATGATTACAGCCAGGAAAGCCTGAAAAGTCATCAGCCGGTTCTGATAGCGTGGGGGAATATCGGCATAGTAAACAAGCAGGAAATAAGAAAAGCATCCCATACCTGAAAATAAAAGTATATCCCACAAGTATCTCTTTATATATTTCAATTTTTTCTCCATGCTACTGTGTTATGATGGTCGTTGATATTGCTTCCGGTTGCCCTGTCCATTGCACTTTTAGCTATTTGTGCATTCAGTTTCGACTGGATGTAATTAATCCGGGCCTCCTGATGATACAGTTGGGCATTAATCACTTCGATTATAGAAACATTTCCTTCTTTGTATTTATCCATTGCCATTTTCTCGCTTTCGGCAGCTTTGGCAAGCGAGTTTTCCGTTAGTCTGACTTTTTCGACTGCTTGCGAATAGGTATAGAAAGCTGTTTCTATTTCCAGACGTATGTTGTCGGCCACTTTCTGATGCTGCTCTATCGTTTTGTTTATGCTATATTCTCCTGTCCGGCGTGTATTTTTGCGTTTTCCCCACTCAAAGATAGGAATGCTTAATTGGGCATAAATGATATAATTGGGGTCTGGGCCTGATCTGAAATCATATCCGGGAGATGAATAGTTCCCGTCTATTCCAACCGATAACCGGGGCAGATACTGGGCGTTGGCTATTTGGAATGCCGATTTTTGAATGGCAACTTCGTTGGTCGCTATCCTTAGTTCCGGACGAGAAGCCATGGCTATTTCTACGGTTCCTGTATATGCTTGTACCGTTGTCAGCGGTATGACAACAGAATCGGTCGGAATGATTTTATCGAAAGAAACGCCGGAAAATGAATTCATCGACATGCGTGCGACTTCCGCATCGTTGCACGATTGGGTGAAGCGATATTCTGCATCGTTAAGCCTGACTTCGGCCATAAGTAAATCGTTGCGGTCGGTGTATTCTTCTGTTACCCGATCCTTTACGACTTCTACCAGTGCGGAAACTGATGTCTTGTATTCTTCGGCAACCGCAATCATTTCCTGACGTGCAACTTTATTCCAGTAGTAAACATCAGCATCGTACATGATGTCGTTAATGATTCGTTGTTGCTCATATTGTGCCTGCTCGTTTTCTTTTTTCGCTTTTTCATATCCCGCTTTCAGCGCTCCTCCGGTATAAACCGGTTGTGCCAGTGTGAGTGATGCGCCATACTGATTATGCTGCCCCTGAAAGTTCAGACTTTCATTGAGTGAAGGAACCGTAACAGAAAGTTCCGAAGGATTTCCCTTATAACCGAAGTTGGCATTTCCCGACAATGCTGGCAGGAAATCGGCTTTGGCTGATTTCTGCTTTTCCCTCTGGATAGCTGCATCGTATCCGGCCATTTTGATATCTTGGTTGTATGCTTTCACTTTGCTACGGTATTCTTGTAATAATGTACTGTGCTGTGCGTGTACCTGATTAGACAGGCACACCAGACAGATTATTATCCATTTATTCATGCTTCTGATTATTTGTAAAGGTAAGAAAAAGTTTAACTTAAAGTCGGTATCTTCCACTATATTTTATAGAAGATGGTATATAAAGCCGGAGTAACAAACAATGTAAGGAGTGTAGCAAACGACAATCCGAATACAATGGTTGCAGCCATACCGCCGAATACAACGTCGAACAGCAAAGGAATGCTACCGAAAACCGTAGTCAGTGCAGCCATCAGTACCGGGCGGACTCTGGATACTGTAGCTTCGATGACCGCGGTACGGGCTTCAATACCTGCCCGTCGCTGTACATTTACTTCATCCAGCAAGACTATGACATTCTTTATTATCATTCCTAATAGTCCAAGCCATCCGGCTATACAGAAGAAGCCGAACTGGAACCCTGTGAGCAGCAGGCCAAATACCATACCTATGAGTGACAGCGGAAGAATCAGAAAGATAATGAGCGGCTGGCGGAAGTTTCCGAAAAGCATCACCAAGATAATTGTCAGCAGAATGACAGCCAGCGGAAAATATTTCGTCAACGCCTCCATTGCCTCTTTCTGGTCTTTGTATTGAGAGTCCCAGAAAAATGTATAGCCTTCGGGTAATTCAATACTTTCTATTTCTTTCCTGATTTCGGAATGAACTTCCTTCATGGTATATCCGCGCTTGACGTCGCATTGCGCAGCCATGGAAAGCTGGCGGTTGTAAGTACGGACCAGCGGATATTCCCATCCGGTTTTTATACCGTCGGTGACCTGTCCCAAAGGAGCTGAGCGCTGTCCGTTCCATATCTGGAGATCTTCCAGTTCCGCCCTGCTTTCCGGTGGATTTGCTGCCGTACATAGCAATACAGGAACTTTCTTGTCTTCGTCCCGGTAAATGCCTACAGGAGTTCCGTCGTTTGCTGCTTTAACGGCATTCATCATATCGTTCCGGCCGATGTTCAACTTTCCGGCTTTTACCGGGTCGTAGCCGGCTTTTATCATCATTGCCATGTTTCCCCATTCATTGCGTGCGTTCAGTACCTTGGGATTCCGGCGCATAATGTCGATGGCAATATTAGTCAGTGAGTCGAGAACAGCAGGATTGTCGCCACAGAAGCGGGCTTCAATCAGTGCCTGCGGGATGCTGTTGATTTCGAAACTGTTGACCCGAATCAGCGCATTCTGAAATTTATCGGGCAATGCCTTGTATAACATTTCCTGCAACTCCCGTGATTTTTCCGGGCTTTCCGCTTCTATCAGGCATTGGGCATAATTAGGCTGAGGCCCGTATGCTGCATTGGCCAGATAATATCTTGGTGGCGTCTGTCCGATATAAGTCGAAACCTGTCGTACTCCTTCGAGCGTTTGCAGAAATGTTGTCAGTTGGGCTGCTTGCTTTTCACTTTCTTCTATGCGTGTACCTTCGGGCAGCCACATGTCAATGGTGAAGTACTGCTTGTTGAGCAGCGGCATGAATTGCTGTGGAATGTACTTGAATCCCCAGCCGGCTAAGGCGAGCAGTACGACCATACAACTTACGATCAGGTACCGTTTGCGTATGGTAAATGCCAGTGCCTTTCTGAAAAAGTCGTATATCCGTCCACTGAACAATTCGTTCTTCAGCTCTTCCGGACGAGGACGGCGTACGAACTCTTGTACGAAAAAAACATTCTGTGTGACAGCCAGTACCCAGCTGAGCAATAACGATACGGCAATCACAATAAACAGAGAAGACAGGATCTCGCCTGTGATATGCGGGGAAAGGTATACCGGCAGGAAGGTAAGTACGGCTATCAGTGTCGCATCGAGAAGAGGCATGGCTGTACCCGATACCGCATTCAGTATCGCGATTCGTTTTCTCATGCCGCGCTGCATGTTTACCAGTGCAGCATCGTATACTACAATAGCATTGTCTACCAGCATTCCCATGGCTATGATTATGGCAGCAAGCGACATACGCTGCAATGCGATTCCCGTGGCCTGCATATAAACCAGTGTACCGAAAATGGAGAAAATAAGTCCGCTTCCTATCAGGAAACCGTTCTTCAGTCCGATAAAGAACAAAAGTACCCCGACAACAGTCAGGACCGAAACAATGAGATTCATGATAAAACCGTCGTTGGCAACAGCCGATTCGTGTCCCTGATCGTAGATAATGTTCAGGTTATAGCCTTCCGGCATAGTTGCTTTCAGCCTTTTGATTTTGCTGGATACCAGCTCTGCCATTTCGACAACGTTTCCGTCGGATACGGTCGAGATGGCGATACCTACAGCCGGCACATTGTCGATTCTCATCAGGCTGCGCGACGGATGCGCATAGTCTTCGCTTACTTCCGCTATTTCTCCTAAACGGAAATATTCTCCTTTGTGCGAAACAACCGTCAGATTCTTTATTTCGTCCAGGCTGGCAAAACAACCTTCGGATTCAATGCGAAGACGATTGGTTGAAGTTTCTATTGCTCCGGCATCTACTATCCGGTTTTGCTTGTCGAAAGCAGAAGTGATGTCGCTCATCATGACACCACTTTGAGAAAGTAAGGTCGGATTGACTTTCACCTCGATTGTGCGGTTGGGAATACCAAACAGTTCGACTTTGGCCACATCTTTCACATTAAGCAATTCGTTTTTTATTTCTCTGGCATAATCTTCCAGCTCACGATATGTATGCGTTTCGCTACTCAATCCGTAGAAAACGCCCAGTACATCTCCAAAGTCGTCGTTTACTACCGAAGGACCTGCGCCTGCCGGCAGTTTGTCTTGTACGTCATTTACTTTCCGGCGGAGTTTATCCCAAAGCTGCTGCATGTCTTTGGCACGAATTTCTTTTTTTACATAGACCGTAATTTTAGAAAGTCCCGCCCGGTTTTCTGTCTTCAGGTAGTAAAGTTCTCCCAGTGACTGTATGGCCTCCTCCAGCACATCAGTTACTTGCTGCTGGACTTCCATCGGCGAAGCCCCCGGATAGGCAGTCGTAACCAATGCCTGCTTGATGGTGAACGGGGCATCTTCCAGCTTTCCCATACTCTGATAGGCAAATACTCCTCCTGCAAGTATGAGAATCAGTATGAGCCAACTTAACGCTTTGTTCGTCAGAAAAAATTTCACAATACTTTTCATCAGTTTCTATATATTTTAGTCCAGAATAGTTATCTCCTTGTTCTCCGACAGGCTGGAAAGCCGTGTTACGGCAATTCTGTCACCGACAGAAAGTCCTGACAATATTTCTATTTTGTTATTTTCTTGTAAAGCTCCTGTGGTAACCGGTGTTCTTGTTACCCGGTTTTGTCCGTTTATCAGCCAGACGTATGAGCCGGTTTCTTCATTATGGCAGACAGCAGATTGGGGAATGGTCACGCTCGAGGGTAAACATGAAGATGAAATTAAGCTAGGGATTGACAATGAGCCTGCCATTCCACCCAATAAGCTGTTGTCTGTATTGTTAAGTATCGCTGTAAATAAATAGGAGATATTATTATCGGTCGTGCCTTGTGTTATAAAAATCTTTTCGGGCGTAAATGTTTTGTCCTTCAGCGATTTGAAGGAAACGGTACAAGATGGGGATTTTTGCTGCCGCATGTTCATTGCCATGCCTTCGGTAATGTAGGCTTCTGCCTTTATCCGGGAGAGATCGATGAAGCTGACTACAGGTGAAGAGGCTTTTACTTCCTGAAAACGTTCGATGTTGACTTGTTGCACGTAACCGTCGAAAGGAGCATACAGGCGCGTATCGTTCAGTTGGTTACAAGCGTTTTCATATTCAGCCTTGGCTTTTTCGTAGTCCGCTCTGGCTTTCTCGTAGCTTGTACCGGAGATGTTTCCTTTTTCATACAGGCTTGAAATTCGCAGAAACTCAGCCTTCATCTGTCTGTAGATGGCTTTGGCCTGCTGTTTGCGTATCAAGAAGTCCCGGTCGTCTATGGCTGCAATCAGTTCCCCCTTGTGGAAAAACTGTCCACTTTGTACATCGAATGTATATACCGGACCACTTACTCTGAAAGACAGTTCGGTGGTCCGGTACGGTTGCGAAATGAATGAGTAGCAGCGTTCGGATGAGATTTCAGTCTGTTCAGCCCGGGTAACCTTTACACTGACGGGTTGCTCTTTTTCCGTATTGGAAGAGTTATCGCACGATATGAGGTAACATATACATGCAAAAAGTAAAAATGCTTTTTTCATCTTTTGGTTTTCTGAATAATTAAGTTGCTGCAAAGGTAGGAGGAGGGTGCAGCCCGTTCAATACGTTGGTTGCTCAACCGTATATATAAGGTGATGAACCGGGAAAAAGCATTACCGAGAAATAAACCTTGTTGTGGCTTGTCGGCTTATTCATGGAGTGGGGGATGAATAAAGCTCTGCATGTCCTTGGAAAAATGTCCCGACATTTTTTTATTTTTTGTACAAATTCGCTGATTTTTTGTACAAAAAATAAACGGTTTCCGGCGGTATCTTTTTCGGTTCCCGGCATCGGATCGGGAAAACAAAGCCGTCCGTCGTCAGAAAAGCCATGTGTAGGCAGAAACTTTAACGGTAAACAGTGTAAAAAATGGCGTATGGCTTGTCTGTGATGTCAGAATTTTCTGACAAATTGTCGGATTTCTTTTTTGGCACACCATTTGTCTTAATTAGGGCGTAATGCTTCGGCATTACAGAATTAACTTGAATAAAAATAAATAAAATAGATACAATTATGGGAAAGATTATTGGTATTGACTTAGGAACAACAAACTCATGTGTTGCAGTATTCGAAGGTAACGAACCGGTGGTAATTGCCAACAGCGAAGGTAAACGTACCACTCCTTCAGTAGTAGGTTTCGTTGACGGTGGTGAACGTAAGGTCGGTGATCCGGCTAAACGTCAGGCTATCACAAACCCGAAACGTACGGTATATTCTATCAAACGTTTCATGGGTGAAACTTATGATCAGGTTCAGAAAGAAATAGCACGTGTACCTTACTCAGTAGTAAGAGGCGATAATAATACTCCGCGTGTAGATATCGACGGACGTCTGTATACTCCGCAGGAAATTTCAGCAATGATTCTTCAGAAAATGAAAAAGACTGCTGAAGATTATCTGGGACAGGAAGTAACAGAAGCTGTCATCACAGTTCCGGCATACTTCTCTGATTCACAGCGTCAGGCTACTAAGGAAGCTGGTCAGATTGCAGGTTTGGATGTAAAACGTATTGTTAACGAACCGACTGCTGCCGCTTTGGCTTACGGTGTCGACAAATCTAACAAGGATATGAAGGTTGCCGTATTCGACCTTGGTGGTGGTACATTCGATATCTCTATCCTGGAATTCGGTGGTGGCGTATTCGAAGTTTTGTCAACTAACGGTGATACTCACCTGGGTGGTGATGATTTCGATCAGGTTATCATCGACTGGTTGGTACAGGAATTCAAGAATGATGAAGGTGCAGACCTGACAACTGATCCGATGGCTATGCAGCGTTTGAAAGAGGCTGCTGAAAAAGCTAAGATTGAATTGTCTTCTTCTACATCAACTGAAATCAACTTGCCGTACATCATGCCGGTAGCCGGTGTTCCTAAACACTTGGTTAAGACATTGACTCGTGCTAAATTCGAAGCTTTGGCTCACAACTTGATTCAGGCTTGTCTTGAACCATGTAAGAAAGCCATGAGCGATGCTGGTTTGACAAATGCAGATATCGATGAAGTTATCTTGGTAGGTGGTTCATCTCGTATACCGGCTGTACAGAAACTGGTTGAAGATTTCTTCGGTAAAGTTCCTTCTAAAGGTGTGAACCCGGATGAAGTTGTAGCCGTTGGTGCTGCCGTTCAGGGTGCCGTATTGACAGATGAAATCAAGGGTGTAGTCCTGTTGGATGTAACTCCGCTGTCAATGGGTATCGAAACTATGGGTGGTGTGATGACAAAATTGATTGATGCCAACACTACTATTCCATGTAAGAAGAGTGAAGTATTCTCTACCGCTGCTGATAACCAGACAGAAGTTACTATCCACGTTCTGCAAGGTGAACGTCCGATGGCTGCTCAGAACAAATCAATCGGTCAGTTTAACCTGACAGGTATTGCTCCGGCTCGTCGTGGTGTTCCTCAGATTGAAGTAACATTCGATATCGATGCGAACGGTATCTTGAAGGTTTCTGCTAAGGATAAGGCAACAGGTAAGGAACAGGCTATCCGTATCGAAGCTTCATCTGGCTTGAGCAAGGAAGAAATCGAACGTATGAAAGCTGAAGCAGAAGCTAATGCTGAAGCAGATAAGAAGGAAAAGGAACGTATCGATAAGTTGAACCAGGCAGATAGCTTGATTTTCTCTACTGAAAATCAGTTGAAAGACCTTGGCGATAAGATTCCGGCTGACAAGAAAGCTCCTATCGAAGCTGCTCTTCAGAAACTGAAAGATGCTCACAAGGCACAGGATTTGGCTGGTATCGATGCTGCAAGTGCAGAATTGCAGACAGCTTTCCAGGCAGCAAGTGCTGAAATGTATGCTCAGACAGGCGGTGCTCAGGCTGGTCCTAATGCAGGTCAGGCTAACAACAATGCTAATGCTGGTCAGAATGACAAGCACGGAGACAATGTTCAGGATGCTGACTTTGAGGAAGTCAAATGATTCCGATAAGTAAACAAATAATAAACAATAAGCAAAAGCGTGCAGCTCAACGAGTTGCACGCTTTTTGCGTTTATAGGGTTCATGGTTTCTATGTGTTTTCTATAGGCTTTTTTATCTCTTATTTGCAACATATTTGCGACACGTCTTATTGGGCGATAAGATACAACTTAAATTGATATAAACCATTTATAACGAGAAGAATATGCCAAGAGGAAATTACACCATCCAAAGATGTTGCGAGGAGTGCGGTAAAATCTTTACTCCTCCCACATTGATGTCAAAGTATTGTTGCCCTGCTTGTTCCAAACGAGCATACAAGAAAAGACAAATCGCAAAAGAGAAAGAAGCAATACGTCAAGCATTAATTAGACGAATACCATCCAGCAAGGGATTTCTAACGGTTAAAGAAGCTATGTTGATTTACGGTATTAGTAAGGATGTACTTTATCGTATGATACGACAAGGCTCTATACCATCATACAATTTTGGTCAACGTCTGACACGCCTTAGTCGGCAATATATGGATGAACACTTCAAAGCAAAGAACAGGAGCAAAAAGAGGAAAAAGGAAACATTATCCTTTGAACCAAAAGATTGTTATACTATCGGAGAGATTGCAAAGAAATTTCATATCAATGATAGTAGTGTCTTTAAGCACATACGGCGTCATTCTATTCCTACACGCCAAATCGGTAATTATGTTTATGTTCCCAAATCTGAAATTGATAAATTATATAAGTCATTATGAAGAAAGCATTACCAAACACTAAAGTAACCGTCAAACTCAGAAAATCAAATTATAAAGATGAGTGGTATCTGATTATAGAATCATACCCGGTTTACAAACGAGGCTCTAAACTGGCAAGTCGTGTGGTTGAATCAATTAACCGGACTATATCCACACCAATTTGGGACAAGTCGTCCATTGCACGAATCTTGCCGGATGGAACATTCAATTATAAACCTAAACGTGATTTGAATGGAATCATCCAATGCCGTTCAACGATAGATCAAGAGGCTTGTATCTATGCCGACAATGTGCGTAAGTTAAGGCAACATGAATACGATAGCGCAATTCTATATACGGATAAAGAGAATGAAATCGCTGCACAAAACGAGCGGAGCGAACAAGACTTTATCAAGTACTTCAATAGCATTATCAGTAAAAGGCATCCCAACAGTTCCGATTCAATTATAGTCAACTGGAGACGTGTGGGCGAACTGTTGAAGATTTATTCTAAAGGACAACCAATCCCATTCAAGGAAATCTCCGTTAAACTACTCGAAGATATTAAGATGTTTCTGTTACGTGCCCCCATGGGAGGAAATAAAAAAGGAACGATCTCACAGAATACTGCATCTACCTATTTCTCTATACTCAAGGCCGGATTAAAACAAGCGTTCGTTGATGAATATCTTACCGTTGATATAAGTGCAAAAGTAAAGGGGATAACAAACATTGAGAAGCCTCGTGTTGCACTTAGTATGAATGAAGTACAAATGTTGGTTGATACTCCTTGTAAGGACGATGTTTTAAAACGTGCGTTCTTATTCTCTATTCTCACAGGATTACGACATAGTGACATCCAGACTTTGAAATGGAAACAGATTCAGCAAACAAGTAAGGGTACATGGCAAGCAGTTATAGTTCAGCAGAAAACAAAAAGACCAGATTATAAGCCAGTCATACAACAAGCTCTCCAACTTTGTGGAGAACGCCCAAACGATGAAGAATCTCTCGTTTTTGAGGGATTGACAGATGCCTCCTGGATTTCACGTCCTCTGAAAGTTTGGATAGAAGCATCCGGTATAAAGAAGCATATCACCTTCCATTGCGGCCGCCATAGTTTCGCTTCGCTATTGCTGGAAAATGGTGTTGACATATATACAATAAAAGATTTAATGGGTCATACAAATGTCAGAACCACGCAGATTTATACGCACATCGTGAACGAACAGAAAGAAAAAGCAGCTAATACATTACACATCGAAAATTTGACTTTGTAGGAGCGCCCAAGGTGGGCAAGTCCTTCTTCATGGGGCAGCTTGCCTACCATGTGGCGATGGGGCTTCCGCTGTGGGAGTACGAGGTGCATCAGGGCACCGTCCTCTACCTTGCATTGGAGGACGATTACGCCCGGCTGCAGCGGCGGCTCTCCCGGATGTTCGGGGTAGAGGAGACCAGCAATCTCTACTTCGCAACGCAAGCTAAGTCCGTGAGCGAGGGACTTGACCAGCAGTTGGAAGGATTCATCCGGGAGCACCCGGATGTACGGCTCATCATCATCGACACCCTGCAGAAGGTGCGGGAGATCGGCGGTGACCGATACAGCTATGCCAGCGACTACGAGATCGTGACCAAACTGAAAACTTTCAGCGACAGGTACGGCATCTGCCTGCTGGTGGTTCATCACACCCGGAAGATGGAAGCCGAGGACAGCTTTGATATGATCTCCGGCACCAATGGCCTGCTGGGTGCAGCGGATGGCGCGTTCATCATGCAGAAGAAGCGGCGCACGGACAACACCGCCCTGCTGGACATCGTGGGGCGTGACCAGCCGGATCAGGAGCTGACATTGGAGTTCAACCGGGAACGCTGTGTGTGGGAGTTCCAAGGAGCCGAAACGGAACTCTGGAAACTGCCGCCCGACCCGCTTCTGGAAGCGGTGGCAAAGGTGCTCACCCCGGAACAGCCGGAGTGGAGTGGTACGCCCACGGAACTGCTGGAACGGCTGTCGGGTGTGAGCATACAGGCAAACATCCTGACCCGGAAGCTGAACGTGAGTGCCGACAGGCTCTACAACGATTATGGAATTCGGTACGAAAGCAGGCGCACCCATGAGGGCAGGGTAGTCAAATTAACGCTGGAAAATTCTGGGGCGTGACGATTCGTGACGGTTGTGACGGTATTTTTGCTACTATGTAAAATACCGTCACAATCGACACAACCGACACGGGATGGTGATAACGATGAAAAATGTGCAGATTTCGCAGGAACTTTTCGTCGCCTTGCTGCATTATCATTTGAGCGGCGAAAATGAGTACGAAGAGATTATTGAACAGGGCTTGGAGCAAAAATTGGATGCGATGCTGCGGCATGAGCTGTATGCCCAGTACAAGACAGCACCCACCGAGGAACAGCGGGAGCAGGCTCGGCAGGAGTATCTGGACCGGCGAGGCGTGCCAGAAAGCTTCCGCTGGTGAGTTCCTCTATTGGCAGAGGACAGGAGCGTGTCACGCTCCTGTGAGAAGCAATTAGGCAGGAAGGTGGTGTTGGGTAGGGCAGCGGCGAGGTGCAGAAAAACCCCGTCCGCAGACGAAAGCCCCCGGCAGGGCGCAAAGGCATCTTTTGATGGACGGAACGTCTGTCAAAAGTGCTTTTGCGTTACTTTCGACGAAAGTAACAAAGCCTTTGCCGTGTCCGGCACCAGTTACTTCCACAGAGAAAGGACGTGCGATTGAAAAGAACCATTTCCGCAATGCGGGGTCCCGGCTCCCTCAACCATAACCGGAGAAGTTTCACTGCTGAAAACGTAGACCCGGAGCGCAGCAGCCTGAATGTTGTGTACCGGGATGAACCGATTCAGAAAGTGTACCATGAACTGTTTGACGAGGCAGCGAACCGCTACAACGCCAAGCAGAAGCGCAAGGACCGCTGTATCAACGACTACTATGAGCACCTGCGGACAGGCAAGCAGGAAAAGCTCTTCCATGAGTTGATCGTCCAGATCGGCAACAAAGATGATATGGGTGTCTTGACCGAGAATGGCGCACTGGCAAAGGAACTGCTGGACGAGTATATGCAGGGCTTCCAAGAGCGGAACCCGACACTGCGGGTGTTCGGGGCTTTCCTCCACATGGACGAAGCTACGCCCCATCTGCACATCGACTTCGTGCCGTATGTGTCTGGCTGGAAGGGCAAAGGACTGGACACCAAGGTGTCCTTGAAGCAGGCGCTGAAAGCCTTGGGCTTTGCAGGCGGTTCTAAACGGGAATCCGAGCTGAACCAGTGGATCAACGCCGAGAAAGAACAGCTTGCCGCTGTGATGGAGCGGCACGGCATCGAGTGGGAACAGAAAGGCACCCACGAAGAGCACCTGTCTGTGCTGGACTTCAAGAAGCAGGAGCGCAGCAAAGAAGTGGCGGCTCTGGAAGCTGCCAAGCAGGAGTGCCAGACCGACCTGACCGAGATGCAGGAGCAACTGGAAACAGCGCAGACAGCTGTAGAAGCCGCTGAACAGCGGGTACAGAAAGCAGAGCTGACCTACCAGAAGCAGAGCCAGAAGCTGAACAAGCTGGCTCCCATCATAGAAGGTTTGGAAAACCTGTCAGCGCAGTACTCCCAGCGGCCAGAAGAATGGGTGCCAGAAGCAGCCACGTTTGAGACCGCCAAGAGCTATCGGGAGAAGAAGGCCATGCCGCTGATCCAGAAGTTGGTGAAGGTACTTTTTGCTCTCCATCGGAAGTACTGGGAGGTTAAGAACGAGAGGGATAAGTACCAGTATTTCTATCAGGACGAGAAGAAGGCTACCCATCATCTAAGCCAGCGGCTGAAAGAGGTGGAGGCTGAAAACTCTCAGCTCTATGCGATGAAACGTGATTTCAGGCGAGTGTGGAACTATTTTGGTGCCGAAAAGATGCAGCAGGTCATTGGGTTTATGAGGGAGCAGGAGCAGACCACAGATAGGAGCCAGAAGAAGAACAAGCAGAACAGCATAGAGCTGTAAGCATAGCAGAACCCCGTCAGCGAATGTTGGCGGGGGTCTGTACATATAAGTGATAATTCGACTCTGAAAAAAGCAATAGAAAAGTTTATCGGCTTGCAATCACGGAAAAGCTGTGGTACGCTTTACTAGGATAGTATAAAGGAAAAGTGTATCCTTTTTAGAAAAAGACACCATGGTGTACCAATAGTGGTACATTTACTATGTTAAAATGAAAGAAAACAATGCGGAAATCCGCATTTGATGGAGGAAATAAAAATGGTAGACACCAAAAAAGAGCAGGAACGCGAAGAACTGCACCGCGCGATCTGGGCGATTGCGGATGATCTGCGCGGCGCAGTGGACGGATGGGATTTCAAGAGCTACGTTCTCGGTACGATGTTCTACCGTTATATTTCGGAGAACATTGCCAGCTATATCAATCAGGGCGAAATTGATGCAGGCAACCCGGATTTCCGCTATGAAGATATGTCTGATGCAGAGGCAGAGCAGGCACGGGAAGGGCTGGTACAGGAAAAAGGGTTCTTCATCCTGCCCAGTGAGTTGTTCTGCAATGTGCGGGCAAAAGCGGCCAGCGATGAAAACCTCAACGAAACGCTGGAAACAGTCTTCCGGCACATTGAGGAATCCGCAAAGGGCAGCTCCTCCGAGGGGCAGTTTGCAGGGTTGTTCGATGATTACGATGTCAACAGCAATAAGCTGGGTGCGACTGTTGCCAAGCGCAATGAGAAGCTCGTGAAACTGCTGAACGGCGTGGCAGATATGAACCTTGGCGATGTGAAAGAGCATGACATTGATGCCTTTGGCGATGCCTATGAATACCTGATGACCATGTACGCCAGCAATGCAGGCAAGTCCGGTGGCGAGTTCTTTACGCCTGCTGATGTTTCGGAGCTGCTGACCCGGCTGGGTACCGTAGGCAAGAAGGAAATCAACAAGGTCTATGATCCGGCCTGCGGCTCTGGTTCGCTGCTGCTGAAGGCAGAAAAGGTGCTGGGACGAGATGCCGTGCGCAACGGCTTCTTTGGGCAAGAAATCAACATCACAACGTATAACCTGTGCCGCATCAATATGTTCCTGCACGACATCGAATTTGACAAATTCGACATTGCCTGTGAGGACACGCTGACCAATCCGCAGCACTGGGATGATGAACCTTTTGAGCTGATCGTATCGAATCCGCCGTACTCCATCAAGTGGGCCGGTGACGAGAATCCGCTGCTCATCAATGACCCGCGCTTTGCCCCAGCTGGTGTTCTGGCTCCGAAAAGCAAAGCGGATTTGGCTTTTATCATGCACTCGCTGGCATGGCTGGCTTCCAACGGTACGGCTGCAATCGTCTGTTTTCCCGGCATCATGTACCGTGGCGGCGCAGAGCAGAAAATCCGCAAATATCTGGTGGACAACAACTTCATTGACTGCATCATCCAGTTGCCGAGCAACCTGTTCTTTGGTACCAGTATTGCCACCTGCATCATGGTGCTGAAAAAGGGTAAAACGGACAATAAGGTGCTGTTCATTGATGCTTCTTCCGAGTGCGTCAAGGTGACGAACAACAACAAACTCACCCCGGAGAACATTAACAAAATAGTGGACACCTTTGCACAGCGGGCAGAAGAAGCACACTTCTCCCATCTGGCGGAGTATTCCGAGGTGCAGGAAAATGACTATAACCTGTCGGTTTCCACTTATGTGGAAGCCAAGGATACCCGCGAGAAGATTGACATTGTGAAGCTGAACGCTGAAATTGCGCAAATCGTAGCACGAGAAAACGAACTGCGGGCCGCCATTGACCAGATCGTGGCAGAAATCGAGGGCTGAGATGGAAAGCGAAAAGAAAGCTTCTGCATTGGTACGTTCTTCTGCGGCGGAATACCTGACCTTTGTTGCCTCTACGGGCGAGGACAAGGACAGCATTGAGATGCGCTACGAGGATGAAAACATCTGGCTGACGCAAAAGATGATGGCGACCCTTTACGATGTGGGGCTTCCGACCATCAATGAGCATATCAAAAAGATTTATGCTGACCATGAGCAGGACGAAGCGGCAACTATTCGGAAATTCCGAATAGTTCAAAATGAGGGTGGCCGACAGGTTACTCGCAGCGTGAACCACTATAATCTGCAAATGATTATTGCGGTCGGCTTCAAGGTGAACAACCAGCGGGCGGTGCGGTTTCGTGTCTGGGCAAATCAGATCGTGGAGCAGTACACCATCAAGGGATGGGCAATGGATGAGGAGCGCCTGAAAAACGGCGGCACAGTCCTGACCAAGAAATACTTTGAAGAGCAGTTGGAGCGCATCCGGGAGATTCGCATTTCGGAGCGCAACTTCTACCAGAAACTTACTGATATTTACGCTACTTCGCTGGATTATGACCGCAACGCACTGACCACAAAAGAGTTTTTTGCGAAGGTGCAGAATAAGATGCACTATGCCGTGCATCGCCATACAGCGGCAGAACTGATCTATGAGCGTGCAGATGCCGAAAAGCCGCACATGGGGCTCCACACATGGAAGGACGCTCCCAACGGCAAAATCAAAAAGAGCGATATTTCGGTGGCGAAAAACTACCTGACCGAAGATGAAATGAAATCCATGGAGCTGATCGTGTCGGCTTACCTCGATTTGGCGGAAAACCGCGCCCGCCGTCATATCCCCATGACCATGGAGGACTGGGCCAAGCGGCTGGACATCTATTTGCAGGCAGATGATCTGGAAGTGCTGAAGGACGCAGGCAAAATCTCGGCGCAGCTTGCAAAAATGCACGCCGAAACGGAGTTTGAAAAGTACCGTGTGGTGCAGGATCGGCTGTACCAGAGCGACTTTGATAGGTATCTGGAAGAAAGCACAGGTTTATAATGAATTGGGATCTTATGAACTTTCTTGCAACTAGTGCGCTAACGATTGCAATCTATTGGCTACAGCGCTCACATGAAAAAGAACGTGAGCAAATGGAAGTGGAGGCGCAGAAAAAAGCTGTTGCTGAAGCGGCAAGAGTTTTTCTGATTGATAATGAAGATGAAATAGAATGCTTGCCGTTGTCAGCGATTGCAAAAAGCCTGAATCTCAAAAGAAAGCATCATAGAGCGATAACGACCAAGTTTTTAAGATGTAGCGAGGAAGTCCAAAAGGAAATTCTGAAGCAAGCCAATTTTCAGCTAATAGAGGTTTCTAAAGAACAGGTGAGTGCTGCATTAAAACGACTAAAAGATGATATTAAGGTGTGCGGTTTTGGACAAGATACTTTATATGATGGGGCTAAATACTTTCATCGAGCGATGGAGCGTTATTCGGATGAAAAAATTGAAACCGTAAACCCGTACATATTTGAGGACATAAGGCGAACACACTTTTATCAAGGTGATTCACTCCGATTATTAAAAGACACGAGCTATAACGGAACGCTATACGGATATATGTATGATTACCTTCACTCCGCAGATTTGGGAAAATCCAAATGGCTACTGCAGCCACCAATTGATATGGTTTGGTCGCAATGCAATTTAGCTGGATGCCCGGAAGAAATAATGACATTCTGGACGATGCGAATCGTTATTGACTGTTGCCGGGTATTTGCTGAATCAGAAGAAGATTTTGCTTTCGATGAAGATTTGATCGAAACACAGGAAGATATGTACTATTATGCGGTGATGGCGTTGTACAGTACCTACATTGCAAAGAAAGTAGAGGGTGCGAATGAGTAAGCTGGATGAACTGCTCCGGGAGCTTTGCCCGAATGGTGTGGAATATAAGAAGCTGGGTGAAATCGCAACGATTTCTCGTGGAGGAAACTTTCAAAAGAAAGATTTTCTTACAGAGGGCGTACCGTGCATCCATTACGGCCAGATTTATACAAAATATGGCCTGTTCACGGATAAGACATTTACCTTTATAAGTGAAGAATGTGCAAAAAAGCAGAAGATGGCACAGCCCAATGATATTGTCATGGCAGTTACAAGCGAAAACATTGAAGATGTTTGTAAATGCCTTGCATGGCTGGGTGATGAGCCTGCGGCCATTAGCGGACACTCGGCGATTATCCATCACAATCAGAATGCCAAATATCTGGTTTACTACTTCCATTCGCAGATGTTCTTTGCACAAAAGCGTAAACTGGCGCATGGAACAAAGGTTATCGAAGTGACACCGGATGCGTTAGTGGATATTACTTTGCCGCTTCCGCCAATTGAAGTTCAGCGTGAAATTGTCCGCATCCTAGACAATTTCACAAATCTTACAGCGGAGCTTACAGCGGAGCTTACAGCTAGAAAGACACAATATGGCTATTATAGGGATAAAGTATTGACTCCTAAGGATGATGTGGTTGTGGAAACACTTGGCAATATTTGCAGATTTGTGCGAGGCCCCTTTGGCGGAGCATTGAAAAAGGAAATATTTAAACCAACAGGTTATGCGGTTTATGAACAGCAACATGCTATATATCGCAAGCTGGAGTTTAGGTATTATATTGATAAGCAAAAATACGAGGAATTAAAGAGATTTGCAGTTCATCCGGGGGAGATGATTGTTAGCTGTTCTGGAACGATTGGGAAAACATTTGTGATTCCTGAAAATGCGCCGGAAGGCGTGATAAATCAAGCGTTATTAAAATTAACCCCTACAAGTAGAATCAATGTTTTTTACTTGCAATACTTTTTTGATAACACAATATCAAAAATATTGA
>ENA-UEYF01000049-UEYF01000049.1-human-gut-metagenome-genome-assembly--contig:-NODE-49-length-104880-cov-33.684599_pt1 | contig 104880 bp, 98 predicted proteins | sample MGYA00242902_ERZ507920 | MGnify/ENA primary metagenome ERZ507920 (study PRJEB26167, sample SAMN06115402) | human gut metagenome | host: Homo sapiens | place: China:Jiangxi | collected 2016-07-05...
GGGGGCCATTTAGTATAAGTATAAGGAAAGGAATGCACAGAAATGATCAAAATCAGAATCAGAAACGCCGGTCACGAAATCGACGTCCGCTTCCCAATCAACGAGAGTGAGCTGCTTACAAAACTCGCTGAAATCCACGCTGTTGAACACGAGAATGAACGATTGGGATCGCCTGCACAGACAGGCACAGCGATACAAGGAAGCCTATCCCCCCAGAACACGGATCATGCTCCTCAGTATGGGCAACGATCCGAACCCCGTGGAGGGCGGCACAAGAGGAACGGTCAGAGCCGTGGATGATGAAACCTCGTTGCACATATCCTGCAAAGCGATCGGCGAACCCAACCTGATAATGTTTGTCGCTGTTTTTTTATGAAAGGCAAGATGTTTCTTTGCAAAATGAAAAGGCAAGCCTTTTTTCTTAATCAAGATAAGGGAAAGAACCACACTGACCGCCTGTGCCGCTACAGTTGCGATGGCAGCTCCTGCCGCTCCCATTTTGAATCCGTCAATTAGTGTTATATCCCCGACAATGTTGGTCACGCAGGCGATGGACACAAAAATGAGCGGCGATTTGGAGTCTCACATTCCTCTAAAAACGGCACTGAGCAGATTATAAGCGACGATATAAAGACTTCCACCACCGCAGATCTGTATGTAATGAACGGTCTGTGTAAAGGCTTCTTCGGGGGCGTTCATCCAATGGGCAATCGGCTTTGCGGCAAGCACCATCACAAAACTCAGTGTAATACCGAGAATACTGAAAACCTTAATGCTTGTACCGACTGTCAGTGCCGATCCCTCATCGTCTTTATGACCTATGCGTTGCCCCAGCAGCACAGTTGTTCCCATTGAAAGACCTGTCACAATACATGTAACGATCTGCATTGTTTGGCTTCCTGTGGATACAGTGGAAATGTCAGCGGTCGTTCCGAATTTCCCGACTGCCAACAGATCGACGGCTCCATAGAGTGCTTGCAGCACCAATGTCAACAGCACCGGCACGGCAAATTTCAAAAGCGAGGGCAGGATAGCACCCTCTAAAAAGTTGTTTCGTCTTTGTTTTATAGAATTGTCTTACGCTCCATTTATTTCCTCGAAATTGATCTCCGAAATAATATCCTGTATTTCGCAAAATTTCCCGATTTCCTCCATCGTATAACGGTCTGTGATTCGTTTGATCGCTTCGCTGTCCTGACGGCGAAACACTTTATACTGCGGAATGGCTTCTTCGTTGACGGTCAGATAGTTCTTGCGTTTGTCGTTCGGGTCTGGCGTTTTCGTAATCAGTCCCTGCCTCAATAGTTCGTTGAGTTTTAATGTGGCTCCCGGCTTTGAAACATTCAGTAGCTCTGCCAGCTTGGATGCCGTACATGTGCCGTTCATATTGCACCCGAAAAAGCAAGCATGCCGCGCCAATCGGCGGGCCGCCGCGCCCTCCGGCTGGCGGCAAAATACAAAAAAGATGAAAAACCGCTTGACAAGCAGTAAAATTTAATTTAGAATTATAACAATATTTCGCATACCGAATACGGAGGCCAAAATTATGATACTCAAGGTTGATAATCTCAACGAGCAGGCGTATAGCATCCTGCGGGAGAAGATTCTCTCCAAGGAGCTGCTGCCGGGCACGCGGCTGGTCGATTCCCAGCTGGCGGACGAATTCGGCATCAGCAGAACGCCCCTGCGCGACGCGATTCGGATGCTTGCAGAGGAAGGTCTGGTCATCAACAGTCCGCAGAAGAAGGGCTACTTCGTCTATCAGCCCTCAGCGGAGGATATCAACGAAATTTTCGAGCTTCGCCTGTTCCTTGATCTCGCCGCCGCCACCAAGCTCATCACCGAGGTGTTCCCGAAGGACCCGAGCGCGCTCCTTCGCCTGCAGGAGGCCTATCGCGCAGAGCGCGAAAATCAAGATGTGGACTTTGTGCAGCAGGACGAGGATTTCCACGACACCATCATCCAGCTGTGCCATAACACGCGCATGGCCGCGATCTATTCCGACCTGCGCAGCCAGACCCGTGCGTTCCGCAGCGTGACCGCGCAGGACAAGAAGCGCATCGACAAGGCGCAGAATTTCCATGAAATGATCTACACCGGCTTTCTGAACATGGATCTGGACGCCACGCTCGCCGCCATTCGCAGGCATGTCGAATACAGCCGCGAGGACGCCATCAAGGACTACGTGTCCGCCCCACCCGAGGCAGGGCAGCAAACAGAATAACGTTTTCTTCCTTCCCCCGGCGCGGGCACTGTGCACCCCACACAGCGCCCGCGCCTTTGTATATGCTCCCCCCTTCCCCGCAGCGCAGCGCGGCCTTGGCTCCCTCTGCGAGGGAGGTTTAGGGCTTGTACCGCGCCAAGACAGCTCCCTCTGACGAGGGAGCTGTCAGCCGAAGGCTGACTGAGGGAGAGAACCCCGCCGCAGCGGATAATTAAATCCGTGCCGAAGACACACCACCATTATTCACTATTCACTAAATCGATACTGCCTGCACGCGGAAATTGTGTGTTCTGCACAATTCCCACGCCTTATTTTTTGTCGAATCGCCGAATTTCTTTTTTCTTCGCCAAATCCATTGACAAAGTCATGAAAAGCGTTTTATAATCGAAATGCGAATTCGGAGTACCGTATACGGAGTTCATGATAGAGTAAAAAGGAGCGACGATATGAAAACAAGCACTTCTCTGTCTGTACAATATGATAATATCTTTTCCCCCTTTCCGGGGCGGCAGTGGGAGGACGGCCTCCGCTGGGTGAAGGACGCGGGCTTTGACGCCGTCGAGATCATCCTCAGCGACCCCGATCTGATCGACCGCCGCCTGCTGCAAAAGCGTCTGGAGCAGCTCGACCTTCCGGTTTCCACCATTTCAACCGGTCAGGCCATGGGGCTGGAGCAGCTGTCGCTGGTCAGCGCCAGCCGTCAGACGCGGGAGGTAACGCTTGCCCGCCTGCGCCGGGACATCGACTTTGCCATCGAGCTTGGGCGGCCGCACGTCACCATCGGCCTCATCCGCGGGCGCGGCGGGGAAAACAGTCCGGAGATGGAGCTGCCCCTGCTGCGAGATTCCCTGAAGCAGATCGCCGACTACGCCGAGGCGCAGCAGGTAGTGCTGAACCTCGAGGCAATCAACCGCTATGAGTGCAAATACCTCAATTCCTCCGAGGAAACACTGCAAATCCTCCATGACATCGGCGATCCGGCCTGCATGGGCGTCCTGTACGACACCTTCCATTCCAACATCGAGGACGCCGACATGACCGGCGCAATCGCAGCCCTGAAGGGCCGCATTACCAACGTTCACCTTGCCGACAGCAACCGTCGGCTTCCCGGAGAGGGCCACATCGATTTCCACGCGGTCGCTGCCGCGCTGGAGGCAAACGGCTACACCGGATATCTCGCGCTGGAGGTGCTCAACAACCCCTCCGCTGCGCACGTTCAGGCTCACGCACAGGCAAGCATGCAGTATGTTCTTGGCAAGTGAGAAAGGAGACCTTATATGAGAGACATCAATTTTGACATCAGCGGACAGGTTGCGGTCATTACTGGCGCGGGTGGTATTATCTGCGGCGTTATGGCGCGGGAGATGGCGAAGAAGGGCGCGAAGGTCGCGCTGCTGGATCTGTTCGTCGAAAGCGCGCAGAAGATTGCCGACGAGATCAACGCCGCGGGCGGCGATGCGATTGCCGTCAAGGCCAACGTTCTTGACCGCGCCAGCCTCGAGGAGGCGCGCGACGCGGTCGTGGCCAAGTACGGCCGCATCGACGTGCTCATCAACGGCGCAGGCGGCAACAAAAAGCAGGCCACCGTCTCCCCGGAGCTGGACTTCTTCCACCTCGACGTGGACGCGTTCAAGTGGGTCTTTGACCTGAACGTCACCGGCGCGGTGCTGACGACGATGGTCTTCGGCGAGCTGCTGGCCAAGCAGGGCACCGGCAATGTCATCAACATCGCCTCCATGGCGACCTACCACCCCCTGACCAACACCGTCGCCTACTGCGGCGCAAAGGCGGCTGTGGCCAACTTCACCGAATGGATGGCGACGCACTTCAACCAGAATTACAGCAAGAACATCCGCGTCAACGCGATCGCCCCCGGCTTTTTGCTGACGACGCAGAACAAATTCCTCATGCAAAAGGAGGACGGCACGCCTACCGACCGCGGCCAGCGCGTACTGAACAAGACCCCGATGGGACGCTACGGCGACCCGGAGGAAATGGCAGGCCCGGTGATTTGGCTTTGTTCCGAAGCCGCGTCCTTTGTCAACGGCGCGGTCATTCCCGTGGACGGCGGTTTCTCGTCGTTCTGGGGCATCTGATTTCAGGAGGGAAATACTATGTCGAAAATCAAACTGGAAAACCTGAGGAATTTCTGTAAGGCCGCTCTGGTCAAGGAGGGCATGAAGGAAGAATACGCTGAGCTGACCGCCCGCGTTCTGTCCGAAACGGACGCCTTCGGCACCAACTCCCACGGCACGAAGAACCTGTATAACTACATCCGTAAGTTCCGTGCCGGCGGCATCGATATCAACGCCGAGCCCGAGGTTATTGCGGAAGGCCCGTCCTTTGCCGCAATGGACGCACACAAGGCGCTGGGCATGATTCCCTCCGTCAAGGCCATGGAGCTTGCCTGCGAAAAGGCGCTCAAGACCGGTATCGCCATCGTTACCGTGCGCAACAGCTGCCACTTCGGCGCGGCGGGCTATTATGCCAACATCGCTGCAAAGAAGGGCCTGATCGGCCTGTCCATGTCCAACGTGGACCCCAACATGACGGCTCCCGGTGCTCGCGGGATGCTGCTGGGCAACAACCCCTTCGCCTATGCGGCACCCGCGAACACCACACCCAGCGTCTTCCTCGACATTGCCATGAGCAACGTCGCGTCCCTCAAGGTTGTGCAGGCTCGCAAGGACGGCAAGAAGATCCCGGACACGTGGATCGTCGATAAGGACGGCCTGCCCACGACCGATCCCAGCCACTACCCCGAGGAGGGCGCCATGCAGCCCATGGCCGCGCACAAGGGCTACGGCCTTGCGATCATGGTCGAGCTGCTGACCGGTATTCTCTCCGGCGGCTGCACCTCTATGGGCGGCGACATCGTCTCCTGGTGCTTCGAGCTGGACAAGCCGAACAACGTCTGCCACACCTTCATCGCCATTGACCCGACGAAGTTCCTCGGCGAGGAGAAGGTCTCCGACCGCGTCGAAGAGATGGCCGGTATCCTCCGCGCAGCACCCAAGGCCAAGGGCGCGACCCGCATCTACACGCCGGGCGAGATCGAATGGACGAAGCACCATGTCGTAGACGAAGAGGGCTTCACCATCCCCGCCGACGTCGAGGCTTCTTTGCAGCAGCTTGCCGAGCTTTCCGGCATTGCCCTGCCCGTGGAAGCGTAAGGAGGGAAAACCATGGATGTACTGAATCGTCTGGCGCTGGCGGGCGTTGTGCCCGTTGTGGTGCTGGAAAATGCAAAGGACGCCGTCCCGACGGCGAAGGCCATGGTCGCAGGCGGCATCGACGTGATGGAGATCACGTTCCGCACCGCCGCCGCTGCCGATTCCATCAAGGCCGTCAGCGAGGGCTGCCCGGAGATGCTCGTCGGCGCGGGCACGGTCATCACGCTCGAGCAGTGCAAGAAGGCTGTCGCCTCCGGCGCGAAGTTCATCGTCGCGCCCGGCTTTGACGAAGAGGTCGTGCGCTGGTGCGTGGAAAACAACGTTCCCGTTACGCCCGGCTGCGTCACCCCGACTGAGATCATGGCGGCGATGAAGCTGGGACTGAAAGTCGTCAAATTCTTCCCGGCGGGCGTTTACGGCGGCCTGTCCGCAATGAAGGCGCTCTCTGGCCCCTTCGGCGGCATCAAGTTCATCCCGACCGGCGGCGTGAACGCGCAGAATCTGGCAGAGTATATCTCCGCGCCGTTTATCCATGCGGTGGGCGGCAGCTGGGTCTGCCCGAAGGCCGATATTTCGGCGGGCAACTTTGAAAAGATCACCGCGCTGTGCAGGGAAGCGCGCCGCAGCCTCCTCGGCTTCGAGGTCGCGCACATCGGCATCAACTGCCCGGATGCGGACGCCTCCGCCGCGGTATGCGATACTCTGAACAGCGCCTTCGGCTTTGAAACGAAGCTGGGCAATTCCTCCAACTTCTCGACCTCCGCAATTGAGGTCATGAAGTCGAACTATCTGGGCGAAAATGGACACATTGCCGTGCGCACCAACCGCATTGACATCGCCATTGCGGAGCTGGAAAAGGCCGGCTACGCCGTTGACCCGGAAACGGCAAAGTACAAGGGCGATCGGATGATCGCCGTGTATTTGAAGCAGGAATTCGGCGGCTTTGCCGTGCATCTGCTGCAAAAGTAAGGAGGACGCAATGAAATATTTAACCTTTGGCGAGATCATGCTTCGCCTGCGCGCGCCCGGCCACGAGCGCTTTTTCCAGAGTAACATGATGGAAGCGACTTTCGGCGGCGGCGAGGCCAATGTGGCCGTGTCGCTGGCGAACTACGGCGAGGACGCGGCCTACCTGACGGTTCTGCCGGAAAACACGCTGGGCGACGAGTGCGTGAAGGAGCTGCGCCGCTTCGGCGTGGACACGAAGCGCATCCAGCGCGGCAAGGGCCGCATGGGCATCTACTTCCTCGAAGCCGGTGCGAACCAGCTGCCGAGCAAGGTCGTCTACGACCGCGAATATTCGGCCATCTCTCTGGCCAAGCCCGGCGACATTGACTGGGATAAGGCCTTTGAGGGCATCGGCTGGTTCCACATCACGGGCATCACGCCGGCGATCTCCGAGAGCGCGATGGAGCTGTCACTGGAATCGGTGAAGGAGGCGAAGAAGCGCGGCATCACCGTCTCGTGCGACCTGAACTACCGCAAGAACCTGTGGAAGTACGGCAAGAAGGCCGCCGAGGTCATGCGGGAGCTGGCAAAGTACGTGGACGTGGCCGTGGCCAACGAGGAGGACGTACAGAAGTCGCTGGAGATCACGACGGATGTGAACGTGGAATCGGGCGAGCTGAGCCGCGACAAGTATAAGGAGCTGGGCGACAAGGTGCTGGCGGCGTATCCGGACATGAAGATGATCGCCATCACGCTGCGCGAGAGCCACAGCGCGGACTGGAACGGCTGGGCGGCGTGCCTGAACGACCGCGAGCACTTCTATGTGTCGAAGAAGTACGAGATCCGCGATATCATTGACCGCGTCGGCGGCGGCGACAGCTTCGCCGGCGGCCTGATCTACGGCCTGAACCATTACGAGGACAAGCAAACCGCCCTCGAATTCGCCGTCGCTGCCAGCTGCCTCAAGCACAGCATCATTGGCGACTTCAACCGCGTCTCCGCCTCCGACGTAGAAAAACTCATGGGCGGCGACGGAACAGGCAGAGTTCAGAGATAACCACCCAACCGATCCGCAGAAATTTTACAGAAAGGTGATTTAACATGGAAAACTACAAGCAGAAGGAATGGTATACGACCAGCAACCCCAGAATCAGCTTTGAGGTTGGCACCAGCGTCGGCGAAATGAAGAAGAAGCTCTGGGACGCGACCGACGAGGAGATCGATCAGATTCTTGCCGACTACGGCATGGGCGCTCCCTCCGAGCTTGGCAAGGCCGGCTCCTACATCCAGACGACGCCGAGAAGCAAGCAGATCGAAAAGCGCCGCAAGGACGACGTGGTTTTCGTTCCGATCGGCTGCACGGAAAACCACGGCAAGCATGCCAACACCGGCCTTGATACCTTCATGGTCACGCAGATTCTCGAGGGCGTCCGCCGCTACACCGCCAAGCAGGGCCGCGAGTGCTCGCTGGCCTTCCCGCCGCTGAACTACGGCGGCCATCCGTACCACCACATCGGCATGCCCGGCACCGTCATCATGCCGCCGGAGGTCGTGACCGAAACCCTGATCTACACCATGCTCGGCCTTTGGGACGACGGCTACCGCAAGATCATTCTTGTCAACAACCACGGCCACAGATGGATGCTGGAATCCGCCGTTCAGGAGTTCTTCAAGCGCTATCAGCTGCCCGCCATCGTGATGGAGGTCGAATGGCACCGCGCCGTCCGCGAGTTCTTTACGCCCGAGGCCACGCATGCCAACAGCATGGAGACCCCGTTCATCCACGCCGACGAGGCAGAGACTGCCGTTGCGCAGCTGCTCTTCCCCGACATGATCGACATGGACGCCGCCGAAGAGGCATGGCCGCACGGCTTCCTCTTTGCCGGTCACTACGATAACTCCATCGATGCCTACGGCAGACCCCACATCTGGAGCGAGGGTCAGGGCCATCAGGCCATCGAGCGCAAGGGCACCCCGCAGGGCGTCGTCGGTAACCCCCGTCTGGCCACGCCGGAAAAGGCAAAGCGCCCGATCGCCGCGATTCTGAAGTACCTCACGCTGGTGCACGACGAAATTCTCGACAAGTACCCCGCCGGAAAGCTGCCCCCCGTCGACCAGATCACCTTCCGCACGGAAGAGGAGCTTGCTCCGTTCCTGAAGGAGCCGCTGAGCGAGGGCTGGAAGTCCGTCCATGAGCTGCCCAAGATCGGCATCTTTGATAAGTTCTGATCATCATAACCAAAAAATATTGGAGGAGTATCTACTATGAAGTGTAAGCAAGCGTTTCTTCACGGGCCGTTTGATCTGAGAATGACCGAGGTTGAGCTTCCCGAGCTCAAGGACAACGAGGCGCTGATCCGCGTGCGCGCCTGCGGCATCTGCGGCTCCGACGTTGAGATCTATGAAGGCAAGTCCAAGGAAGGCCGCTATGACATTCAGCCGTTCGTTCCCGGCCACGAGTGGGCGGGCGACGTGGTGAAGGTCGGCAAGGGCATCAAGACCCTGAAGCCCGGCGACAAGGTCACCTCTGACTGCGTGGTCGCCTGCGGCGTCTGCGAAAACTGCAAGTCCGGCATGATGCCCTCCGCGTGCCTCGATTTCAAGGAAATCGGCTTCGGCCCCGACACCCCGGGCGGCTACGGCGAATACCTGATCTGCGGCGAGGGCAACCTGCACAAGATCCCCGACAACTGGGACTACGTGGACGGCGCGTGGGTTGAGCCGTTCTCCATCGGCTACTTCAGCGTCTGGGGCAACGGCGGCTACGTCGATGCGTCCGATACCGCGCTGATCTTTGGCTGCGGCCCTGTCGGTCTCTGCGCTCTGATGACCTGCAAGATGGCAAATGCCACGACGATCATGGTTGACCCGCTGGCAAGCCGCCGCGAGGTCGCCCTCAAGTTCGGCGCAGACTATGCGCTCGATCCCACCGCGCCCGACTTCCGCGAGCAGGTGAAGAAGCTCTGCCCCGCCGGCGGCGGCCCGTCCGTCATCTGCGAGTGCTCCGGCAGCAACGCTGCGGTTTCCGAGATGTTCCAGATCGCCGGCCATAACTGCCGCGTCAACGTGACCGGCCACACCCTCGGCCGCCTGATCCCCGTGGAGATGGGCTGGACGAACTGGAAGACCCTGCGCATCAAGGGCTCCGGCGGCACCGATCACTTCATGCCGCGCACCATCCGCTTCATGAGCCAGGTCCGCAAGCAGTTCGACTTCAAGAAGCTGACCACCCACTACTACAACTTCAAGGACCTCGACAAGGCCATGGATACCGCCTGCCACGACAAGGAGCACGCGCTGAAGGTCATGCTGCTCTTTGACGAGGACTGATCCGGCCCCGCGCATCCTCACGAAACACAAATTTCGGCATTTTGCCTAGATTCCTGTCGGAATAATTGGGCAGAGTGTTGAAAAAAGAAATCGGCAGAAGAAATTGCTTGTGATTTTTTGTTAGCCGTGCTATACTTGAGTTATGAATTCGGTATACGGAATTCGGAACTTTACAAAAGAGAAACCTCTCGCAATTTGAAAGCCATGCTGCAGAAGGCCACCGGCCGATAGGCAGCCGCCCCGTTTTCCGGTTTCGCGCCGAGAATCGGGCTGCGAACACCCAAGGAATCTCTGAATCAATCGGCTGCGGCGCTCAGCGGGGCTTTTGCCCCAACTTATCGGTCTGAAAATCTTGAAATACACAAGGTATTCCCGCGATTTCCAAACCTCATTTTGGAACAAAATCCCTCGCTGACCACTCTTGCGATTTCATCAGAGATTCCCCAAAATCTGTTATTGGAGGCAACCGCCTTCAACATAAAAGTTAGGAGGAAATAAAGTGAAAACCCGAATGATGACCCGCATCCTGTCTCTTCTGGCGCTTGTACTGTGCCTGTGCATGGTGCTCACCGCCTGCGCGCCCGGTGCAGAAACGCCCGATGCTACAAAGGATTCCCAGGACACCGCCAACACGGAGAAGAACAGCGAAGCCTCGTCCACCTCTGGCACGACCACAAAGCTGAAGCTGGCTGCAATTATTCCCGTCACCGGCAACAACATGCAGTATGGTATCAGCTATGAGAACGCGCTGAAAATGGCTGTTGACGATTTCAACGCCGCCGGCGGCCTGAACGGTCAGCAGATCGAGCTGGTCATTCACGACGACAAGGGCGACCAGACCGAAGCGATCAACGTTGCATACAAGGTCATCGACGATCCTGATGTCTTTGCCGTTGTCGGCTCCTTCGGCTCTGCGGTTTCCATGGCAATCGCCCCGATTTTTGAAGAAGCAGGCATTCCTTTCCTCTCTCCGAATACTTCCCACGTTGACTTCCCGGGCATGGGCGAGTACCTGCTCCCCATTTGCCCCGTAAAGACCACCGAAATCAGCACCTTCGCAAAGACGCTGGTTGAAAAGCTCGGCGCAAAGGATCTTGCCGTTGTTTATGCAAACAACGATACCGGCGTTCTGTCTGAGGCTACCATCTCTGAGGTTTGGGCTGACTGCGGCGGCAAGGTCGTTTCCAGCGAGAACTATATCTCCGGCGAAACGCAGGACTTCACCCCCATCCTGTCCAAGGTCAAGGAAGCCAACCCCGAAATCATCTACCTGACCGGCGGTTACAATGACATTGCCAACATCATTCTGCAGGCGCAGAAGATCGGCCTGAACAATGTCCAGTTCGTCGGCCCCGGCGATGTCCTTCTTCAGGAGTTCCTGGATCTGGTCGGCACCTCTGCTGACGGCATCATCCTCGGCGGCACCACTCCTGTCTACTCCGACGAGCTGCTGACCGAAGAAGCGTTCGGCAAAACTGTTGTTGATTTCAAGAACCGCTACAACGAACTGTATCCGGACAGCACCTGCGACGGTTTCGCCGCCTGCGCATATGACGCTGCAATGCTGGCAATGCAGGCAGCTTCCCATGTTGGCACCGATGACGGCATGGCGCTGGTGAAGGAAATCGAAACGATGGACTATGACTGCGTTTCCGCGATTGCAATGCACTACGAGAACGGCAACACCGTTGTCAAGGATGTCTGCATCTACACCATCAAGGACGGCAAGTTCACCAATTATTGATTTGACAAAGCATTCCGATAAGAAGCGGAAAGGAGCTATATCGTGACGCATACCGAGCGAATTAGAAATATGGTCGAGCATAAGCCCGTAGACCGGGTAGGTATCTCCGGCTGGGTGCATATGCCGATGGTAGATCGCAACGTGAAGGACTTCACCAAGGCGACGATTGACTTTACGGACAATATGAATTGGGACTTCATCAAGCTGATGTCAAACGGACATTACTTTGCCGAGGCTTATGGCGCGCAGATCCGTTGGCGCAATGATCCCAAGGAGTGGAGCGGTGAAATTCTGCGCTATCCCGTGCGCTCTGCACAGGACGCGGCGAATCTCCCCGTGCTGGATCCCAAGGAAAACCCGGTGTTCCAGCGGGAGCTGCAAATCGCGAAAAACGTGACGCAGCACTATGCCGGTTCTGTCCCGGTAATCGCAACGATTTTTACGCCCCTGACCTGGCTGCAGGAAATGTCCAGCTCCTGCCAGCCGACGCCGCTGCTGAAGATGATCTCCGAGGACAAAAAGGCGGTTCGAAAGGCGCTCGACGCCCTGCTGGAAACCAACCTGAAGCTTCTCGACCAGTTCATCGAAGCGGGAGTTGACGGCATTTTCCTGTCAACGCAGTTCGGCACGAGAAACCTGCTGAGCAAAGAGCTGCGCGAAGAGCTGTGCCATCAGTACGACCGCGCGCTGCTGGAGCACATCAAGGATCGCACATGGTTTAATATGCTGCACGTCCATTACTGCGAAGACCTCGTAATGGAAGAGTATATGGACTACCCGGTTCAGGCATTCAACTGGGAAAACTGCACGGCCTGCCCGGATATGAGCCGGCTTACCTCCATCCGTCAGGTGCGCGAGATGACCGATAAGATCATCATCGGCGGTATTGACCAGCACAATGACTTCCATGATCCCAACAACGACCGCGAGCTTATTAAAGAACGCCTGCGCCGCCGCCTGCTGACGGCGCTGGAAGAATGCGGAGACTACAACTTTGTGTTCGCTCCCGGCTGTGCACTGCCGATGGATGTCGACCGCTATGTCTTCACTCTGATGGAAGAAGTGGTGGAAGAGGAAGGCTTGGCGAAATAACATCCGGCTGAGCCCCTCCTCGAAATATATGGGGAGCAATGGAGTCATCCGCTGCTCCCCATATTCAGTTATATAAGAAGGTGTAGTATGTTTTTTGAACAGATTATCAACGGCCTGACCATCGGCAGTATTTACGCTCTTGTGGCGATCGGCTACACGTTGGTTTTTGGCGTTCTGGAGCTGGTCAACTTTGCAAACGGCTCTGTATATTTGCTGGGCGGCTATCTCGCCCTGATGACCTACCTCGCCTGGGGTGGGCATTTCTGGCTGTGCCTGCTGCTTTCGATCGTATGCTGCGGTCTGGTCGGCCTTGGCCTTGACTTCTTTGCACTGAAGCGTCTGCGCGCGAAGAAGGCCCCCAAGCTCGCCGGCCTGATCACCACCATGGGCGTCAGCACGGTGATTGACAACGTGATCCTGCTGTTTTTCGGCAGCGAAACCAAAGCCTATCCCAATATGATCACCATTCCTCCGCTTCAGATTGGCAGCGTTTCGATTAGCGGCAACCAGCTGGTAATTCTCGGCGTTGCGCTGCTGCTGATGGTGCTTCTGTCCATTATGACCTATAAGACCAAGCTGGGCAAGGCCATGCGCTGCACTTCCCAGAATATGAACGCCGCAAAGCTGATGGGCATCAATACGCAGGCGATCATCTCTCTGACATTTGTTATTTCCTCCGCGCTGGCTGCTGTTGCAGGCGTGCTGGTCGGTATGTACTACCAGACCATCGATATCAGCAGCGGCTTTGTTGTCGGCATGAAGACAATGGCATCTGCCGTTCTGGGCGGCGTGGGCGTTTTGCCCGGCGCAATGCTTGGCGGCCTGATCATCGGCGTTGTGGAAACGCTGGGCGCGAGCTATCTGAATGCCGGATACCGCAACGCATATGCCTTTATCATTTTAATTGCAATCATTCTGATCAAGCCCTCCGGGATTCTGGGCAAAGAGAAGGTCACGAAGGTTTGAGGAGGTGCAGATTATGAAAAAACGGGGTATCGGCTATTTTAACACCTGGCTTGGCTGTAATATGAAATGGGTGGCGCTGGCACTGGTCGTCATTATGGGACTGCTGCCGCTGATGGTTTCCTCTTCCTACGTGATCCGCATTGCAACCCTGATGCTCATGTACATCATGATTGCAAGCAGCCTGAATCTTTTAACCGGTTTTATGGGTGTCATGAGCCTTGGCCACGCAGCCTTCTGGGGCATTGGCGCCTACACCGGAGCAATTCTCTCCACGCGCCTCGGCTGGGGCATGGGCTCTTGCATGCTTGCGGCGATCGTGATCTGCGGCCTGTTCGGTCTGCTTCTCGGCTCCCCTGTGATGAAGCTGAAGGGCTACTTTATGACCATTGTAACTTTGGGCTTCTGCGAGATCATCCGTCTCATCGAGCTGAACTGGTCCGATCTGACGCGCGGCTCTCTGGGCATCAACAACATTCCCTATCCGAACTTCTTTGGAATCGTCTTTAAGACCCCTGCCTCGAAATTCTACGTCATTCTGGTTCTGGCGATTGTCACTCTCTACATCGTTCACGCCATCACGGACTCCCGTGTGGGCCGCGCCATCATCTCCATCCGCGAGGATGATCTGGCCGCCGCCTCCGTGGGCGTCAACGTGGTAAAGTACAAGCTGATGGTCTTTGTCATCTCTGCAATGATTGCCGGTGTGGCAGGCGTTTACTATGCGCACTACATGCGCTATATTGACGCGTCGCTGTTCACGACCTCCATGTCGATCAATTTCCTTGTTATGGCGATCTTCGGCGGCCTTGGCAATATCCCCGGCACGGTCATCGGCACGGCAATTCTTACCGTTATGCCGGAATCCATGCGTTTCCTTTCTGAATACCGCAACCTCTTCTACGGAATCGTGATTGTCCTTCTGATGATGATCCGTCCCAGCGGTATTTGGGGCGATACCAACTTCAAGTATCTGAAGCAAAAAGCATATCAGCGCAGAAAGGAGGGAAAGTAATGGCCAGCTTGCTCTCTGTTGAAAATGTTACCAAGCAATTCGGCGGTCTGACCGCACTTACTGACGTTGCTCTGCATGTAGATCAGGGCGAGATCGTCGGCGTCATTGGCCCCAACGGCGCGGGCAAAACGACACTGTTCAATATTATTACCGGCCTGTACTCTCCGACGAAGGGCCGCATTTTCCTCAATGGAAAAGAAATCACCAATCTGCCGCCCCATAAAATTGCGGCTTTGGGATTTGGGCGGACCTTCCAGAATATTCGCCTGTTTGCGAAGATGTCTGTGCTGGATAATGTGCTTGTGGCCATGCATTCCAAGACAAAATCCTCCCTCTTTGACGCAATCTTCCACACGCCCCGCGCCCGCAGAGAGGATAAGCAGTGTCTGGCACGCGCGGAAGAGCTGCTGCGTCTGGTGGATCTTTGGGAGGAGCGGTATGAATATGCCTCCTCTCTGCCCTATGGCAAGCAGCGCCGTCTGGAAATTGCAAGAGCGCTGGCGTTGGATCTGTCGCTGCTGCTGCTGGATGAACCGGCAGCGGGTATGAATGAGCAGGAAACGCAGGAGCTTCTGGAAATCGTGCGAAAGTTGAAGCAGATGAATACAACGATCCTTTTGATCGAGCACGACATGAAATTCGTTATGAATATCTGCGAGCGAATCTATGTTCTGGACTACGGCCGCGTGATCGCTGACGGCACCCCCAAGGAGATCAGCTCCAACCAAGCTGTCATCGACGCGTATCTGGGTCTGGCGGAGGATGAATAATATGAGTTTGCTGAGAGTAGAAAATCTTTCTGTCAATTATGGCAGCATTAACGCACTGCGCGAGGTATCCTTTGAAGTCAATCAGGGAGAAATCGTCAGCCTGATCGGCGCCAACGGCGCGGGCAAGACCACGATCATGAATACCGTGGCGGCGCTGAAGGAGCCCAGCGGCGGCGCGATCTATTTCGACGACAAGGATATCACCCGTATGCCCTCTCAGGGCAGAGTTGCGGCAGGTATTGTCCTGTCCCCGGAGGGACGTCAGGTTTTCTCCCAGTTCTCCGTGCGGGATAATCTGATGATGGGCGGCTATCTCTTTAAGAACTCCGACAACCTCAAGGAGCTGGAAAAGGTCTATGATCTGTTTCCGCGACTCAAGGAGAGAGAAAAGCAGCTGGCCGGCACGCTCTCCGGCGGCGAGCAGCAGATGCTGGCCGTCGCCCGTGCATTGATGGCACGGCCAAGGCTTCTGCTTCTGGACGAACCGTCCATGGGACTTGCGCCGCTGATCGTAAAAGAAATTTTTAACCTGATCCAGAGGATCCACGATACCGGCACCACGGTATTTCTGGTTGAGCAGAACGCACGCGCCGCCCTGAAAATCTCGGATCGCGCCTATGTTCTGGAAACCGGCAAAATTGCACTGTCCGGCATGGCTTCAGATCTTCTGCAATCTGAGGCCGTTCAAAAGGCCTATCTCGGCATGTAATTAAGAAGGGAGCAAGCGTAATGGAAATGAAAACTCGTGTTGCAATCGTCGGCTGCGGCGGAATTGCCGCTCTGCGGCACATTCCTGCAATGAAGCTGCTAGAAAATGCTGAAATCACTGCATATTACGACCTGTTCTATGACCGCGCCAAGGAGTATGCTGCAAAGTACGGCGGAACGGCTTACGAGAATTATGACACGATGCTCGCAGAGGCTCCTGTGGATGCCGTGGTCGTCTGCACAGCGGCTCGTTCGCATTGCGAGATGACCGTAAAGGCGCTGCTTGCAGGAAAGCACGTGCTCTGCGAAAAGCCGATGGCGATCAGCGCAGAGGATGCCCGGGAGATGATTGCCGCCTCCGAGCGCAGCGGCTGCAAGCTGATGGTTTCTCACAATCAGCGCCGCTATGAGCCGCACATTCGGGCGAAAGAGCTGATCCGGCAGGGGGAAATCGGAAGAGTGATCTCCTTCCGCACTTTCCTTGGCATCAAAGGCCCGGAGTACAGCTCCGTTTTTGGAATCAACAACGGCTATTTCAGCCGGGCCATGTCCGGCCGCGGCGTCATGTCAGACGTCGGCGCGCACAGAATTGACCTGATGCGCTACATTCTTGGCGCAGAGTATGTGCGTACATTTGCCTACACACCGACGCTGGCAAAGAAGAAGCCCGACGGCACGCCGATCGACGTCGACGATAACGCGTTTGTGATCTGCGAAATGGACAACGGCATTGTGGGAAATCTGGTGTTCAGCTGGACCAGCATGAGCGGCAACGACCGCGTCAGCCAGTTCTTCGGCACAGAGGGCGTCATCACCCTTTACGGACCGGATCATCCGATTGTCGTAGAAAAGGCGGACGGCTCGGTCAAGTACTTTGATCTTGACGATAATCCCGCGCAGAGCGAAACCGTACTGACGGACATCGATAAGCTGTTTATCGACTGTATCCGCAAGGACGAAACGCCCTTTGTTACCGGGGCGGACGGGCTGGCTGTGATCCAGATGCTTGATGCAATGGAGCGCTCCAACCTTTCCGGCCATTGGGAAGCGGTGGAAAAGTAAGAAAGCGCCGGAAAACACAAATGAACGAGTGGAACGCTTCTCAGTGGGATGCGACGGTATTCCGGCAGCTCCACAGGCACTGGGCACTGCTGACGGCCGGAAGCATCGCGCATTACAACGCGATGACCATCAACTGGGGCGGCTTCGGCACACTGTGGCAGAAACCGACCGTCACAGTTTACGTAAAGCCGGTACGCTATACGCATGACTATATGATGGAGCAGGAGTATTTCTCCGTCAGCTTTTTCCCGGAGCGCTATCATCAGGATCTGGTCTATTTAGGCACCACCTCCGGCAGACAAACGGACAAACTCAGCCAGACCTCCCTCACGCCGGAGCAATGGGGCAGCGCCGTGGTCTACCGGGAGGCATCGCTTGCGCTGGTGTGCCGGAAGATCTACAGCCTGCCAATGGCTGCACAGGGAATCCCGCAGGAAATTGCCGCACAATATTATAAAACCGATGCCCCACACACCATCTTCTTTGGCGAGGTTCTGACGATCCTGCAGTCTGAGGATCATCGACATATTCCCACCGAAACGGTTTGCGTTGTTTAGAAAGGATAACCATGGAAAAGACAGAAGCAAATTATCAAGCATATTTGAATATTCTCAAGGAAGAGCTGGTTCCCGCCGGAGGCTGCACCGAGCCGATCGCTATTGCCTATACTGCGGCCACGGCGCGTAAGACGTTGGGCGCGATGCCTGAGCGGATGGAGGTGCACGCCAGCGGCAACCTGATCAAAAACGCCATGGGCGTTTATATTCCGAACGGCGGCAAACTGCGCGGCGTGAATGCCGCGGCGGTGCTGGGCGTTGTGGGCGGCAATCCCGACAAGAAGCTGGAAGTCCTTCTGGATATGCCGGAGGGCGTGCTTGAACAGGCGACCGCTCTGTTAAACGAGGACTTCTGCACGCTCCACGTCCTGCATGACGATGCGCCGCTGCACCTGATCGTCAAGCTGTTCTGCGGCCCGCACACGGCCCTTGTCGAGCTGAAAAACTCGCATACCCACATCGTCCGCATTGAGAATGACGGCGCGCTGCTCTTCCGTGCCGAGGACGAGGAGAGCACGGACGACGGCATGACCGATCACACCTGCCTGAGCGTCGCCGGAATTCTGGACTTTGCCGAGACGTGCGACCTTGAGGACATCCGGCCGATTTTACAGCGTCAGATCGACTGCAACCTGAAAATCGCGGAGGAGGGTCTGACGAACGACTGGGGCGTCAACGTCGGCAAGCTCTACAGCAAGCACGGCAAGCTCCTGCAGGCCTACGCCGCCGCCGCGTCCGACGCGCGCATGAGCGGCTGCACCCTGCCCGTGGTCATCGTCTCCGGCAGCGGAAATCAGGGCGCGACGGCCTCGCTGCCCGTGGTGATCTACGCCCGGGAGCACGGCATCCCGCGCGAGCGCATGCTCCGCGCGCTGGCGCTGTCGAATCTGCTGTCCGTTCATATCAAATCCGGCATCGGCCGCCTGTCGGCCTATTGCGGCGCGGTCTGCGCCGCCACCGGCAGCGGCTGCGCCCTGACCTACCTTGCGGGCGGCACGCTCGAGCAGATCGAAATGACCCTGACCAACACGCTTGCCACCGCCTCCGGCATGGTCTGCGACGGCGCGAAGCCCTCCTGTGCGGCGAAAATCGCCACCTGTCTGGAAAGCGCCATTATGGCGCATGATCTTGCAATGGAGGGCAAATCCTTCCACGGCGGCGAGGGCATCGTCAAGGCCTCCGTCGAAGACACCGTTGCCGCCGTCGGCTGCGTCGCCAGCCAGGGCATGCGCCAGACTGACGAAGTCATCCTAGACCTCATGACCGACCACCCCTGACCACAACCGGACAGTGTAAATTTCCGATTCCGCGTAGGGGCCGATGCCCATTGCGTAGCCGTTGGCGGCTTTGCCGCCTTACGGATGCGGCATACCCCTTGCGGGTACATCGGCCCGTTGCAAACGGTATCGATAAACATGTAGGCATTCGTTTCCGCTCCCAAGGCCATTCCCTGCGTAGACCAACTATGGAAAGTCAAGCAGGAAGAAGGTCAGAAAAAGGGGAAGAATGAGAAAAAAGGGAAAAGATGATACGAACAAGTTTTTTGGCGACATGGGATCTCACGACGGCAGGAGGTTTACCCTCGGCGGACTTTTTGGCACGATAAAGGGCGAAGGCCGAGGAGTAATTTGAGACGTAGCCAGCAACTTGCAAAAGCGCCCAGCGGAGGAATGGAGAGCCTCGCTTGACCATTTTGCCGGAGGAAGGCACGAACTTCCCTGACTGATAAATACTCGGCTCCAATCCGGCGAAGGCCAAGAGCTTGGCGGGAGAAGGGAAGCGGCTGATATTACCGATCTCAGCGACGATGGTCGCGCCAAGCGTGTAGCCGATGCCGGGAATGGACAGAATCGGCGAATCGATCTGATCCATCATTGCCTTGATCTCAGTATCATATTCGCAGACCTGCTCAGAAGGCAAATCAATTCTGCTCAAAAAGCATCTTCAGCTCCATTGCTCTTGCCGGGGAGTGATTGCCGACAGAGTTTTGGGCCAGCTGTTTCAGATCGTGTAAATCAGTTCAATATACAGCAGCCTGTTTTAGGTGATGTTCTCGTCTACAAATTGTTTGCTCATCAGTCTCAGATCACATAAGGCTGTGCTGTAATAAAAGGTGTCCAAGGCTTTTCTTGAATTCATATTTTGCCCTCCTGTGTTAAGCCAATGTAATTATTATAGCTTAACTAAATCGAAAAGTTAATATCTGAATTAAAAATCGAGAGCTGTATCGGTGTTACGATGCAGCTCTCGACCTCAACATTTATTATGTATAGATAATTTCGGCGTTTACGATTTCCGCCACACGGCTTCTCACGTCGTTCATTCGACCGACCCACGACAGCATATCGTCGGCTTTCAGCTTTTCAGTTATGCTCTCGGCTTCCGCCATCTGCTTTACCAGCCGGGAGAACATCTCCTCCGCCTGCCGGTCAATATCCGCAAGATAGCCGTTCAGCCTTCCGCTCGTCAGCAAGTCGGCGTAAAGCACCTTGCGATTTTCCCTCAGATACCGCCTGTGCCGCTGTCCCCATATTCCAATCAGCTGTTCTTCCTCCGCCAGCTTCAGGCAGGGCAGATAATAGTCCCCCTGTAATTCATACCAAAGCCCGTTCCTCTCATCAAAAATGTACTTATTCATTGCTTAATCCTCCAAATAAAGATTTTTACTTCAAAATCCTCTCACTGTCATAAAAATTGAATCTCAAAGTTTTGTCCTTATCTGGGTTCAGCTATCTTTGCCTGTTGCAAACGAAGATTTAGCGGCCTTTCGCGGCAGCAACTTACGTTGCGAATTACACTTTGCGATGCCAAGTAAATCAATGTACGGTTTTGATTCTGTTGATTCATATGCGATAATGAATCGTTTGAGGAAAAGAATCTTGGATCAAATACGAGAAACCGTAACAAAGGAAAATATCACGCGAATCCATATGGTTCTTGCAAAGCGAAAATCCTGTCGACGATAGTCGGCAGGATTTTCGCTTTGTATTCTTCATTTTTAAGTCTTCAGTATTCACTATTCATTCCAGCGACAGGATTTTCTAAATGAATACTGAAAACTTAAGAATGAATAATGAATAATATACTGCTAAATTGAAAGCCATTCAGGATACTCCATCCCTCTAAGTGACTGAAACTGCGGTACCACGGACGTGACGATTCACGAGTTTATAGAAGATTGAAGGAATAATGCAATTGCAAAACCGGAGGACTTTTGCTATACTGCACTTGGTGATACTATGAAGGAGAACGTTCTGATCGAAAAGTCCATAGAGTTTGGTGCGCGGATCGTCAGTCTGCAGCGGTATCTTGTCGAAACGAAACACGAGACAGTTCTGGCAAAGCAGATCCTCCGCAGCGGTACCTCGATCGGCGCGAATATCAATGAGGCGCAGTACGGAAACAGCAGAGCGGATTTTATTGCCAAGCTGCATATTGCGCTGAAGGAAACGGCTGAAACGGAGTACTGGCTGCATCTGCTGGAAAAGTCTGACTATCTGGAGAAAAGCATGGCCGCTTCTCTGCTGAAGGACTGCCTGGAGATCAAGCGTATTCTGATCACCTCTATCAATACAGCAAAACAGAAATCCTGCCAGTGATGACCGGCAGGATTTTTCTTTCTGGTTTGATTCGTGAATAGGAATTGCGAAAATGGTCGTACTTCGCTATAATAGAAAAGAGCGCATGCTTAAGCACGGGCGTCCTCCAGCACGCTCCATGCGCTTTCCGCAAGAAAGCGGGCGGCGGGGAGCAGAACGGAAGAGTCCGGACAGAACGCGGCGCTGTGCAGGCCCACCGGGCTGCCGACGCCGAGCAGGGCGCAGCAGATCGGGACCTCGCTTCCGTAGCAGGCGAAGTCCTCGGAGATCATCTGCGGCTCGATCTGCACGCAGCCGCTTTTGCCGAACACGGAGACGGCGGCGCGCTCCATTGCCGCTGCAAGCCCGGCATCGTTGCACAGGGCGGGCGTTCCGTCCGTCCAGCCGACTGCGGCGGTGCAGCCCCACGCGGCCGCGAAACCGGCCGTGAGGGCCTCCAGCCGCGCCTTTGCCTGTGCCCGCGTCCGTGCGGAGAACGTGCGGATCGTCCCGAGCAGGATACAGCGGTCCGGAATGACATTGTTGCAGGTCCCGGCCTGAATGCACGTCACGGCCGTGACGGCTGGCTCTGCCTGTGGCAGGTCGTTGGCGCGGAGCGTTGTGAGGGCCGAAGCCAGCGCAGCGCCCGCGGGGATGGGGTTGCAGGCCCGCTCCGGTGCGGAGCCGTGGCCGCCGCGCCCCGTGACGGTGATCTCAAAGCTGTCCACGGCGGAGAGGATCGCGCCGGACCGGATGCCGAGCTGCCCCTGCGCCAGACCGGGCCAGACGTGCAGCGCCAGCATGCCCGTCACCGGAACGCGGCGGAACAGCCCCTGCTCCAGCACCTGCATGGCGCCCGTTGCGGCCTCCTCGGCGGGCTGGAACAGGAACAGGACGTTCCCGGCCAGCTGCTCCCGCCGCGCTGCAAGCAGGCGGGCTGCGCCGAGCAGGGCGGCCATATGGATATCATGTCCGCAGGCGTGCATGACGCCGGGAACGCGGGAGGAAAATTCCGCTCCGGTGCGCTCCGTGATCGGCAGGGCGTCCAGATCGGCGCGCAGGCCGACGGTGGGGCCGGGCAGGGCGCCGCGCAGGAGCGCGGCAGTGCCGGTCGGCAGACCGAGCGGGACCGGCTCGAGGCAGAGAGCCTCCAGCTCCCGGCGGACGAGCCGGGTGGTCCGGTGCTCCTGCCACGAAAGCTCCGGGTCTTCGTGGAGCTGCGTGCGGAGCTTTTGCAGGTGCGCCTGCAGCGCCGTCTCCTCGGGCGGTGAAATGATGTATGACATGAATGATTCCTTTCCGCACACCGGCTGTGCCGGGTGCATGGGCGGAGTTTGATATTTTCAGGAAGGCGGCGCTTGAGATGAGCAACTACTATATTCTGACGAACCTGCTCTCGGACGATGAGCGCCGGGTGATCACCAGCATCGTCCGGCATATCGAGCTCGGTGGGAATAAGGTCGGCATTCAGCAGATCGCAAGCGAAAACTATGTTTCAACGGCTTTTATCATGAAGCTGTGCAAGCGGCTGGGCTTTGCGGGCTACAGCGAGCTTTATTACAATCTGGCACAGTCCAGCGGCGAGGGCCACCGCTCCAGCGATCCGGACCCGCTGTGCGGCCTTATCGACGGCTATACGCCGGAGCAGGCCGGGCAGTTCTGCAAAATGCTGATGCAGTACAAGGAACGCAAGATCTTCGTCGTCGGCGAGGGCTTTGCAGAAGAGGTCGCCAATTACATCGTCAAGCGGCTTGCCATCTGTGGCTTCATGGTGTTCAACCACGTCCACTTCTATGACTACATGCTCTTCCGCGAGGAGGCGAACCGCCAGATCACGAGCAACGTGGAGTCCTCACTCATCATCGCCATCTCGCAGAGCGGCGAAACGGAGGCCATCATCAACGACGTGCGCGAGGCGGAGAGCAAGGGCTTTTCCGCCATCTGCTTCACGCGCCGCTCGGATTCCAAGCTGGCGCGAATGTCGGACCTGACGTTCCTCGTCGACGCCTCCAACCAGACGCTCATCAGCGCCGTGCCGAACCAGTTTTTCGGCAAGGTCATCCTCGCGTTCGAGGAGCTGATGGGGCGGCTTTTCCGATAAGAAGATGCATATGTTTCATTTGAGCCGCTGCGGTGCGCCGCAGCGGCTCTTTGCGTCATTCCGTTGTGCGGGGACTGCGCTGCGAATTCGCCGGAGCATTCCGGGAACAGAAGGTCCTCTGCTGCGAGATTGCCACGTCGCTTCGCTCCTCGCAATGACAAATCTATGGCCTTTTCCGTGCGCTCAATAGGGCGCGTGGTTGTTTTCCGGTTCGCCGGTCTCGTGCAGGCGCGGGTAGTCTGCGACCGTGAGCACGCCGAGGGACTTTGCATAGGCGCTGACGGCTTCGTGATAGTGGCGGCCGGTCGACTTCCAGTCGATCTGTCCGGCAATGGCTCCGGTGTCATTGCCGCCGGAGGCCATATAGGCGCTGACCGTGACGCTGAGGCGCTCGTCCGGCGCAATGGGCGTACCGTCCAGCCGCGTGACAGAGAGAACCTTCTGCCCGCCGGGGCGGGTATGGTCCACTGCGGCGTGGAAGCCGGAGAAGGCGATGGCAGCATTATTGCCGAAGCGCTCCGGCTCATAGACGGCCTCGAGCAGGGCATGGAGCTGCGCGCCTGTGATGATCCCGGTGAACATTTCGTCGTCGAATGCGGCGCAGTAGAGCAGCTCCTCGCGCGTGATCTCACCCGGCAGCAGCTCGCCGCAGGCGCTGGTCGTGTTCATGTAGGACAGCTCCGTCTGCCCGCCGAAGCGCAGACAGTCGGCCAGAAAATCGCCGAGCTTCGACTCGTGCGCCAGCGTCATGCGCCAGCGCTCGTTCAGGGACCCGAGGGGCTCCCGGAAATACGGCTCGAACGGGTCGGTGACGGAGCGGATATACCGGGTGATCTCCGGATCGGCCTGTCCGTTCGGGTCCGTCTGCACGACGGCGCAGCTGCGGTCCAGAATGCGGTGCGATGCGGCGTCCAGTGTCAGGCGGACATGCGCAATGCTTGCCCCGCCGAACCCGGCCTTGACGACGCAGGCTCCGCTGCGGACCTGCGCGCAGTCGCCGGGGATGTGCCCGCCGATCCAGACGTCCGCAGCGGGCGAGGTGTCGATCAGCTCCGGCAGCTCACCCGTGAGCGTGCCGTCCGCCGCCTGATAAAACGGCATGTGCGTCAGCACGACGACGACGTCCGCGCCCGCGGCGCGCATTGCCGGGATATGGCGCGCGGCTGCTTCGGCGGCGGAGGTCATTTCAAACGGGGCAAACGCGCTTTTCTCCACCATGTAGGGCGTGTATTCCGTCGTGAGGCCGAGCACGCCGATGCGAATGCCGCAGCGCTCGAGCAGGACCCACGGCTTCGTGCCGGGGACGGGCGCACCATCCGCTTTCCGGCGCACATTGGCGCAGAGGACCGGAAAGGGGCAGGCGCTGATGCAGCCGTCCAGAAAGGCTGGGCCGCGGTCAAATTCATGGTTGCCGAGCGTCATGACGTCCGTTTTGCTGCGGATCATGGCGCCGACGAGTGGCAGGCCGGGCCAATAGTTCGTGCTGAAGGCATCGCCCGCATCCAGCAGGAGCGTTCCCGCCGGATTCTGCGCGCGCAGCCTTGCGATCTCGGCGGAAAAGGCCGGAAAGCCGATATCCTCGCGGGAGGGGCGGATGCGGCCGGAGAAATCGGCATGGCAGAGCAGGTCGAGGACGATCTCTCTCATGGCGCTCACCCCTTCAGGCCGCCGCGCGACACGCCGGTGACGATGCTCTTGCGGCAGAAGATGAACAGCAGGATCATCGGCACCACGACGATGGTCGAGGCGGCCATCAGGCGCTCATAGCGGATGCCGCTGGAGGTCATGAAGGCGTAAAGGCCGAACGGCAGCGTGCGGACCTCCTTGGTATTTGTGGCGATGACGGTCCACAGGAAGGAATTCCAGCATGCAATGGCGTCAAGCAGACCGATCGTCACGAGGGCCGGGCGGGACATGGGCACCATAACGCGCCAGAGGTAGCGCCAGTTGCTCGCGCCGTCGACGCGGGCGGAATAATAGAGGCTGTCCGGAATGGCAAGGAAGAAATTCCGGAGGATGTAGGTGTAGAAGATGCTGGAGGTAAACGGCAGGATCAGCGCGATGAGCGTGTCGTTGAGCCCGAGCTTCACGATGGTCGTGTAGTTCGTGATGATGAGCATCTCGAACGGGATCATCATCAGCGAAAGCAGCAGGGAGAACAGCAGATCACGCCCCGGGAATTTCAGCCGGGAGAAGGCGAAGGCCGCGAGGATGGTTGTGAACATGGTGCAGGCAACGCAGACGATGGTCACGAGCAGGGAGTTGCAGAAATAACGCAGGAACGGGGCCTTCTCAAAGGCGTAGACATAGTTTTCAAATACAAGCTCCTTCGGCCAGAACGTCGGGGGAGTTGTGTTGACCTCGGCGGCCGTTTTCAGCGAGGAGATGATCATCCAGAAGAACGGCAGCACCATGATGAGCGCGCCGATGATCAGAACGAGATAGGCAAAGGATTTTTTTGCAGTTTTCATGGCGGTACCTCAATAATTCTTCCACTTGCGCTGGATGAAGAGCTGCAGCATGGTGAAGATCAAAACGATGACGAACAGCACGACGGCGCTGGCCGCAGCCGGGCCGAGCTGCCACTGCTTGTAGAACATGTCGAACAGGTAATATACGACGGTATACAGCGAGTAGGCCGAGCCGGGATTGCCATTGAACAGCGGGAACAGCTCCGAGAAGACCTTCGAAGCCGAAATGACGTTCACGATCATCGTCAGGCCCAGCGTCGGGGCCAGCAGCGGCACGGTGATGCGGCGGAAAATGCGCCCGGAGGACGCACCGTCGATGCGCGCGGCCGTGTAATACTGCGGGTTGATGTTCTGGAAGCCGGAGAGCAGCAGAATGATCGTGAACGGCAGCATGCTCCAGATGCCGTAGATGATGAGGGCGGCAAGATTGTAGTGCGGGTCGTTCAGCCAGTTCACGGGGGAAACGCCGAACAGCGACAGCGCATAGTTGATCAGGCCGTAATCGTAGTTGAACATCCATTTCCACACGAGGCCGACCGCCGTGACGGACGTGACCATCGGCAGAAAGTAGCACGTCTGGAACAGGCCCTGCAGCTTTGTGCACGAGTTGAGCAGCGAGGCGAGGAACAGAGACAGCACCGTGACGATCGGCACGACAAACAGGACGTACAGTGCCGTGTTGCGCAGGCCGTTGAGGAAATTCGCGTCATGGAAGATCTCAGCATAGTTCCCAAGGCCGATGCCGGAGAATTCGCCGGTCATCAGGCTGTAGTCCTGCCGGAACGACAGCAGAATGACATTGATGAACGGATAGACGGTGAAGACCAGAAGACCGATGAGAAACGGGAGCAGGAACAGCCCCGGCTCCGCAAAGGTGCGGAAGGTCACGCGCTCGCCGTCTGCGCGCGTGCGCAGCTTGCGGCGGCTCATAAGTACCGCACCCCCGTCTTGGCATCAAACAGGAACACGCCGCGCTTTTTCAGGCCGACGGCCAGCTCCGTGCCGGGCAGAATTTCCAGCTCGGCCGGGACAAGACCGCGAAGCTCGGCGGGGCCGGCCTGCAGGCGGACGAGCTCGTCCTTGCCGAGGGAATAGCGCTCCAGCACAGTCGTGCGGAAGGCGGGCGTATCACCCTGCGGCAGGATGCTTTCGGCGCGGACGGCCAGAACGATCTCCTGCCCCTCTGCAAGACCATCCGGCAGCGCCAGCGCAGCGGGGATGCCGCCGTCCAGCACAAGGCGGCCGTTCTGCACAACGCCGTGCAGCTGGTTGATGGGAGGCGTGCCGAGGAAGTCTGCGGCAAAGAGGTTGACCGGGTTTTCATACAGACCGCGGGCGGTGTCCTCCTGCTGGAGCACGCCGTCACGCAGCAGAACGACGCGGTCGGCGATGCTGCTGGCCTCCTCCTGATCGTGCGTGACAAAGACGGTCGTGATGCCGGCCTCACGCTGGATGCGGCGGATCTCCTCGCGCATCTCCACGCGGAGCTTGGCGTCGAGGTTGGACAGCGGCTCGTCGAGCAGCAGCACGTCCGGCCGTTTGGACAGGGCGCGCGCAATGGCGACGCGCTGCTGCTGGCCGCCGGAGAGCTCCGCGGGCTTGCGCTTGAGATACGGAGTGATGTGCACCATCTCCGCCAGCTCCTCGGCGCGGCGGATGCGCTCCTTCTTGGGGATGCGCTGAATTTCCATCGGGAAGCAGATGTTCTGCAGGACCGTCATGTGGGGATAGAGCGCGTAGTTCTGGAAGACAAGGCCGATGCCGCGCTTCTCCGGCGGCAGGCTCGTCACGTCGCGGTCGTCAAAGAAAATGCTGCCGCCGCTCACGGGGAGAATGCCGGAGATCATATTCAGCGTTGTGGTCTTGCCGCAGCCGCTCGGACCGAGCAGGGCGATGAGCTTGCCGCTTTCCAGTGTGATGGAAAGGTCGTTTACGGCAATGGTGTCGCCGAAACGCTTCGTCAGATGTTCGAGTTTGATCTGCATGTCCGTATCACCTCAATATTTCGAAAATGGGTGCGCCGTCGACGTCGGGCATCGTCAGCCCGAGCATGGCGGCCATAGTGGGCGCTTCATCGACCATGGAGCGGCTGCCGTGCACCGTGCAGGGCCGCACATCCGGTCCGGCGGCGAAGAATGTCGTGACCTCCTCGCGTGCCGGACTGCCGCCGTGGGTCGCCACGCCGGTCTTCTTGTCTCCCGGCTGGCAGCTGCGCCAGAGCGTGTCACCGTCCGGGTACTCGCCGAACGCAATGGGAAGACTGCTCTCCACAACAAAGTCGAACGGGCCGGACAGGCCGTAGCGCGCCTGCGCCTCGGCGGCGTCCAGCACCATGCTGAGCTGTACGTCCGGGTCATGGCGCAGAGCCTCGAGCGCCTCGCGCACGCGTGCCATCAGTGCAGCATCGTCCGGGTCGCGCACCTCGATGAGGGCGGCGAGACCGGTGGAGTGGCAGACGGCGTCGAACGAGGCGATCTTTCCGTCCGCATCGACGGTCAGAAGGCCGAGACGGCGGAAGTAGACGTTCATCAGGAAGGCATCGCGGATATCGGTCTGGCCGTGGTCGCCGAGGACGATGATGTTCGTCTCGTCCAGCGTGCCCTTGCGGCGCAGGCATTCCAGAATAGCGCCGAGCTGCTCATCGTGCATGCGCAGCTGCGTCTCGGCCTGCTCACTTTCCACGCCGTAGGTGTGCCGGGCGGAGTCGAGGTCGCACAGCTTGACGAGCATGATGTCCGGCTGCGGGCCGTCCTCCAGGATGTCCAGCGCCAGCGCCATGGTGAACAGGTCAAGGCTGCGCGTCGGTCCCATCAGGTAGCGGCCGTGTTTATAGAAGTAACGGTCCATCAGGTTTGCAGTGGCCGTGTGCTCCAGCCATTGCTGGGGCTGGTAGCCCTGATAGCTGTATGGAACGATCATCGGCATATTCATGGTATAGTCCGCGCCGCCGGAGACGGGCCAGCTCAGAGAGCAGGTCGTCAGGCCGTTCTCGCGGGCGATGTCCAGCAGCGTTTTGCCGCGGACGTCCGATTTCATGCAGTACCACGGCGCGTCAAGATGGCCGCCGCGGGTCATTTTTTCATTGTGCACGATCCCGTGCCGCCCGGCGTAGGTGCCGGTCAGGATCGAGGTATGGCAGGTGTAGGTCAGGGCCGGGAGCACCGGCTCGATCTTTTCGACGAGCGCGCCGCGCTCCAGAAGCTGCGCGAAGTGCGGCATGCGGCGCATGCGCGCGACGTCGGAGGCACAGAGGGCATCGATACAGAATACAAGGACTTTCGACATAGGTTCTCCTTCCTGTTGGAACGGCGGCGGGTGCGGGCCCGGCCGGAATGCGCTGGTCTGCGTACAGGCGGACGTCCGCCGGGACGTCCGCCTGTTGGAGTGGGCGGGTATTACTTTGCGAGGGCTTCGCGGCAGGCGGTCTCAAAGGCCGCATAGGCGGTGTCGGCGTCGCTGACGTTGAGGGCAACGCTCTGGACCATCTTGTCGATCTCGGTGCGCATGGCCGCTGCGCCGGGGACGCTGGCCAGCATGCCGATGTCGTCGGCTTCCTCGGTCAGGGCCTTGACGGCGATGTTCGTCTCGGCGAACTGCTGGAACTCGGCGCTCTCGCGGGCTTCCTTATAGATGGGGACGGTGCCGAAGGCCTCGGCCCACTGCACGATATTCTCGGTGGACGTGAGGAACTTCAGGAACATGTAAGCGCCGCGGGCATGATCCTCATCGGTGCTGAGGCAGGCAAAGTTGTTGCCCCAGGAGGAGATGTAGCGGACGGGGCCCTCCTGCGGGATGGGCACACAGCCGATCTCGAAGGTATCGTTCACAGCCAGCTCAACATAGCTGACACCGGCGCTCGAGCCGATGTAGGAGGCGACGGCCTGGCTGCCGAACGGGCCGGAGAAGAAGACGTCCTCGCCGACAAGGCGGAAGTCGCCGGACTTCACAAGGTCTGCGAACCAGTTGAGCTTTTCCTTGGCGATGGTCTCGTCGATGGCATAGTTGCCGTCCTCGTCGATGTAGCCGCTGCCGGCCTGCATGATGAGGCACTGATAGGTGTCCACGAGGGAGTCGGTGCCGAAGCCGGGGATGCCTTCCTTCTCGTGAATGATTTTACTGCATTCTGCGAGCTCTGTCCAGGTCTTCGGGGCCTCGAGGCCATATTTGTCGAACATGGTCTTGTTGTAGAACAGGACCTCGCCCGCCGTGGTGCACGGGAAAACATAGATGCCGTCGCCCCACTGGGTGATCTCGCTGTACTGACCGGCGGGAACGTTATCCTTGAAGTTCGGGATGCCGATCTCCGGGTCGTTGATGTAAACGGACAGGTCGACAAGGCGGCCCTCGTTCAGATAGTTGACGGCGTCAGACGGATACATGTTCACAAGGTCAGGGCCGGTGCCGTTGCGGACCGCCTGCATGGTCTTGCTGTCGATCTCGCTGTACGGCTGCTGCTCGGCGACGAGCTCGTACTCGTCCTGCGAGGCATTGAAGGCGGCTGCAAGCTCGAGGAACTTCTCTTCGTGCTGGTCGGTGTAGGCGTGCCAGTAGACGATCTTCGTCTTCTCGGTCTTTACGGGCTTCGTGTCTTCGGTGGTCTTGCTGTCATCGGTGGTCTGCGAGGCTCCGGTACTGGCGCCCGAAGCGTCCGTCTTTCCTGCGCTGCATGCCGCGAACAGGCTCGCGACCATGACCAGAGCAAGCAGAAGGGCAAGAATGCGTGCTTTCATGTGTTTTCTCCTCCATTGTCTCGTGTTTTTATCGGAACGTCGGATGACGCTCACTGCTCAGGAAATGGTGTCCAGGAATGCGGCAAGCTCCGCAAGCGTGTGGACACACCAGGTATATTCCGGCTCGTGGATGCCCGGATAAGGGCCGATCCAGAGCGTCTGCCCGCCGATGGCAGAAATGGGCATCAGATCATTGAAGGCATGGTCTCCAATGCTGATCAGGGCTTCGGGCCGCGCCAGCAGCGCGGGATCGAGGGCCTGCAGGCTCGCGATCATACCGTAGGGCTTGTTCGCACTGCTGCAGATCTCGCGGAACGCTCCGGCAAAGCCGAGCTGCCGCAGGAACTCCCGCACGGTCTCTTCGTAGGAATTGCTCAGCAGGACGACACGGCAGCGCTGCTCCAGCCGCATGATGGCCTCATAAAGCCCGCGGTCACCGTGCATCCCGGCCTGCTCCATCTGCAGGCGGGTCAGGCGATAGACCTCATTGGCGCGGTCGCCGTCCAGACAGCCGAGCGCATCGCCAAGGTAGGCCAGAACGGCCCACGCATCGCCGAGATAGACCACATCGTCGGCCTTCAGCGCCTCGGCATAGGTCATGCCGGGCAGCACCCGCTTCCGCAGCGCCTGCACGAGCTCCGGCACGGTGGCGGCCTCTGCACGCCCACGGCGGTAGAAACGGTTCATGTCCAGCTCCCGCCCGGCGAAGATCGCCTCTGCCAGCCGGACAAGGTCCGCCTCCAGCGGCTCGGCCCACGTCCCGGCAACAAGCGTCCGCAGATAGCCGCGGTGAAAGACGCTGTTCTGATAAATGGTTCCGTCGAGATCGAAGATGACGATCCGGTTTTGCATGGCGGGCCTCCCTTTGTGCGGCGGTTGGCAGGCTCGTGCGGATGATCCGGACCGCGCCCCTGCTGCCGTAACTTGATTATATCACAGGTTTGGCCGAAAAATTTTTTCGTTTGCGTGAAAATATGTCTTTTCGTCAGAAAAGCTCGGAAAAACATGAAAAAAAGACGATTTTACATGAAATTTATGCGGATTTAACACGAAGCCGGCTGGAATGAAAAAGAAAAGCACTTGTCAGAAGCACGCCGTGCCGTTATACTGGAAATAGAAACCAGGTGCGCACCGCGCACGAAAGGAGAACAACGATGCTGCTGATCCGCAACGCAAATATCAAGACCATGGCCGGGCCGGACCTGAAAAACGGCTGCCTGCTCCTCGAAAACGGGAAAATCGCCGCCGTCGGCCAGACGGTCGACGCGCCGGAGGGCGTTGAGACTCTCGATGCGCAGGGCCGCCTGCTCACGCCCGGCTGCGTCGAGGCGCACTGCCATATCGGCCTCGACAACGAGGGCATGCGCTGGGAGGGCATGGATTATAATGAGATCGTCGAGCCGCTGACGCCGCAGCTGCGTGCCATCGACTCCATCAATCCGCAGGACGAGGCCTTCGGGCTGGCCCTGCGCGGCGGCGTGACGACGGCCTGCACCGGACCCGGCAGCGCAAACGTCGTCGGCGGCACGTTCGCCATCGTAAAGCTGGCCGGAAAGCGCGTCGACCGGATGATCCTGCGCGCGCCCGCCGCGATGAAGTGCGCCTTTGGCGAGAATCCCAAGGGCTGCTACGGCCACGACAAGCGCCAGAGCCCCATGACGCGCATGGCGGTCGCCGCCCTGCTGCGCGAGCTGCTGCTGCGCACGCTCCGCTACCGCGACGACAAGGCGGCGGGCAAGAATCCGGCTTTCGACATGAAGCTCGAGGCCATGCTGCCCGTCGTTAACGGCGAGATCCCGCTCAAGTGCCACGCCCACCGCGCGGACGATATCCTGACGGCCGTGCGCATCGCGCGCGAGTTTGACCTGAAGCTCACGCTGGACCACTGTACGGACGGCGAGCTGATCGCCGATGAGCTGGCAAAGGAGCAGGTCCCGGTCTTCGTCGGACCGTCGTTCGGCGGCAAGACGAAGGTCGAGCTGCGCAACAAGAGCTTCACAACGGCGGGCACGCTGTACCGCGCGGGCCTGACGGTCAGCATCATCACGGATGCGCCGGTCATTCCGCTGCAGTATCTGCCGCTGGCGGCCGGACTGGCGGCTTCGGCCGGTCTGCCGATGGAGGAGGCGTGGCGCGCCATCACCATCAACCCGGCCCGCAGCCTCGGCATCGACGCGCGTGTCGGCAGTCTTGAGCCGGGTAAGGATGCGGACCTCGTCCTCTGGACGGCGGACCCGCTTACGACGATCGGCGGCGAGGCGTGGATGACGTTTGTGAACGGCGAGGTCGTGTACCGCGCGGAGTAAGAGAATATAAATCGTAAAAAATCCAGCCAAGGTGGGATCACTCCCAACCCTGGCTGGATCATTTTTATGCGTTCAGGGCCGTATCCCTGCGCTTACTTCAGCGCAGCCAGACGGGCCGTGATGGCGGCAAACTGGGCGCGCGTCGCGCTCTCACGCGGGGCGAGCTCGTTGTTGCCCATGCCGAGGATGATGCCGTTGCCGACAGCCCAGGTCATGGGCTCAGTGGCATAGCTCTGCACGCTGGAGGCATCAGTGAAGTTGCTCAGATCGCCGGTCGTCGTCGTGTCCATGTTCTGGGAGGCGGCGAAGCGATAGAGCATCGTGACCATTTCCTCGCGGGTGACGTCGTCATCCGGACGGAACAGGCCCTTGTCATCGCCGATGACAACCTTGGCCTCCTGTGCCCATGCGACGGCGTCAGCATACCAGTCATCCTTGAGGTCGGGGAAGGTGCTCGTGCCGGTGACGGCAGGGCTGCCCGCCTGACGGTACAGGACGGTGGCGACCATGGCGCGGCTCAGCGCGGCTTCCGGACGGAACGTGCCATCGCCGAAGCCGACGAACAGGCCGTTGACCAGAGCGAAGTGGACGCTCTCGGCGTACCAGGCGTTTGCATCGAGGTCGGTGTACTGCTCGCAGGGATCCTCTTCCACAAGCTCGACCTTCACGCAGCGCTCGGTCAGGTCCAGCGGCAGCTTGCCGTTGTTGGCCTTGCCGATGGCGCGCAGGGCTTCGATGGCGCTGATGTTGTCAATAGGAGCCTCGTTCACGTTCTGCACGGGAGTCTTGTTCTCAAAGACGGAGCCGGGCAGGGTGGCGCAGTACTCGTTGACGGCAACGCGGTAGGTCTTCGTGTTGTCCTTGATGTCGACGACGGTGCCGTCATCGAGCACGATGGACACGACGGTGCGGGCACCGCGGACCGGTCGGCCGTTTTCATCCTTGCCGTCCGGCTCTGCCGTGTACTTTACGACCATGCCGGAGAACTGATCGCCGTAATTGCTGTTCTTGAAGGAATTCTCCACGGTAGCGGCAAGCTCCGCGCCGGTGAGGTCATAGGTGTAGAGGCGGTTGCCGAACGGGGTGATGGCGTAGATATCGCCGACGGTGACGGTGCGGGTCGTCTCGCCCTCGTTGGCCAGAAGGTCGCAGCGGATGCCGCCGCTGTTCGTGAAGGCGACGACGGTGTTGAGCTCCTTCGTAGCCTCGAGCATCAGGCCGGTCAGCCAGTTGCCCGCGATAGTGCTGCTGCTGTTGCCGATGGGTGCACGGCGGGTGATGCTCTGGTCGGCAACGCCGAGGACCTCGGACATGTCGCCCTTCACCGCATCCCAGGAGGCGTGGCTGATGGCGAGAACGGTCGGGTCGAGCTTCGTGTTGCCCTCGGTGTCATAGAGGTTCTGGGTGTTGTCGCGGCCGGTAGTGTTCACATAGCTCGGGTTCACGACCGTGACTTCCTTCGTCTCGGTGTTGAACTGGATCTTGGCGTTGGCATAGCCCTTCGCCTGGCAGTTGCCCTGAATATAGGCTACACCGTTGTCGGCGACGCCGTAGGAAACGCTGTGGGAGTGGCCGCCGACGACGAGGTCGACAAGCTCGGAGTTGACGCTGTTTGCAAGGCCGCGCGGGCTGGCGTGCGCCACAACGACGACGACGTCAGGGTTCTCGGCTGCAACGATGGACTCGATCTTCGCATTGAGCTTCTCAATGCTCGGGTCGATGTCATACGGGGCGATCTTGGCGGTCATGATATCCATGGAGTAGTCGGGGATGTAGCCGACAAGTGCGACCTTCACACCGGCCTTGTCAACGATGACATAGTCCTTGACAAAGGAGGCGCGGTTCGTCGTATCTGCATCATAGAGATTATAGGCCAGAACGGGGATATTGCTGTCGCCCTTGAACTCACCGATCTCATAGGCGGGCATGGTGCCGTCCTCATCGGCGGCATAGGCCTTGACGTCCCAGTCGAACTCGTGGTTGCCGAGCGAGACTGCGTCATAGCCCATGGCGTCGAAGGCGGCGCGCAGAGCGTTGCCGTAGGTCAGGTTCGAAACGGGAGTGCCCTGATAGATGTCGCCGCCGTCAAGCAGGAGAACGGCGTCATTTTCGGCATTGGCACGCGCCTCGTTCACGACATTGGCGATGTAGGCCATGCGGTACTGGAACGTGGACTCGTTGCCGGAGGACGTGTCGACAAGGTAGCCGTGCACGTCGGTGGTCTCAAAGACCTCGATGGTCTTCACGGGATTTGCTTCTGCGTGGACGGCCCATTTCGTTTCACGGCCCGGGGTGATGTCCTTGCCCTCGGCGGTCATTTCCTTGATGTATTCGCCAATGATGAGGGGCACGGAGCCGCCGACGTTGTTGAAGCGCTCGGAGATGGTGGCATCCCACAGAACCTCGTCGCTGCTGGAGGTGATGCCGGTGGAGGCAAACCAGCCGTAGGCGTCGGAGTCCTTCGTCGCGCTCAGACGGTAGGAGCTGAGGCAGGCGTAGATCGTGTCGTCATCCTTCACGGCCGTGCCGTCCGCGTAGGTGATGTTCTGCACGCGCTGGTTGTCGGGATTGCCGACATAGACGTCGTAGTTCACGCCGTAGAACGTGTCGCAGCCGAAACCGCCGCCGCCAAGCTGACCGTCGTCTTTGACACGGTAGTTCTGTGCCGTGTGCTGCATCCAGCTCTTGAGCTGGGCACCGGTCATCCGGATCATGTAGAGCGTGTTGTTGTCGTACTGATACAGGGAGTAGCAGTCGCGCAGGCTGATGTCGCCGGAGGTTGCGCCGTCGGCCAGCAGGGAGCTGACGCTCCAGCCGCGCTTTGCGACCGGCGTCGTCATGGAGATGACGTGCTCCTTCGTCGGGTCGATGTTGTTGTCGGTGCAGGCGGCCCAGATCTGTGCCTTGTGGACGAGATCATAGGAATCGCTCTGCGTGAGGTAGTAGTTGGAGATGGTGTCCCAGGTGCCGGAGACCGTGCCGATCTTCTTGTTGACGAAGGCATCGGAGCGCTCGAAGAGCGGAGTGATGAGGTCCTTCAGACCGTCGTAGTTGGGGTCGCCGGACTTGAAATCCGGGCTGGGGACGCGGATGTCCCTGCCGTTCTCGTCCTTGCCGAGGGCAGAGTTCAGAGGATGCATGGTGGACTCGGCTGCGGTAACGGTGACCTTGCCGTCGGCGCCCTTCGTGAGGGTGAGGACGGTCTCACCGAGGGTGGAGCCGCCGCCGTTCATAACGAGGACGTTCTCGCCGTTCTTGTTCTGCAGGGTAACGGCGTTTCTCTGATGGTTGTGGCCGGTCAGCAGCATGTCAACGCCGGTGGTATGCGTTGCAAAGTAGCCGCCTTGGTTCTCCTGATTGTAGATGTCAGGATTGCCCTCGCCGCTGTGCATGGCGACGATGATGTAGTCGCACTTCTCCTGCATTTCCTTGCCGTAGTAGTTTTCCCACTCATAGACATAGGACTTTTCGGTGTTGTCGGGATGGCCGAACGTGCAGCCCTCATAGTGGCTGGCGACGTCCCAGTTCGCGTTGTTCATGTTCTCGAAGCCCAGCAGACCGATGGTGAAGGTCGTGCCGTCCTCGAACTTGTAGGTGAAGGTCTTGTACGGGGAGAACACGGATTCGTTCGTCTCCGTCTCCACGACGTTCGAGCAGATGACGTCGACGGGCTGACCGGCGACGGCCTTGTCCGTGGAGGTCAGCAGATTGTAGTAGTTCCACTGAATCTGCGGCGCATAGTTGAACTCGTGGTTGCCCAGCACAAAGGCATCATAGCCAATGTAGCGCAGCGCAGTCGCCATGGGGCTGTTTTCGCCGCCCTCCTGGAGAATGTTGTAGCTGCTCAGCGCGCTTCCCTGCAGAATGTCGCCAACATCGATAAGAATGCTGTCGTCCACGGCGGCGCGGCGCTCTGCGACGAGCTTCGCCGCCTGCAGGAAGTTGTTGCTCAGGGCACTGTTCTTGTAGGAGTCCCAGTCGTATGCACGGCCGTGCATATCGGTGGTCGTCAGGATGCTGACGGTGATCGAATCGGACTTCGCCTCGAAGACGTCATCCGCGACCGGGGCATTCGTGTGGCCTTCGGCTGCGTAGGACGCGTAGACCGAGGTCAGCTTGGTCTCTGCCGCGCCTGCCGGGATGACTGCCACGGAAAGAACGAGGCAGACCACGAGCAGAAGCGAGAGAAGACGCTTTGCAATGTGTTTCATTTCAAGACTCCTTTGTTTGTAGTTGCAGCTGCGCTGCACGTTTTGGAAATCGTGACAAAAATCCACCATTCATCACAGGTTCCGTCGGCAATATTCTAACACTTTGTAAAGAAATTGTAAAGGAAGCGGGGAGACCTGAGGGAAAAATTGGGAGAACTGACAAGAAAGTCTTGTTACGGGAAGCTGATTTTCTCTTTGTGAAAAACAGCAAAAACTGCGCAAAGCGCCGCTGTCGCAACGTTTTCCTGCAATTTTTGCAGCAGGGGGATCTGTGGCGGGAACGGCGGAACAGTGACAGAAAAAACAGGAAAATTCTGGACAATATGCTGCATATGCAATATAAAAAACGGGCTGTCCTGCTAGGGACAGCCCGAAAACCGCTTTTCGGCATTTTGACCATGTGCATGAAATCCTACATGGAATCGCGGCGGAAGCGGGCGCGATTCAGCCCAGCGAGACGTCCAGGATCATCATCACACTGAAGCCGACGGCGAAAAAGATCGTGCCGATGTTCGAGTGCTTTCCCTCGGACATCTCGGGGATCAGCTCCTCCACGACCACATAGAGCATCGCGCCTGCCGCAAAGCTCAGAAGATAGGGCAGGGCGGGGGCGACGAAGCGCGCGGCCAGAACGGTCAGCACTGCGCCGACCGGCTCGACGATGCCCGAGAGCACGCCGCCCGCGAAGGCGCGCATGCGGCTCTGGCCCTCGGCGCGCAGCGGCAGGGAGATGATGGCCCCCTCGGGAAAATTCTGGATGGCGATGCCGAGCGAGAGCGCCAGCGCTCCGGCGGCGGAGATCTGGGCCGTTCCGGTCAGGTATCCGGCGTAGACGACGCCGACGGCCATGCCCTCCGGGATGTTGTGCAGCGTCACGGCGAGGATCATCATGGTCGTCCGCTGCAGCTGCGTGCGCGGGCCCTCGGCCTGACCGGCGTTGCGGTGCAGGTGGGGGATGACGCGGTCGAGCAGCAGCAGGAAGGCCACGCCGATCCAGAAGCCGACGGCGGCGGGCAGGAACGAAAGACGGCCGAGCGCGGCAGACTGATCAATGGCCGGGATGAGCAGGCTCCAGACGGAGGCTGCGACCATCACACCGGCGGCAAAGCCGGTCAGGGCGCGCTGCAGCCGGTCGCCGAGCGCTCTGCGAAGGAAGAACACGCAGGCCGCGCCGAGCGTGGTGCCGAGAAACGGGATGAGGATCCCATAGAATGTTGTCATAGGCGCCTCCTATTACGGTTAGTATATACTAACCACATGGTAGCATAAATCGCCGCGTGATGCAAGCCGGAAATCTCAAAAAAATGCCCGCCGCATCCGCGGCGGGCTGGCTCGAATCAGATCGTGCCGGTGATCTGCAGGGTGACCGTGCCGGGGCGGACTGTCCAAACGCCGGTCTCGGGGTCCTGCACGGCCGAAGCGGCCGGGACAGTGATCGCGGCGGGCACGGTCAGGAACAGACCGGTCGCCGGGTCGTAGGTGTAGTTGGATGCAAGCCAGGCATCGCTGTTGTAGGTCACGGCGATATTGCGCAGGATCGGGTCGAAGCGGTCCGTGACGGTGACGCCGGCTGCGGCATCGGCATCCGCGCCGCCGTAGTTTTCGATCGCGAACGTATAGGTGAGCGTGCCGCTGTCGCTGACGCGGACCGGCTCAAGGGCCTTGACGATGCGGAGCTCTGCCGCTGCCGCCGCCGGGGCGTCTCCACGGCCGTGACAGCCTCGGTCAGGCTGCCGCCGGTGACGGTCACGGTGTTCTCAATCGTGCCCACTGCCGAGGGATCGGCAAAGGCATTGACGCGGGTCGTATAGACCAGCGTGATTACGCCGCCTGCAGGAACGGTGATGCCCTCGATGCGGATGCCGTTTGCCAGTACCGTGACGGCCGGGGCCGTCTGCAGCACGCCGTTCATGAAATAGCGGAGCGTCCCTGCCTGATACGTCAGCGGCGTGAGCTGCACCGTGCCGCCCGTGGCAGGAAAGTTCGTCGTGCCGAGCGTGTCGGTCACGGTCAGCCCGGTCAGCGCCGCCGCACCGGTGCTGCGCAGCTGGACGACATAGGTCACAAGGTCGCCGGTGCGGTAGCTCTCTGCGGCTGCCGTTTTCGAGGCGGTCAGGACCTGCACGAGCTCGCCCGTGACGATGTTGGAGTTGACGGTGCCGCCGTTGTAGGTCAGCGTGGCCTGATTCGTAAAGGATGCCATAGTATTTCTTCTTTCCGGAGAGCACATCGCCCTCCTTCGACAGCATATGCCGAAGGAGGGCGATCGGGAACCCGGCTCAGCGCCGCAGCCAGCCTGCGGGCAGCTCCGTGAGCGGGACCGGGAACGAGACGCGCGCGCCGATCTCGGCAAAGCGCTCTGCCAGCGGCGCGGGGATGCGGCCGTCGGGATCCGGGCTGAGGTTCAGCATGAAATTGGCGTGGCTGGCGAAGCACTGGCGCATGAGGCCGAGCGCCCAGTCGGCGCTCTTTGGCTCTTTTTCGTCGTCGCGGTAGAACCACGTCCGCGTCAGCTTCTGGCACAGTGCGCCGGGACCGGCAAAGCCGGGCGTCAGCTCCTGCCCGGCGCCGTTTTCGAAGAAGACGACGTCCGTGCCGGAGATGCCCTCCGTGCAGCCGATGTTCATGAGCAGGCAGTTCGGCTGCAGGCGCTTGACGAGGGCATCGACTTCCTCGAACGGCAGCTCGCGGTAGGACGGGCCGCCCCACGGGGCGTTCCAGCCGTCTATAATAAAATAAGGTATCTCGCCGTAGTTCGTCAGCAGCTCCGTGATCTGCCCGAGCACGAGCTCGCGCTGCGCAGGGGGAAAGGAGCGCCGCCCGATCCCGGCCGTCAGGTCGAGCACGGAGAAGTACAGGCCCGCCTGCAGACCGGCTGCGCGGAAGGCCCGCAGGAATTCCGCGACGATGTCCGTCCGGACCGTGGCCTGCGCGACGCTGTGGTTCCCAAATTCGGACGGCCAGAGTGCGAAGCCCTCGTGGTGCTTTGCCGTCAGGACGGCAAAGCGGCAGCCTGCGCTTTTGGCGATCTGCGCCCAGCGATCGCAGTCCGGCGCGCGGGGCGCCCAGTCAGATTCGGGGAAGGGATAACGGCGCGGCTCCCCGCCGTTTTCCAGATCGAATTCCCAGTCGATGATGTCGGGATTTGCATGGAACTGCACGGCGGCACTGTTCCAGTGGATAAACGTGCCGAGCCGGAGGTTGATGAAGTCGCGCTGAAGCGCACAGAGATGGTCCATTCGCGGGCCCGCCTTTCTGATTTTCTATGGGATGATTATACGGGCAAAGCAGGCGTTCGTCAAGCCTCTGCACGGCGCTGCGCGAAGCGCCGCTGCAGAAGATGCATGTCGTGGAAGTAGATGGGGACAAGGAAGCAGTCGGCCAGCAGCCATGCGGCGGGGTTTGCAAGGCAGATGGCGGTGTAGCCGATCCAGCGCACGACGGCAAAGCCGACAAAGCAGCGGGCGATCGTCTCAAACACCCCTGCAAACACGGCCTGCTGCGTGAAGCCGACGCCCTGAATGAGGAATCGGAGCACGTTGACAAGCGTCAGCAGGAAATAGCAGCTGGCGTTCCACACCAGAAACTGCTGCGCCAGCAGACCGATCTGGTCCCGGACGGCGGCGCTCTCCGCAGAGTCGAGGAACAGCAGCGACAGCTTGCCGCCGAAGAGGGCAAGAACGCCGAGGCCGAGGGCGGAATAGGCGAACATCAGCAGCACGCAGGCGCGCACGCCGCGGTGAATGCGGTCGAGCTTCATTGCGCCGTAGTTCTGCCCGCCGTAGACGGCCATGGTCGTGCCTGCGGCGTCGAACGGACAGGTGAAGAGCTGGCTGACCTTGTTTGCTGCGGTGACGGCTGCGATGGAGACCGCGCCGAGGCCATTCACGGCCGTCTGCACGACGATGGTGCCGATGGCGGTGACGGAATACTGCAGGCCCATCGGCACGCCGATGGCAAACAGCCGCGTGATATGTGTGCGGCTCGGCCGCAGCTCACCGGGGCGAAAACGCAGAACGGGATAGCGCTTTCCCATGATGGCCAGACACAGCAGGCCGGAGATGGCCTGCGAGATCACGGTCGCCCATGCCGGGCCCTCCACGCCCATGCCGAGCACGGCGACAGCCAGCAGATCGAGCGCAACGTTCAGCAGGGAGGAGAGAACGAGAAAATAGATCGGGGTCCGGGAGTCTCCGAGCGAGCGGATGACGCCGGAGACGAGATTATAAAGGATGATGGCGGGGATGCCGAGGAAAATGACGAAGATGTAGTCGTAGGCATACCGGAAAATATTGTCCGGCGTGTTCATCCAGCGCAGCACGGGCGTGCACAGCAGTGCCGTGGCCACGGTGAGCACCACGGCGAACGCAGCCGAGAGCCAGATGCTGTTTGCCACAAAGCGGCGCAGCTCCGCTTCGTCGCCCTCGCCGAATTTCTGCGCCACGGGGATGACGAAACCGTTGCAGATGCCGATGCAGAAGCCGAGCACCAGAAAATTGACGGAGCTCGTCGAGCCGACGCCCGCAAGCGCGTCCATGCCGAGAAAACGGCCGACGACGAGCGTGTCTACCATATTATATAGTTGTTGGAACAGCAGGCCACCAAGCAGCGGCAGCAGAAAGCCGATGACCAGCCGCGTGGGGGAGCCGGTCGTCAGGTTCCGGGATGCGGTTTTTGCCATAAGAGTCCCTCCGGAGTCCATAGAAATTTCAATTTCAAAAAACGTCTGCATTGTATTCTCTGACCGAAAAAAATACAATCCGCAACCTTCTGATTTTTTCGCGCAATTCGGGGTCGGAATCCGTCAGAATGTACAAAAACAGGATTTTTCCCTGAAAAATGGACGAATGGACGGAAAAATCGGGCAAAAAAAGCCCGGCTTTCGGGAAGCCGGACGAAAAAATCAGGGGATATTCCAAAGAAATGCATTGACGCGGAAGAAAAAATGTGGTAAAATCAATACCCAATGCTGTGAAGTGCGGCGCAGGCCAACCTCCACCTCATGGTCAGATTATACCACAGACCGCGCCGCACGGCAAGGGATTAAAACGAAAAAACAGCAACTGACCCACGCGTGTCATTGCTGAGACAGCGCACGAAACGACGACAGAAAGGCGTGATCAAGCAAATGCAAGTCAAGGACGTGAACTATGGCAAGACCGTTCGCAAGAGCTATGCCAAGTATCAGGAGATCCTGCAGATGCCCAACCTGCTGAAGATCCAGAAGGACTCCTACGACTGGTTCCTGCGGGAGGGCCTGCATGAGGTCTTCCGCGATGTGGCCGCCATCAGCGACTACACCGGCAACCTCGAGCTGTCCTTCCTGGACTACTCCCTCGATGAGAAGCCCAAGTACACCATTGAAGAGTGCAAGGAGCGCGACGCCACCTACGCGAAGCCGATCAAGGTCCGCGTGCGCCTGCTCAACAAGCAGTCCGGCGAGATCAAGGATCAGGAGATCTTCATGGGCGATTTCCCGCTCATGACCAACGGCGGCACGTTCGTCATCAATGGTGCAGAGCGCGTCATCGTCTCCCAGATCGTCCGCAGCCCCGGCATGTACTTCGGCGATACCGTGGATAAGGCCGACCAGCACATCTATACCGCAACGGTCATCCCGTACCGCGGCGCATGGCTGGAATATGAGACCGACCTGCAGGACGTGTTCTACGTCCGTATCGATAAGAACCGCAAGCTCCCCATCACCTGCCTCATCCGTGCTCTCGGCGTGGAGACCGACGCGCAGATTTTGGAGCTGTTCGGCGAGGATCCCCGCATCGTCGCCACGCTGGAGCGCGACCCGTGCAAGACCCGCGAGGACAGCCTCCTCGAGATCTACCGCCGTCTGCGCCCGGGCGAGCCGCCCACGGTCGACAACGCCGCGGCCTATCTCGACGCGCTGTTCTTCGATCCGCGCCGCTATGACGTCTCCCGTGTCGGCCGCTACAAGTTCAATAAGAAGATGGACATCTGGACCCGCCTGAGCGGTCAGGAGCTGGCCGAGCCGGTCGCTGACCCGCTGACGGGCGAGATCCTTGCCATGCCGGGCACTGTCCTGACCCGTGCACAGGCACAGGCCCTGTCGGCCCGCGGCGTGTGCGACGCCGTCATCCGCGTCGGCGACAAGGACCACAAGGTCTTCTCGAACTACATGGTCGACATGAAGAACTTCGTGGACTTCGACCCGGAGCAGTACGGCATCCACGAGAAGGTCTGCCGCAAGGTCCTGTTCGAGATGCTCGAGCAGCTCAAGGGTGCGGCTCCCGAGGCCTGGGAGGATGCCATTGAGGAGCGCCGCGATGAGCTCATTCCGAAGCACATCACGCGCGACGATATCCTCGCCACCATCAACTATCTCAACTGCGTCGTCATCGGCGCGGGCACGACGGACGACATCGACCACCTCGGCAACCGCCGTCTGCGCTGCGTGGGCGAGCTGCTGCAGAATCAGTTCCGCGTCGGCTTCACCCGCCTCGAGCGCGTCATCCGCGAGCGCATGACCGTGCAGGATCTCGATACCGTCACGCCGCAGAGCCTCATCAACATCCGCCCGGTCACGGCGGTCATCAAAGAATTCTTCGGCTCCTCGCCGCTGTCCCAGTTCATGGATCAGAACAACCCGCTGGCAGAGCTGACGCACAAGCGCCGCCTGTCTGCCCTCGGCCCCGGCGGCCTGAGCCGTGAGCGCGCTTCCTTCGATGTCCGAGACGTCCACTACAGCCACTACGGCCGTATGTGCCCGATCGAGACGCCGGAAGGTCCGAACATCGGCCTGATCAACTATCTGGCGAGTTACGCCCAGATCAATGAATACGGCTTCGTCGAAGCGCCGTACCGCAAGGTCGAGCGCATCTATGACGAAAACGGCAAATATGTCGGCTCCCGCGTGACGGATGAGGTGGAATACATGTCCGCCGACGTCGAGGACGACTACCATATCGCGCAGGCAAAGGAGCCGGTCGACGAGAACGGCATGCTCCTCAACGAGCGCATCACCTGCCGCCACCGCGACGAGATCATCGCCGTTGACCGCGAGGTCATCGACTATATCGACGTCTCGCCGAAGATGATGACCTCCATCGCAACGGCCTTCATCCCCTTCCTGCAGAACGACGACGCGAACCGTGCCCTGATGGGCGCAAACATGCAGCGTCAGGCCGTGCCGCTGATGGTCACGGAGGCCCCGATCGTCGCCACCGGCGTCGAGCAGAAGTGCGCCGTGGACTCTGAGGTCTGCATCAAGGCCGAGGGCGACGGCGTCGTTACCCGCGTCTCCGCCGACGGCGTGAGCGTCCGCTATGACGACGGCAGCGTCCGCGACTACACCCTGACGAAGTTCGCCCGCTCCAATCAGGGCACCTGCGTCAACCAGCGCCCGATCGTCGCGGTCGGCGAGCGTGTGACGACGGAGCAGGTCCTGGCCGACGGTCCCGCCTGCTCGCAGGGCGAGATCGCACTGGGCAAGAACGTGCTTGTCGGCTTCGTCACCTGGGAAGGCTATAACTACGAGGACGCCATCCTGCTCAATGAGCGCCTGGTGCGCGAGGACGTCTTTACGTCCATTCATATTGAAGAATACGAGACCGAGTCCCGCGACACGAAGCTCGGGCCGGAAGAGATCACCCGCGATATCCCGAACGTCGGCGAGGACACCCTCAAGGACCTCGACGAGAACGGCGTCATCCGCATCGGTGCAGAGGTCAAGTCCGGCGATTATCTCGTCGGCAAGGTCACCCCGAAGGGCGAGACCGAGCTGACGGCTGAGGAGCGCCTGCTGCGCGCCATTTTCGGCGAAAAGGCCCGCGAGGTCCGCGATACCTCCCTGAAGGTCCCGCACGGCGAGTCCGGCATCATCGTGGACGTCAAGGTCTTCACCCGCCAGAACGGCGACGAGATGGCCCCCGGCGTCAATAAGATCGTCCGCGTCTATATCGCGCAGAAGCGTAAAATTTCCGTCGGCGATAAGATGGCCGGCCGCCACGGCAACAAGGGCGTCGTTTCCCGCATCCTCCCGGAGGAGGATATGCCGTTCCTGCCGGACGGCACGCCGCTGGATATCGCTCTGAATCCGCTGGGCGTTCCGTCCCGTATGAACATCGGACAGGTCCTGGAGGTCCACCTCGGCTACGCCGCCCACGCCCTCGGCTGGAAGGTCGCAACGCCGATCTTCGACGGCGCGAACGAGAAGGACATCCGCGAGACTCTGAAGCTGGCAGGCCTCCGCGAGGACGGCAAGACGGTCCTGTATGACGGCCGCACCGGCGAGCCGTTCGATAACCTTGTCACGGTCGGCTATCCGTATTACCTCAAGCTCCATCATCTGGTCGATGATAAGATCCATGCCCGTTCCACCGGCCCGTACAGCATGGTCACGCAGCAGCCGCTTGGCGGCAAGGCACAGTTCGGCGGCCAGCGCTTCGGCGAAATGGAAGTCTGGGCCCTCGAGGCCTACGGTGCAGCCCACACGCTGCAGGAGATCCTGACCGTGAAGTCCGACGACGTGACCGGCCGTGTCAAGACGTACGAAGCCATCGTCAAGGGCCACAACGTGCCGAAGCCCGGTGTTCCGGAGTCCTTCAAGGTCCTTGTCAAGGAGCTGCAGGCCCTGTGCCTCGACGTTCGCGTGCTCGACGATCAGGGTGAGGAGATCGAGCTGCGGGAGGATGACGATGATGATGAGATCGTCTACACCGACTCCGGCCGCGAGAATCTGGTCACCGATGAGAACGAGGTGCTCTCCTCCGGCTACGGCATTGATGCCGACAGCGAGGCGAAGCAGGGCCTCGACGCTCTGGAAAAGATCATCGGCATCGATGATGACGAGGAAGAGGAAGATCCCGAGCCGGAGTGCCCGTATGACATCTCCGATGCGCCCGAGGACGAAGAATAAGGAGGAGGCAGACGATGAGCAATAAAACCTTCAGCGCGATCAAAATCGGCATTGCTTCTCCGGAAATGATCCGCGACTGGTCTTACGGCGAGGTCAAAAAGCCGGAGACCATCAACTACCGCACCCTGAAGCCCGAGCGCGACGGCCTGTACTGCGAGCGCATCTTCGGACCGACGAAGGACTGGGAGTGCCACTGCGGCAAGTATAAGAAGATCCGCTTCAAGGGCAAGATCTGCGATCGCTGCGGCGTCGAGGTCACCCGGAGCAAGGTGCGCCGCGAGCGCATGGGCCACATCGAGCTGGCCGCGCCGTGCAGCCACATCTGGTATTTCAAGGGCATCCCCTCCCGCATGGGCCTGCTGCTGGACATCAGCCCGCGCATTCTGGAGAAGGTCCTGTATTTTGCCAACTATATCGTCACGGATCCCGGCGACACGCCCCTGAGCAAGTGCCAGATCCTGACGGAAAAAGAATACCGCGACATGCGCGAAAAGTATGAGAACGATTTCGAGGCCGGTATGGGCGCCGAGTCCGTGCAGAAGCTGCTGGCCGAGATCGATCTCGAGGCCCTGTGCAGCCAGCTCCGCAGCGAGCTCGTCAACGCCAGCGGCCAGAAGAAGCTGCGCATCATCAAGCGGCTCGAGGTCGCCGAGGCCTTCCGCGCCTCCGGCAACAAGCCCGAGTGGATGATCATGAATGTCCTGCCGGTTATCCCGCCGGATATCCGCCCGATGGTCCAGCTCGACGGCGGCCGTTTTGCGACGTCCGACCTCAATGACCTCTACCGCCGTGTTATCAACCGCAACAACCGCCTCAAGCGCCTCATCCAGCTCAATGCGCCGGATATCATTATCCGCAACGAAAAGCGCATGCTGCAGGAGGCCGTGGACGCCCTCATCGACAACGGCCGCCGCGGCCGCGCTGTCACCGGTGCGAACAACCGTGCGCTGAAGTCCCTGTCCGACATGCTCAAGGGCAAGCAGGGCCGCTTCCGCCAGAACCTGCTGGGCAAGCGCGTCGACTATTCCGGCCGTTCTGTTATCGTCGTCGGCCCGGAGCTGAAGCTCTATCAGTGCGGCGTGCCGAAGGAAATGGCCATTGAGCTGTTCCGCCCGTTTGTCATGAAGAAGCTCGTCGAGGACGGTGTCGCCAACAACATCAAGAGCGCCAAGAAGAAGATCGACAAGGGTGAGCCCGAGGTCTGGGATGCCCTCGAGGACATCATCAAGGACCGCCCCGTCATGCTCAACCGTGCGCCGACGCTGCACCGCCTCGGCATTCAGGCCTTTGAGCCGGTGCTGGTCGAGGGCCGCGCCCTGAAGCTGCACCCGCTGTGCTGCACCGCCTTCAACGCCGACTTCGACGGCGACCAGATGGCAATCCACGTCCCGCTGTCGGCAGAGGCCCAGGCTGAGGCCCGTGTGCTGATGCTCTCCGCAAACAACCTGCTGCGTCCGCAGGACGGCAAGCCTGTCACCGTGCCGACGCAGGATATGATCCTCGGTACCTACTACCTGACCTATGTCCGTCTTGGCAAGGAGGAGAAGGGTGCGGAGCAGGTCTTTGTGACCGATGCGGGTGACTTCGACCTTCCCGTGAACCAGCTCGTCGACGGCGACCTTGTGGAAGCCGCGGTCGAGAAGGCCGAGAACGAGAAGAAGCGCGCTCCGTCCTATCTGCCGCTGCATGCCTATTCCAGCGTCGATGAGGCCATCACGGCCTATGCTGACGGCTGCATCGGCCTGCATGCGCCCATCCGCGTGCGCTACGGCAAGGAGATCGACGGCGTGATGCAGTACCGCATCATCACGGCGACGGTCGGCCGCCTGATCTTCAACGAGCCGATCCCGCAGGACCTTGGCTTCGTGGACCGCAGCGATCCCGCGCATCTGTTCGACCTTGAGGTCAGCTTCCTCGTCGGCAAGAAGAAGCTCGGCGTCATCATCGACAAGTGCATCCGCCGTCACGGCTTCACCATCGCCACCGAGATGCTCGATCGCGTCAAGGCCCTCGGCTACAAGTACTCCACGAAGGGCGCCATCACCGTCTCCATCGCCGATATGGCCATTCCGGAGAAGAAGTACGCCCTCATCGAAGAGGCCGAAAAGCAGACGGTCAAGATCGACCGCCAGTACAAGCGCGGTTTCCTTACGAACGACGAGCGCTATCGCCTCGTTGTCCACCAGTGGGAGCAGACGATCAAGGACGTCACCGGCGCTCTGCAGGAGAACCTTGACCGCTTCAACCCGATCTATATGATGGCCGACTCCGGCGCCCGCGGCAGCATGAACCAGATCCGTCAGCTCGCCGGTATGCGCGGCCTGATGGCAGATACGAACGGCCGCACGATCGAGATTCCGATTAAGGCAAACTTCCGTGAAGGCCTTTCCGCTCTGGAATACTTCATCTCCTCCCGAGGCGCCCGTAAGGGCCTGACCGACACTGCGCTGCGTACCGCCGACTCCGGCTACCTGACGCGCCGTCTGGTCGACGTCTCGCAGGAGGTCATCATCCGCATCCCCGACTGCGGCACGACGCATGGCATCCACCTGTCCGAGGTCGTGGAAAAGGGCCAGGTCATCGAGTCCTTCGGCTCCCGCATCCATGGCCGCTTCCCGGTGCATGATATCGTCGATCCGGAGACGGGCGAGGTGCTCATCCCGAACAACCGCATGATGCATGAGGACGATGCCAAGATGCTCGAGGCACACGGCATTCACTCCGTCTATGCCCGTACCGTGCTCGGCTGCCGCGCCCGCAGCGGCGTCTGCGCCAAGTGCTACGGCATGAACCTTGCAACGTCCGAGCTTGTGAACCTCGGCGAGGCGGTCGGCATCATCGCCGCTCAGTCCATCGGCGAGCCGGGTACGCAGCTGACCATGCGTACCTTCCACACCGGCGGCGTTGCCGGCGACGATATCACGCAGGGCCTTCCGCGAGTCGAAGAGCTCTTCGAGGCCAGAAAGCCGAAGAAGATGGCGGCCATTGCCGAGATCGACGGCGTCGTCGAGATCGACGAGAGCCACCGCAGCGCGCTGCGCGACATCACGATCACCGCGGACGACGGCGAGGTCAAGCTCTATCAGGTCCCGTATTCCGTCGGCCTGAAGGTCGAGCAGGGAAAGCGTGTGCGCAAGGGCGAGCCCATCACCGACGGCGCGCTCAACCCGCATGACGTGCTGCGCATTTCCGGTGTCGAGGCCGTGCAGGAATACCTGACGCAGGGCGTTCTGGCCGTGTACCGCCAGCAGGGCGTCGATATCAACGACAAGCACATCGAGGTCATCATCCGTCAGATGATGCGCAAGGTGCGCGTCGAGGATCCCGGCGACACCACGCTCCTGAGCGGCACCGTCGTGGATGTCTACGAGTTCGAGGATGCCAATGCCGTTGTGCAGGCGCGCATCGACGCCGGCGAGACGGACCTCCGTCTGGCCACGGATTCCCTCATCCTCATGGGTATCACGAAGGCTTCCCTTGCCACGGAGTCCTTCCTCTCCGCTGCCTCCTTCCAGGAGACGACGAAGGTCCTGACCGAAGCCGCCATCAAGGGCAAGGTGGACCATCTGGTCGGCCTGAAGGAGAACGTCATCATCGGCAAGCTCATCCCCGCCGGTTCCGGCCTCGATATCTACCGCGATTTCGAGCCGACCAACTGGCCGGAGTCCTCTGTGACCCAGAGCATGATCGATAACGAGCAGAAGTAAATAAAATTCCCGCGCCATTGCGGCTTCGGCCTCCGCCGGACCGCGTGGTGCAGCTGAAAAGCCAATCAGCCCGTGCAGTGGATCGCTGCACGGGCTTTTTGCACGTCCAAATGCCTCGCAGAGTTCGCCGCCCGCAGGCGGCGAATGAAGTAAGATCATTTTCTCCGGCGGCGTGTACGTCGGAGAAAATACCGCTCAGTCCGCCAGTGTGCGAATTGTCCGCCCTTGGCGGGCGATTCGTGCGCGCAGCGGACTGCAAGCCTTTTGCCGGAAAAGCCCGAAGGGGTTTCCCGGCAGTTGAGCCTGTGCAGCGATTTGCTGCACGGGCCTTTTTGTGCGCCTTGGGGCTTGTTACCATAATATAGACAAACATATGTTCAAAAATTCGGTTTTCGCGGGTTTATGGGAAAAATTTCCGGAAAAATCTCGGGCAGAATCCGAAAAAGTGATTGCATTTTTGGGGCAGGAATAGTATACTACAAGCGAAGTGGAGCGAAATGGATGAAATGTGAGCAAAATGGAGCGGAGGTGAGGGAATGTTCGGCAAATACAAGCACACGCTTGACCCCAAGGGACGGCTGTTCGTTCCCGCCAAGCTGCGCGAAGAGCTCGGCAGCGCGTTCTATGTTGCCCGTTCACTGGACCCCTGCCTGACGGTCTATACCGAGGAGGAGTGGCAGCGCATCGTCGAGCGCAGCAAGGCTGCGCCGTCGTCCAAGGCCCGCGGCCTGCGAACGTTCTTTGCCAACGTCGTCCGCTGTGAGCCGGACAAGCAGGGCCGCTTCCTGCTGCCGGACGATCTCCGCAAGTATGCCGGGATCCAGCAGGAGGTCTATTTCCTCGGGCAGGCCGGCCGCGCTGAGATCTGGGCGGCAGAGCGCTACGAGGAGGAAGAGGCCAATGTCTCCGCCGAGGAGCTGGCCGCACTGATGGAAGAGATCGGGATCTGATGGAATTTCAACATAAATCCGTATTGCTGCAGGAGTGTATTGACGCGCTGAACATCCGCCCGGACGGGATCTACCTCGACGGGACGCTCGGCGGCGCAGGGCATTCCAGTCAGATCGCCCGCCGCCTGACGGAGGGTGGGCGTCTCATCGGCGTGGACCGCGACCGCACGGCGCTGGCCGCCGCAAAGGAGCGCCTGGCCCCCTATGCCGACCGCGTGACACTCGTGCATTCCAATTTTGCGGAGATCGACGCGATCCTCGATTCCCTTGGCATTCCGGCCGTGGACGGCATGCTGTTCGACCTCGGCGTTTCGTCGCCGCAGCTCGACGATGCTTCGCGCGGCTTTTCCTACATGGCGGACGCCCCGCTCGATATGCGCATGGATAAGGACGACGCGCTCACGGCGGGGGAGGTCGTCAACACCTGGCCGCAGGGCGAGCTGCGCCGCATTCTCTATGATTACGGCGAGGAGCGCTATGCACCGCAGATCGCGGCAGCCATCTGCCGGGCGCGTGAGAAAGCGCCCATCGAAACGACGCTGGAGCTGGTGGATATCATCCGCTCGGCCATGCCCGCGCAGGCGCTGCGCGAAAAGCAGCACCCCGCCAAAAGAAGCTTTCAGGCCATCCGCATCGCCGTGAACGATGAGCTCGGCGCCGTCAGCCGCATGATGCAGGCTGCGGTCGGCCGCCTCAATCCCGGCGGCAGACTGGCCGTCATCACCTTCCATTCGCTCGAGGACCGCATCGTCAAGAGCGAGATGCAGCAGGCGGCGCGCGGCTGCACCTGCCCGCCGGAATTCCCGGTGTGCGTCTGCGGCAAAAAGCCGCTCGTGAAGCTCGTTACGCGCAAGCCTATCGTCTCCGGCCCTGCGGAGCTGGAGGAAAATCCCCGCGCCCGGAGCGCAAAGCTCCGCGTTGCGGAAAAACTTTGACAGAAAGGATGAGCCACCATGGCAGACCCTTATCGCAGCAACGGCTCGGCGGCCTATGATGTCCGCCGCCGGAATACCGCACAGCCTCTGGAGCAGCCGGAGCGTCTGCCGGACGCGCCTGCGCGGCGCAAGCCGGCGCGCCATGTCCGTGCACGTCTGGGTATCTCGCCCCTGACGGCGCTCGGCGCGGCCGCCGCCGTGCTGATGCTTGCTCTGGTGGTGTTCAGCTATATCCGCCTCTATGAGGCGCGCAGCGATGTCGGCAAGCTGCAGACGCAGCTCAGCACGCTGGAGGAGCAGCAGGCCAGACTGCAGTCGCAGTATGACAATGCCCTCGATCTCGAGCAGATCGAAAAGCGCGCCAAGGAGCTTGGCATGCGCCAGCCGGGCAGCTCGCAGATCATCTATGTGCAGGTCGATGCGGACGATACGACGGAGGTCTATGCCGCGCCTGCGGAGAAGAATGTGTTCGTCCGCGTGATCGACGCATTCCGCAGCGCCTTTACGGACGCCATCAACTACTTCTCCTGAGCCTGCCGCAGAATTTCGGGAGGGACGGCCATTTCAGGCATGGTCCCGCCGCCCGATTCATATCGTATACAGAGCATGGGCGGTGAGTGAGAATTGCCGCCCATCTTTTTTCCACTGTTTTGCCCCGGGAGGGAATACTATGAAGCAGCAACCGCAGAGAAGACGCCGCCGCGCGCCGAAGCGCGAGGAGGTCTCGACGACCCATGTGCGCAAGGGCATCTTTTTCCTGATGATCCTGCTGGGTGTCGTCAGCTTTTGCGCCGTGGCGGGCATGCTCGTGAAGCTCATGCTCGTCGACCACGATTATTATGAGGCAAAGGCCATCCGCAACCAGACCCGCAGCACGAGCGTCACCGCCTCGCGCGGCACGATCTATGACCGCAACGGCAATGTGCTGGCGGCCTCGTCGAGCGTGGAGAATGTTTTCCTCGACCCGCTGGAGCTGTCGCAGAACAAGGTCGACGTCCCGGCGCTGGCAAAGAAGCTCGCGGCCGTGCTCGATCTGGATGCGGGCTGGATCGAGGAGCAGGCCGCCGATACGAGCCTGCGCTACAAGGTCATCAAGCGCCGCCAGGCGCAGGAGGTCTGCGACAAGGTCCGCGAGATCATTGCGGAGGATAAGATCATCGGCGTGCATCTCGAGCCGGATTCTCAGCGCTACTATCCCTATCACGATGTCGCGGCGCAGATCATCGGCTTTACGAACACCGAGAACGTCGGCTCCGAGGGGCTGGAGGCCTATTATAATGACGAGCTGCAGGGCACGGCCGGAGCCGTCATCACGACGAAGGGCAACTACGAGACACAGATGCTCTATTCCTATGAGAAGTATTATCAGGCGTCCGACGGCGACAGCATCCACCTGACGCTCGACACGACGGTGCAGTATTATCTGCAGAAGCAGATGCAGGACGCCGTGGACCGCTATGACGTGCTCAACGGCGCGTTCGGCATCGTTATGAACTGTAAAACGGGCGAGATCGTCGCCATGTGCACGCTCGGCAGCTATGACCCGAACGATTATCAGGAAATTTATGACGAGGACCTGCGCACACAGATCGAGGAGCTTTACACCAAGGCGGAAAAGCAGCCCGAAAATTCCACGGCCCGCACGGAGGCCTTCAACGCCTATAACGCCGCCGTGCGCGACGCCCGCCTGAAGCAGTGGCGCAACCGCTGCGTCTCCGACGGCTATGAACCTGGCTCGACGTTCAAGATCCTCACGCTGGCGGCGGCGCTCGATTCCGGCGCAGTCACGACGGCCGATACGTTCTACTGCGGCGGCTCCGAGAAGATCGAGGGCCGCGAGCAGATCCTCAACTGCTGGAACCATGCCGGCCACGGCAGCGAGACCACGGCGCAGGCCCTGCAGAAATCCTGCAACATCGCCTTCGCCCACATCGGCCTGCGGACGGGCGGCGGCACGCTGTATGACTACTGCCGCGCCTTCGGCCTGATGGAGCAGACGGGCATCGACCTGCCCGGCGAGGCCTCCGGCGTGTTCCACACGCGCGAGCGCCTGGCCAACACCGCCTCCTACGGCACGAGCTACCTCATCGCAACGTCGTTCGGCCAGACCATCAAGCCGACGCCCATCCAGCTCGTCACGGCTATTTCCGCCGTGGTGAACGGCGGCTACCTGCTCGAGCCCTATGTCGTCTCGGAGATCGTCGACTCCGAGGGCAACGTCGTGCAGCAGAACGCCCGCACCGTCGTGCGGCAGGTCATCTCCGAGGAGACGTCTGCCACGATGCGGCAGATCATTGAGTCCGTCGTCACGGAGGGCACGGCAAAGAACGGCAGCGTCGTCGGCTACCGCATCGGCGGCAAGACCGGCACGGCCGAAAAGACCGACCAGACCGATTCGAACGGCCAGCAGACGAACGACAAGATCGTCTCGTTTGTCGGCATTGCGCCGATGGACGATCCGGAGTATGTGGTACTCATCGCACTTGATACACCGAACCCCGCCACCGGCACCTATATCTCCGGCGGCGTTATGGCCGCGCCGACCGTCGCCCGCGTGATGGAGGATATCCTGCCCTATCTCGGCGTCGAGCCGGATTATTCCGAGGTGGATATGTCCCGCGTGACGGTTCGCATGCCGAATCTGGCCGGGAAGACCGAGTCCGAGGCGGCTGCCATTCTGGAGGAAGATCACCTGAACTACAAGATCATCGGCGACGGCGACAAGATCGTCAGCCAGATCCCGGCCCACGGCCGTGAGCTGCCCGGCAATTCGACTGTGCTGCTCTATACGGACGATTCCATGCCGACCGACGAGGTCGAGGTGCCGAATCTGACGGGTATGACCGTGGCGCAGGCCAGCACGACGCTGTCCCAGCTCGGGCTCTATCTGCAGGCCAAGGGCACGGATTCGAATGCATGGTACGTCGTGGTGACAAAGCAGGACATCGACGCCGGAACAAAGGTCCCGCGCGGCACGATGATCGCCGTCACATTCACGGATACGACCGCACTGGATTAAAGAAGGTTGAATGCAATGAAATTACACGAGCTTTTGCAGGGCATCGAGGTGCTCGAACAGAACGCCGACCCGGAGCTGGAGCTGACGGGCGTGAGCTATGATTCCCGCTCGACCGCGCCCGGCGAGCTGTTTGCCGCCATTTCGGGCTATGCCACGGACGGCCACCGCTTCATTCCCGCCGCCCTTGCGCGCGGCGCGGCCTGCGTGCTGTGCGAGCACGACATGCCGGAGCACACGCCGTGGGTGCGCGTGCGCGATGCGCGCGCGGCGCTGGCGCAGCTCGGCTGCAACTGGTTCGGCCATCCGGCGGAGCGCCTGTGCATGATCGGCGTGACGGGGACGAACGGCAAGACGACCGTGACCTGCCTTGTCAAGCATGTGCTCGAGCAGACGCTCGGCGCGAAGGTCGGCCTCATCGGCACGATCGAAAACCGCATCGGCGACACCGTCGTCCCCACGGAGCGCACGACGCCCGAGAGCTTTGCCCTGCAGGGCCTGCTGCGGCAGATGCTCGATGCGGGCTGCACGCATGTGGTGATGGAGGTCTCGTCCCATGCGCTGGCGCTGCACCGCGTGGACGGCATCCCGTTCACGGTCGGTGCGTTCACGAACCTGACGGAGGACCACCTCGATTTCCATAAGACCATGGAGGCCTACGGAGCCGCCAAGGCCCGCCTGTTCCGGCTTTGCCGGACGGGTGTGCTCAATGCGGACGATCCGGCTTACCGGACCATGCTGCAGGGCGCGGCCTGTGCGCTGCTGCTCGTCGGCACCGGGAAGGACGCCGCGCTGCGCGCAGAGCAGGTGCAGCTTGCGCCGGATCATGTGGCGATGGACGTGCGGGAAGGGGAGAAGGCGGCACATGTCCGCATCGGCATCCCCGGCCGCTTCACGGTCTCGAACGCGCTTCTGACGCTCGGCATTGCCCGCGCCCTCGGCATTGGGCTGGAGGACGCCTGCCGCGCGCTCGGCACGGCGGCGGGCGTAAAGGGCCGCATCGAGGTCGTGCCCACGCCGGGCCGCGATTACACCGTTCTCATCGACTATGCCCACACGCCGGACGGACTGGAGAACATTCTCCGTTCCGTGCGCGACTTCTGCCGCGGCCGCCTCATTGTGCTGTTCGGCTGCGGCGGCGACCGCGACCGGACAAAGCGCCCCATCATGGGCGAGATCGCCGCGCGGCTGGCCGACGTGCTCGTTGTGACGTCGGATAACCCCCGCACGGAGGAGCCGATGGCCATCATCCGCGAGATCCTTGCCGGGATCCCGCAGACGGAGAAGCCCGTCTATGTGGAGGAGAACCGCCGCAGGGCCATCCGCATGACCTTGCGTTTCGCGCAAAAAGATGATATGATAGTGCTCGCCGGAAAAGGACATGAGACTTATCAGGTCCTCGGTACGGAAAAAATTCACTTTGACGAGCGCGAGGAAGTCGCCGCTTGTCTGCAAGAGGAAGACCATGAGCAATAAGACCCTGACGCTCGGGCAGGCCGCCGCGTGGTGCGGCGGTCAGATCGCCCCCGAGCTGGAAGAACGGCCGTTTTTCGGCGCAAATTTTGATTCTCGCCTGATCCGGCCCGGCGAGCTGTTCGCAGCCCTGCCCGGCGCGCGCGACGGCCATGACTTTGCGGCCTCCGCGCTGGAGCGCGGCGCGGCTGCCGTGCTGGCCAGCCGCCCGGTGGACGGTCCTGCGATCTATGTCGAAGACACGTCCCGCGCCCTGCGTGACATCGCCCGCGGCTACCGCGAGAGCCTGCCGTGCCGCTGCGTCGGCATCACGGGAAGCGTCGGCAAGACGACGACGAAGGAAATGATCGCCGCCGTCCTGCGCACGGCACTGCACACGCAGTGGACGGAAAAGAATTATAACAATGAGATCGGCCTGCCGGTCAGCGTCCTGCGGCTGAAGCCGGACTGCGAGGCGGCCGTGCTCGAGATGGGAATGAACCACTTCGGCGAGCTGTCCGTGCTCACGCGCATCGCGCAGCCGGACCTGGCCGTGATCACGAACATCGGCACGATGCACATCGAAAATCTCGGCTCGCGAGAGGGCATCCTCCGCGCCAAGCTTGAGATCCTCGAGGGCCTGCGTCCCGGCGGACGCGTGATCTTCAACGGGGACGACGCCCTGCTGCGGCCGCTGGCCGCGCGGTATCACGCCGTGTGCTTCGGCCTGTCCGAGGGCTGCGACGTGCGCGCCTCCCGCGTGTGCGAATCGGCGGAGGGAAGCAAATTTACGGTCCACGCCTTCGGAAAGAGCTTTGAGGCCGCACTGAGCGTGCCGGGCCTGCACAATGTGCTCGACGCACTGGCAGCTGCGGCCGTCGGCCTGCTGCTCGGGCTGAGCCCGGAGCAGATCGCAGAAGGCCTGCGGTCCTATGCGCCGCTGCGGCAGCGGGTCAGCCATGCGGCAGGCATGACGATCATTGACGACTGCTACAACGCCGGGCCCGAGTCCATGCGCGCCGCGCTGCGGGTGCTGGCAGGCACGCCGACGGAGGGCCGCCGCATCGCTGTACTCGGCGGTATGCTGGAGTTGGGCGATTTTGCGCCGGAGCTCCATGCCGGGGTCGGCCGCGAGGCTGCAAAGGCGGCGGATCTGCTGCTGGCCTACGGCCCGTGCAGCGAATGCTATGTGCAGGGCGCGCACGAGGCAGGCCTTGCCGGGGCGCAGGCCTTTGCCACGCATGATGCGCTCGTCGCTGCGCTGGAGGAGACCTGCCGCGCAGGAGACACGCTGCTGTTCAAGGGCAGCCACGGCATGCATATGGAGCAGGTGCTTGCGCGCCTTTTGAAAACGAAAGAACATATGGGGGAATAAAAAATGGAACCTACGCTGATCTGGATCCTTGTTTCGGTGCTGGGCGGCTTCGTTCTGGCGCTGCTGCTCGGCCGGGGGCTTGTTCCGGCGCTGCGCGCGCTGAAGGCGGGCCAGTCCATCCGGGAAGTCGGCCCGAAGTGGCATCAGGGCAAGGCGGGCACGCCGACCATGGGCGGCATCGTCTTTATTCTGTCGTCGCTTTTGTGCATCGTCACCGGCTGGCATGCCATGCGCGAGACCGGCGACTATAAGCACCTGCTTGTGCTGGCGCTGGCGCTGATGTTCGGCCTGATCGGCTTTGCCGATGACTTCATCAAGGTGAAGAAAAAGCGCAATCTCGGCCTGACGGGCCTGCAGAAGCTTGTTCTGCAGGTGCTGGCGGCCTGCCTGTTCCTTGCCGGCATGCATTTTACGAATGCCCTGACGTATGATCTCTATATCCCGTTTGTCCGGGAGCCGCTCGTCCACATCCCGCCGCTGGTCTATCTGGCGCTGTCCGTGTTCATCATCGTCGGCTGCGTCAACGCCGTCAACCTGACGGACGGCATCGACGGCCTTGCCACGGGCGTGACGCTTCCCGTGATGCTGTTCTTCACGCTCGTGTCCATGACGGCAAAGCAGTGGGGCCTTGCCACGTTCCCGGCGACGCTTGTCGGCGCGCTCGGCGGCTTCCTGTTCTATAATTTCTACCCCGCCAAGACGTTTATGGGCGACACCGGCTCGCTGTATCTCGGCGGCGCGGTGTGCGGCCTTGCCTATGCGCTCGATATGCCGCTCGTGCTGCTGTTCGTGGGCCTCATCTACATCATTGAGACGCTGTCCGATATCCTGCAGGTGAGCTACTTCAAGCTGACGCATGGCAAGCGCATCTTCAAGATGGCCCCGATCCATCATCATTTTGAAATGTGCGGCTGGTCGGAGAAAAAGATCTGGGTGGTCTTCGTCTCCGTCACCGTGATCATGTGCGTGATCGCCTGGTTCGGCGTGCGCATCTGGTTCTGATCTGATTTCTGCACGCTATCCTGCGGAGAGGAGGTGCGGCCATGTCCCACAGAGAAAAGCAACTGAAAAAGAGCGCGGTGCGTGTTGTGGAGAGCGATCTCGGCGTCATTGACCTGCCGTACCTGCTGCTGACGCTGCTGCTGGTGGCCATCGGCCTGCTGGTGCTGTTCTCCGCAAGCTATGCCCGCGCTTATTACGAGACGAAAAACGCAGCCTCAGTCTTCGTGAATCAGCTCATTTTTGCCGTGATGGGCATCGGTGTGATGTGGCTCATCAGCCGCGTGCCATATGAATGGTATCAGAAGCTGTCGCTCCTGATCCTGGCTGCGTCCATCGGACTGCTGGTCCTCGTGCCGTTCATCGGCACGGAGAGCGGCGGCGCGACGCGCTGGCTCGACTTCGGCTTCGTGAGCTTCCAGCCGTCCGAGATTGCAAAATTCGGCGTCATCTGCTCGTTTGCGGCCATTATGGCGGCGCACACGCGGGATATGAAGACGATCCGCTACGGTGTGGCGCCCTATGTCGTGATCCTCGGCATCATCGCCGTGCTGCTCTACCTCGAGCCGCACATGTCTGCGACGCTCATCATTCTGGCACTCGGCTTTATCCTCATGACGCTCGGCGGTACGGACTGGAAGTATTTGGTCGGTCTTGTTATTCTGGGCTGCCTGCTCGTTGCCGTTTATCTTCTGACGAAGGGCTACACCGGCGGACGCATCAGCGCATGGCTGCACCCGGAGAACGACCCGCTCGACAAGGGCCTGCAGGTGCTGCAGTCGCAGTATGCCATCGGCTCCGGCGGCCTGCTGGGCCTCGGCTTCGGCCGCGGCCGCCAGAAGTATCTCTACCTGCCGGAGGAGCATAACGACTATATCTTCGCCATTGCGTGCGAGGAGCTGGGCTTTGTAGGAGCCATCGGCATCCTCATCCTGTTCGCTCTGCTCATCATCCGCGGCTACTGGATTGCCATGCATGCGCGCGACCGCTTCTCCATGCTGCTGGCCGCAGGCCTGACGACGCTTCTGGCCCTGCAGGTGTTCCTGAACGTCGCCGTTGTGACGAATCTTCTGCCCTCCACGGGCATTTCGCTGCCGTTCTTCTCCTATGGCGGAACCGCGCTCATCATGCAGCTCGCCGAAAACGGCATCGTGCTGAATGTGTCGCGCAGCATTACCCAAAGTCCCAGATAAGTCAAAGGAGGCAGGCCCATGAAGGCCGTATTCACCTGCGGCGGAACGGGCGGACATATCAATCCCGCCCTTGCCGTTGCGCGCGTGCTGCTCGAGCGCCGTCCGGACAGCGAGATCCTGTTTGTCGGCGCGGAGGACGGCATGGAGGCCACTCTGGTCCCGCGCGAGGGCTTCCGGCTCGAAACGCTGCAGATCTCCAGCTATATGCGCAGCCTGAAGCCGAGCGCCATCCGGCATAACGTCAGGGCTGCGCTCTCCATCCGCCGCGCACTGAAAAAGGCGGACCGCATCATCCGCGATTTCCAGCCGGACGTCATCCTCGGCACGGGCGGCTATGCCAGCTATCCGATGCTCCACGAGGGCGCGCGCCTCGGCATTCCCACGGCCGTGCACGAGTCAAACGCCGTGCCGGGCCTCGCCACAAAAATGGTGGCCGACAAGGTCGACCGCATCCTGGTGAGTTTCGCGGACAGCCGCTCGGCCTACCGCGACCCGTCCCGTGTTATCGCGGTCGGTATGCCCGTACGGGAGGAGTTCGTCTTCACCCGCCGCGCCGACGCCCGCCGCGCCCTCGGCCTCGACGAGAAGACCCCCATGATCGTCTCTGCCTGGGGCAGCCTCGGCGCGCGCGAAATGAATAAGAAGATCGCGCAGTTCATGAAGCTCGAATGCGAGCAGGACTGCTGGCGGCATATCCATGCGACCGGCTCGTTCGGCTGGCGCTGGATGCCGGACTATGTGAAGGAGCAGGGAGTCGAGCTGGAAAAGCACCCGCTCATCACGATGCAGGAATATATCTATAACATGCCGGAGCTTATGGCGGCGGCCGATGTGGTCATCAGCCGCGCCGGAGCCTCGACACTCAACGAGATCGCCGCAGCGGGCACGCCGTGCATCATCGTCCCGTCGCCGAATGTAACGAACGATCATCAGGAGAAAAACGCCCGCATCCTCGAGCAGCACGGCGCGGCCGTCGTACTGCATGAGAACCACTGCGACGGCGAGCTGCTGTTCCGCACGACGCAGGAGCTGCTGGCCGATGCTCCGCGCCGCGCATCCATGCGCAAAGCGCTGCAGGAGCTGGCTGTCGTCGATTCCGCGTCCCGCATCTGTGATATCATTCTGAATCTGGCTAAAACACACAAATCCTGACCGCCGCATAGGATGGGGCATCTTCCCATCCGGAGGTCGGTCATGGACATATTCTGCATCCGCGGCGGAACGCCGCTGCACGGTCGCATTGCGCTGCACGGCGCAAAAAATGCCGCGCTGCCGCTGCTGGCCGCCACGCTGGCGACCGGTGCGCGCTGCGAGCTTCACGATTGCCCGGATATTTCCGACGTCACGGCTGCCTGCGCCATTCTGCGCCATCTCGGCTGCGCGGTGGAGCAGCACGGCGGGATCGTTGCAGTCGATGCCGGCTCCGCATGCCGGTCAGATATTCCGGCAGAACTCATGCGGAAAATGCGCGCTGCCGTCCTGTTCCTCGGGCCGCTGCTCGCGCGCTTCGGCACGGCGGAGCTGAGCCTGCCCGGCGGCTGCGTGCTCGGCGCGCGGCCGATCGATCTGCACCTGCGCGGCCTGCGCCGGATGGGTGCGGAGATCACGCTTGACGGCGAGCATATTTCGGCCCGGACCGACGGCCTTCACGGCTGCACGGTCGCACTGCCGCTTCCAAGCGTCGGCGCAACGGAGAATCTCATCCTTGCGGCGCTCGGCTGCCGGGGAACACTGACGCTGTGCAACGCCGCGCGTGAGCCGGAGATCGGAGACCTGATCGTCTTCCTGCGCGCCTGCGGCGCAGACATCCGCGGCGAGGGAAGCCTGCTGCGCATCCGCGGCGGCGTTCCGCTCACCGGCGCACGCCACACGGTCCTGCCGGACCGCATGGAGGCGGCGACGTATCTGGCTGCGGCTGCCGCAACGCGCGGCGACGTGACGCTCACGAATGTCCGGCCGGAGCACCTGACGGCTGTTCTGGCTGTGCTCGAGCGCGCGGGCTGCACGCTCACGCAGCAAAACGGCATGCTCCGCCTGCGGTGCAGCCGCCTGCGGGCGGCGGGGCCGATCCGCACCGCGCCGTATGACGGCTTTCCGACGGATGCGCAGGCGCCCCTGATGGCCGCCATGGCCGTTGCGGAGGGCGTGACGGTATTTGAAGAAAATCTGTTTGAGGACCGCTTCCGCCATGTCCCGGCCCTGCGGGCGCTCGGCGCGCACATCCATGCCGCACGGCGCTACGCCGTTGTGACGGGCGTGCGGGAGCTGCACGGTGCAAGCATGACGGCAACGGACCTGCGCGGCGGGGCTGCGATGGTCATCGGAGCACTCTGCGCCCGCGGCGAGAGCGAGCTTGCCGGGACTGCGCACCTGAAGCGCGGCTATGCGGAGCTCGTGCCGACGCTGCGTGCCTGCGGCGCGGACATTACAGAACGCTGACAAGACCCACGGAGGGGTGGACACCATGGAACACGAGAAAAACGAGCCGCGGCGCAGGCCGCCGGAGCGAAATTCCCGCGCAGCACAGGCTGCGCAGCAGCGCCGTGACCAGCGGCGCGAGCAGGCGCATCTGGAGGAGCTGCGTCAGAAGCAGCGCAAGCGCGCGCGGCACCGCACGCGCCGCCGGATCAATCCCGGCGTCTGGAAGCGTATTCTCATCATGGCGGCGGTCGTTGCTGCCGTCGTGCTGAGCATGGTGCTGTTCTTCCGCGTGCGCTCCGTGGAGGTGACGGGCTCAGCATATTATACTGCCGACGAGATCCGCGCCGCCTGCGGCGTGGCTCAGGGCGACAACCTGCTCACGCTCTCCCGTGCGCGTATCGCCGGGAATATCATGGCGGAGCTGCCCTATGTCAGCACGGTGCAGGTCACACGCCGCCTGCCGGACACGCTGGAGCTGACCGTGACGGAATATGACGTCACCTATGCGGCACAGGGGGCGGACGGGACCTCCTATCTCATCACGGCGGACGGCAAGATCACGGAAAAGATCGACGAGACCGCCGCGCGCGGCCACATCGCCGTGACGGGCCTGCAGCTCGCCGACCCGGTCGTCGGCCAGCAGCTCACAGTCGCCGGGGAAGACGACGTCGCCGCGCAGGGCCAGCATGACGCGCTGTGCGCGCTGCTGCAGGCGCTCGAGGAGGCCGGCCTTACGAAGAAGGCCGCGTCCGTCGCCGTGCCGAGCTCCTATGAGCTCTCGTTCTGGTACGGCGATCAGTACGAGGTCAAGCTGGGAAATTCCGAGAATCTCCCCTATAAGCTGGCCTATCTTGAAAAGGTGCTCGAAAGCCTCGCGGATTACCAGACCGGCACGATCGATCTGTCGTTCAGCGAGGGAAGCGAGGCCAGATTCACCCCGAAGCAGTGAAAACGATACGGAAAATGTAAATTATTTTCTGAAATCCGAGAAAGTCTATTGACCTGCGGACCATTCCACGATAAAATAAAACGGTATAAATCTGCATATATTATGTACGGCGCGCCGCGCCCGAACAGTGGATACATAGGAGGAGATTGTCAATGTCTGAAACTTACACAGATAAGGTCGTAAATATCAAAGTGATCGGTGTCGGCGGCGCCGGCAACAACGTTGTCAACCGGATGATCACCAGCGGCATCGGCGGAGTCGAATTCGTCGTTGTGAACACGGATCGTCAGGATCTCAATAAGTCCAAGTGCGATAACAAGCTGCAGATCGGTGAGAAGCTGACGGGCGGCATGGGAGCAGGCTCCAAGCCCGACATCGGCAAGAAGTCCGCCGAGGAGAGCCGCGCGGCCATCTCCAAGTGCCTCGAGGGCGCAGACATGGTCTTCATCACCGCCGGTATGGGCGGTGGCACCGGCACAGGCGCAGCCCCGATCATTGCGGATCTCGCACATGAGGCTGGCATCCTGACCGTCGGTGTCGTGACGAAGCCCTTCAAGTTCGAGGGTGCAAACCGCATGAAGCAGGCAGAGGCCGGAATTGCCGCCCTGTCCGATAAGGTCGACTCCCTCATCATCATCCCGAACGACCGTCTGAAGTACGTTACGGATCAGAAGATCACGTTCGCCAACGCATTCGGCATCGCAGACGATGTGCTGAAGCAGGCCGTGACCTCCATCTCCGAGCTCGTCGGCTACTCCGACCGCGTCATCATCAACCTCGACTTTGCGGACGTTTCCTCCATCATGAAGAACGCTGGCCGCGCACACATGGGCGTCGGCATTGCCTCCGGCCGCGAGAAGGCTGAGCAGGCCGCCATGGCCGCCGTCGCCAGCCCCCTGCTGGAGACCTCCATCAACGGTGCAACGGGCGTCCTGATCAACGTGACGGGCGCTGCGGACCTCGGCCTCGACGACGTCGAGACTGCCGCGAACATCGTTATGGAAGCTGCGAACCCCGAGGCAAACATCATCTTCGGTGCGACGTTCTCCGAGGACTTCGAGGACGAGATGCGCGTGACGGTCATCGCAACCGGCTTTGACGAGAAGAAGCCGGAGTCCAAGGGGATCTATTCCTCCTCGAAGCCGGCCGCGGGCAGCAAGCAGCAGAGCATTCCCGCAGATGCCGCTTCGGACATCAACGACATCGACGAGATCTTCAAGATCTTCAACAAGTAAAAAACGCTCTGATCTCCCCCGGCGCAAAGCACCGGGGGAGATTTCTGCGCAATTTGCCGTAAATATCCGCAGAATGCGGTTTACTTTCACAATATAGTGTGTTAAAATAAAGATATCCAAATATCCGGAGGTGTTATCCCATGGACAGCAGGAACAAACGCTCAGATAAAAACAGCGAGCTGTATCGCGCGATCACCGCGCTGGATTCGCTCGATGACTGCTATGATTTTCTCGTCGACCTGTGCACACAGCCGGAGCTGAAGGCCATGGAGCAGCGCTATGAGGTCGCCCGCATGCTCGATCGCGGCATGATCTACAGCGACATCCTCGCCGAGACGAGCGCCAGCTCCGCAACCATCAGCCGCGTGAACCGCTGCCTGACGGGCGGTACGGGCGGCTATGAGCGCGCTTTTGCAAAAGTCGATGCGGAGGAAAAGAAATGAGCCCCGAAGCAAGGGAACCCTATGAAACGCTCGCGGGCGCGTATGACGGGCTGACGACCGATGTGGACTATGCCGCCGTGCTGCAGTTTTTCGAGACCGTCCTGCAGCGCGCGGGGCATTCGCCAAAGACCGTGCTGGACCTTGCCTGCGGCACCGGCTCTATGTCCGTGCTGTTGGCGGGGCGCGGCTATCGCGTCATCGGTGCGGATATTTCCGAGGAAATGCTGACGGCCGCCGCACAGAAGGCTGCAGCCATGGCGGAAAACCCGCCGTTCTTCATTTGCCAGCCCATGCAGCGCCTGACCCTGCCGGAGCCTGTGGAGGCCATTGTGTGCCTCCTGGACAGCCTGAACTATCTGACGGAGCCGGAGGATTGCCGCAAGACGTTTCACCGCGTCTGGCGCGCGCTGCGGCCCGGCGGCATGTTCTTTTTCGACATCAACACGCCACAAAAGCTGCGCGGGCTGGACGGACAGGTCTTCCTCGATGAGAATGACGAGTCCTACTGCGTCTGGCGCGCGGAATTTGACGAAGAAGAGAACTGCTGCTACTATGGCATCGATCTGTTCCGCCGCAGGGGTGCACTGTGGGCGCGCAGCTTTGAGCAGCACTGTGAATATGCCTATGACCCGGACACGCTGGAGCAGTGGCTCCGCGAGGCGGGCTTTGCGCGTGTAGAGTGCTTCGGCGACCGCACGCTGACGCCGCCCGGTCCGGACGAGCAGCGCATGTATTTTGCCGCATGGAAGGAGTAACTGCAATGCAGGATCATATTGTTCGCGCCATCACGAAGGATGGCTTTCTGAAGGCGACGGCCATCTGCTCCACGGGGATCGCGGAGCGCGCCCGCCAGATCCACCACACCACACCCACGGCCACAGCCGCACTCGGCCGCGTCCTGACGGCTGCCTCGATGATGGGCAACATGCAGAAGGTCGAAAACGGCACGCTGACGCTGCAGATCAAGGGCGGCGGCCCACTTGGGACGCTGCTGGCCGTTTCGGATGCCGAGGGCAATGTCCGCGGCTATGTGCAGAATCCCGGCATCACGCTGCTGGAGAAGTATGCGGGCAAGCTGGATGTCGGCGCTGCCGTCGGCACGGACGGCATGCTCACGGTCATCCGCGACCTGCAGATGAAGGAACCCTATGTCGGCTCCGTCGCGCTCGTCTCCGGCGAGATCGGCGATGATGTGACGGCATACTTTGCCCAGAGCGAGCAGACGCCGACGGCCTGTGCGCTCGGTGTGCTCGTCGGCCGCGACCAGACGGTCAGCGTGGCGGGCGGCTATCTCATCCAGCTGCTGCCGGATGCGCCGGACGCCCTCATAGACCGGCTGGAGGCAGGCATCCGCGCCGCAGGCGCCGTGACGCCCATGCTCTCTGAGGGGCTGACGCCGGAGGCTATGCTGCGCCGCGTGCTGGACGGCTTCGAGCTGGAGTTCCTCGAGAATACGCCGGTGAGCTATCGCTGCTACTGCTCGCGCGAGCGCGTGACCTCGACGCTCATTGCCATCGGCCGCAAAGACCTCGAGGAGATCGTCGCGGAAGGAAAGCCCATCAATCTCGAGTGCCAGTTCTGTGATCAGGTCTATACCTTCACGCCGGAGGAGATCTCGGACCTCCTGAAAGAGATTTGAAGAAACTTGAAATAAATCGAAAAAAGTGCTTGACAAAATGGGGGCCTGCGTGTATAATAAGACCCGTCGCTGATGAGTGATCGCCACTCAGAAGGACGCAGGGGAGCATAGCTCAGCTGGGAGAGCACATGCCTTACAAGCATGGGGTCACAGGTTCGAGCCCTGTTGTTCCCACCATTATCTGGCCCGGTGGTGCAGTCGGTTAGCACGCCAGCCTGTCACGCTGGAGGTCGACGGTTCGAGTCCGTTCCGGGTCGCCATTTTTAAAGCATCTGAGCCGAGTTTTACTCGGCTCAACATGCCTCTGTAGCTCAGTAGGTAGAGCAGCGGACTGAAAATCCGCGTGTCGTTGGTTCAACTCCGACCGGAGGCACCAGATGCGGGTGTAGCTCATCTGGTAGAGCGCCACCTTGCCAAGGTGGAGGTAGCGAGTTCGAGCCTCGTCACCCGCTCCATTTGTTAACTGAAGGAACGCACCCCGCGTTCCTTTTTTACAAGATAACAAGATAGCTTCATATGGTGCCGTGGCCAAGTGGTAAGGCAAGGGTCTGCAAAACCCTGACTCCCCAGTTCAAATCTGGGCGGCACCTCCAAAAAAGAAAGACACGTTGATGGCAGCTCCCGATAAGAAAACATCGTGAGGAAAGAGAGAACGGTATAGCTTCGGCTGTACCGTTTTCTCATTTTTCCATTGATGCCGTGACTTTTGACATTTCCAAGGCTCCGATACCCTTGTAGTAAATGTCGATCTCCTGCGTCCGGTTCTTGCCCTTCGGGTCGCTGGCCGCATGGACGATGATTTTCTCCACGAACTCATGGAGGATGCAGGGCGTGAGCTCCGGGATATCCGTGTACTTCTCAACAACGGAGAGAAAACGATCAACATCCGCCGATTTGCTTTCCTCCAGCTCCACTTCTTTCCGAAGGGAACTCGCCAGCACCTTGAGCTCCTGTTCTTCCTTCTCATAGTCCGCAGAGAGTTTCTGAAAGCGTTCATCGGAGAGCTTGCCCGAAATGTTGTCCTCATAGAGCCGCTTGAAGATAGCATCCAGCTCTGTGATCCGCTTCTCGGAATCGACAAGCTGCCGTTTCCGCTTTGCAAGATCCCGGTCGCGCTGCCGCAGGTCACTGTCCATGACCAGCCTCACAAACTCGTCCTTACTGCGGGAGGCGAAGGAAACGATCTCCCGCAGATTTTCCAGAATCAATTCCTCCAAGATCACCGTGCGGATGGAATGAGTCTGACCGCAGAAGTCACGGCTCTTTCGGTAGCCGGCGCACAGGTAGTATTCCTGCTCGCGCCGGAAGTTGGTGGCTCTGCATTGATACATGACAGATCCGCAGTCCGCGCAGAACATCATGCCGGAGAACATCCCCATTTCTCCCATTTTTGTAGGACGACGGCGCGTCTGCCTTGCTGCTCTCGCAGCGTCCGCGATTGCCTCCGTCCAGATCGGGTCATGGGTGTTCTCAAAGATCAGCCACTCACTTTCCGGATTATGGATGACCTTTTTGCTCTTGTAGGACTTCTTCCTCGTCTTGAAATTGACCGTGTGCCCCAGGTACTCCCGCCAGCGGTCCATGATATCCGCTACGGTGGAGGCATCCCATGCGTAAGGCAAGCCCCGCTTGATATTGCTTGCTTTCCGGCCACTGCTGGCATAATAGGCGGCCGGGGTCAAGATCCTTCGCTCTGTCAGCTTCCTTGCAATCTGGGACGGTCCGAAACCGTCCATCACATATAGGCCGATCTCATAGACCACCGCTGCGGCTTCCTCGTCCCTGACCCACAGCTTTTTGTTGTCAGGAGACTTCATGTAGCCATAGGGCGGCAGGGTCGTCAGATGCTCGCCGGCGTTGCCCTTGACCTTCATCACAGCACGGATCTTCTTGCTGGTGTCCTTCGCATACCACTCATTGATGATGTTCCGAAAAGGAGTGAACTCATTATCACCCTGGGTGCTGTCCACACCATCGTTGACAGCAATAAAGTGAATGTCATGCTCCGGGAACATGATCTCGGTATACATGCCCACTTGCAGATAATCACGGCCCAGGCGTGACATATCCTTGATAATGACCCGCTTGACAAGGCCGGCTTCGATATCCGCAATCATTTGCTGGAAACCAGGTCGGTTGAACGTCGTACCCGAAATGCCGTCATCAATATAAAAGCGATAGTTTTTGTAGCCGTGGTCAAGTGCGTAGCGTTGAAGGATCTTTTTTTGGTTGATGATACTGTTGCTGTCGCCCTGCAATTCATCGTCGCGTGACAAACGGCAGTACAAAGCGGTAACAGCTTCGACGCTCATAGCGTTGTAAGGGAATTGAAGCGCGGCAGCGGTGTTTGACTGATGATACATAGTAACCTCCCATCCGGCAGTCAAACACGGTTTTGAAGTCACCTTCATTATACCGCGTCTTTTTGTCCCTGTCTGCCTGTTTAGGAGAATTAAGTTGTCGCTTCTTTCTGAACGTCCGCTTTCATCAGACGTTCCAGCTTCACGGCAATACTCTCGTCGCTCTTTTCCCGAAAGAAGGAATTGACGATAAAGGTCGTGTTGCCGATCTGTTTTTCGCTCCGCTTCGGCGGGGCGTATTTCTTTTCAAATGAAGCGGTCGTTTGCATAGTTAGCCCCTTTCTAATCGTCTGAAAACAAATCATTTTTTGATAGCTTACAAAGAACAGCAGAAACGGACGGCTGAATGGCTTTTCAGCTCCACGGGAATCCCACCCCCGCGCGGTTCTCGCGCGGCCCTGCTCATTGCCTGCGACGCCTCACCGCCTGAATACGGCTGCACGCCCGGACTGTGACTGCAAGGGAGTATCGCCTCGTCTGTGCATCGTGGCCCGCGGGCTGCCTTGCCCGCTTTGCGGCCTGGTGGATATCGCTCGCCTCGTTGAAGGGTCATGGCGCACCGGCCGTATAGCTCCGCACAGACGGGAATGTATCCGTCTGCTCTATGCTGCACCGGGATTTGCCGGGCTTTCTTTGTCAAGGAGCAGGGTCAAGGTCAGATTGAACGCGCAAAGCGGAAAGGGGGACGCTTTGCATTTTGCGTTAATCTGCCTTGAAAGTTAAGGACAGCCCGCATGAGCTTTGCTTGCAGCCGCTCCCGCAAGTCCTCATCTATGCCCCAATAGGTATTGCCGCTTTCGTCGCGGATTTTCTGCATAGACAGGTGGGCTATGTAGCTTTGGTAATGCTGCAAGACAAGTTTCATAGCGTCGGGGTCGCCCTTCGTCGCGGCTAAAATGACCGGGTAAGGTAATAAGCCGCGTTCATCGGAATTGTTGCTAATCGTTCCATTCATCGGCTCGTTCCTCCAAATATCGTTTCAGCAGTTCAAAAGAGCTTGTGCGCCGATACTGTACTGTGCTGCGGGGGATCTTCATCGCTTCCGCAATTTCAACGTCGGTCATGTTGAAAAAGTAGTACAGCAATACGGCTTGTCTTTTTTCGTCCGGCAGGGTGTGCAGAGCTTCGGCAAGCAGTTTTGCAGTAATCTTCAAGCCTCCTGCGCAAAAGGCTTCTTCGTTGCCGTCTTGAAAATACTTGTCAACGGTGTAAAGCTGCCTTTCTTCCTGCGGGGTCAGGTCTGAAAAGATCACTTCGCGGAGTTGCCTACGCTTTCGCTCTCGGCAAGCGTCAATCAGTTCGTTTCGTAAAGCGCGTTTGCAGTACGCATTAAACTCACATCTCGTTTGCCATTCCAGCCGATTAGGGTAATCCATGTTCTCACCCCCTTTCGTCCCGGGGGCGGGTTAGTATTTATCCCCTTTCGGCAACCCTCCACGGCGAAGCCGTGAATATGCCAACCGAAAAAGAAAACTTTTTCAAAAAAACTTTTGGAGAAGCAAAATGCGCCCGATTGCAAAATGCAACCGGGCGCAAGGGATTTGTCAGCAGTATTTAGATGTATTGACAGTTCATACTCATGGGCGAAATATCCCGACGGTGGGTAAAGGCTTTTTTTGAGCGTAGGCTATTTGGCGGGGTAGTACAAACAAAAATGAACATGACGATACCTCCTTGATACCGCCATATCCTTAAAAATGGGCGACTTTAATACACCCTCCGTATATCCATTTTTCTAAAAGGAAAACGGCGGCTTTGATTGTTATTTCAAAACCGCCGCTTAAACTGTAACCTCAATTAGCTGACAGCAACGGTTTATAAGCTGTAATCTGTCAGCAATCGTATAGGCAGAATGTAGTTGTCAAAGAAAAGAGCCGATAACCGCAAACTAAAATCTGCGTGTTATCGGCTCTGCGTCTTTGCGTCTGGCTCTTTGATAACTGACATATTTAATTGTTTTACATTGATTAGCGTTTCCTGTTTACACTTTGGGCAAAATAGCGGGAAGTTTTCAAGCACCGTATCGCTTCGTATCTTAATCCGCGTTTTGTTGTTACAGATCGGACACAATATAAAATCTGTTTGTTTCATTGTTTTAATTTCAAAATTACAGTTGCTTTTTGTTAAATATAGGTATACTTATGGCAAAGCATATCAAACTTGCAACCACTGTAATTAAAATAGCTACGATGTATGTTTTTGCTTCTGCAACACCGTAAATCAAAGAGTTTCCGTTGGCTAATAAGGTCGGCAAATATTTACTTATTTTAGGAAGCAAGCCGAGCAGATAAGACGCAAGGACAACGCTACCCGTTCCGACAAGCACACCTGTGTTTGAATTTGCAATCGTAGAGAATAAGATCATCAACGAAATTACACACACACCGAACAGCCACCAACATACCACAGAAAGGATAAGGTTTTGTGCTACCGAATTATCCCAGAAATATGCGTTATATCCGTATGTGATCCCAAAGCACAGCCAATAGCCAACCGTCCAAAGAACAGTAAGCACAACAGTTTTAGAAACAACGACCTTAAAGCGTTCAAGCCCTTTGGTTAAAGACAGAACCAACGTGCCCGATTGATATTCCTTGGTGAAGATGCTACTTTGAAGCAAAACAAAGACAATCAATCCAAGTGGCATATTCTTAAAGAATTGCACCCAAGAATCCATTGCGCTTACAGTTACAGGCGTTACAGTCATACCGCTTTCCGCAAGGGAATCTGCCAATATCTCAAGCAGCCAAGGTGTTATTTTTGCAACAGCCGGATTCATAACGCCGAGCAGAACAAACAGTATGCCGAGGATCATCAATCTGCCCGAGCGAAACTGTTCCATTGTTTCTTTTTTTATAAAGGCAAGCAAGGATTTCATTTCTTAACTACCTCCATAAACAAAGACTCCAACGTTGGATCTGCTCGTTCCAATTTCAAAAGTGCGATATGCCTATCCGCTATAAAGCGCAGTATATCAAATACGGTGTAATCGCCTTCGCAAAAAACAAGTTGATTTCTGCCGATTTGTTGCATATTAGGAAAAGTTTGCTGAAGAATAAGCATATCTGTATCATTTCCCGTTTCCAACTGATATTCTTCACTGCGGTATCTCGTTTTAATGTCGGAAAGTTTTCCTTGAACACCTACCACGCCGCTATTAAGAAAGGCCACGTCGGTACAAATGCGCTCTACGTCTGAAAGGATATGCGTGGAAAACAACACCGTCGTCTGTTCTCTGATAGCCAAAAGAATATCCAATATTTCTTTTCTTCCCACGGGATCAAGCGCAGAAGTGGGTTCATCACAGATCAGCAGCTTTGGTCTATTTAAGAGAGCCTGTGCAATACCCAAACGCTGTTTCATACCTCTTGAAAAACCTTTTATGTGGTGAGTTTCATTCACAAGTCCAACTAACTCCAATAGTTCCTTACAACGCTCTTCATTCTCTGTTCGCTTCATTCCTATAATTTCGCCGCAAAAGTGAAGATATTCTGCCGCCGTCATAAATGGATAAAACTCCGGTACGTCGGGCAGATAACCTATATAACGATTAGTTGTTGTTTGTCCGTAAACCACTTTTTCACCGTTTACTATAATCTCACCTGCATCCGCTTTTAAGAGTCCGAGTACCATTTTCATCGTCGTTGTTTTGCCTGCGCCGTTTTTACCTATAAATCCGAATATGCTATGTTCTGGTACAGATAAATTCAGCCCATTCAAAACCTTTTTATCACTAAAACGCTTATACAGATCGGAGATGTATAACATATCCATTACGCATCCTCCTTTCCGAACAGAAAGTAAAGGATCGGCCCAACAAAGTTCATCAGTACAATGGTGATGATAAGCCACAAAGTACGATTTCCACGCTTATAGGTGTTATGGGTCAAAATGTGATGCAATGTATAACCCAACAGTGCAAATTCCGCAATTACAAGCGGAATCAAAAACGGAAGAAATTCCATAACCCTATCCATTTTTCTTTTCCTCCTTTCCGTAAGTTTCTACACAGAAGCCGTGATATCCACAACAAGTACAGGTCAGCTTTCGGAGTGTCGGTGTATGTCTTGCCCAAAATGCTTCCTTAAAATTTGGTTTGAATACTTCATGGCACCGTGGACAGATATACGCAACTCGCTTGAAATAAAAGTTGGATACCCAGATTCCATACGGAATCGCTAATAAAGCCCAAACAATGATAGGCCACCATATTCCTGTAGCTATCCACATAATAATTGATGTCCACTGAATTATGCCGATAGGAATACCCGAAATTAACAAAATGGCATGAAGCTGATTCATTTTCTTTTTGTTTCCCATCGCATATGCTATATCGCCGATAGATTCAACAGAGAAATTCTCCATGCTCTTTAGCTCTCGTCTGATGCCGTCGATCATTTCCAGCTTCGCTTTGCGCTCCCTGACTTCTTCTTGCAGAAGCTGCTCTTGCTGTTCAAGTAAAACAGAAATAACACTGCCCGGATTATCTTCTGAAAGTAGTTCACCAATGCTGTTAATTGAGATTCCTGCATCACGAAGAAAGCAAATGATCTTCATTCGCTTCAAATCCTGCTCAGAGTATAGCCGACGTCCACCCTCTGACAATTCGCTGGGAATGAGAATATTTCTGGAATCATAATACTGTACCGTTCGGACAGATACGCCACAGAGCTTTGCAATTTCGCCTGTTGTGTACTTTGACATAGCTTTCACCTCCTTACACTGCCTATTTTACATCATTACGCAGCGTCACAAGCAATACCTCACGCAAGGGGATTTTTCAAATATTCTCGATTTTTTGTTGAGTTTTAACTATAAATTCTATGTTGGTTTCTTTATGATGTAGCATTTTTAGGTCGATTTGCGATTTTCTTTTCGCCGCTCGTCAACGGGCTTTTCTGTGTCTTTGGGAATAAGCCACATATAGCCGATTTTTGAAACGCCGGGTATGCGGTTTTCCTCGCATAGCTTCTGTACGCGCCGCTCTGATATGCTCCATTTCTTTGCCGCTTGCGGACAAGACATATATTCCATGTTTCATACACCCTTTCACATAATTCTACAAGTATAATTATATACGGGTAGCCGAACAAAAATCAAGGGACTATCTGTGAATTATATGCTTTATTTTGATTAAGTCTATGATATGTGTACTCATATCGAAATCGAAAGGTGAACAGTAAAATGTAGTAGGGTGAAATGAGATGAAAAGAGAAGTCGCAAGATTTGATTTTAAGGCTTTCGGTCAAGCCATAAAAGCAGCAAGAAAGGCAAAGGGCATATCACGCAATCAGTTAGCGGATAAGATGAACATCGCTCCCCGCTATATCGCGTCCATTGAGAATAGCGGACAGCACCCAAGCCTGCAAATCTTTTATGAGCTTGTTACGCTTTTAGATGTTTCGGTAGACCAATTCTTTTTCCCAGACAAGGAAACAGATAAGTCCACACAACGGCGGCAGCTTGAAACATTGCTTGACAGCATGGACAACAAGGATTTGACAGTTATCACTGCCACAGCGAAAGCAATACAGGAAGTCAAAAATGAAACTGCGGGGGAATAAAATCCCCCGTTTTTTCGTGAAATACAGCCATTGGGAACACCGCAAATTGCGGTGTTTTTTCTTTTCTGCGTTAGGTTTTGGCATTTCCTCATTTTTACCGTGGAAGAAAGCAAACAGAAGAATAGCAAGCACAGCAAGCGAGTACCCGCTTGCGGATTTTGCGCTGTTCAGGTCCCTTGCCCGAACAGTCAAAATTGCTTGCTGGGATATCCCAGACCCTTATGAGAAACGGAGGCTGCCCATGGCGAACAGAAAGCGGAACATTCAGATGAAGTTCTACGTGACGGAGGAGGAAAAACGGCTCATTGACGGAAAGATGGCGCAGTTCCCCACACGGCGGTATGGCGCGTATCTGCGGAAGATGGCGATAGACGGGTATATCATCCAGCTTGACACCACGGATATCAAGCGGATGAACGCCGCCCTGTCCGCCATCGGCCGGAACATCAACCAGATCGCCAAGCGGGTCAACGCGGGAGGCAGCGCGTACAAAGCGGATATGCGGGAGATACAGGAGAGGCTGGATGAGATATGGCAGTTACAAAGACGCATCCTATCAAGTCAACGCTGAAAGCGGCCATTGACTATATCTGCAATCCGGAAAAGACGGATGGGAAGCTGCTGGTCTCCGCCTATGGCTGCGCCGCTGAGACTGCGGATATCGAATTTGCCTGGACCCGCCGCCACGCCATCGACAAGGGGACGAACCTGGGCCGCCACCTGATCCAAGCCTTTCAGCCTGGGGAGGTCACGCCGGAGCAGGCCCATGAGATCGGCATGGAGCTGGCAAGGGAGATCCTGGACGGCAGGTATGAGTTCGTCCTGACCACCCACATAGACCGGGATCACGTCCATAACCACCTGATATTCAATGCCGTCAGCTTTGCGGATCATAAACACTACCATTCCAACAAGCGCAGCTATCACTTCATCCGCCGCACCTCAGACCGGATCTGCAAGGAGCACGGCCTGTCCGTCATCGTTCCCGGCCAGGACAGAGGCAAAAGCTACATCGAGCATCAGGCGGAGCGGACCGGCACCAGCTATAAGGCGAAGCTGCGCGCCGCCATCGACCGGCTGCTGCCCGGCTGCCATGATTTAGAGGAGCTGCTGGTACGGTTGCAGCGGGAGGGCTATGCGCTCAAGCGGGGCAAATACATTTCCGCCAGAGCGCCGGGACAGGAGCGGTTCACAAGGCTAAAGACCCTGGGCGCGGACTACGCCGAGGACGCCCTGACCGCACAGATGGCCGGACGCGGCAGACCCTCCCGCCAGCCGAAGCACCAGAGCGGAAAGATCAGCCTGCTCATAGATATCCAGAACAATATCAAGGCGCAGCAGAGCGCGGGCTACCGCCATTGGGCGACCATCGAGAATCTGAAACGCATCGCCGAGACCAGCAACTTCCTGACGGAACACGGCATCGGCAGCATGGAGGAGCTGACGGAGTGCTGCGAGGCGGCTTCCGCCTCCGCCGCCCGGCTGAAAGCGGAGCTGCGGGAGACCGGGGCGCGGATCGAGGAACTGACGCTGAAAATGAAGCACGTCGCCGCCTACCGTCAGCTCAAGCCAATCTACGACCGTTATCAGGCGTCGAAGGACAAGGAGAAGTTCCTGCGTGGCTATGAGAGGGAGATCATTCTCTTTGAGGCCGCCGCCAGAGAGTGCAAGCGCCTGGGCGCCGTGCCCCTGCCGTCCGCGGAGCGGATGCAGGCGGAAATGGACGCGCTCACCGCCCGGAGGGCGGCGCTGACCGCCGAGCGTCAGAAGGCGCGGCGGGAGGAGCAGGACTACGCCGCCGTGCGCCGGAACGTGGAGGAGTTCCTGTCCCCGCCCCGGCAGGAGCCGGCACGGCAGAAGGATATGGAGCTGGAATGACCCCTGGGACAAACTTTTTGCCGCGATCTGCGTTTTCCCCTGGGCTTTTGCCGAAACGTCAGATATAATGAAGATACAAACGATTTTGAAGGAGGCGAACCCCATGACAAGAGGCGATGCCTTAAAAGACTTTTTCCGCAAGACCATCCTGCCGGTGGCGTCGGCCGCGCTGCTGTACTGCATCTTCCGCTCCGCCTGCGTAAAGAACGGGGAGCTGGATTATCTCTGGCTCTGGATCCTCTGCGGGCTGCCATTTGGGATCTGGCGGCTGCGGCTCTGGATCATACCGGGCGGCGGCTCTCTGGGCGGCGGGATCGCCCTGTTCCTTCTGAACTTCGTCTTTGCCGGCCTTATCGGCGGCTGCGTCCTTGTCTGGCGGCTGCTGGTGGCGGCATGGTATGTGCCGCTGACGCTGTTCCGCCTGCTGACGGCGGGCTGTGAGTGTATCATCACCGAGGATTAGGCCCGCGCTATGGAAATGTGGAAAACGGCCGCTTTGCCGATGGAAAAGCCATTCACCGCCTAATGGAAAATGACAGGTCTTTCCCACAGGACGGCAAACCACTTTCCCACAGCGCCGCCCGGCTTGGCCGTTTGCCCACAGTCCCACAGCGCCTACGACTGCTGCTGCCGCAAAAATCGCGTTCCCTGATAGAAAAAATCATCATTTCATGGTAGAATGGGGATAGCCCATCAAAGGAGGAAAAAGCCCATGGACGAAAATAACTCCATCCAGCTTTTTGAAGATAGAAAGATCCGTACCGCCTGGGACGAGGAAAAGGAAGAATGGTATTTCTCCGTGGTGGATGTGGTGGCGGTGCTGTCGGACAGCGCCAATCCCACGGATTATCTCAAAAAAATGCGCAAGCGGGACGAACAGCTCGCAAGCTACCTGGGGACAAATTGTCCCCAGGTAGAAATGACCGGCTCCACAGGCAAAAAGCGAAAGGTGCTTGCCGCCAATACGGAACAGATCCTGCGCATCATCCAGTCCATCCCCTCGCCGAAGGCAGAACCCTTCCGGCTCTGGCTCGCCGCCGTAGGTCGGGAGCGCATCGAGGAGACCATCGACCCGGAGCAGGCCATCGACCGGGCGCTGGAGACCTATCAGAAGAAGGGCTATGACGCCGACTGGATCCACCAGCGCATCCTCTCTATCCGCGTCCGCAACGAGCTCACCGCCGAATGGCAGGCGCGGGGCGTGGAGCAGGGCCGGGAATACGCCATCCTCACCGACGAGATCACAAAGGCCTGGTCCGGCATGACCACCCGGCAATACAAAAACCTGAAAGGTCTCAAAAAGGAAAACCTCCGGGACAACATGAGCACATTGGAGATCGTGCTGAACATGCTGGCCGAAACCACGACCACGGAGCTTTCCAAGGCCCACCGGCCGGAGGGCTTTGAGGAAAGCCGGATCGTCGCCCGGCGCGGCGGCAAGGTGGCGGGAGACGCGCGGCGCGCCATCGAAGCGGACACCGGGCGACCCGCCGTCACAGCACAGAACGCCGCCCAGCTCAACGCCGTGGTGACGGATGTGATCCAGGGCGTGGCGGAAGCGGACAAGCCCAACGGGGACGAGAAATAAGCAAAAAAAGAAGCGGGGACGCAGCCAACGGATATACCGAAGGCCGCGTCCCCGCTTTTGCTATGGGCGCGCATGGGAAAGTGTCAAGAACCGCTGCTTTTTCGCCGCAGGAGCGCGGAGAAAAGCGCGGATGGGAAATCATAAGGGCGGGGTCTGAAAACGCCGCCACGGTGGACTATTTTGCCCGTTTCCCACCCTTATCCACGCCTTTTTTCACGCGCTGGGACTGGAAGTGCGGGCAGTCCAACACCACCGCCCGGAAGCTCTGCTTGCAGGGATGGACACAGCCCTTGCAGAGCCGGTTGTACTGCCGCCTGCCGTTCTCCCCCAGGAAGAAGGCCCATTCCAGCCGCCACTTTACGCCCCGGCTCATCGCTCCCCCAGCTCCGGGGGCTTTTTCTCCGGGGCAGGCCTGGGCTGTTGCTTCGCGCACTCCTGCTTTGCCGCCGCCAGCCGCTCCCGGATGGAGGGCTTTTTCTCCGGCTGCGTCCGCTCCGCGTGCTCCTTTGCCTTCTCCAGCTCCTCGCCCCGTCTGCCGTTGTTGATCACGCCGTCGATCATGCCGTAGTCGTCCTCAAGCGTCATTTCCGCCGTGCGGAGGGGATTGTCCTTTTCCGGCGCATCAGCTCTGACCGCATACGCCTGGGTCCCATTCGCCATAATGAGATATTTTCCATCCTCAGAGGCGTGATGAAAACCGTATCCGTCCGCCTCCATCTGCTCCCTTGTCATGCCGCAGAGATAGAAGCTGCCCCTGGGCGTCTGGATGCGCTCGGTGATCTCGCGGCTTTTCTGCGCCGGCTGCAAAAACTCCGGCACTTCGGAAAAGCCAGCGCGGTCGCAGTAATGGGCGGTATCCTTCCCATCCTGATGCAGCACCACGATATCCGATACCGACAGGGAGTGCCCGGTGAAGTCTGCCGGGCGGTCCACGTTGAACCGGGTATAAATGCTTTCAAGGTTGTCCTTTTCCGTCAGCGGCGCTTCATAAACCAGCTCATAGTTTTCCGGCTTCACAGAAAGACCGTTGCGGTGGATGCTGTCCAGCGGCTCAAAGCGATAATCCAGCGTTTCATTGCCGCCCTTGAGCTGGTAGATGGAGAAACTGCCCACCGGCTCGCCCTGCGCCGCCCGTGCCTGCTCCACGATAGCAGCGGGGGTCTGCACATAGGCGGCCGCCTCCGCCGCGTACTCCCGTTCCGCTTTTTCCGCGGCGGCCAGCATTTCATCCACACGGGATCTGTTCGGATCCTCCAAGGCCGCCTTGACCTCCGCTGGGTCAAAATCCAGAAACTCCTCGTAGCCCGTGGCATCCTTGAACTTTTCGATCTCGGAGGGAAGATGGTCCTCCTGGGTCTGGCCCAGTGCCGCCAGCTTTTCATCCAGAGCGGAGATGCGCCCGGCCATCAGATTTTCGTAAATCGCTTCCTTTGCGGCGTGCGCCTCCGGGTGCTCCGCCGCGTACTGCGGATCGTTCTGACGGAAAAACTCGTCCATATCAAAAGCGATATCCATAGCCCACTCGGATTTTTCTTCTTCGGGAAGATCGTCCTGGAAGGTCATCACCCGGTATTCATCGGGGATGCTGCCGCGCTCACCGTCGTAATACTCGCAGAAGCGGTCCCCCGTATCCCGCACATAGCCCTGATCCGTAAAGCTGCCGTTTTCGTCCATCGCCACATCCCGGCCGTAGGCCTCATAGTCGATGTAGTTTTGCAGATGCTCCGGCACCTGCATGACCTCCAGCTCCTCAATGTAATAGCGCCCAAGATCGTCATAGTCCGCAATATGGGGATAGACCTCATAGCAGTCCAGATTTTCCGTCAGGTTGATGATCTCCTGCAGGCTGCCGCAATGGTCGCCCATTTCCATACCGGCCTGAAACTGTGCGTATTCGCTTTCGCTCATTTCATCCAGCTTCGACGCCAGATAATTGAGCTCGTCCAAATTTTCGTATTCGCCCAGCTTGTCATAGAGGCCGTCCACATAGCAGTCATAGTCCGTGATGAACCATTCCTCATAGGGCTGGCCGAAGTCATCCCTCTGACCGATGCCGATACGCTTGAATACCTCCTTCATTTCCTCGGCGGTGGTGGGAAACTTCACCCACTCGCCCACAAGCTCGCCCTCGTTATATTTCCCAAGATTGGTGATAAAGGCGGCAAAGGGATAATCCTTGTCGTGATCGTAATATGGCATATCAGCACCTCCTTACAGTTCCGGCGCAGACTTTTCCTTGTGGGGCTGCGCCTTGTTTTTCTCCGCACATTCCTTCTTGCCCTGTTCCAGCCGTTCCCGGATGGAAGGCTTTTTCTCCGGCTCCACAGGGCGTTCATGATTCCACTCGTCGCCGGAAAGAGAAATATATCCGTGTTCCGTAAAATGGCCCTGTTCCTCCTGCATGGCGTACTTGCCAAACGGAACAGGGTCGATTGCTTTCAGAAGTTCCGGGGGCAGCAGCATATCCATGTGCTGCGCCAGATACCGCCACCCCAGATCATTCAGATCGTGGATATTGGGCTCAAATACGAAATAGTCGATGTTGGCCGCAAACTCCTTAAACTGCTCCGGTGTTGTCAGATTGAAGGGCGAGGTCTGCACCGCCGCCAGCACCTCCCGGTCCTCCGGGGAGAGGGCAGTCACCGCCGCCCTCACTTCGGGTAAATGTTCCAAAGTCTTATTTTCTGCCATCAGCACCAACCTTTCTTTTCGGAAATTCCAGCTTGAAATTGATGTACTTGCCGCCCGTGTCGTTCAGGATCACCGCAGCGTCATAAGTGGCCTGTTTCTTTTCAGACCACACTCCCTTGAAATTGGTGCGACCCTTTTTCAGAAGGTCCGTTGCCATCTTCTTTGTCAGCTCCTTCCTGCGGCTCGTCCAGAAGCGGTCATTTTTCCAGAGGACAAAGCCGCAGGACCGATCCGAACAGGCGAAGTTTTTCTTCCCCTCATAAACCGGCTGGCCGCAGCGGGGGCAGGCGCCGATCACTTCCTTCTCCGGGGCAAACAGCTTTTTGCCGTCCTCGGAAATACAGGAATAGGTGGACACGATCTCCTGGACCATCGTGCGGATACCGTCCATGAAGGTATCCGGGTCAGCGCCGCCCCTTGCGATCTCCGTTAATTTCTGTTCCCATTCCGCTGTCAGCATGGGAGAGGTCAGCGGCTCCGGCAGGACCGTGACAAGGTTGATACCGTCTTTCGTGGGGATCAGGCTCTTGCCCTTGCGCTCCACAAATCCGGCTGTCACCAGCTTTTCGATGATAGCCGCCCTGGTGGCGGGCGTGCCCAGTCCTTTTCGTTCTGCCTCATCGGGAATATCATCCTTGCCCGCGTTCTCCATAGCGGACAGGAGGGTATCTTCGGTGTAGGGCTTCGGCGGCTGGGTGAAATGCTCGGTGACGGAAACCTCCGCGCCGTCAAAAACTTGTCCTTCGGTGAAGTCCGGCAGCGTGCCGCCGTCCCCGTCCGCAGGCTTTTCTTTCAGGGAGACGCGGAAAATACGGTCGATCTCCCGCCAGCCTTCGGCAAGGACGCGCCTGCCCTTTGCGGTGAAGGAATGGCCGCCGCAGTCAAAGGCAGCCGTGAACGCCTCATACACATAAGGCTCCGCCGACGCGCACAGCAGACGGCAGCAGACCAGAAGAAGCAGCTCACGTTCGCCCAGGGGCAGGGCGGGGATATCCGCTTTCTCGATCTCCATCGTGGGGATGATGGCGTGGTGGTCGGATACGTCCTTGTCGGAGACCATGGCCTCCACCAGCGGATAGAAATTGCTGATTTTATCAAAGGGCGGCAGCTTTGCCGCCAGATGGATCACACAGGAGGCCGTTTCCGCCATATCGGAGGTCAGATACCGGCTGTCCGTGCGGGGATAGGTCAGCAGCTTTTTTTCGTAGAGGCTCTGGGCGTAGTCAAGGGTCTGCTTCGCCGTGTAGCCAAGCAGCCGGTTTGCCTCACGCTGCAAGGCGGTGAGATCATAGAGCTTCGGGGGCTGTTCCTTCTTCTGCTCACAGGTGACGGAGGTACAGGTGACGGCAGCGCCCTTGCACATGGCCGCCGCCTGCTCCGCCTCCGCCGGATCGGTAAATCTCTCCGACACCGCCTCCGCGCCGGCCAGGGTCAGGCGCACATGATGATACTTCTCCTTCTGGAACAGCGCGATCTTCGCGTCCCGCGCCGCCAGCAGGGACAAAGTGGGCGTCTGGACGCGGCCCACATTCAGGGTGCGGTGGTAGAGAACGGAGAAAAGGCGGGTGGCGTTGATCCCCACCAGCCAGTCAGCCCTCTGGCGGCAGAGGGCTGACTGATACAGGGCTTCATAGTCAGCGCCGGGACGCAGCTCGGAAAAGCCCTCCCGGATGGCGCTGTCCTCCATTGAAGAAATCCAGAGACGGAGGACCGGCTTGCGGCAGCCGGCCAGTTCATACACCAGGCGGAAGATCAGCTCGCCCTCCCGTCCGGCGTCACAGGCGTTGACGATCTCCGTTACGTCCTCCCGCGCCATGAGGCGCTTCACATTGTCCAAAGCCGCCTCCTTGCCGGGGATGGGAGCGTAGCGGAAGGGCTCCGGCAGAATGGGAAGATCCTCATAGTGCCATTTCTTGAAGCGCTCGTCATAGCCGCCCGCGTCCAGCGGGGATACCAGGTGCCCCACGCACCAGGAAACGATCAGGCCGCTGCCCTCATAAAAGCCATCGGCCCTGGATGAAGCACCCAGGGCCGACGCGATAGATTTTGCCACGCTCGGTTTTTCCGCGATGATCAGCTTACTCATGCTCCGCCTCCGTTTCAGCCTCCGCAGGCTCATCCTCGTTGATATACTCCTCGTCAGGGAAATCGTACTCGTCGGGATCGGCGCTGACCTTCACGCTGCTGCGGTTCGGCTTTATGAACTTCACATAGGCGAAGGCTCCGCCGCCTGCCAGCGCCAGCAGCGCCACCACGGCCAGCAGGCCGCTGCCGCTCTTTTTCTTCGGCTGCTCCGGTTCCGGCTCCGGCTCCCTGACCTTCTCCTTGCCCGCGCACTCGGAGAGGTTGGTCTTGCAGACAGGGCAGGATGTATCCACCGCGCCGGCCGCGCATTTTTCCTTACAGGTACACACCGGGGCGGCAGGCGTCTCCTCGTCCATCAGGGCCAGCAGGTCGCGCTCGTCTACCTGGTTGAGAAAGTGGACGGTGTTCTCGCCGTCCTCCGCCCGGTCGATGATGATGTAGAAATAGTTGCCGCCTTTTGTGACCACGGTGATGAACTGTTTATCCCCGGCGCTCTCACCGGCGATATCGTCCACCAGGGTCATGTTGCCCTCCGGGGTCAGGGGTTGGGGCTCATAGCCGCCCGTGGTTTCCTCCCCGGTGTAGTAGGGCTCGCCGTCCCCGCCGCCGGCGAAGGCCACGGTGGAGGTGGCCGCCATGCAGAAAAGCGCCAGGAACACGGCGGCGAAACGGCGAAAAGCTCTGTTACGCTTCATCTTCCGCACCCTCGCTTTCCTCCGTCTCCATCAGCCCGTCCGGCAGGGAGATCATGCCGCTGGCGTAGGCGCGCAGGAAGGCGGTGAGTTCCCTGTTGTCCATGCGGACAGCCTTCACCATGCGGACGATCTCCAGGTTCTCCTCCTCCGTGAGCTGGGCTTCCAGCGCGCGGAGGCGCTTCTGCTGCTCGGCGATCTTTTCCCTCGTTTTCTCAATATCCTTGCGGATCTTCTCAGTCGTTGCCATGATTGCATTGCTCCTTTCCAAATCGTTCTTTCCATGAATAATTGCGCCCAAGCCCCCGAACGGTTTTCAGGTTGGCCCGTGCGTTATCCTCCAATGCCAGCGCGCGCCGGAACAGATCCGGGTAACGCTCCCGCAAGTCAACGATCTCCTCCGCTTTCATACTGGGGCAGAAAAAGCAGGAGGACTTTCCCGGCTGCGGCAGGCCCGCAGCCTCGATTGCCCGGACACACGCCTTCCGATCCCAGCCCCATTCCATCAGGGGATACCACTTGCTGTACTTTGGGTCTGCCAGATCACGCAGAAGGACCTTGTAGCTTCGGTAGTGCTCGCCAGCATCATAGCCGATGAACTTGACCACCTTTTTCCCACTGTTCCAGACCTCACGGCACGGAGGATAGTTGTTGCAGAACTTTTCCTGCGGTCCGATCTTGTGTTTCAGCGAACACCGCTTGAAGCCGTAGGCGATGGAGGGCAGCGTGCCGCTTTTCAGACATTCCTCCTCCAAGGTCAGCCGCCCGCCGTCCTTCGTGGTCTTATAGACCCGTGTGATCTCCGGCATACCGTGATCCTTCAGCCAGCGATCCATGATATCCAAATAGGCGTAGGTATGGGGATGCTCGCCGCCCGTATCCGCAAACAGGATCAGGTCAACAGGGATATGGTTCTGGTACAGCCCAACAAGAAGGGCGGTGCTGTTCGCACCGCCGCCATAGGAAACAATATTGATATGCTCACCTCATCTCAAAGCCTTTTCATATCGGTATTTCATCTGTGCCGGATACAGCGGTTCGGGTGGGCGGCGCCTGCCGGTCCACTCCCGTCCGCCCGCCAGCCCCGCGCATCGCCAGCCGGAGGCACGGAGGCTGACGCCGCTCTCCGTGTCCAGAATGTAGGTGACGATCCTATGGTAGCCCAGGACCTTTGCAGCCCGCGCCGCCGCGCCATAGAGGAAGCTGCAAGCATTCTTCGTTCCGTCCGTGCAGAGGCGGTTGACCTCCAGGGTCAGCCCATCGTCCAGGTATCGGCTCACCGGCCGCCCCACGATGGCGACGCCCGCCAGACGGCCGTTCGCCATGCAGCCCAGGGAAAACTTATGCCCTCGCACCGGCTTATGGTGGCGGTGGTGCTCTGCGACAAACCTGTTTGCGTCGGCAAGGGACATTGGTTTTACGGTCAGCATCGGCTCCGTCTCCATCAGTTGTACGGCGGTCTGCCGTAGGCATAAAGGTGGGATTGCCAGTAATTTGTGTTGAGACTGGTGTACTGGATGGGATCGCCGCAGTGCAGGAGCATCCCGTCCCCCACATAAAAGCCCACATGGCTGACCCCCGGCGTGTCGTAGGTGCCCACGAAGAACACCAGATCCCCCGGCCTCGGCTCGGATACCGGCGTGGAAATGTTGTAGAGGCCCTGCGCCCCCAGCCGCCCGGTATCGCACAGGCCGCTGCTGGTCAGAACATAGCTGACAAAGCCGCTGCAATCAAAGGAGGTCTGGGGACTGCTGCCGCCCCACACATAAGGAAAGCCCAGATACTTCTCCGCCTCCGTAATAAGCGCCGCAAAGCGCTCGTCGGACAGGTACTCCGCCGGGATCTCGCACTTGGCGGGCGGGTTGGTCACATACTTGGGAACATAGCCGGAGGACGGGAACAGGTCGGGGCGGTTGCCCAGGGTGGACATATACACGGCGTACATGGAAAGCGTCTCCTGATCCATCATGTAGACCGGCAGATGGGAGAGGTCGAAGTTTTCCAGCTTCACGGTGCAGATATAATAATCGTAATAGACCCGGTAGCTCTCCGTATGGGTGTTGCCCTCCTCGTCCGTCCAGGTATCCGTCTCAATGTAATACCGCCGCTCCACCTCCACCGTCTCGGTGAGGATGTATTGCTTGTCGAACAGCATTTGAAGGTCGCCCTGCACCTGATCTATGGTAAACTGCCCCTCATGGAGCGCCGACAGGATAGACAGCAGCACATAGGGATCGTGCTCGATCTCGTCCAGATCATAGTGATACTCGTCATAGTCGTGGGTCTGCTCATAGGTATCCAGATATCGCCGCAGCTCGTCCTCCTTGGCGCAGTAGGCGGCCTCCGCCGCCAGCAGGTCAGCATCCTCGGAAAGATAGGAGGAGGCCACAATGTTGGACACGCCTCCTCCGAACATGGAGGAGCAGGATTGCAGCAGGCCCAACAGCAGCACCAGCACAAGGCCGATCCCGCCGATGATAAGGAACACCTTCTTGTGCCGGGCTATGAACTCGCCGGCCTTCTTCGCTGCCTCCGCGCCCTTCTTTGCGCTCTTGGCCGCTGTCTGCGCCGCCGCCTTTGCACCCTCCGCGCCGCGCGACGCCCGGTAGGCCGCCGCGTACTGCCGCTGCATCCGCTTCTTCTGCCAGATGCGGGAGATGGGGCTGCCGGATGCAAGCTGGGGGTTATCATGGAGTGCCTTTTGGTAAAGCGCCTCCGCGTTGGCCCTGACCGCCGCCTGCTCCGCCTTTGCCGCGTCCCGCCAGGGCTTCACCTGCCGTTCCGCCCGCCAGTTTTGCAGCTTGCGGTTCCCATAGCCCACGGCCTTTTCCATGCCGCGCTCGGTGAGATGGCCCGCGGCCACGCCGGAGTTCTCCTGCTCCACCTCCCGCACCTTGGCATGGGCGGCGTGGGCGACCTCCTGCAAAGGCCGCGCCAGCGGGTTCGGCCCCGGCTGCCGGATCGAAGCCGGCTTATCCGTCTCATGGAATACCAGTCTTGTACGCCCGGCGCCGGAAGCCTCGTCAAAGACACGCTCCGTGCCCAGAACGCGCTTTTTGGGAACGGCGGCCCTTGCCGCGTCCAGCTTGTCCGCCGCCTTGTCGGACTTGCGGATCGCCTTTTGCAGTTCCGGCGCGGCGCGTTCCTTGTCTGAAAACTGCAAACGGGAGGACGGACGGTCATTTGCCGCCGTACCCTCCCGGTAGGCTTTGCGGCGGTTCCGCCGCTTTTTCTTCTGAGACTTCCGGACGCGCCGGTCGTCCAGATGGTGGAGGGCAGTCCTCGCCAGCGCCGTGGAATCGCCGGAGGGGGAATAGTCCTGCTCCGGCGCACGGTCTGAAACATGGCTCGCCTCGCCTGTGACCATGTTGACGGAGATGGCTCCGTCGCGGGTCATCTTCTGCGCCTCCTTCTCGGAGGCCTTCCATTCATTCATGCGTCACCATCTGCCTTTCCGTAGGGGCAAATGCTCGCGCACTCGCCCGTCTCGATCATGGAGATATACTTGAAAATGGGATATGCCTGGGGCGGGCAGACCGCGTTGCCCAGGGTTTTCAGCCGTAGGGCGCGGTCCGCGGTGTTTTCGGTGATACGGGGGACTCCCTCTGGTTCGGCGGCCCAGAGGATACGTCCGTCCATTTCCGGGGGAAGCCCATGAGCCATTCCACCCAATCCGGGTTCAGCGCCGCCGTCTCGGATAGCGGCTTCTCCTGCCGGATCACCTGGGATGACAGGTTGGCAGACGGGGCGCTGTTCCGAAACGCCGCCGGTTTCAGCGTGGAGCGGTAGCCCTCCGACGCTGCCGGGGTCAGATAGAACACCGCCGCCGACAGGCTCAGGCTCCAGATGGCCCCGTTCCGGTTCACCTTGCGGAAGATCCCGTTGTCGGAGAGGTACACATCCAGATTGGCCGCGTCCCTGCAGGTGTTCTTGTCGGAGGCAAGGGGCGTGGGAAACATCAGCCGCGACGATAAAAGTTCGCTGGCGCTCATGCCATGCGCCGACGCCGCAAGCCGGAAATACGAATGGGAGAACAGCGTATCCCGCTTTTGCCAGGTCAAAGATCGTTTTGTCGAGGCCCAGATTGATGAAGCCAGCAACATTTTCCCCAAGCACCCAACGGGGCCGCAGCTCGGTAATAACGCGGCACATTTCCGGCCACAGGTAGCGCTCATCCGCAAAGCCCCTTCGCTGCCCTGCGGTGGAGAAGGGCTGGCAGGGAAAGCCGCCGGAGAGGACGGTAACGGTTTCAAGTCCTGTTTTTTCAAAAAACGCCTCCTTCGTAAAAGTTGTGATATCCCGGAATTTTGGCACCTCCGGCCAGTGCTTTTCCAGAACGGAATAGGGGTAGTCCGCCCACTCGCATTGACAGACGGTGCGGAAGCCCGCCGCCTCCGCCGCCAGATCAAGCCCGCCGATGCCGGAAAACAGGCTTACATGGGTCAGCTCAGTCATAGTCGTCCTCGCAGGAATGATCTCCGCAGAGGGCGCAGCAGCGGCCGCAGCCGATGCCGTCCTCCGCCGCTTCCTCCGGGTCATAGGGCGTCAGGTGCCTGCGCCGCAGCGTTGTCTCCAGAATGTCATAGCAGGTGACACCCTGATCCTCCGCAAGGCCCCACCTGCGGTACATTCTTCGGATGCGCGGATTCTCGCCGGAGAGATTCTTTTGCAGCCGCGCAAGCTGCCGCTCCGTTTTCACTTCCAGAACACGGTTGCGGAGAAAGCCGTACTGCGCCAGCAGGTCAAAGAGATCGCCCACCAGCATACGGAAGGCGCTGCCGGAGATAATGTAGGCGGGATCATCGGCGGTGGCGGCGCGCTGCTTTTCCCTGGCTTTTGCGTCGTGCTCTTTCAGCACGGCGGTCAGCGGCGTGAGCTCCGCCGCCTTCAGCTCGGCAAGGTCCTTCCTGTCCCCAAACACCAGATAGCGGCCGGGGATACGCCAGGCGGCGAACTTTTCCTCCGCGATCTCGCCGTAGCGCTTTGCCGTCTCGGCCAGATTTTCCAGATCCTTCTCGTCCTTCGCCTTTTCGGCGAGGAACGCCAGCTGGTGCAGCAGACCGTAAAGGTGTACCTCATCATTGATATGGTTTTCGTAGGTCTTACTGTCAATCGCATATTTCATATCTTGTCCCATCCTTTCCTTATCCGCTTTCCCCATCGTGGGAAACCTCGCTGGGCTTTGTCGTGAGAAGTCTGTATAGCTCGGTGGTCTTGGGAAACTCGTCCTTGAAGGGCAGGATCACATTCTGGAAGAACAGAAGGCCGCTGCCGGGGTCCGCGTTGGTCACATAGGCAAGCTGCTCGGCGGAGATGTTCAGCCGCTCCGTCATCAGCTTGCGGTCGCCGGCGGAAAGGTTCAGCAGATAGATGAAATCGCTGTTTTCCAGAATGTTTTCGATCTCCGGGCTGTGCAGCAGGTCCTTGGGGTTCTGGGTCGCCCCGGTCGGGACGCCGCCCCATTTGCGGAAGCGCTTCCAGATCTCCGCACTGTACGCCGCGGTCTGTTCCTCCTTCAAGAGCAAATGGAACTCGTCCACGAAATACCAGGTGGCCCTTCCAATGGAGCGGTTCACTGTGACGGTGTTCCACACCGCGTCCTGGACAATGAGCATCCCCGGCTTTTTCAGGTTCTTGCCAAGCCCCTTGATATCGAAGCAGACAAGGCGGTTTCGGATATCCACGGTGGTGCGGTGGTTAAAGAAGTTGAGAGAGCCGTTCACATACAGGTCAAGCGCCTGGGCCACACGGTCCGCCTCTGAGATATGCTGGGCGGTGAGGGCGGCCATGAGGTCGGAGAGGATCGGCATATTCTCCGGCCGGGGATCCGCAAAGTACGGCTGATAGATCATCTGCACGGCACGGTCGATGACGGTTTTCTCGATGGCCTCCAGCCCTGTCTTGCTGCCCATGATAAGCTCACAGAAGGACAGCACGAAATCGCTTTTCAGCGCCAGCGGGTTTTCTTCCTCGCTGTAATTGAGGTTGATATCCAGGGGATTCACATAGTCGCGGCTGTTGGGCGAGAGCCGGATCACCTGGCCGCCCAGCCGGTTCACCAGCGGGGAGTATTCATCCTCCGGGTCGCAGATGATGACGTTATCCTTTGTGGTCAGCATGACATAGGTGATCTCCCGCTTGCAGCTCATGGATTTGCCGCTGCCCGGCGTGCCGAACACAAGACCGTTTGGGCATCGGGATTGCTTGCGGTCCAGCAGGATCATGTTGCCGGACAGGGCGTTGAGCCCGTAATACATGGCGTCCCCGCCCATAAAAAGCTCCTGGGTCACAAAGGGGATAAATACCGCCAGCGCCGAGGTGGTAAGGCTGCGTTCGATCCTGATACGGTTGAGGCCCAGCGGCAGCGAGGACACAAGGCCGTCCTCCTGCTGGAAGTCCAGCCGGGTCAGGATGCAGTTATGGGTCTGGGCGACGCTGGCCGACTGCGAAACGGCGATCTCCAGCTTTTGCTTCGTGGGCGCCAGATGCAGCATGAGGAAGGTCATATTGAACATTCGCTCGTTGCGGCTCTGTAAATCCTGCAAGAGATTTTTCGCCGCGCCGCCGTAGGTGGAGAGGTCGGAGGGGAGAATATCCAGATCGTAGCCGCTCCGTGCGGCCTTCTTCTGCTCCTGGATCTTCATGGCGTCCAGATCGGTGATCTTGCGCTTGACCATCTTGATGGCCTCGTTCTGGTTGATGCCGCGGACGTGCATGGTGACGAGAAGGTTTCCCTCCACATCCATGAAGTCCGTGAGGATACGGTCCTGGATCTCCGGGGCCAGTATCTGCAGGAAGGACACCGCGCCGTACATTTCGCCCATGCGGAAGCGCCGTGTCTCCCCAAACTCGAAGGAGGAAGGCGCGATAAAATCCTTTACGGACAGGCCGGAGGGCGCCAGCCAGTCCCATTCAAAGGCGAAGGGCTCCCCTCTGGGATGGAGAAGGCCGTGCAGCAGCGCCAGCCGCTCCTTGCCGTCCAGCACCTTTGCCGCCGCGCCCAAGACCTTGAAGCGGTTCAGGGTGTCCGCCTCGATGCGGGAAAACCTTGCCCGCGCCGCCTGGATGCTCTCCGCCTCGATGGTCAGCGTGACATACTTGCTTTTCACATAGCCGTTGCTGCCGCGCTCATACTGTGTTTGCAGGATGCCGGAGGCCTCGGCGCGGATCCCGTCCAACTCGTCCCCCTGGGCCGCCATGCGGAACAGGTCCCCGCCGCCGGCCTTGTGGCTGCTGCTCAGGGTCATTTGCACGCCGATGGAGGGGTCATAGCCGTTATAGAAATCGCAGAGGCGTTCAAAGATATCCCGCTGATCGTCCGGTCCCGCCAGACGGTAGCTGACGTCGGCGTAGGCGATGGTTTTGGAAAAATGCCGGTCGTCCAGACGGCACAGGCCGTCCGGGTGCATATTGCGGAAGGGGAGGCTTGCCTGTACGGTGTGGTTCTTGCCGTCCCCCTTGGCCTGCCGGATGACGGCCTCGATCTGCTTTCGCTCGTGCCGGGTGAGCCTGCGCCGGCCCTTGCCTCTTTTCCCCGCGCCGGAGGCGATCCGCCCCACCGTCCGCTCCAGCTCCGCCTGCCTTTCCAAAGCGGAATAGGCGTTATTTGTCTGATAGACACGCTTTTTCGGACGGGTAAATTTGCACTGGATCAGATTGCCCAGCAGCGCCTCCGGGGTCTGCCCGTTCTTCTCATACAGGGCGAACAGGAAAAAGGGCAGCATCACAAGGATCATGCACAGCGCCGCCGGCGTCGTGCCCATGCTGCCCTTGCTCAAAAAGAAAAGCGGCACTCCCACAAGCGCCGCCGATCCGAAACACACAAGCTGCCGCTTCGTCAGGCCGAACAGCATCTTGCTCTTGATTTTTGTCAGGTCCTTCGGGACAGTTACGTATGCCAATGGTTCACATCCTTTCCGCAAGCCGGATATCGCTTGCAACTTCATTTCCCCACACATCCCAGCCGGGCGGTGAGGCTCTTGCGAACAGCTCAATACGGGGCACATCCCCCATGAGGGCTTCGATCCGCCGCCGCGCCTCCTCCGGCTTCTGGCTGTGCCGCTCCACGTGGGAGAGGATGACCTGCTTCACATCCCGCGCCGTCCGCTTCGGACGCCCGCGGGTCGCCAGCAGGCAGATCTCCGCGTTAGCCCGCGTCCAGTAGCCCATGCCGGTGAACAGGCCATCCGACTTCCGGCACTGCTTGATCCAGACAAAGGCCACGGTCTTGAAGGTAAAGCCCCAGGCGTCCATGACGCCCCAGGCCTCCCGCAGCATGGGGAAGGTGATCCAGAGGAACAGGGCGCAGTCCTTGTCCGCCAGCTCCCCCACTGGCAGGGCCTTGATGGCCGCTATGTCCATGGTGGGGTAATGGCTCTCGGCGCTGCGCCCCGCGCCCTTCTTGCTCCAGACCTTATAGGCCCAGGGCGGATCCGCGTAGATGACCTTGTATTTTTTCATGGCCGCCTCCCGTCAATGCGCCCCAAACAGGCTCTTTGCGAGGCTGCCGGTGCGGAACAGGGTGTAGCACAGCAGCACCGTATAGCCCAGACACTCCCAGATCGCCACGGTGATATCATCCCCCACGGCGATATTCTGCACCAGCACCGCGTAGATGCCCACGCAGACCATAATGAGAAACGCCTGAAAGCCCAGGGCCAGCAGGGACTTCAAATAGTTCTGCCCCGTCTGGCCCCACTCACGGTTGGCCATCGTGGCAAAGGGGATCGGCCCCACGGATACGGTCAAATACACCTCGATCATTCTTCCGTAGATCACAAGGAAGATGGCAATGGTGAGGATATGGGAGCAGAGGCCCACAAAAATGCTCTGAAACCACAGACCCAGCAAAGAACCGATGCTCCAGTCCGCCAGGGCCGTTTCCAAATTGCCCACCACGCCGGAAATATCGATCCCCGCGTCAGAGATGATGACGCCGGCGCTCTGGCTGACCACGCTCTGCGCCACATCGAATACCGCCATGACGATGTTCCAGGTGTTGGTGACGATGAGCACCGCGCAGAAGGTCTTGAAGATCCACTTCCAGAAAAGCCAGGTGTCAAAATCGTGGAGATTATTCTTTTCCACGATAAGCTGGATCAGCTCATAGCACATGACGAAGGTGAGGATGATGCCGGCGATGGGTACGATGACCGTTTCAGAGAGGCCGCGGATCATGTTGAAGATGCCGCCGTTCCAGCCGGCCGGCGTCATGCCCACCTCGCCGGCGATCTCGCCCACCTTCGTATTCACGGTGTCAAAGGTCCCGGAGAGGTTGGAGATGATGCCGTCGATCAGCAGCTCCTTGAACCACTCCTGGATCATTTCAATTATCACGGGTGGTCACACCTCCTTTCGGGGGCTCCCGCCGTGAAACGGGAGCCTCCGGTTGGAATGGTCCTGCCGCCGCTCAGCCAAGTAGGCCGGACAGCAGGGGGATCAGGGTCACGCCGATCAGGGCGACGCCGCCGCCCGCGACAAGCTGTTTCATACCCAAATAGGTGTAGGAAACCGGCTCGATGGCGGGCGGCGGCGTGTCAAGAAATATCTATGGAGTTTTTTTAGAACCGCCCCGGCGGGGCAGGTCAGGCTGTGACCTGCTCCACTTCCGGGAGGGGTTTGAGATTAAAATGAATTTCGATAGAAATGTGTCTTGTTTTATCGCTGTCTATGCTCTCATGGACAACGATTTCTTTAATCAGGCGATTAAGGGTAGCTGCGTCCAGTTCCGTGATGTCGGCGTATTCCTGAATGGCTTCTACCCACTGGCGGGCGTCATACGCAAGCCGGATTTCATCGGCCAGCTTCTTCCGGCCTTCCTCAACCCTCGCCTTCAACTCGGCCTGTTCCTTCTGCGTCTTTTCCATCAGCAGATTGAAGTTTGCTTCGCTGATACGTCCGGCAACCATATCCTCATACAGCCGCAGAACCATCTTTTCCAGAACGTCAATCCGTTCCTCGTCTTTGGCAAGGGAGCGTTCCAACGCTTCCCGCTGGCCTTTCTGCTCGGCTTCGCAGGTGTCGGACAGCTTCCCGGCAACGGCTTCCCCGTCCATCAGGGCGGCTCTGGCACACTCCCGGATTTTGTTCAGTACAAGCCGGTACAGGGTGTCGTACTCAACCCGGTGCTGGGAACAGTGCTGTTTCCCGTAGGCATTGTAGGTCTTACAGGAATAAATCTGCTTCGGGTGCTTCTCGTTGGTGTAGCGGATAGTCAGCGACTTCCCGCACTCGCCGCATTTGATAAGCCCCGCAAACAGGCTGATTTCCCCGGTCTGGCGGGGGCGCTGCCGGGATTTCAGCTTGCGCTGCACGATGTCAAAGGTCTTGCGGTCAACAAGCGGCTCATGCTGGTTCTCCACGACAATCCATTCCTCCGGCTTCTTCTCCCCGATGGTGCCGATTTTGAAGCGGTATTCCTTCTTCTGGGAAGCGATAGCGCCGGTATAGACGGGATTCATCAGGATGTCCTTAATCACGGTAAAGTCCCAGATATACCGCCCATTTACCGGGTCTTTCTTTTCCCACTTGGTTGACACGTTCCGCAGCCCCCGTACCCGGTTCCAGTAGGTCGGGCAGGGGATTTTTTCTTCTTCCAGCCTGCGCCGGATGTAGTTGGGGCCGTGTCCTTCCAGCGCCCACGCAAACAGACGCCGGACAATGGGTGCCGTTTCCTCGTCAATCAGCAGGTGGTTTTTGTCCTCCGGGTCTTTCTGGTAGCCGAAGGGGGCAAGGCAGCCGGTAAACTGGCCTTTCTGCGCTTTCAGCAGATAAGAGGAATGAACCTTCTTGGAAATGTCCTTGCTGTACATCTCGTTGAGGATGTTCTTGAACGGCGCAATGTCGTTGTTGTCCCGCATGGTGTCGATACCGTCATTCATGGCGATATAGCGCACGCCGTGGCGGGGGAAGAAATCTTCAATCAGGAAGCCGGTCTGCAAATAATTCCTGCCTAACCTCGATAAATCTTTCGTTATCACAAGGTTGGCCTGCCTGCGCTCGATGGCTTTCAACATCCGTTTCAGGTCGGGGCGCTCCATGTTCAGCCCCGTGTAGCCATCGTCCTGATAGACTGCAACAACCTCCCATCCCTGCTTCTCGCAGTAGTTTTCCAGCATATCCCGCTGGTTTGCAATGCTGGCGCTCTCCCCGTCAAGGTCATCGTCCTTGGAAAGCCTGCAATAAATAGCCGCCCGGAAGCTGCCCGCCAGTATTGCGTCCATGCCTGTATATTCCATTCCGTTCATCATAACCGTTTACCCGCACAATCCAGACGGAACACGGTCATGCTGAACCTTGTCTTTATTATACTCTAAATCTTGCTTTTTCGCAAGATATTCTTTATCATTTCTCTGGCTGTATTTCTGTGCAATCAGGCTCACGAAAACGTCCGTAGCGTCCAGTTCGCCGTCAAATACCGTTGTGACATGGATTTCAGTTTTGTTTTTTGCCATAGGCAGTTACCTCCATAAATGAAATAAGCCAGACAGGAGAGGGTCGGCAACGAAGTCCGGCAACGGGCTTCAAAAAACCTCGAAAACAATCTCTGTCTGGCGGGTTATTGTTTATTTACTTTTTCTTTTATTTTTCTGTTGCTTTGGTTGTCAGAGGGGAGAAAAGCCCGCAGTTACGGGCTTTTTCCCGGCAACCGGCTCGGCAACGGGATAGCAACGGGGTCGGCAACCGGCTGTGATTTTCCCGGATATTTCAGAAGGGAAGTTCCATCTGCTCCGTGACTTCCACAAATCCGTCCGGCGTTTTTTCACGTCCGTTGTCAGCGCCCGTTGCCGGGGCTTCCCGTTCCCAGCCCTTCTGCCTGCCGTATCCTTCAAATATCCGGGGATTGGAGAAATACTTCCATCCCGTGATACAGTGGTTCATGATGTCATTGACCTCCCGGATTTCCCATTGCTTCGGCTCGTCAAAGGGGTGGTTCAGGGCTTCTTTGAAAAGCTGCTTGGAGCAAACGGCGCTGCCGGTGTAGTGGTCAAGGTACGCCTGTATCATCCCGGCCTTGGTGTCCTCCGGCATGAAATCCCGCTGGTGTTCTTTGAGGTACTGTATCATTTCGGGTGTAAAAGACAGCTTAAAATCGCCGCTTTTGTAGGTTGTCATGGCTTCCGCCCATACCTGTTCAATATAGGCTCTGGAAGCGGCTTCATCGTCCAAAATGTGTACCTCGGCCTGTCCGGGGTAGACCATGACCGGCAGGAAGCGCCGGTTCCCGGAACGGTCAAGGGGCAGGAAGTCCAGCGCATTGGAAGTCCCGCCAAACACGCATTGCCGCAGCCTGTCCTCCGGGTGGGTTTCGTAGGGGATTTTATAGACCTCCTTCTGACGGCTGAGGAAAGACTTGATTTCCTCTATGCTCTTGGCGTTGGCGGTGGCAATCATCTCCGACATTTCGATTATCCAGTGGCCTTGTAACTTGCGGTACACGTTATCATCGTCCAGTTTCCGCAAATCATCGGAAAACCACTCGTCCTTTACGGCCAGCAGCCGGAAGAAGGTGGATTTCCCGGCTCCCTGACCGCCTACCAGACAGAGCATGACCTCAAACTTACAGCCGGGGCAGAAAGCCCGGTGGATGGCTCCCAGCAGGAACAGCCGCAGGGAATGGTAAGTGAAGTTGTCCGTGTCGGCTCCCAGAAAGTGCCGCAGGCAGTAGCGGATACGCTCTTTCCCGTCCCAGACAAGGCCGTTCAGGTAGTCCCGGATGGGATGGTAGCTGTTGGCGTCTGCTATCTTTTTCTCGCTGGTCAGGCCGTAGGTATCTTCCAGATACAGCCGGATATATTTCATGTCCGTGTCGGTCATGGCCTTGCTGCCGGTTCTGCGTTTCCTGCCGATGGGCTTTAGAAGGTCAATGCGCTCGGTCAGGAGATTTTTCGCAACCGCCCCGGAAAGGACGGGGTCGTACTGGAACACGGTCAGGCAGTTGTGGATACTGTTCCGCACGCCGCCTTTCTCGGTGCTTTCCAGCATGGCTTTTACTTCCTCAACGCTCCGGGGCGGGGGTGCGGCTTCGATGGTGTCCGTCACGGCCTGCCGCAGTTCTGGCGGTAAGGTCTGCCATTCTCCGCTCAAGGTTCCTCACTTCCTTTCCGTAGCTGGCAATCAGGGCAGCCCGTTCCCCTATGTCGGAGAACAGCAGCACATCCAGCAGATATTCCACATGGGATTGTTTCTGCAAGGCTTCCACGAAAAGCGGGTGCCATTCTTCCTCCGGCGTCTTGGGGGCATAGTCCCGCTTCCAGCGGCGCAGCAGATTGTGATAGTCGGACAGTACCCGGAAACAGTGGCGCTCCATGCGCTTAAATTGCTGTTCCGGGCTTTCCTGCCGGGGCTGGGGGCGGCGGCTCCTGCCGGGTGGTTCCTTATCCTCATAGGGGATGGAGAAGTCCTGCGCCAGCATAAGGGCGGCTTCCTTGGGGCTGACGTTTTCCAGACGGGAAACAAAGTCAATCACATCCCCGTCTGCCTGACAGCCGAAGCAATGGAAGCGCCGGTCAACCTTCATGCTGGGGTTTTTATCGTCATGGAAGGGGCAGACGCACATCCCGTTTCTTCCTACCCGGATACCATAATGCTCGGCAGCCTGCCGGGTGGTAACAGACTGCTTCACGGTTTCAAATACGTTCAATAGGCAAATCCTCCTGAAAATAGAAAAAGCGCCTGTCATTCTCACGGGGAAAATGGCAAGCGCCTGATTGGTTAAAGTTCCATATCCTGTTTTTGCTGGTGGCGGGGCGTCTGGCGTTTCTCTGCCTGTTCCTCCCGGATACGCTGCTCCCGGCCTTTGACCGCCTGCTGGATGGACGGTTTCTTTCCCGGCTCTGCGGTCTGGCGGTACTGCTCGGATGGCAAAACCTGATTGAGCCAGTGGCGCACATCCTGCAAAATCTTTACATCCTCCTGTACGGCAGTCAGTGCTTCCGTCTTGGAAGCGATATTCTCTGAAAGCTGTGCCTGTTCTCCGGCCAGCTTCTTCGTGCTGTACTTCGTCCCATCAAGGTGAACCTTGAAATACCGCAGGGCAGCGTTGTAGGCGTCCAGTTCCTCCTTATGGTCGGCGGCATATTTCTCCTTGGGTTTCTTCCAGCGGATAGCGACATATTTCGCATGAACCGGCTTGTTTGCTTCAAAGTTCCCGATATGGAAAAGCAGCCGGTCAATCTCTTTCACACGTTTCTCCATCGGCCTGATTTCCTCACGGATGGAAACGGCCTGTGCGCTGGCTTCATCCAAATAGGCGTCAAGGCTCTCCACGGTGGAAATCTCTTTTTGCCGCAGGAAGTCCAGGGCTTCCATGACCTTGTTGAAATCGCCAACGGTTCCTTTTAGCTTCCCCTTGGTAGTCCAGCCGGTACGTTCCTCGCTCCGCTTATCCAGATACCGGGAAAGCAGTTCGGGGATGGTCGGCTCCTTTGCCTGTTCCAGCGCTTCCAGCAGCGCCGCCTTTTTCTCTTTCAGGCCTGACAGCCAGCCTTTTAAGCTGCGTACCATCTGCCGGATAGACTGCATGAGGGAATTGGCGGCTTTGATGTCCCGGTTCAGGTTGCCGATGTTGGTCTGTATGCCTTTCTTCTCCAACTGGCTGACCGCTGGCCCCATGTGGACGGTGGGGATTTTATCAATTCCCTGTCGGGCATAGGAACGAAGGTCAAGGCGTTCCGGGCTGCCGATGGCTTCCAGATAGCGGTTTGCCGTATCAGCCCAACCCTGCCGCCATATCTCGGCGTACTTCTGGTCGTTCCAGTCCACGGTGTCCTCCTTGTGGCTTTTCCATCTGCCGGACGCAAGCCGGATACGCTCGCCGTTCTCGTCAAGGTCGTAGACCTTCCGGCTCTTGGAGAGCCATTTCCCGGTTTCGTCCATCGCCCGCATGGTAAGAAGGATGTGGGCGTGGGGATTTCCGTCCCCCTTGTCATGGATGGCAAAGTCGGCAATCATGCCCTTGGAAACAAAAAACTCCCGGCAGTAGTCCCGGATAAGGTCGGCGTACTGTTCTGGGGGAAGTTCCCTCGGAATGGCAAGCACGAACCTCCGGGCAAGCTGGGAGTTCCATTGTTTTTCAATCGCTTCGGCGGCGTTCCACAAAGTATTCCGGTCTGCGTACTCCGGCGGGGCATGGGGCGGCAGCATGATTTCGGTGTGGACGATTTCGCTTTTATGGGAATAGTATTTCTGCTTCTGGTCGTATTCAGAAAACAGCCGTTCCCCGCTCTGATAGGCGGCAGACGCAACGGCTGACTGGCGCTTGCTGCGCTGGATGATTTTCACATCAAAGTGCGGGCATGGTGGCATGACGGATTGTGACCTCCTTTCTCCCGGCGTCCGGGCAAAGAAAAAGCAGGAAACCGTTCCATGATTTCCTGCTCGGTGGTGCCGCCGGTGGGCGGCTGGTATTTAGTTTTGAAAGTTCGAGTCAGGTTGACCCGATGATGGATAGCACGATAAATGGGAAGTTATCTCTTACTTAGAAAATAGTATGAAAAACTATAGGAACAATGAGAATTAAAATTGCACCTACTACACATACAGCAATTACTTTTTGAAAACTTCGTTTTTCTTGTTCAGACATATCATTATACCATTTCATAGGCAAGCACCTCCTCAACTTCCAATTTTTCGCTGACTCTATTTTTGCTACTTGCTACGGAACTTCATTCTTCTCTATTTTGATTAGGGCGTTTCTTATTACAAAGCGAACCTACCAACATACCGATTGCAGAGATTATCGCTCCTGCTACAATCATTCCAAAGTCTGGGGCGTTCAGTTTGTTAAAAGCAATGTTGTTTGCCATTTTGAATGTACCATATTCAGCAAGCATATACATTGCGCCAAAGAAAATTGTAAATGCCCATTTTCCTTTTCCCCAGAAATTGTTTTTACCAATAACAACGGACACAATAAATGTTGTTACAGGAAGAATAATCCAAAGAAACATCAAACTGTAACCCATAGCGTCGCTTCCGCTTGTAAAGAACCAGAATACAATCATTGCAAATGCCCAAATCAACAGATAAGCGAGAATTGTAATAATTCTGTTTCTGTTGGCGTTGCTTTTCACAACATTTGTACTTTCTTCGAGATAATCATAATAGGTTTTCATTTTCTGTTCTCCCTTCAATAAATAGTCAAGAGAGACATCGTAGCATTCGCTCATTTTTATGACACTAATGATATCCGGGTAGGATTTTTCATTTTCCCAATTTGAAATGGTCTGGCGACTCACTCCTAATAATTCAGCAACTTGTTCTTGTGTTAGTTTTTTCTCGATTCGGGCTGCCTTGATTTTGCTTCCAATATCATGCTCCATGCCACTGCACCTCCCTTGCACTTTTATTGTAGGGAAAACACCCTATATCGTCTACCAAATGGCTTTTACATCACTTATAATGTGTGTCAAAATTCTTTGACAACCGCATAAAAACCTATCTGTCTTTAATTTTATTATACTATGACCAGCCTCCTTTGGGAATAGATGAATTGTAAACTTGCTGGACGGGAACAGCTTGCAGCGCAAGGTGTTTCCGGGCGGCAAGTCCACAAAGGGGTAGCTGGCGGCAGCCAGCGCAGGGGAAGTGTAGCTTCCCCTGTGATGATTGACAGGAGCCGGAACGCTGCGGGCAATCATCCGCTTTCCGCAGGAAGCCCCCGGCAGGGCGCAACACACTACCTTCAGGTGGTGTATAGTTGCGCCCTTACTCCGTAAGGGATTCCCCGGCTACCCGCCCTTTCACGCTTTCTGCAACTATTTCCTTCATGCCACTTTGAGAAAATGCCTGTTTCAGAATGTCCATCACATCCTCGTCTGTCAGCACTTCCGGCCTTAAAAGGAAACTTTCCAGCATAGCTCCTCTGGTACAGAGCCGGTGCGTCCGTTCCTTCCGGGTAAGCTGCTTCACCTGGTGTTCCAGTATTTTTTCTTCATGCTGCGCCCGCCGCAGTCTGGCTTCGCCTTTGGCAATCTCCTGATTCAGCTTTTCCAGCTTCTCATTTATCATGGCAGCCCTCCTTTGGGAAGCAGCGTGTAAATGCGGTTTGGTTCTCCCACACCCCGGCGCACCCGCAGGATAAGCCCGATGTCCTCCAATTCTTTCAGGGAACGCTTCACAGTGACGGGGCTGCGGGAGAGGGCTGCCGCTAATTCCATGATAGGAAAACGGACAAACAAAATGCCGTTGCTATCCTCTATCCCTGCCGTAAGGGTGGTGTTCAGCAGACGGGCATACATGACTTTTGCTGTGCTGCTGATCGGCAGCCGAAGCATTGCGGCGGGTAGCGGCATACAAGGCGGCAGAACCGTGTCTGCGCTCATAAATTCAAATTCCATTTAACTGATTTTCTCCTTTCGCTTGGCTCGTTTTGACAGGTAATGGGGGCAGTCTATCACGACAGCCCGGAAACTCTGCTTGCACTTATGCTGGCACTTCCGGCACAGGTCGTTGTAGGCCACACGCCCCCGGTCATTGAGGAAGAAGGAAAGCTCCAACTTCCGTTTCTTGCTCATTCTCGGCATAGTGCCTCCTATCATAGAAAATCCGCCCATTTCAGCCGTAACAACGGGAACAGGCGGATAAAGGTTTTTGGTGTCATGTTTCGGGGCGATTTTCAAGGAAAATACGGCCATAGAGCCGCTTTGAAATGCCCCATAGTATTACGGACGGGGCAGACTACACCCCGCCGATTTGTCGTGTTTGGGTAGCGTTTTGGTATCAGTTCTGCCGGGTTGTCCTGCTGTCGTTCCTGCCCCTGAATCTCACAGCGGCGTTTCGTTCCCGTTGGTACGCTCGCTGCGGTCAAGGTTCCTCCATTTCCTTGCCGCAGGTCGTTGCGCTACATCGCCGGGGAGCATATCCCATCAGGCCGGTCATTCGATTGGAAATAATCCATCGATGAACTGACTTAATCATAGCTCATTTTTGAACCCTTTCCCGTATGTCCATAAAATAGGAAAACCGCCCCAAAATCGAAAAATTCCACGATTTCGGAACGGTATATGGTATAATAAGGAATAACAGCGGCAGCCAGCCGCAGGAAGGAGCGATGTGTTTATGAAAACCCGCATTTCCGTACAGGAACGCCTGAAAGATTTACGGGTGGAACGGGGCTTGAATCTGGAAGAACTGGCACAGGAAACCGGCATTTCAAAATCAGCCCTCGGCAGTTATGAAAACGACAACGACGAATACAAGGAAATTAACCACGGCAGCCTGTTGAAGCTGGCAGACTTCTATCAGGTGTCGGTTGACTATCTGCTCGGCCTTACCAATAATCGGAGATATGAAAACACCCCGATAGAAGAATTACATTTGAGTGATGAAGTCGTGGAACTGCTGAAAAGTGAACGCTTCAATAACCGGCTGCTGTGTGAGATTATCTCCCATGAAAAATTTAAGGAATTGCTGGCAGACGCAGAAATCTATGTGGACGGGATAGCAACCATGCACTTCCATGACACAAACAGCTCACTGGCTGCTTTACGGGCTATGGTACTGGAAGAACACCCCGAAGCTGCGGCAGACCGGGCAATCAAAGTGTTGGAAGCCTGTCAGATAGAGGAAGAAGATTTTTTCTGCCATGTGACGCACAAAACATGGGACGTCATTCTCCATGATATACGCAAGGCGCACGAAAATGACAGCGAAAGTGCGCCGGATACCACGCCTGCCGATGAACTTATACGGGAAGTACAAAAGGCCATGCAATCTCCGGGGGACAGGGTTCAGCAATTCACGGAGATATTCTGCAAGGCGTTCCGGCTCAAATACAAGCGGCTCTCACAAGAGGAACGAAGCCTTTTGAAAAAGCTGTTCAAGAAATCCCCGCTGATAAAACAGTCTGGTATGAACTTCCGGCGCAGGCCGTGGAAATAAAAACAGCCGTTGTAGGATTTTGTTCCTACAGCGGCTATTTTTATTTATGAATCTTCTCCAACAAAAGACAGGATATTTTCATCAGTTTGTAATGTAATTGTTGCGCTTTCTGAATCATCAGAATAAACTCTTGTTCCATATACGCCTGTAACAGGCTCCTCTAAATTTTCAAAAGTTAATCCGAGTTTCGAAGAAGAATTGTCAATCTTTTCAAGCGAATATGTACCTGTCCATTCTTGTTTATGAGTGTTATCTGTTAAGATAAAACTTTTTTCTTCAAAACTCAATGTCAAATCCAATACTGGTATGTCATCATGCACTGAACCTGAGAATAACATATTACCATCTAAATCAGTAATAAATTCTAAAGACCAGTTATATGATGATACCGACCGAGTTTGGGAAGAATCACACGAACATAAGCCTACACACATAAAAAAACATACGCATATTGCCAATAACCGTTTCATTTTACCTATTACCAACCTTAATTCACAACTGTTTTGCATTTAATTAGGGAAGTGTCACAGGGTAAGAAATAGCGAAAGCTCCACCGCCTGCCAAGGCATTATTAGCGGTAGCAACACCAGAAACAGAAACCGTTCCCTTATCTCCGCTATTACCTGTTCTTCCAGTATCCACATCAGTTTCGATTGTTTCTTCACCGTCGGCTAATTCTGCAAATGCCGTATTGGTGGATTTTTTGTTCATAAGCACATTAACTGTACCAGTCATACCAGTGAACTCCGGTTTTGGAGATTCATACCACGGTACATACAACTTCACATGAACTTGAATCCCATCATCCTCATCATAAGTTGCATAAGAGTTAATACGAACATTAGCGACTGCTCTTTTGGTGACACCATCGGAAATCATAACATCGGTTAAGTATCCGTCATATTCTCCAATGACTACCGGCTGTTGAGTATCCGTTATTTCCGTTGTTGTTTCCGCTGCAAAAGCAGGAACCGCACTCACAGAAAAAAGCATACAAAACGCTACCAACGAGGTAAACAATCTTTTACTAAATTTTTTCATAAACAATGCTCCTTTCTAAAATGACCAGAACCTACATTTTTTGTATTCAGTTATTGGCAATATGCTACTAACCTGCAAGCACACTCTCAAATCATAAAATGTTTCAAATGTACTTGTTTTATTTTATGATAGCACTTATTTACATTGGGTACAATAGAAAATATACACAATTAAAATTTAATTTTTTGTGCAAATCGAATCAAATATAAAATTATATCGCTTTAGATATTGTCCTGTTCTAATTTAATCACATTCATAATACCACAATTCAAGGCTTCACAAATGCGAACCAGCGTTTCCATGCTGATATTCTTTCCCTTGCCCATGTTGGCAATCATATTTGTGGTAAGACCGGCGGCAAGCCGCAAATCCTCTTTCCTCATGCCACGCTCTTTCAGTGTGTTCCATAGTGGCTGATAACTAATGTGCATAGGCTTCCCGCCTTTCTTTCCATCGTCAAGTGTTTTATACCCATTATAGCAGAAATCTTGCGTTTCCACAATATTTCTTGACTACACCGCCGGTTCCGTCTGGATTGTGCTTTTCCTTTCTCCGCTTTTATTACATCTAATTAGCCATGAGCTGCTTCATGCCCTGAGATTTTACTGATGTGCGATAAAGAAGTAATAGAAGTGTAAAAAATTTTGCCGTTCCTATCCGGCACTTGCGCATTGTGTCGGATAGGTCGGGCGGTTATTCGGGCAAGTCCACCTTGCCAACAAAAGAATAATAAATCTCAATGTCCTGTCTGCGGGTCTTGTTCTCGTCATAGCTGCACTCATGCACAACGATTTTCTCTACAAACTCCCGCAGCAGAGTAGGGGTAAGTTCTTCAAAGCTGGTATGCCGCCGGACAACATTCATAAACTTTTCTGCGTTCACGGTGGCTTCCTGTGCTTTGGAAAGCTCCGCTTGAATAGCAGCGGCTCTTTCTTTCAGCTCCCGTTGCTCTGCTTCATAGTCTGCCGACAGCTCTGTGAAACGCTCGTCTGATATGCGCCCGGTCACGCTGTCCTCATACAGCCGCTTGAAGATAGCGGATAACTCGGCTATGCGTTTCTCGGTGGCTTCCAGCTCCTTTTTCTTGGCGGCGTTCCTGCGCTTGCCCCCGTCCTCGTTCTGCTCAATCAAGAGCTTCATAAACCGGGCTTCATGCTTTGCCGCATAGCTGGTCACTTTCCGCAGATTGGAGAGTACACCAGCGGTCAAGAGGTCGGTGCGGATAAAGTGCGCCGTACAGTCATGGGTGCGTTTCTTGTAGTTGCCGCAGATATAACAGTCCTGCTTGCGCTTGTCCGTCTGGTATCGCTGCTGATACATCACGCTGCCGCAGTCCGCACAGAACAGTATGCCGGAGAACAAACCCACTTCATCATAGCGGTTTGGGCGTTTGCGCTGTTTGCGAAGCTCCTGCACCCGTTCCCATGTTTGGGTGTCTATGATAGGCTCGTGGTGGTTCTCGAAAATCACTTGCTTTTCCGGGGGATTTTCTACACTGTGCTTGACTTTGTAAGAAAGTTTTTCTGTCTTGAAATTTACCAGACAGCCTGTGTATTCCCGGTTTTCAAGGATATGCACTACGGTATTGGTCGCCCACTTGCACTCATAGCCGGGGTGGTAGCGGCGGGTGCTGCCCGTCCTGCGGTATTCAAGCGTTCCCGGCGTGGGGATTTGCTGCTCTGTGAGCATACGGGCTATCTTGGTCGGACCATTCCCGGCAAGACAGAGGTTGTATATCTGCTTGACTACGGGTGCAGCTTCCTCGTCAATAATGAAATTTTCATCCTCGTCCATGAGGTAGCCATACACAGGCTTGCTTGTGATGGGCTTGCCATTCATGCCTTTTGAGCGTTTTACTGCTTTGATTTTCTTGCTCGTATCTCTCACCAGCCATTCGTTAAAGATATTCCGC